>Ga0066850_10000280_pt1 | contig 28667 bp, 21 predicted proteins | sample ETNtaG_4_FD_67282 | JGI IMG/M metagenome (GOLD analysis project Ga0066850, IMG submission 67282) | Marine microbial and viral communities from oxygen minimum zone, Eastern Pacific Ocean - ETNP201406SV67 | ecosystem: Environmental > Aquatic > Marine > Oceanic | place: Pacific Ocean: Eastern... | reverse complement strand
CAAAGAACTCGCTAATGGAAATCTGCTTTTGTTTGCTAGAGAGTCTTTCTGCAGGGTCCATTCATCCACCACCACCAAGTCCTCCCTTGTCCGAATGACGAGGGGCTTGCAAGGTAGCCCCTGTCCGTCACGAGACCGCTATTGAACAATGCCCTAACCTCTAGGCGGAGTCACCCGTTTCAGAGGAATATATCGGGATGCCATGAGGTGATTTTCCCAGTGAAAGCACTAGTCATTACTGTGAGAGGACTTGCAAGATAGAGCTTCCCGGGTCCCGAACGACCCTGGAAGTTCCTATTTATCGCTGAAACAGTCACCTGTTCCGGGTCATCACTAACGCCCGGACCTGCCCCTATGCAAGCACCACATCCAGGATCGATGAGTTTCACTCCAGCTCTCTCGAAGGTATCTGTCCAACCCATCTTCATCGACAAGTCCTTCACTGTTTTTGATCCAAATTGAATGTAACAATCAACTCCATCGGCAATAACTATCCCCTGTTCTAGAGCTGCTTCGCAAACCATAGCATAGTAAGCGAAATCATCATCTTTGCCAGCGGTGCATGAACCAGCATACGCAATATCGATTGGGACTTCTCCAATTTCGTCTATGTATGCCCCGTTCGTAGGATCCGAAGGAACCCCATCATCCGGATTTCCCGGATGAGCCACCATTGGACGAATTTGTCTTAGATCAATCTCGTGGACCCCTCCATCATAAACTGCCTCTGAGTCAGGCAAGACGAACTCTTCTCTGATGGCATGCTCATCCAGATTTTCTCTACGAGAGAGCAACCATTCGACTGTGATCTCGTCAGCCTCGCAGATTCCGGTCTTAGCACTGCATTCGGTTGCCATGTTGCATAGGGTCGCCCTCTCATCCATGGATAGACTAGCGAGACCAGGACCCCCAAACTCCATGCTCCTGTCCAGAGTTTCCGATTCAGCAGCAAACTTCCAGAGTATGTGTAGTATTACGTCCTTAGCCGTACATCCCGGATCAAGCTTCCCTACTAAATCGAAGCGAATGCTTTCGGGGACCTTGACGAACGCAAATTGATTGTGGATGAGATTAGCGTACTCCGTTGACCCCACACCATAGGCCAGTGCGTTGGATGCTCCGCCCATACAAGTGTGGGAGTCAGTCGCCTGGATGAAGTCTCCAATGTCGATGAACTCCTCTCTAGCAACCTGATGGCAAATCCCAGGGCTAACGCCATCTTCCGCAGAGTAGTCTCTGACACCCGTATGCTCTTGGAACGAATTCTGCATATCTCTGAGAGTTTGGATCTTTTCGCCAAACTTTCCGAATCTGGGCACCCCGGTAGCATACAGGAGATGATCCTCGAAAACTGCAAATTTCGATGGTTTTGGGATTACGTAGCCCTCTCCATATTCTTCTGTCAGAAATGTATGAACCTGAGCGGTGGTGAACTCATGCGAATATCCTCCATCAACCTGAGCAAGGACCGCATCTCCCGGTTTGACGAATCTCTTTTCTTCATTCATTCCAAGAAGTTTGTTCGAGACCAACTTCTCGATCATCGTCATCGGGCGTTCCGAAGTACTGAATTCAGGAACCTCCACATCGCCATCCTTGAGGCGCTTTGCGAATGGCAGAATACCCCCGTTCTCCAGAATCAGTTTGCTAACAGGATCATACTTCTTTGTGAACTCGTTTAGTTGGATATCTTCACCATTCTGGAGTCTAATCAGCATCGAATGATCGCCCATCAATTGTCCCAGATTCAGATTGTTCCTCTCGTGAATCGGAGCAAAAGATGCAGCAATTACAATTCTGATTCCCGACCACCTTTCACACTGAGGTGCCGTTTCTCTACTGGAACCAGTACCCTTTCTATGTCCCGATACAATCGCTTCAAAACCCCCGTCAATCAAAGCCCTCGGTTCGAAAACACGTCGACCTTCGTGCATCAATCCTGCATATGCATTCTCAGCAATCATTGCCGGATCATGATCAAAACAAACCCATGCTGGAGTCATAACATCGGTGTTAATATCATCAAGTAGATCTTCGATGGACAAGTCCTCCATCCTGAGATTCAAACCCTCGTAGAGTTGCTCGCGAATCAGCCCTAGGTCCTTCGTCAGAAACAGGACTCTCTTTCCAGATGACAGACGAATTTCCTTAGGTGGCCAAACTGCTTCCGACATGCTTTCCCCGGTTCTCCCAGTAAAGAATCATATTTCACGATTCTCGATAGCTCCTGACTCGAAAAAAATAAAAATTATAACCTTAAATAAGATGCCTTTCGCGACTTTAATACCTTTTTGCTAATAGAAGGGGTGAGTGTATATGTCATATCTTGTTGAAGATACCGTAAAATGCGACGAATGTGGAAGCAGACAATTGAAGAAGGACGAATCTAGAGGGGAGGTAGTCTGTGAAGACTGCGGCCTGGTCCTTGAGGATAAGGTGATAGATCAAGGAGCAGAATGGAGAGTATTCAGTCCTGAGCAAGGCGACCAGCGTGCAAGGACCGGTGCCCCCATGACTGTGATGCTTCACGATAAGGGACTCTCGACAGACATCGACTGGCAGAACAAGGATTACTCTGGAAAGTCCATTTCTAGCAGATATCGTAGCCAGTTCTACAGAATGAGGAAGTGGCAGAAGAGATCCAGAGTCAGCAATGCTACAGAGCGAAACAAGGCAATGGCTCTAGCAGAACTTGACAGGATGGCTAGCCGATTGGAACTACCCAAGACGATTAGAGAGACAGCGGCTGTAACATATGGCAAGGCAGTCGATGCCAGACTAATCCGAGGTCGATCAATCGAAGGAGTAGCAGCAGCAAGCCTATACGCGGCCTGCCGAATTTGTGAGAACCCTCGTACTCTGGATGAGATCGGAGAAGCTAGTAGGACTGGGAGAAAGGAGATTGGCAGAACATATCGATTCATGGTTCGAGAGCTGAGGATGAAGATCCCCCCTACCAAGCCGGAGGACTACATCCCCAGATTCTGTTCTGGACTTGATTTGGATGCCGAAGTTCAAGCTAAGGCTTACGAGCTAATCGCTGCCGCTCAGGAGAAGGAATTGACAAGTGGGCGCGGTCCAACCGGAATCGCTGCTTCGATAATCTATATCGCAAGCGTCCTCTGTGGAAAGAGGAGGACTCAGCGTGAGGTTGCAGAGGTCGCCGGTGTAACTGAAGTTACAATCAGGAACAGATACAAGGAGCTTATCCAGAATCTGAATATTGAGCTAGAGATCTGATCTTCCTGAGTTCAAGATCAAGAACAACCCGTTGTTGAACCACACTGGTTGCACTTTAGGCAAGTCCCGTTTCTCACCATCTGGCTACCTCCACAGTCATCGCAAATATCGCCCGTGAAACCCCTCTCCTTTGCAGCCTGTCTTATCCTGGTCTCTGAATCCAAGATTGGCCCCACTGCTGCCTCAAGAGTCATCTGGACTTCTCTTCTCTCTCCCTGGCTTCGAGCAAGGCCCTGCTCGGTTACCTCAGGTCTACTAATCGAGAACGGATCCAAGTCCTCTTCCTCCAGTGGCACATGAGCTAGATCATTCCTGCCGGCATACTCTATCGCAAGCTCTCGGAATACCCAGTCGATTATGCTAGATGACATCTTCACTCTGCCACTGCCACCCTCGATCATACCACTTGGTTCGAATTTGGTGAACGTGAACGACTTCACGAACGCATCGATGGGGACGCCGTGCTGCAAACCAATCGACACGGCTATGGCGAACTGCGAAAGAAGAGCCCTCCAAGCAGCACCCTCTTTCGATGTCAACAGGAAAATCTCGCCGAGCTTTCCATCTTCGTACTCCCCAGTAATGAGGCGGACGCTGTGACCGCCAACTCTGGCCTTGAAGTTCGCTCCCCTCTTTCTGTCTGGAAGCGGCCGCCTGGATGCTATGTAGTTCTCCACAAGTGCCCTAGCCACAGGAGCTGCAACAGGTTCCGGAAGCGGCAAAGCAGCCACCGCCTCCTCCACCATCTTCTCGACTACATCATCCTCCGACTCATCCTCCTCTTCAATCTCCATCGAGTCAACCAGTTGACTCATCAATGGCTGTGAAAGCTTGCTGCCATCTCTGTATACCGCACATGCCTTATTCATAGTCGCATGACTCATGTTGTAGGCTTCTCGGACATCCTCAATGGATGCATCCGAGGGCATATTGATTGTCTTGGAAATCGCTCCAGAGATGAACGGCTGAGCTGCTGCCATCATCTTGACATGGGCGTCCCAGGCAATCGACCTCTTGCCATATTTTCCACATGGCGTCGCACAATCGAATACAGCGAGGTGCTCATCCTTCAAACCAGGGGCGCCTTCTATGGTATTGTATCCAAAGATGTAGTCATTGGCTTCGTCAATTTCGCGTCCTGTAAGGCCAATGAATCCAAGTGTGTCGAAGAACGGACCCCCAATCTGGTCTTTTGATGCTCCAAGCTTCTCGATGCAGAAATCCTCTCCAATTATGGATGGCGCGAATGCAGACCTCAAGTCGAAGACATCCGCAAGTTTCGCTTCAATAGATGCAAGCTTCTCTTCATCGAAACCCGCATTCTTCAATTTGCTAAGAGATAGGGTTGGACAGCCAGACAACCTCTTCGTTCCCATGATATACTCCTCAATGGCAATACAATCGCTTTCCGAGTAACCTAGTCTGCTAAGTGCGTTTGGAACCCCATTGTTGATTATTCTTAGAGACCCTCCCCCAGCGAGTGTTTTGTACTGAACAAGTGAGAACTGGGGTTCCACGCCAGTGGTATCGGCCCCCATCACTAGGCCTATTGTTCCAGTCGGGGCAATAACGGTGGTCTGGGCATTTCTGAAACCATGTTCTTCCCCCTCCATTATGGCCCTATCCCAACAGCTTCTTGCAGCTTCCAGGAGATCCTTGGGACACTTCTTAGAGTTGATTCCCATTGGGGTTACAGTAAGCCCCTCGTATTCGGAGGCCGGGGCATCATAGGCCGCTCTCCTGTGGTTACGCATCACACGGAGCATATCCCCCCCATTCCTATCGTAGTCGGGAAATGCCCCGAGGATGGATGCCATCTCAGCGCTAGTTGAATAGCTCTCACCACACATTATTGAGGTTATAGCACCGCATATTGCATACGCCCTCTCGTCATCGTAAGGTATTCCCATGTGCATCAGCAGCGAGCCAATATTGCAGTATCCAAGTCCAAGAGTCCTGTAGTCGTAAGATCCCTTTGCGATTGACTCAGATGGGAACTGAGCCATCAAGACACTGATTTCGAGGGTCGTTGTCCAGAGTCTGACGCTGTGCCTAAAGTCATCTACGTGGAAAGAATGTGTATCAAGATCGTAGTAATGCAGAAGGTTGATGCTCGCAAGATTGCAGGCCGTATCATCCAAGAACATGTACTCTGAACAGGGGTTTGATCCATTTATCCTACCAGCTTCTGGACATGTGTGCCACTCGTTAATTGTGGTATCGAACTGCACCCCTGGATCGGCGCAAGCCCATGCAGTGTAAGCGACTTTGTCCCACAGAGCACTCGCATCAACGGTTTTGCAGGGCAATGGACTCCTCTCTTCTTCCGCTGCCCTCTCCCTCTCCGTTCTGAAGTAGAGGTTCCACTCTCCTCCAGATTTTACTGCATCCATGAATGAGTTGGGGACTCTCACAGAATTGTTGCTATTCTGCCCTGACACCGTAGCATAGGCCTCTCCTTGCCAGTCAGTGTCAAGAGCTTCGAATTCCAAGCCCTTCCACCCTTGCTCGGCCAGGTCCAAAATCCTCTGAATGTGGGCTTGAGGGACGCTATCGTTAATCGCCCGAACCATGGCTCTCCTCAATCCAAGATTAGTTTTCTGATCCAATCTCCCCTCATCATTTTCGAAAGACCAGATCGACTCCATTATCAAATCTGCATGTTTCTGTAGAATAGCACTACCAATAACTAGTGCAGAGACCTTCTCTTCTTCCGAGGGCTTCCAATCGATGTACTCCTCTATGTCGGGGTGATCTAGGTCTAAGGTGACCATCTTTGCAGCTCTTCTGGTGGTCCCTCCTGATTTTATTGCTCCAGCTGCCCTGTCGCCAATTTTCAGGAACGAAAGAAGACCACTGGAAGTTCCCCCGCCGGAAAGAGGCTCCCCAGAACCTCTGATATTAGAGAAGTTAGAACCAGTTCCAGACCCATACTTGAATAGAAGGGCCTCTCTGTTCCACAGCCCCATTATTGAATCTGTACCCCCAACTAGGGAATCCGAAACAGACTGTATGAAGCAGGCATGGGGTTGAGGGTGCTCATATGCGCTAGTCGATAGACCAACCTCGCCAGTATCTGGGTCCACGAAACTATGCCCTTGCGCGGGACCTTCAATTCCATAGGCCCAGTGAAGACCCGTGTTGAACCACTGGGGGCTGTTTGGTGCCGATCGCTGGCTAGCAATCAGATAGCACATCTCATCGAAGTACGCGCGGGCATCAGCCTCGCTTGCGAAGTATCCGTACTTCCAGCCCCAGTAGGTCCAGGTCCCTGCGAGTCGACGGAAGAGTTGTCTTCCATCAGTCTCACCACCCATTCTATCCGCAGCTTCTACAGATTGAAGCCGCTCGTGGTCTGGCTCACTTCGCTGGAGCCAGATGGGAACTCCGTCTTCGGGAACATTCCGAAGGTGCTTCGGAACTCCCGCCTTGCGCAGATACTTCTGAGCACATACCTTGCCGGGTATCCCCGAGAATCCGGAGGGCAGCTTTACTCCTTCAATTGAGTCAGCCATGGAACCATCGGGATTCCTTATTTCCACATCCATATTTATCCAATCGAAGGAGTCGAAAGGATCCTGACCCGCAGAGGTGAACCTTCGCTCTACAACTAGCCCACTTTCTGAAACAACTTCATCTCCAGAAGACTTGATTTTTGTCTGCATTATTCACAACCTCTCGTATTTTTCCAGCCGGGATTGGTCCCGTCTGTGCAAGGGATTTGCTCTTCCGAATGGGGGGTGTTTAATGCTTAGGATAGAAGTCACCATTCGGATGGCGATTTAGTCGAAAAAATCGGACAGTCCATTTTCTTAATTCATTTAATTGGAATCTAAAATCAGGGTTTCATTTCCAGAGACCAGTCAAGGCTAGCGCCAGAGCGAGTAATCATGATCCCAACACTGCAGAACTTCTCGTGGCTACTTCCAATTAGACGTCTGACAAGGGTTTCCGGAACGTCCCCACTTACTATGTAGCGCATCCTCACGGACGTGAAAACCTTAGGAGATTGGGCAGCTCTATCCGCTTCCACTTCAATCCTGATGAAACCTACATTTTCCTTTCTATGCTTGAGCCCATCGATTATATCGATTAGAGAACAAGCTGCATGGCCGTGGAGGACCATTTCCATGGGGCTTGGAGAATCGGAGTCATAGATTCCAAATTGCTTACCATCACCAGTGGTGCCCACATAGCCTCCCTCTTCAGTCCAAGCCACCTCTCCTTTCACAGACCCCCGTGGAAAGACACCCCCTTCAAGGGTTGGCTTCATCAATGTCTTTCTAGTCGGAGTCATGAGAAATATGTCTGAAGGCGAAATAATTACTATCTCTGCAGGGAAGCTGAAAGTTCCAGATAATCCAGTAATTCACTACATAGAAGGAGATGGCATAGGTATAGACATCACACCTGTGATGATTGCAGTGGTGAATAGCTCCGTCGAAGTAGCATATGGCGGGGACAGGCAGATTACATGGAACGAGGTATTAGCTGGGCAGAAGGCCTTCGATTCTACTGGCGAGTGGCTCCCCGAGGAGACAAAAATGGCAATGAGGCAGGGACTAGTATCCATCAAGGGGCCACTCACGACTCCAGTCGGAGGGGGTATTCGAAGCCTAAACGTTGCACTCAGACAGCAACTGGATCTATTCGCATGTGTTAGGCCAGTAAGATGGTACGAAGGAACGCCCAGCCCAGTTAGGGAACCAGGCGCCGTAGATATGATAATATTCAGAGAAAACAGTGAAGACGTCTATGCGGGAATAGAATGGGAGGCAGGCAGCGATGAAGTCAGGAAAGTCATCGCCTTCCTAAAAGATGAGATGGGTGTGGACAAGATCAGGTTTCCTGATACTTCAGGCATAGGCATCAAGCCAATCAGTAGAGAGGGAACAGAAAGAATCGTTAGGGCTGCCATCAACTACTCCATAGAAAACGATAAGCAGAGTGTGACACTAGTCCATAAAGGCAACATTATGAAGTTTACAGAAGGTGGATTTAGAGACTGGGGATATGAATTAGCCAAGTCTGAATTCGGAGCAAAAGAGCTCGATGGGGGTCCGTGGTGCACGCTCATCAATCCCAATACGGGCTCGAAAATAACCGTTAAGGATGTGATTGCAGATGCAATGCTTCAACAGGTCCTAACTCGTCCAAGCGAATACGACGTCCTAGCAACAATGAATCTGAATGGAGACTATATCTCCGATGCTCTGGCAGCCCAAGTCGGAGGGATAGGAATCGCACCGGGAGCGAACATAAACTATGACACGGGCGTTGCAATTTTCGAGGCCACACACGGAACTGCACCAAAATATGCTGGACAAAACAAAGTAAACCCAGGGAGCCTAATCCTCTCAGCGGAAATGATGCTGAGGCACATTGGATGGCCCGAAGCCGCAGATTTGATTGTCAAGGGGGTGGAGGGGGCAATAGCCTCCAAAACAGTGACCTACGACTTTGAGAGATTGATGGATGACGCGACCCTTCTTTCATGCTCGGATTTCGGAAATGCAATAGTCTCTCACATGTAGGCCTGGAAATATGGACGAAGTCCGTGAAAGAATGCTAGAAATGGTAAACAAAGCGAAGTCCTCTCAGCAACCTCTGTCGTGGTTCGAGGACCTTTATCGATACTCGAATAGAGACAGGGGACAGATCCCGTGGGATTGGAAAGAACCTCATCCCTTCTTGATTGAGTGGTCAAATGAAAACGAGGCCTCTGGAAGAGCCCTAGTTGTTGGCTCGGGACTGGGCGAGGATGCAACTTTCCTATGGGAGAGAGGATGGAAAGTTACCGCTTTCGATATCTCTGAAGAAGCAGTAGAGTGGGCTAGTAATTTGCACCAAGGGTCAGATATTGATTGGGTGGCTGGCGACTTGTTGGATCCCGACCAAGGCTGGTTCGGTGAATTTGACTTGGTGCTGGAGGTGCATATCCTGCAAGCAATCCCAGAAGAGATTAGGAAAAGAGCATTCACAAATCTAGCACCAATGCTCGCAAGTGGGGGTAAGCTTGTCTGCATAGGGAGGCTAGCAGACAAACAGAACACACTGGAAAGTGGACCTCCATGGCCACTGACTTGGGATTTCATAAATCAAATCGGCGAAGGTTTGGAAGAGGTCGAGAAGCACTCCTCGATCATCCCTGGGAAGGAAGGAAAAAGATATCGCGCGGTTTGGAAAAACACATGATAAACCCTCAATTTAGTATATGCCGTGTGACGGCGCATCATAACTAGAATGATGTTAGGTTGTTCGACTAGCGCTCAGACCACATCTGAAGCCAGGCACCAATGTTCCTGGCGATGTCATCTTCCGCTATCCCTCTATCTGCCACAATTAGGCCGTCGATAGGCTTAATCCGACACCCACATGCATTTGCATGCCCCCCTCCGTCCGGATCGAAACGGGTTGCTAATGCGGTCAAGTCGTATACCCCGCCACTTCGATGAAGGAAAGAATTGGTGTAGAATGATGCCGAGACGGGGTAACTGTGACCTTCGCCAAAAGTTGCACCCAAATCCCCATGGATAACCATGCAAGCATCACACCTGTCACCTGCCATAGCAGTAACTTGGTACCCATTTGACCGGATCCCTGTTCCATCCAGCCTAACGATTGCCATCCTATCTTCAATTAGCATGTTATCTCGAATGGCCGCAATGAGAACTCCCATCTCCCTCTTTCTATCGATAATAATCTCTGAAATCTCCGAATCAGATAATATCTGGTCTACCGAGACTCCATCTTGAAGAAATTCGAGGACCCTCATCGCAACCCCCTCTCCAGCGTCGATAACTCTGCTAAGCCACAGAACAGGATTGTCTGCAAGATACTCCTCATGGGAAATAGCACCACTATCGAGTTTGTCCACCCATTCTAGAAGACCCTCAAAATCAGAAAGATCAACTCTTTCCGAGAAAACATCGTAAGCAATCCTTGCCGCCGAAGGGCTATCTCTCCATATTATCATCGAATCTCCAGAACTCCCATCCGGTTTATTCGATTGATGGTGGTCGATACTCAGGCCACAACTGCGATGCATCGGTAGGTCACAAACAGCGGTCCAGCGGTCAATAACCTCATCAAAAACTCCTGCTCTTAATTCCCCTGGATGGCCGAAGATGACATTTGCATCTGTCCACCAACGACGAAGAATGGCACCGGTAACTACCCCATCGAGGTCACTGTCAGTGACAATTCGTCTGATTTCCAGATCGAACGGGGACGCCGCCATGTCAATGGGGAATTAACCATGCCAATGGTGGTTTCGGATTTTGGAAACATCTTCGCGGAAGGTTTTCATCCCTAGCCCAAGCATGCTGAGCAATGAAGCGTAAACCCGGCCCCCTAGAGACCTCTTGCGGTTTCATTTTACTAAACTTCGACAGTATCTTGCTATTGCAATACCCTCAGGGGCATTGGAGCTTTCCAAAGGGACACGTCGAAGAAGGAGATTCTAATCATCACTCAACAGCTAAACGAGAGCTCACCGAAGAAACGGGAATTTCAGAGGTCAAAATTGATCAATCATGGTGTGAAAAGACCGAGTACACATTCGTAAAGAGAGGAAGGGAAACCCCTAAGCAGGTTTTCTGGTACATTGCCGAGACAGATGAGATCGACGTAAAACTGTCCCATGAGCATTCAAACTATCTTTGGTTGCAGACCGAAGAGGCAGTGGAACAGATCACATTCGACCAAGAGAAGGATCTTCTACGATCCGCCCTCAAACATCTTCACTCAAACGGCCGGGTCCCTTGATTCGCCAACTCTTTTTCCAAGTGGTGTCCACAGAGATTCCTCCTCTCCAGTGTTCTTGGCAATCCATCTAGCCAGAACAAAAAGCCAGTCAGAGACTCTATTTAGATAACAAATAACTTCGTCCCTGACTGATCCATCACCTTCGATTTCTCGAAGTCTGCAAGCCTCCCTTTCTGCCCTTCTGGCAACCGTTCTTGCAATATGTAGAAACGCCACTGGGGCAGTTCCAGATGGCAAAATGAATGACTCCAAGGGACTAAGATCTTCGATCCACTGATCCATTTCATTGATCAGCCTATCACACTGCGCCATCCCGACTAGAACCATCTGCTCGGGCAACTTTCCAGGACTACAAGCGCATTCTCCACCAAGATCGAAGAGCTCCTGCTGCACCCTCATTAGTGCATCATCGGCCTCACCAGGACGATGGAATCTCGTCACTCCCGGCATTCTACCAAATTCCATCCGAACCACCCCAATTTGGGAGTTCAACTCGTCAATTGTTCCATATAGTCCAACTCTCAAACTCTCCTTTCCTACCTTTGAACCATCTAGAAGGAACGTCTCACCCCCATCTCCTACTCCGGTGTGGACTCTGTTAATTCGAACCATGTGTGCCCGATGGGTTGTATGTTTTCAATCGTACTCAGACTGGTTCTGAATCCGAGAGTCCTTGTTTGATTGCGTCAGTCCATGATGAATCCACAGTTTCCCAGCCACCGAGCTTCTCAAGCTCATCTAGGCTCCTTACCTCTTCTAGTGAGTTACCTAGGTGTCTATGAATCAAGATTAGGGCCGCATGACTCATTGAGTTGATCCACTGATCCTCCACATCCCAAGACCTCTCGAAGTGGGCGATTGCGCCATTTGGGCCATGAATTAGGCCCCTGTGAATCTGCCTCAGACCCGACTTAGACCATGCTATTCCGGGAACCCCAATTACAAGCCCTCGAAAGACAAGGTAGAACTCCACCGTCACCATGGTACTAGCAAGAATGAATGATCCGATTTGCTCCATTTGATCAGCCACTTCCCATCTTGAGGATAGCAGACTAATCCCCCCAATGCAGAACAGTATTCCTGCCAATGGAGCCACGATTACATCTGTCTTCATCACGCTCATATCTCTAATTCCCAAAACGACAAAGAAGCCCCCTAGAAAAACCGAAAAGGCCGCTGGAAGGTCCTCACCTGCCCCCTCAGGATTAGTGCTCGAAATCCAGAGAATCAGTGCACTTGCAAAGAGCATCAAAGCAAGCCTAAGTCCTCTTTCTGGAAATGGTTGCAGTCTGCTGAGATAGAAGCAATAACCTCCCAGAACTAACATCAGAGTAATCCAAAGAAGCATCTATTCGTCCACCTTACTTCCCCATCCGGCCTTCCAAAAATGCTCGTTATCCAGTAGCAAAGACCATTCCGAATCTCCTGCATCCAATAGCAACAAAGCCCTCCTCTCAAGACCATTTAGAAGGGAGTCAGTTACTTCACCATCAGAATGCGCCTTTTGCCATTTCAACTGCATCTCCTCAACTTCCAACTGCCCCTTTTCACGGTCATTGAAACTTCTCTCACACAACTCTCTTAGGTCCTGAATCCACATTTTCGACCCTCTAATGTGCGGTTCGCTAGGAAAACCCTCCTTCTTTCGGAAAGGCCACCATCCCATATGGCTCGACGCCTAGCACCAGCGTATTGATGCTTTGTGAACTCCTAAGTGCTGAAGCCATCACGAGGCTCCGTGGGTCGAGTAATTGTTCATTTGGACAGCAATCCTAAGGACAAGGCAATTGCATCGATCATTAGCGGTTATGGCGAAAGAGTAAGGAATAGGGGAATCTCGATCAAAGCCTCCGATGCAAGAGGAGCGGAGAATTACGAATTGGAATTAACAAACCTTCCTGGAAACCTAGTCCTCCTAGACGAGAGAGGCGAATCGATTACTAGTGAGGAGTTGGCCAACTGGTTGCACTCAACACAACTTGATAATAAAACAACCAACCTAGCAGTGGGGGCCCATGGTGGATTCACTCAGAAAATAAGGGATTCAGCTGACAGGATATTCTCCCTCTCCCACCTAACACTAACTCATGAAATGGCAGGGGCCCTATTGATGGAGCAACTGTACAGGGCCTCGGAAATCAACAAAGGTTCTCAATATCATCGGAACTGACATCCAAGGTGATACGTTGGAGCTTCTATGATACTCAACTATTCGTATCAGGTCAACTATTCATAAGGACGTAGAAACCGGATGCTAATCTACCCGAGGGTAAGCGGCGATTTGCATGATTAGCAAGGAAGAGAGAAAAACAAACAAGAGAATAATGCCAGCGATTTCAATAATTGCACTGATGCTACTGAGCACCCAGCTCTCGATCCTCGTAGTCCCAGATGACTCCGCCGAACGAAAAACAAACGATGAGTCGCCTAAGAGAACGGCATATCAACAACTCGAACAGATAGGGGGGTATAATCAGGAAGAGAATCAAAACCAGCCTCCATCCGTCCCATTTCAGCAAGCAGCCTTCTATGATCCATTCTACAACGATCCAGCCGCTATTTATGGCAAGGTTTCCGATCCTTCGGCCCTAGCACTGGATCCGAGCTACGGATTCTTCCTGGAGGAGACAAATACCGAGGATCACGACAACGATGGAATCGATGATTTGAACGATCTGGATGACGACAACGATGGTATTAATGATCTAATTGAGAGGTTTGACGGATGTTACGGAACAGACCCCCTGGATCACGATAACGACGGAATCAGGGACGAGTTCGATTGGGATGACGACAACGATGGGATACTAGAGGGCCCCATTGACTACGACCAAGGAATCGACCCCTGGAACGTTACCTCAGAGCGACACGTCGAACCAAGCACTTTGCATCCGTGGACAGGTGAACCCGTCGGACTAGACTACTTGGTGGATCAGAATCCCATGGATCACGATAACGACGGGATTACCGATGAGGACATCGACGGTTCTGGGCGCGGTTCCTACGACGAGGATGACGACAACGATGGGCGAATCGACCAATTCGTCTGGCCTTGCGATTTTGACTCCGATGGAATACAGGACTACTTTGATCTGGACGATGACAACGACCTGGTCCCAGATATCTCAGATATCCACCCATGGGATTCAGAGCAGACCTCAGCAATCGATTCCGATCCAAACATTCTGTGGGATGATTGGCAAAGATGGGACCCAGAGGACTACGGAGATTACGTCGACGGTCTAGACTACGTCGCCTTGCATGCCCTTGAGCATCCAAGAGAGCAGGCATTCTTCGAGATTGTGGACGGTGACCTGGATGGAGACGGAATTCCGAATTTCCTCGATCCAGATAACGATAACGACGGCTCCCCCGACTCATCAGATACGGACGATGACAACGACGGCCTTGCGGACATGTACGATGTCGATGACGACAATGACGGAATCCCGGACTCTTGCAGGCAACTCGACACAAATCAAGATGGGCAGGGGGACTACCCGACTCAGGCATTCAATGGATTTGCACCTCCAATCCAGACTCCAGGAATAGACTGCGAGATTGATTACGATGGGGATTTGGACGATGATAGGTTCAGATCGATAGATGCCGATTACGACATGGTATGGGACTGGCTCGATCCCGACATGGGTGGAACCGAAAATCCCGACAACCTACTGGGAGGGTCCGTGCCATGGGACTTGGACAACGACGGCCTCGAGAATGAAGAGGATCCATACCCACTGAACTCATCTGCAGAGGTGGCCACCTGGGACTGCGCTAGCGTTTCCAATCCGAACCCCCAGAATCCTAGTGACAATTGCGTCCTCTGGAGAACATCCTACACCGGATTCAATGACTGGGACGGAGATGGTCTGAACAACTGGGTCGATATGGATGACGACAACGACGGAATCCTAGATTGGCTCGACATAGACCCGGACTGCGACTTGGACAATGACGCCGACCTACACGAGCTTAACGGCTCCATGTTCAGGGACGACGGAGCCAATGACATCGATACCGATGTCGACGGCGACGGCTTGCAGAACGATGAAGACTGGGATGACGACAATGACGGCATCAACGACTTCTTCGACCCCGATGACGGTAATTGCGGGGTGGTAGACGCTGACAACACTGACAACTTCTACGGCAATAGCTGGCCGCAAAGCGATGGGGACTCAATAGACGGATCCGAGGACAGCGACGCATACGTCGGCGTTCCAGACTACTACTGGAACATGACCTGGGGATTCAACCCATTCAACCAAAACAACAGCTTCGTGCTCGATTACAATGGGTACGACCCCCTGAACATAGATTCAGTCAGCGGCACGATCCCAGAGATGTATTGGTTCCTCATGATGAAGTGGAGCCCCTACAACGGTGACAACTTCTTCGACATAGACGCAGACGGCGACTCCTTGGTCAATGGAATCGATGTAGACCAGGACGGGGACGGCATGCCGGACTGGTGGGATCAGGATGAGGGCAACGATGGGATTCTGGACGTCAACGACGTGAGGATGGGGGGGACACTTGATGGGAACTCCTGTGGAACCATTATCCAACCGTCCGGCCAAGAGAGGTACTGTGGGCACATCTACGGATATCTGTTCAAGGCCCCACTACTGACTCCGACACAGTCGGGAGGCCAATCCTTCACTGTCCCATACAGCACCCGGCCGGATGCCGATTGGGATGACGGGGCATACGACGGAACCAATCACCCGACCGGTCTGGGAAGCTGTGACAACAACTGCTTCTGGTTCACCTTTGATCCACAAAGCAACCCAGCCCCATCCGTGGCTTACACCTATGACGACATCAGAAACAACAGGGACCTATGGATAGCATATCTGGGAGTCGAAGTCTTCGAGTTCTTTGTCTGGTCAGCAGATTCCAATAACAACTTCTTCCCAGATGAGATTGCAGACCACCTTAACGACGACGTCGATCCGGACATAGACTGCGGACAACCGATGCCAGAAGTTTCTTGGACGCCCAACTGCATGTACAACAACACTAACGATTTGGATGACGATTGGGACATCGTTTACGATCACTTCGATGTAGATGACGACAACGATGGGACATGGGACTTCTTCGAGATCGACAGCAATGACGATCTCGATGACGATGCAGGCATCGAAGAGCCGTACTACTTCACCGGTAGCAACTGCGAGGACAATGACGATGACGGCCTTGACACCGATCCGGATGATGACGGAATCTACCAGGCAGTGTGGGACCGAGGCGTCCTAGGGCAGGCCCTACTATTCCCAGAGTACTATGACGTGGACAACGATAACGACGGAGTTCCAGATGGCGAAGACCCAGATGATGACAACAATGGGCTGATAGACGAGATTCAGGAGACCTTCCCCGGATGCTTCACTGGGGAGGAGCAGAGCCCGTGGGATCATGACAATGACGGGATTGTCAATTGGGCCGATGACGATTGGGACGGCGATGGGATCCCCAACTCCCTGGAACTACAGAACCTGAACGACACGATGGGAACCGCAGATCCGATTGACGATACCTGCTGTCTGAACTTCCCAATCGCACCGTGGGATCACGACAATGATGGCATCAGGGACGACTTTGATGACGATGACGACTACGATGGGATGAAGGACGAAGACGAAGTGATGCTCTGGCCTTCCAGATACGGCTCCGAGTCAACAAACCCCTGGGATCACGACGACTTTGGAGGGGGGGTTGGAATCGCCAACCCAACAAACAACTCAACCGGACCAGACTACTTCGATGTTGACGATGATAACGATGGAAGGGAGGATCTGGATTGGAACAATCCGTCTTCGGGAGACTGGCCGACACCTGCAAACAAGATCGAGGAGGCATCCGGAATCAGCTCCGACTGGGACTCCAACAACAACGGCATTCTGGATAACGACGACAAGATCACAACTAGGATCACACTGACTGCACAACCGATCCTCTGGCTCGATGACAATCGACCATCGATTTTCAACGGATCAGTTTTCTGGCTCGAAGATACCGGGTTCGTCCCAGCTCCAGACCTTCCAGTACAAGTCCACATTCGATACACTGCTAATGGAACATCAGTTATCGAGACAATAGACGTTCTAACCAATGAAAATGGAGAGTACATCGTGGGCCAATTCTTGTTCCCTGAGGACATCTCAGTTGGCCCCAACACGACCTATGAGGTCTATTCAGAGGTGACCGAGATGTTCATCCACGACTATAGCTCAACGCTCACAGATTCTGATGGAGATGGTATTGGGGATGCAGGAATGCCTGTTGAGGTGAGGGCAAACACAACCATTGGTTTCGTTTCCGGGCAGAGGTTCAGGGCAGATGAACAACCGCTGAAGCTTGACTTCAAGGTCCACTTCTCAGCCGACTACAACCGAGGCATTTTCGATAACAGACTCCCGTATGCCCCCGTCTCGTTCACGATTAGCGACCCCGGGACGCAATTCGGCAACATCACGGATCCAACAGTATACGATGGATACGGAAACGGATATCGAGCTGACTCCGGAGGATGGGTTTCTCTGGCGTACAACCAAACCGTAGACAGATGGGAACAGGTTCAGTGGAACTCTCTCTTGGACAATGGCCCCGGGATTCCTACGGGAGGGTATGAGGAGATTGTGTGGAATCCATGTAACACTCTGGAACCAGTGGGCTCACACTCGGTCCTAGCTCCCTACGAGTACCAGAACACCACTCTTCCCGTTGGCGACTACAGCTTTGTTGGGTTCGCACGTCCCGATCTGGGTGGCTGTTCAGATGGCTCATACGAGTGGCCTTGGGCGCACCTCGAAGGCTCAAAGACCGACACTTTCTTCATTCGCTCAATGCATAGGATGTACATCGAGGCTGAGATGTTTGCTTCAGCAGACCGTCCTGTCTACTTCTGGGACGCGACTCAGTTCACAGGCTCCTCATTTGGAGCTTGGCGCGCCATCTTCCACGGCCCATCTCTAGCAAACGCTGGAACCACATTCGAGGAAGCCAAGCTCGGGAAGCCATATCCGATTCTTTGGGATGGTTCTCCAGCAGGCCTCTCAGAAATTGCAGGAGGGGACCTATCTCCTTTCCTTGATAGCAACGGGACCCACTGGGTAATCACCATGCAGAACGGAGCAGATTTCGACTCACCCCCATGTGGCCCTGTGGACCCACTGGTCCCTGGAAGCGAGATTAGGTGCGAGATAGTTCCGGAGATCTTCACGGGGGAGTCAATGAGGGTAAGGGGTGCGGTTTGGAACAGAACATTTTCCCCTGTTTATGACAACTCCATTGCCCTTCAGTTCGACTTCGATCGCAATGGCCTATTCATAGGATCGACTGAGACCCAATTCAACAAGGTCCCAGACCCCGTCGAAGGGCTAGCTACATTCGACTACGAATTCACATGGGAGTCCCAGTACCCAGCTGGAACCTTCGGTGTTAGAGCTGACTTCAGTCAGTCTGACTACTACTTCACGGGAGATCAGGCCCAGGTTCTTGCTGCCACGGGAGCATATGGGAACGTATCTGTGATCGGGACGACTGACTTCCAGCTTAACACGCTCCCTCGTCTATACAGGGGTCAAAACACGACAGTGGAGGCCCGGCTGATAGACAACGCATACCAACCAGTTCGCGAGGTGCCGGTAAACTGGACCTGGTCAGAGGACCTATCCAGCGGGATAGCAATTACCGACAACAATGGAGTTTTCAAGGTCAATCTAACAGACATAGATACCCTAGGGAACTTCTCTCTAGGCTTCACATACCTGGGAGACACATACAGGCAGGGCAACTCGGCCGAGGTCAACCTGTGGGTAGTCTCTAGGACATTTATCAATGTCCAGAGCACCAGTCCAAACATAAGATCGAATGGAGACTTATGGGAGTTCACGGCTGTTGTTACCGATGACAACAGAACCCCATTCGAGAAAGACGGCGGACAGGTCTTGAACAGCTGCGAGGGAGATATGCAGAACCCCGAGGGGTACGATCTGGGAGGAAACGTTACTGTGATCTTCGAAGGAATTGACTTCGAGGACAGGACACACAGGCAGATTGTATCTGTGGAATGTCCAGCCTCTGGATCAATTGGGTATGGGCGCTTCCTAGACCCACAGCTGTTGAAGGATGACCCATTCTCCTTCCTTCCTGATGGGTTTGGCCCAGTAAACGTGATCCTTAGGTTCGAGGAGAACCTTCCTCACGAGGGCTGTGAAGAACTGGATTCTGGAATGCTTTCGACCTCAGGTGCATGGGATCCCTGTGTCACCATCCAGAACAGCGACCACTTCAGGAAGGTCCTCCAGTTCCAAGTGGATGGATTCAGCCTAATCGGAAATACTGAACTCGATGTGGAACAACAGATTGTTTACACATCAGAAATCGATCCAAATACGGGAGAGATTCTAGAGAAACCGATGTTAGTAACCGGTCAGCTAACCGATGAGTTGGGGGGCAACCTCTCCAACAGGCAAATCAGAGTCACATTTGAGATGGGCTCGATGATTTTCGACCCCATAGAAAATCGAATGAAGTTCCGAGCAGGGGACTCAGGGATAGAGGCATGTATACCAGGTGCAACCGATGAGAGCGGATTCTTCGACATCAACTGCCCACTAGCCGGAGTCGACGCCGGGATGGCCAAGGTCAAGGTGGAGTACAACTCTTGGGACCCCCTAAACAACGATCGATACAGATACAAGAACAAAACACAAACCATGTTCTTCCCAGTCTTCTCCAACTCGACGATCGACGTATCGGAAGTGGGCCCATTCAGGTCCGATTATCTGACCTACACGTTCCCGAACGGCTCTACCTTCGATGTCCTATATCTCAAGGAGGCATTCCATATCAATGCCAAGCTCTCCCAGTCAAATGGCAAGCCAGTTGGAGGAAAGTGCGTCAACATCTATCTCGACCCGGAGGTAAACACTAGGCCGATTGCGACAGCGTTCACTGCTGATGGGACGGGAGAGTTCGTTTGGTACTCCGCAGATCCAGAGGATAACCCGAGCAGACGAGGGGTTGAGCCCAGCGGGAACAATCTGGAAGGATTCAGAACCGTCAGAGTTGCTTACGAACCAGAGAAGTACGTTCCCGGGGGCTGCGATTATGAGGCACTAGAGCCTAACCCAGTCCTAAACAGCTCGATAGTTGACGTGGAGGTACTAGTCAGGAGCAAGATCGACATCCTCCTGAAGCAACATTGGTCAAGTCCGACCGGATACCAAGTTGATGACGTCATTGCAGGGGAGGTCGCAATCCTCAGGGACCGGTTGGACCTAACAGTAGAGGGCCAGAGAGTTGAGTTCCATAGGCAGTTCTGGAATGGATCAGGATGGCAGACAGAACGGGTTGAGATCTTCATCACCAACGAACGAGGCTCGGCCAACTTCTCATTCCCATACACTGGTGAGTTGATCCCCGGACACCCGGAGTGGTCGGCAGTCGGAGGAAAGTGGCGTGTCCTAGTTCACTTCGAATCAGCGGATGCGAACAAGCCGTACTTCGTTGAACAGTGGCTTAACAGTACTCCTGAGATCAAGTTGGGCGAACTATCTTCTGCAAGTAGCGGCGGGCTCTGGACGACCCAAGTTATTCTTCTGGGCGGCATCTCAATGTCCGCTGTCACCCTAGTTGGGGCTTTGATGTACAACAACTACAGAGAGCGCCGCAAGGTCGAGGTCCTACGAGGCATACTGACTGATGCCCTTATGTCTCTCAAGGCCTCAAACAACTACATCGAGGCGATTTTCTCCTGTTACAAGGACCTAATCAAGTACTTCAGAATGAAAGGCGCCATGAAGAAGGTCTTCGAGACAACCAGAGAGTTCGAGGACGTCATAAACAACATGCTCGGAGGAATCGTCCCTCCCGGCGAGATAGACATGTTCTTCTCAATCTTCGAGGAGGCCAGATATTCGGACCACGATATCGGCTCCGAGGAGAGAGATAGAGCAATCCATATTTTCCAGTCTATGATTGGGAGTATGAACAGATCCTTGGGAGACAGCATGCTGAACAGAGCATCAGTAAGCGAGTCATCCCTATATGGCCCCTCTGTCAAGGCAGGGCAGTTTGTCGATGCGGAGGGCAATGTTAGGTTCGCCGGCATCGACGAAGCCGAGGAAGATGACGGGTTCAAGATTTGACGCCGACATTGGATTGGTGGACGTTTCCGCCCCTTAGGGGGCGCCCGCAGGATTCATAACACGGACTTTGGTGGCCGCGCTACCTAACTTAGGGGGGAAGCTATGAGCAAGCACGACAGGAAGACCAATGCTACACTACTTTCCCTCATTTGGGATTTGAAGGATCATGGCCGCTCCACTGGCTCTCCGATATGGAGAGACACCGCATCCCGGCTCGAGTCCAGCAAGAAAAACTGGGCCCAGCCAAACCTGAGCCACATCTCCCGCCATTCCGACAAGAAGGAGACGGTGCTAGTGCCAGGAAAGGTCCTGGGTAGCGGCGAAATCAGCGGCGGCCAGACAGTGGCCGCATTCAGCTTCAGCGATGGGGCCAAGACAAAGATCGAAGCCTCCGGAGGACGTACACTTACAATCCGGGAACTCATGGAAGAGAACCCGAATGGGAAGGGGGTGAGGATCCTTGTCTGAGTCAACCATGGTCTTCGATGCCACGGACAAGATCCTAGGGCGGCTCGCAAGCAAGGTTGCAAAGGAGATGATTTCAGCAAGGAAGTCCGGCAAGCAGCAGCGAGTCATAATCATCAATGCCGAGGAAGCCATCGTCTCCGGCCATAGGACTCAGGTTCTAAGCGATTATAGGGCCAAATACAAACTAAACCACGCAAGGAAGGGGCCATTCTTCCCAAGGATGCCTGACAAGATAATCAAGAGGACGGTGAGAGGAATGCTGCCTTACCAGAAGAACAGCAGCGGTAGAGGGGCACTAAGGGACCTCAGAGTAATGATCGGCACCCCGCAAAACCTGTCCAAAGATGACCTTCCCGAAGGACATGAGTGGGGGAATACCGACTACATAGTTAGAAACACTCCAAATAAGTACGTAAGGCTTGGAGAGATCAGCTCCCACCTGGGAGTCGATGCATCTAGATGGGGAGGTGAGTGATTATGGCAAAGAAGAAGGGTCCAAAGATCGTCAATACCAGCGGTAAGCGCAAGACTGCAATCGCTCGAGCTTCTCTCAAGCCAGGCAAGGGAAGGGTCCGAGTCAATGGCAAGCCAATCCACATCTTGGAACCAGAACTTGCAAGAAGGAAGGCACTCGAACCAATTAGAATCGCTGAAGCAATGAACAGGATCGATAGGGTCGACATCTCAGTCGACGTCAAAGGGGGCGGGCAGATGGGCCAGGTGGATGCAATCAGAACCGCCATAGCCCGCGGTCTTGTCAAGTATAACGACGGCGCGGAGGGTGATGACGAGGAACTCAGAGACGAGTTCGTAAGATTCGAGCGCAAGATCCTAGTCAACGATCCAAGAAGGAAGGAGCCCAAGCATCAAATGGGACGAGGCGCCCGAAAGAAATGGCAGAAGTCGTACAGGTAGGTGGAAAAAATGCTAATCCCAGTAAGATGTTGGAGCTGTGGCAAGGTGATTGCCCACAAATATCAGGAGTTCTTGGACGCAGTCGAAGACGGAAAGGATGCAGGTCAAACTCTCCATGAACTTGGTTTCGAGAGGTATTGCTGCAGGCGGATGTTCGTCGGGCACATTGACCTCATCGACGAGGTCGCTCCCTTCAGCATCGACAGACAGCAGTGATCCCTCCGTCAGGGCTTTGACTGATTGCTCACTCGCGGTGAGCCCAATTGGGGCCTGTAGGTTAGTTTGGCCTATACTTCGCGGCTGGGGGTCGCGCGACCCAGGTTCAAATCCTGGCAGGCCCACCAAACGGTTTTCCAGTACGAATAGGTCAGTTTGAAGGCCCCCGCCCCCTTTGCATCGACATGGGTGATGGCCATTCAGATGAGGTCGCCCCCGACGTTCGAATCGAGTGGCTGGCCAAGCAACTGGAGAAACATTCCGAGCTCTACTACAACAGAGCAGAACCCGAGATTGCCGATGCTGAGTTCGATGCATTGAGGGACGAACTCCAGAGCCTCTCTCCCAATCACGATCAATTGTCAAGAGTGGGTTCCGACCCCCCTCCTGGTTCGGAAAAGGTAAATCACCTGTTCAGAATGATGAGTCTGGACAAGGCTACCTCAGAGGAAGAGGTGGCCCACTTCGTCTCAGAGACAACCGCGAATGGCAGGAGGTTCGTGTGTCAACCGAAGCTGGACGGCTCCGCCCTATCCCTCGAGTATCGACGAGGTCGATTACTCAGGGCCGCTACAAGGGGCAATGGAAGAAGGGGCGAGGATGTCACTGCAAATGCCAGGAGAATGATGAATGTCCCAGAGAATCTGAGTTGGAAGGGGGACTGCCATGTCCGTGGAGAGGTGGTAATGCCCCTCCAGATATTCAGGCAGAAGTACTCTGATGTCGCACCCAACCCACGAAATCTTGCTGCAGGGGCATTGCGCCAGAAGTACGCAGATGCCGGCAAAGGAAGTCCCCAGGACTTGAAGTTTCTAGCATATGGGGTGGAGTTTCCAAGCGACCAGGATCGACACCCGGACAGCCAAAGCCCCCCCGAATTCAAACTCGACTCCGAGGTCATCTCATGGATTAGCGAGCTGGGGATAGAAGCCGCTGGGAACCACTCCATCTTCGGTGAAGACGACGCGACAACTACCGATGCGATTCTGGCGGTCACTAGCGAGTGGTTCCAATCGAGGGATTCCGCTGAATGGGAAATTGACGGGGTAGTGATCAAGTTGGACCGACTAGACAAGCGCTACCTACTCGGGGAGACTGCTCATCATCCGCGATGGGCATTGGCATGGAAGTTCCCCCCAGAAGAAGCAGTCACAGTTCTGATGGATGTTTTCTGGCAGACCGGCAGGACAGGAAATGTCACACCAGTCTCCCGAGTTGCACCTGTGGTGGTCTCAGGAGTCACCGTGGAAAACACCACACTCCACAACAAGGGAGAGGTGGAGCGCCTCGGAATCAGGCTGGGCGACAAGGTCAGAGTGGTTAGAAGGGGTGACGTGATACCCAAAATCATCGAGGTCATGGGCCCGGCGGCAGAGGGAGATTTGGAGGGGAGGGCTCACTCCGATGGGACTCCATTCTCGGAGTCCCTGCCCACCACGTCGGAGATTACTGTACCATCAAACTGCCCCAGATGCTCGACAAAGCTAGCCCTGGATGGGGCCTTCATCAGGTGCATGAACATCGACTGCCCATCAAGGCTAGAGAGAACAATCCTATACTGGTGTAGAAAACTAGGCATGGATGGCATCGGAGAGAAGTTAGCCGAACAACTCTGTTCCTCTGGGCTGGTCACCAGCCTAGCCGACCTTTATCGCCTAGAAAACCGAGAACAGGACCTCATAGGACTAGAAAGGATGGCCGAGAAGTCTGCTAGAAATGTCATAGAGGAGCTAAAATCAACCAGATCAATGACCTTCAGCACCTTCATCTCAGCCCTTGGACTTCCACGGATAGGACCAGAGATCGCAACTCTGGTTTGCTCCGAGGTCCCGAATCTAGAGGAACTAATCCAGATGACGGAAGACAGGGACGCAGCAGTGGAACGACTAGTCTCGATAGATAGGGTCGGGGAGGTAGTGGCAAAACTCCTCCTAGATGGAATCTCTGACAGGAAGGACTCAATCGTAGACCTCCACGAACAGATCGAGATTATCGAAGGCGGTAAGACAGTAAGCGAAGGAACCCTATCTGGCTCAACCTTCTGCATCACAGGAACTCTAAGCAGACCCAGAAAGGAGATATCACTCTCCATAAAGTCACAAGGCGGCAAAGTAGTGTCATCGGTCTCGGGAAATTTGAGTTTCCTAGTAGCGGGTGAATCCTCTGGCTCGAAAATGGAGCGTGCGAATAGGCTAGGCGTGCGTGTGATTTCCGAGGCCGAGTTGGATGAGATGCTGGGGGGCTCTATCCTAGAGGACATGCCAGAAGAGAGGCAGGCCACCCTAGGTGAGTTCTGACTATCCGTACATCCCCGAGGAACCGCTCCCAGAGTCCTGTGGGGGATTCAGGTGAAGGGTCATCATATCCCTAATCTGCCCCTCTATCCTCTGCGCCTCTTCCATCAGTGGCTCGGGATCGAGTTGTACGGCTGGTAGGAGACCATCTAGGCACCCGATGATCCTGGCCGCGGCTCGAGCATCAGGAATGGCCCCCTGGCCGATCTCTCCATCAGACTCAGCGAGGATGGCCAATGCGTCAATCCCCCTCCTTCTGCATTCGCCCATCATCACACCAGTCATCCCCCCTACAACACCTTGTTTCAATAGTGGAACACCGATTCCCTTCAGGAGTTCGTGAGTGGAGTCTGTAGAACCGATCCCTAGCATCGAATCAACTTCCTCGTCTTCATCGAAAATACTGTGACTGCTTTCTATTCCATGAGCGAAAGAGTCGACCATTATCGTAGAACTTACGCCAGATTCAACTACCCAATCAATGAGGCTCGAGGAAAGAGGCAGGTTGAGCTCTGGAGGAATCTGGATCTCAGAGGCAATCAGAACGACCTTTTCACACTGTTCCATGTTGCAGATCGGCTCTCCGGCATAGAATCGCAAAGGAGGCAACGGCTTGCCATCTTGGACCAGACAGACCGGAGGTAGATTCGGATGCCTGACACCCCCGACTAATTCCAGATCCAGTTTTTCGACTAGGAAGTGTGCAACTATGCTGCTCACAAATCCGACCGAAGGAAAACAGCTGACTAGTAGAGCGCCCGAGGAATTCACACCCTCATTTACCTCTACAAGTGGCCTCTCTGCCATGACTCCAGAGTTCACTCAATGGTGTTAACCGTTGTCACTCGTCCGCCTCAAATCTACGAGGCTGAAGTACGATGGTAGCATCAACTGAGGATTACCAGATCTCTCCATCTTCTTGGAATAGGTTTGAGGAGTGTCCCAGAAAGTATTGGCTTTCTCGTCAGAGACTCCCAAGGAAGGCAAGTATGCCTGCATCTCTCGGAACCGCGATTCACAATACAGTTGAGGATCTGTGCAATCTGGAAACATCAGGTAGGGCGGGTAACGAGATTGGATGGTTGCAATCTACAGCAATGGATGTGCTGGAAGGAAATTGGGAGACTGAGAGAAAGCTCTTCATGAACACCCCCAGACACCCGAGATGGAAGCCAGAATTGTTCTCAAAGGCTCTCGATGGCCTTGCTGGAGCTCTGTCCATCCTGTTCTCGAAAGCGAAGCTACCTGATTACGAGCTCTCTGAGGTCACAATCCAGGACTGGAGACAGATGCAGGGCATCGTATTGGCCACCGAGGAGACTCTGCAGTCAGATTGCGGAAGGATGATGGGCAGGCTCGATTTATTGATTCTCGATTTGGAGAACGAAGAGAGAGGCAATTGGATCGTAGCCGATTTGAAGACAGGAAAACCTCCAAGTTCAGAACTTAGTGAACAGGTCAGTAGGCAATTACTGTTCTATCGCGATTTGATGAAACAGAGGAATCCCGAGCAATCATCTATGGATGCCGAAGGATGGTACTCCGCAAATCAGACTGTCTTCAGAGCAGAGGGCCCGCCCATCTTAGACCAAGCAATAGAGGCATGGAAATCCATGGCTCCCTCCGAGAGCCCCCTTCGAGCAACGCCAAGCAGAGCCGCCTGCTCATTCTGCGATTGGAAGGCATGGTGCCCAAAGTGGTGGGTTGCAATGTATGATGGCCAAATGGAGAGTGGCGGGATGTTCAGAGACGAAGTGGTCCGAATGGTCCGACTCGACCAGGAATCAGGAGCAGCGCTATTCGAGAGAACAACTCCAAAAGGACGAGAGGGAGATCTGAGTGGCTCTGACCACAGGTTCGGCGCCATCCTAAAGGACCAAGCTCTGGAGAAAATCATCCATCTGGGAGATTCCGCCTTGGAATCAGAACTTTTCCTGGGTAGTGTAAGAGCAGATCGCAATATTGTTCACATGGGAGACTGGTCGGAGATCATCCCTTGGTCCCCAATCCTAATCTCCACTTCGAATTGACTCCAATACCTCTTTAGTCGTACCCAAAAACTTCTCTGGATAAGCCTCCCTAAGCTTCCACAGAAGGAGAAGGGTTGCTCCTGCATCAGCATCCGCACTATGGGCCCTTTCCAGGCTAATCCCGAACCGTTCACATAGAGAACCAAGCTTGTGTCTACCAGGGACTCCGATTCTTCTTGCTAGGACTAGGGTATCGACGATGGCTAGAGGAATAGGGGCCTCTCTGCCGATCCTCATGCATTCCATCTCCATGAACCTCCAGTCGAATCCAACCACATTGTGACCTACAACTACTGACCCCTCAATCAGCCTGCTCAGCGAATCGAGATGTTCCTCGAAACTGCCAGAATCACGTACATCGCCATCCTCAATCCCATGAACCCTAGTCGATGCAGCTGGGATTCTTCTTCCTGGATTTACTAGCGAATTTACATTTAGGTGAGTTCCATCGGAATCGCTCCCAACTAGAGCATATTGAACGATTCTGTCTTCCCTAGGGTTGAATCCCGTTGTCTCCAAATCGAATCCAAGGACCCTTAACCCGCTTAGGAAATCGTAACCCACGAGAAACCCCTCCCGGGACCGTCCATGAACCCTACCAATCGCACTTCACATTTCGATCAGTCCCAACACCCATATGAGGGACCTCATCTTTCTTGGACTATGGAGGAGGGGCGACAAAGAATCTCGATGCTCCTTTGCCTCCTGATTATCGCCCAGTCTTTAGCAGGCTGCGCGGGAATAGGACCTGGAAGTCCGAATGCCAGCATAACCTCAGACAGAGACACAATTAACTCCGGAGAGACGGTAAATTTCGATGCCCGCTCATCTACATCCCCGGACCCGACGATTATTGACGAATACAGGTGGAACTTCGGTGACGGAGAGACCAAGACAACCAAGCAGGGTGTGATCAACCATGTTTTCGACAAGGCCGGCGTCTTCGAAGTGAGGGTTGAGGTATTCAATGACGACGGGGAATCTGACGCTGCATCAACCACTATTTTCGTCAACGCGATCCCTGAAATCATCCTCAACCTTCCTGACTTTGTCAAGACAGGCCAGGAGGCCAGACTGGATGCCAGCGAATCTTTCGACCCAGAGGGAGGGGGACTCGAGATAGTCTGGGACTTCGATGCAACCACAGACTCGGATGGAGACAGCGATCCCATGAATGACGAAGATGGAAGAGGGCCAGTGACCGAGCTCGCTCTCAATGTGACTGGAAACATCACCGGCTCAGTAACTGTCACGGACGATTCCGGAGGGAAGAATACCACTCTATGGACGCTCAGAGTAATCTCCCGATCCTTCAGAGTGATCTGGGAGGAGGCGTATGTCGATTACGATTGGTCCGGATATCTCGAACAGGGCACCTCTCACGAAATCCAATTTCAGCCTGGCGAAGGGGCTAGGCTTCTCCGAGTCTCTGCCACCCTGTCACTGGCTCGCGACATTCTGCCGATCACATGGCCAGAGGACAACTTCACCCTGGGGGTCGACAACCCTTCTTCGGGTTGGAGATACAGCGTCATGACGGTACAAGAAAACATCACTAAGAATGCCTCAGC
>Ga0066850_10000270_pt1 | contig 29207 bp, 30 predicted proteins | sample ETNtaG_4_FD_67282 | JGI IMG/M metagenome (GOLD analysis project Ga0066850, IMG submission 67282) | Marine microbial and viral communities from oxygen minimum zone, Eastern Pacific Ocean - ETNP201406SV67 | ecosystem: Environmental > Aquatic > Marine > Oceanic | place: Pacific Ocean: Eastern... | reverse complement strand
AAGGTCGTAGTTAATGACGACGAAGAGTGAAATGAGCCTACGGAAATTCCGATTCCCTGTCAACCATTAAGAATCGCACTTGGGCAGGTTTGCTGATGTCAGAGGGTTCAGCAGACGGAGGCTTCTGCCCGGGCATGGGAATTAGAGGGGTTGACTCCCCTCCTTTCTTTTCCGATGCTGCCGATTTAATCCTCGATTCTGAATGCTCAGAGCAGCCTAGTGGCTCCAGTGGGATTCTACTTCTAGCCGATGGGACGCGCTTCGAGGGACGACTATTCGGGTCCGAGGAAATCGCAGAGGGAGAACTAGTATTCACTACAGGTATGTGCGGCTACCAGGAGAGTCTCACAGATCCATCCTTTGCAGGGCAGGTCCTCACTTTCACCTATCCTCTACTGGGAAATTATGGAGTCCATCCAGGAGTCTCGGAATCCTCCACGGTCCATCCCCGAGGAGTTGTCTGCAGGCAGCATATGGCATCTCCAGACCACCGGCACTCCGTAGGCAGCGTTCATGATTTGCTGGTTGCCCATAACATCCCCGGGATTGAGGGGATAGATACACGAGCCCTAACTATGAGGGTCAGGGAGCATGGGACATTGCTTTGCGTGTTCGGCCCGGCTGAAAGGATCGAGGAAATGGAGAAAATTCTGGATGAGATGACGCCCCCGGATGCCGAAGATCTGGTCGCCCAAGTTACCTGCGTCTCACCTACTCTCCTCAACCCGGGTGCCGTAGATGAGGAGGGCCTCCCCTTGCCGCGGCTTGCCGCTATCGACTGCGGAGTAAAACACAATATTCTGAGGGAGCTATGCACTAGGTTCGAAGTGGTCTGGTGCCCTGCTCATATGTCCCTTGAGGAGATTTCTCGCGATTGGTCTCCTGATGCTCTCTTTGCTTCCAATGGTCCGGGCGACCCAGCTCACCCCGGGGCAGCCACCGACGCAAGAAAGACTCTTGCAGCCGCAGTTCGCCAAGGGATGCCAGTGATGGGAATTTGCTTGGGGCACCAGCTAATGGGACTAGCAGCCGGTCTGAGAACATACAAGCTGCGATACGGTCACCGAGGCTCAAACCAACCAGTGATGGATTTGGAGACAGGAAGAGTCCACATCACAAGTCAGAACCACGGATTCGCAGTCGAGGACCCAGTACGTGGCATGCTTGCGCCCCATCCCAGTGGAGCCTGCTCCAATACTAGTGACAATGTCTTAGGTGCTGAATTCAGGGTCCGACACGTCAACTCAAACGATGGAACCGTCGAAGGCCTCGACCTGTTGGACAAACCTGCATTCACTATTCAATTCCATCCCGAGGCTTGCCCTGGTCCCCACGATGCATCACCTCTCTTCGATAGGTTCCAGCAAATTGTCGCTGAGTATCTGGGTAGACTCGAGGCAGAACTAGTTAGCAAGGAAGGAGGTTCCTGAATGCCTCGTCGTGATGACTTGAAGAGAATCATGATCCTTGGTAGCGGACCGATTAGGATTGGTCAGGCAGCAGAATTCGATTTCTCTGGATCACAGGCCTGTCGGGCTCTTCGTTCAGACGGATTCGAAGTCATCCTAGTCAACTCAAACCCAGCTACGATTCAGAACGACCCCGAGATGGCAGACAGGATCTACATCGAACCCCTACTTCCTGAGGTAATAAAGAGAATCATGGAATCCGAGAAGCCGGATGCTCTTCTGGCAGGGATGGGCGGCCAGACCGCTCTGAACATAGCCTCTGCACTTGCCAAAGATGGCACTCTGGATGAATTGGAAGTGGAACTAATTGGATGCAATCTTGCTGCGATAGATGAGGCCGAGGACCGAGACTTGTTCAAGAGGGTGTGCGAGGAGATCGACCTTCCAGTGTGCAAGGCGATGGCATGCGAATCAATTGAGGAGGTTATCGCCGCCGCTGAGGAACTCGGCTCTTTCCCACTTCTGATTAGACCAGCTTTCACCCTCGGTGGTCTCGGTGGGGGAACTGCATTCAACATCGGGGAATTGGTAGAGATTGCCAGCCAGGGAATCCTGCATTCCGCAATCGGGCAGGTCCTAATCGAAGAGAGCATTCTGGGTTGGCAAGAGCACGAGTATGAGGTGATGAGGGACAGTTCAGACAATGCAATCATCGTTTGCACCATGGAGAATATCGATCCGATGGGCGTGCATACGGGTGAATCCATTGTCGTGGCCCCTCAGCAGACGCTTTCCGACCGTGACCACCAAGGGCTGCGGGATTCCGCTCTAAAGCTGATTAGGCGACTCAATATCAAGGGAGGATGTAATGTACAGTTCGCAGTAGACCAATCCACGGGCGACTACAGGGTCATAGAGGTGAACCCTCGAGTCTCCCGGTCCTCAGCACTGGCATCTAAGGCAACTGGATACCCAATTGCAAGGATGGCCGCATTAATCGCAGTTGGGTACACTCTGGATGAGCTTCCTAACCCGATTACCGGAGAGGGCACAACGGCTGCATTCGAACCCACCTTGGATTATTGCGTGGTAAAGATTCCCCGTTGGCCATTCGACAAGTTCAGGACTGCAGACAGGAGTCTGGGAACTTCAATGAAGTCGACCGGTGAAGTAATGGCAATAGGTCGTTCCTTCGAGGAGGCTTGCCTCAAGGCATGGGCTAGCTTGGAGTATGACAAACCTCATCCTCGCCCATTGACGATGTCCGATGCTTCGGATGGTGAGTCGATGGACGAAAGAGCCTCAGAGAGCCTCCCTACTGCGCTTCACGAGGACTGGCTTAGAATACCCACCGATAGGAGGTTGGGAGCAGTTATTGAGGCGTTTCGCAGAGGCTACTCAATAGAGGACGTGAGAGATCTAACTGGTGGGATTACGAGATGGTTCCTCAGAAGGTTCGAGAGAATCGCAGCAATAGAGACCGAAATCAGAGCGGCCGGGGAGATTGGGATGAGGCCGGCCGAAATACCCCAATCAGAGATGCGTTCCTGGAAGGGAGCAGGCTTCACCGATTTGCACATTGCGGATGCACTTTGTGGCTTCCCAGAGAGTGGCTTCAAGAATCTCCAAACGGGTCAAGATGAAACCTCTGTTAGGATGCGAAGACACGAACTCGGTGTCCACCCCAGGTTCCGTATGGTCGATTCTTGCGCTGCAGAGTTCGCTGCAGTTACTCCATACTACTACTCCACGTATGAGGGCGGATCGGCTGAGTCGGGAGTGGATTACGTTCCTGGCCTAGCATCCTCTGTAAAGCAGAGAATAGCTGTAGTCGGTTCTGGCCCGATTCGAATCGGACAGGGAATAGAGTTTGATTACGGATGCGTGCACGCTGCGGGTGCAATTCAGGACCTAGGGCATGAGGCCATCATCATCAACAACAATCCAGAAACAGTCTCCACGGATTTCGACACCAGCGACAGATTGTACTTCGATCCATTGACTCTCGAAGCCGTCTCTGAGATACTTCTCCGGGAGGACGCAAATGGTATCCTACTACAGTTTGGTGGCCAGACTGCGATCAACCTAGCCCTTCCTCTTTCCAACGAAATACCTCATCTCTCTAATTTGGGTCTAGAACTTGTGATGGAGGGAACATCCCCCGAGTCAGTCGACGAAGCAAGCGATAGAGAAAGGTTCGAGGAATTCGCACTGAGGTGCGGTTTGAGGATGCCCGATGGCGCAACTGCGACCACTCCCGAGGGAGTGAGGCATGCTGCCAACGAGATCGGGTATCCAGTACTTGTTCGACCTTCATACGTCCTCGGAGGGAGGGGGATGGAGATACTGGCCAACTACAAACAGTTGGAGTCGTACATGAGGGACGCGTATCTTTCATCTGACAGGCCCCTGTTGATTGACAAGTATCTCGGAAACGCAATGGAGCTAGATGTTGATGCTGTTTGCGATGGAGAAGAAGTCCTCATCGGTGCAATAATGGAGCATCTAGAGGAAGCAGGGATTCACTCCGGCGACTCCACTTGCTTCATACCTCCGCAGAACGTAACCGAGGACATTCTCGAGCAAGTTGAAGAATGGACGAGGGCGATTGGTCTGGAGCTAGGTATCCGAGGCTGCTACAACATCCAGTTTGCAATCCACGATGGCCTTCTGTACGTACTCGAAGTTAACCCTCGAGGATCTCGTACGTTCCCCTTCGTAGCCAAGTCCACTGGAATCCCACTGGCTAGAATTGCGGCTAGGGTCGCCCTCGGTGAGAGACTTTGTGATCTCGATATCCCTGAACCTCAGACAGATGCAGTCTGCGTTAAGGCGCCAGTCTTCCCATTCATCAAACTAAGGGGATTGGATCCAGCACCCGGGCCGGAAATGAAGTCAACAGGAGAGGTGATGGGATCTCATGTGCGGGCATCCGCAGCATACTTGAAAGCCAGATTGGCAACAGAAATTCCCGTCCCCACCCAAGGTGGGGTGTACATTACCGTGAAGGATGAAGACAAGTACTCTATGATCCCATTAGCTGAGATTCTCCAAAAGATTGGTTTTACTATTTTTGCTACCAGGGGCACCTCTAGGGTCCTAAGGGGGGTCGGAGAGCTTGAGGTGGAGACTTGTTACAGGATTGCCGAGGGCCGTTCCCCAGATGCCCTTGACTTGATGCGTCAAGGTAAGATAAATCTCGTAATCAATACGCCCAGATCAACTGGTGGAGCTGTTCTAGATGGGAACATGATGAGGAGGCTCGCAGTGGAACTCAACATTCCTTTCGTAACTACCATGGCAGGTGCACGCATGGAGGTAGAGGCAATCAAGGAGGCTCTCAAGGGCATCCCAGAGCCCAGGCTCCTCAGAATTAAATCACTCAAATAGTTGAGTAAATTCCTACTCATAATCTCAATCGGATAGAAGTGTAGCCCCAGTTTCAGTTCGAATTATCCGTCCGTCCATTTTGGTGTGAACTGACATTACCGCCTCTCTGGACCCATCCGGGAAGTCCATCACCGAGTGCTCGACAAGAATTTCGTCGTTCTCGTAGATGCACCGATAATCATTGACAACCACATCGTCATTGGCCATCATGTTGGCCATCATCTCACTCATCTGGGTCTTGTTCATGCTAGTCCCCGTCTGGTGCCGCACGAATTCATAATCGTCGTGGAGGACTTCCGTATAGTGCGTTGCATCTCTCTCTTCTATTGCCTTCATTAGTAGCTCGTAGACTCCCATAAACCTCCGTCACAGAGGTGTAATTTGAGATTTTTCATAAATTCACTAGAGGATGAACAATCCAATCAGGAGGATAGGAAGGAGGAGAAAGGCGGTAATTAGGTCATCAATTGGGTCTATCATTCCTGATTCTCCTTGTAGTAGATGAAGGCAGGATGGTAGAATATGATTGTGTGGATCAAGATTGCTCACCATGGGAAAACCCCGGAGACCCTTCCTATTCGGACAACACCTTAACGAACCATTCACCGGGAGAAAGGATGCTACTTACTAGGATGAAGAATATGGATATCGCCACTCCATGAAGGGTGATGATGTACACATCCTCCCTTTCCATCTATGCGCTCCCAAGGAGAATCAGAACCGCATCTCTATCAACCTCGCAGAGAAGGGAGGAAGCCTTGGGTCCGTAGCTCTTCTCGAGAAGAGCCCAGTATATCGCAGAATATCCCTTCCTCATAGGGATTCCAGCAGAATCGCAAGCGCTCGAAATAGATTCGCTAATCCCTCCGTCATTCCATTCGCATTTAGAGAGGAGTGAGGACAGATTGGACAGGAAAACCATGCAATCCTCATCGAGGTTGTCCTTTGCATCTTTGCCTATCTCTCTCCGAACCTCAAGTCTCGCGTCTTCGGGGAAGTGGGGTCCATCTATCCATGACCTCATCCTCACCAGTCTGCCCGCCAAAGACTCACCTGGCTCTCCTTGGATGTGGCCAGATCTATTCAGCGATGCCCATACGTCTCCATCTGATGACTTGATCTGTGCGAGCATGGAGAGGTGTCTGAAGGATACCCCTCCGATCGAGTCGCTGGGATCGGAACCCGCTTCCACCTGGCTCATTCTGATCGCACCACTCTGGGTCTTGGCCGCCACTAGCTGCCGCTTGCTCATTCCCGTCTCTTCTTCAACCGGTTTCGAAACCAGCCTCTCGTACTCATCTGCCGTTTGGAAAAGTGCGCTTCCCGTGTCGAACTCGATGTGGCGATTGATCTTGCTCCTGGCTATCACATAGCGTAGAATCTCGGGAGGGACTAGAGAGAGGGCCTCCATGGGGCCAACGGTAAGGCCAGTAGAGCTGGACATCGGTCCCATCCCCTTCAGTTGAATCCACTCGTAGACTATTTTGTCCGGTGGATTGCCTCCCAGAAGTTTGCAAATTGGGATTCCAGTGTCGTAGCTCCCTCCCGCCGAACCATGGTCCTTCCCTGCAGGTTCGCACGTGATTCCATGAATGACCCATCTCGCCGCCCAATCGATTCTCCAGGGCATCTTACCCTCGCCTTTCCGGATGTCAGACCTACCTTCCACTCCATGAGAGTCAGTCCAGTGCACGAATGGCTTCTCATAACTCGTCACAGTAACTCCATCGAGGCTTCCATCCGATCCCATAGGCTTGTACGGAAACCAGTCGTCAGCCAGCTCTCTACCGGAAACGTCCTGGATGATTTCCCTAATTTCTTCCTTCTTCGAGATTGCCGTGTCGATGTAATGGGCGAAATCACCCGATTCATAGGTCTCGTGATTCATCACCACCTCGGGTCGAACCCCGATTTGCTCCAGAGCATTCAGGAATGGGCCTAGGAAGTGTTCTGCGTATGTTGAACTGCCATCACCAGGTTTCCCATCCAGATCTGGAGCCGGGATGTATGCAAGTGGGTTGCCAATGTATCTCTCGTATTCAGGGGAAAGGAAGTCGTACACCCTCCTAAGGGGGTCCATGGAGTCTACAATGAAGATGTAATTCGACTCGATCTCAGCGTCAAGACAGGCTCTGTGGATCATTTCAGCGGAGAGTATCTCCCTCAAGTGGCCTATGTGGAATTCGCCCGATGGAGTAATCCCAGAGGCTGAGACCTGGCTCCCTCCGCGCTCCATGAGCCTTTGTGCGGTGTAATCCGCCCAGTGCATGTGCCCCACCTCAGACCGTCGCTGCTCTGATCAGCGCCCTCAGTGGCACTCCTTCGACATCATCGTCCCAGGACTTGTTCACAAGGACCATGCACATTTTGACATCGGCCCCTGCAGCACTCAGACCTGCTGCTGTCTTCTTCATGGTCGTACCCGAGGAGTATACGTCATCGATGATGATTACTCTCTTGCCCTCGATGCCGGCGTATACTCCCGAGAGGTGCCCACCGACCTCCTCGTTAATACTCCTAACCACCGACATCTCCAGATCCAGAGTCGCGGAGATTGCCTGAGCGAAGGCGATCCCATTGATGCTGATGCCGACAATAGTATCGATTTCATCCCCAACCATCTCATCGATGATGTCGCAGAAAATGTATGATACCGCTTCGATCCTATCTCCCTTGACTGCTATGGACCTCCATCCGACCTTCACGTCAAGTGGTTTGTCTTCCACCTCGTAATCACTGGCAGAGAGCCACTGGACTGTAGTCTGTGACAAGGAAAGCTCATCCGCTATCTGCTGGGTGTTGAGTCCACTGGATCTGCACTCTTCGACCTTAGACCGTAGTTCATCGACACTTAGGTGCATCAGTCGACGCCAGCGTTAGAGTGCTATGAATCCACCGGGAGTATTCTATGGTGGCCGTGGTATTTTCTATATTCAGAATCTGCCGGTGCTGCCGAAGCCCCCTTCGCCCCTCTCGGTCTCACCGAGTTCATCGACTCCAACTTCGGAGAATTGAACATTGGGTATTGGCGCTATTACTAGCTGAGCGATCCTCTCTCCAGATTTCACCTTGTACGACTCCCCCTGCCCTATCCAAGTCATTAGTACGAACAGCTCTCCTCTGTAGTCCGCATCAATAGTTCCAATGCTATGAGGCAGGATGAGTCCTTTCGAGCCCAGTGATGACCTAGCCCTAACTTGTCCCTCGTAGCCCTCTGGAATCGCAACCCTAAGACCAGTCCTAAGCTTAACGCTAGAGCGGAAATTTACGACAGTTTCCTCCAAACAGTACAAGTCCCAACCAGCAGCATGGGCACTTCCTTTGGTTGGCATCCTGGCATTGTGATCCGTCTTGGCAATCTTCACCACGGGGGGCCCATCCACATGTTTCCGAGTTAGAACCGGTCCTTGACCGTTCCCAAAACTCCCGGTGGGGTGAAAAGCCACCCTATTCTCCCACGGTCGTGACCAACCGGGAATATGAGGAACTCTTGGACCGTGCAAGGGAGAGGATTCCAAAGGACATCAGCGAGCGTTCCAGATGGACTATGCCTCAACCAGATATCATGATTGAGGGAAGTCAGACCATTCTCCGGAACTTCTCAGAGATTGTCGATGCTATGGATAGGGATGCCAACCACGTTTTCCAGTACTTGCTCAATGAGCTAGGGACTTCCGGAAGCAGAGAGCAAGTCAGAATCATGCTCAAAGGGAAGGTTCCCCCGAAGAGAATTAAGGAGAAGATTGTCTCGTACGTGAAGACGTATATCCTATGCGGCGAGTGCAAGGCCCCAGATACTAGGTTCATGCGTGAGGATCGGACCACACTCCTGAAATGTCAGGCCTGCGGTGCAACAAGGCCAGTGCGCCTGTAGTCAATTCGGGGAGAAATCTAGCAGTACCTTTCCGCGATTCTTCCTGTTATGGATGTGCATCTGTGCATCCGCTAACTTCTCGAATCGCCAAACTGAATCGATCACCGGATCTATCTTTCCTTCTTGAAGCATTTCGGACAATGCTCTGAGATGCCCCCTGAAAATCGAATCATCCTCTAGGAGTCCCATATGGACTCCGAAAATCGCCTTGTTCGAGCTCATCAACCTGAGGGGATCGAATCTCGGCATCCCCCACCACATTCTTAGTTCTGAGAGTCTAGACCTCTTCTGTCCCTTCACAGCGGCAGATGCTCCGAAGTAATACAACTTTCCTCCTTTCCTAAGTGACTTGTATGAGCGTAGGAGATGCTTGCCCCCGACTGGGTCAATTGCATGGTGTACTCCCTTCCCACTTGTCATTTCATTGCAGACTTCCATGAAGTCCTCTTTCTCCCTATCGACGAACCTCATTCCCATTGATTCGACGAAATCTTTCTTTGGAGCGGAAGCAGTCCCAACTACCAATGAAGCACCGAAGACTTCGCATAATTGTGACACTGCAGTACCCACTCCGCCAGCAGCATGATGGATAAGAACCGTGTCTCCCTCCGATATGCTACCAAGATGGGACAGCATGTGGAAGGCCGTGCCATAGGTAACTGGAATCGCAGCCGCTTGGTCGAAGGAGACCGAGTCCGGAATTGGAACTACCCTTCTTTCATCAAGGCAGACCATCTCGGAATATCCGCCGAATCCAGTCATTGCGAGAACTCTGTCTCCTTCTTTCAGAGAATCCACCCCTTCTCCAATTCGAATCACCACTCCCGCTGCCTCGTACCCCGGGGTGAATGGGAAGTCTGGACTTGAACCATAGAGGCCTTGCCTCATCATCAACTCCGCAAAGTTCACTCCTGCCCTGTGGATCCTGACACAGACCTGGCCATTTCCTGGGACTGGGTCTTGCTCTTCGACGATTCGGATGGTGTCTACTCCCCCAGGTCTCGGATAGACAACTTTCCGCATCAATAACGCCTCGCTACTAATCCCAATCTGTTCCTCAGCGTCCTTATGGAAGATAGGACCTGATCTCTTCGAGCCCCTTCTTTCTCTTTGATGGTATCTCCTCCGGATATCCAATCTTGATGAAGCCAATGATTCGTTCTTCTATAGGGGATGCTCCTATAGCGCAATAAGCAGCTTCTGAGCGAGTTATCGCCCCTGTGCTCCATTGGGAGCCAACCCCATTTCCCCAGAGTGAAAGAATCAAATTGTGAGTTGCACATGCTGTTGCTGCATAGTCCTCCTCCTGTCTAAAGTGATCTTCTGGGCTCAGTGCGCTAGTGACACAAATTAGCACCGGAGGTGAAAGAATCTTTTCGATGGCCTTGGCTGCTCCTTCTTCTGTATTCTCGCCTTTCGAGCATTTCTTCATGGCCATTGCCTTTACCTCTGGGATGAGTTCGGCTCGGGTATCTGCTCCCATAATGTAGAATTTCCAAGGATGGGTGTTCTTGTGGCAGGGAGCATTTCTAGCAGCCTCCAAGGCCAACTCTAGAATCTCCTCATCCACCTTCTCATTGCTGTACCTGTATATTGTCCGCCTAGAGGTGAGCACGTCCTGGACATTGCTCATGTTCCTCACCGTTCGATATCATCGAACTTGGATGCCAAGACAAAGTCCGACTCTGTTAGGGCGTCAATCTTGTGAGTGAAAATTACAGCGACCAATTTACCCCAACCAAGTTCAAAGTCAGCATGATGGGCTTGTTCTTCGCAAATCGCTCCCAGCGTGTTGGCAAATTCTAGAGCTGTTAAAAAATCGGGAAACTCCCAGGCCCGAGTAAGGTGGTGATTTTCTACTAAATTCCAGTTTTCATGTATCTGAACAAGGAATGCGGCAGACTCCTCTTCGCTAAGAGGGGGGGCTCCTCCCTTGCAAGGCACACAATCCATTGCAGACAGTCTATCCAAGTTGTCACCCCCATGACAGGTTGTTTCCGTGACCTTCGCTGGTCTTCTCTGCCATCTCGTGGACCTCGGATCTTCTCTTCAAATCATCTTTCTCGAATTTTAGGAGCTCATCATCCTCAATGTATGTTTTTCTGAGGTGGGTGACAAGCCTGACTTCGACAATTGCATCCCGTGAAATGGACCTGAATTCTCCTCTCTCATCTAGAATGTCTATCGACGAACTCCTCCCTCCTACCATCATTCCACGAACCCATGGATCTCTATCTTCGGGTAGCATCCTCCTGTCTAGTAGCATCTCAATCAAGTCGTCCTTTCTTAGGCCATACTTTCTGTCTAACAGAGGGCCATGGAAGACATCACAAAGATCCTCTAGTCTTGGGGATCCATACTCCTCAAAGAAATTAGCAGCCCATGGAGGCAGGTCACTAAATTTCTTGCCTCTAGCTGCGTCCGACACATGCCCTCGTTTCGACAGTCATAGAAAAACCAGCGGGTCGCCTATGGCAGGTAATTCGCTCATGTTTTGCTAATGATTGAAGTGCAATACCGTGGCGGAGTCGACGGAGGTAGTTGCTTGGCATCGGTTGAATGGAGGTCGATTCCGACCGTTCTTTATCCTCAGGAGATTCTCGACAAGGCATTTGGAAGGGCGAGCAGTCAGGCGGATTTGGTCGAGGATCCAGACAAGTACCACAGAGTCAGAAAGCAGATGAATAGGATGGTCCAGTCCGCGTGCGACGTCGCTACTAAGACTCTTAATTCGTATGTCGACAGGTGGCCAAGCCTAAATGCCCTTTCCGAGTTTGATCAGGCCCTTGTGGATGCAGCTGTTGGATGTGATGACTACAAGAAGAACTTGGCCTCATTGCAATGGGCAGCTGAGAGGTCTCAGAGGATCTCTGGAGAGGCTCAATCGAAGATACTAAGACTCAGAGAAATCGATGGATTCCACAAGGCAAGGAGGCACGCATATGGTCGTCTTTCTTCCATTATCGATCAGATTTCTCCTCAGATATTGTGGTTGGGCGAGGCCAGAGATGTTCTGCGAAAGCTCCCCTCGACCGACCCTCTCGAGCCATGCATCGTGGTCGCCGGTTCCCCCAATGTGGGGAAATCCGCACTAATCAGCGCTCTTTCTAGTGGAGAGCCGCAGGTCGCATCCTACCCATTTACTACTAAACAACTGCATTTGGGGCACTTCACACATCGGCGCCGAGTGTATCAGATGGTCGATACCCCCGGTCTTCTCGATAGGCCAATGTTGGAGAGGAATCGGATTGAGATGCAAGCGATTGCCGCCTTGGAGCATCTGGGGGATGTTCTCTTGTTCTTGATGGACAGGACCGATGAATCTACCACTCCGATTTCTGAGCAGGAGAGCCTCTTGGAGGAAGTTAGGGGCTTGTTATCGGACCGACAAGTCCTCGTTGTCTCCACAAAGGCCGATCTCCTAGAGGAAGATGTTGGTGAGGGGGGGCATAGAATCAGCTCAATTACTGGAGAAGGACTAGAGGAATTAAGAGCAGACTTGATTGAAATTATTGATGCAGATAGAGTGGATGACCCTCTGACTCTGCCCGAACATTGGCCTCGAGAGGATGGCCATGAGTTCAGTTCCAGATCAAACATGCCATGAATGGCCGCAAACCACACAGTAGAAGGTGTGCCCCCCATATGACTCTGCCAACCCCGAGACATCTATCTCAGTGCCGCAGTTGGGGCATTTTGTCACGCGCATAGCCATCTCCAATACGGATTGGTTATTCAACGATGCTGAGAACGTTTCACTTATCGGCCCCTGAAGCGCTTCAGTATGTTCCTAACAGGAAAGGCCATCTCTCCAGCACCGATAAGTAGCAATCCCGATGTTCCAGCGAGAACAATCTCTACCATATTGTCCAAGTGGATGCTTGAGGACATCTCTACTCTCTGGGAATCGAGGCCCGATCCCTCATACCCAGCAGTGACGAATCTGTATGATCCGGGTTCAAGCCTGAAACTCATCGAACCATCGTTCTGGGGCCCTCCTGCCACGAGGTATTTTCCAATACTTTCCTCACTGCATTGAGTAAGTCCGGTCGAAGAGTCGGGAGGGCACTCCTCCGCAGCAGAGGCATCAACAACTCCCAACCAACCTCTATCAGGCTCTTTCCACTCGACCTCTAATGTGATTTCCAATAGCCCAAATGCTCTTGGTACATTCATATTCTTGATGGTCATTCCAACGTTGCATCCCGCATCGTCATCTGAACATGGTACGATTGGGACTTGATTGCCTGTTTCCGGGGTCTGGTAACCGAATAGGCTCAGTAGTAGGATTAAGGCACATAGCAAACCGACTAACATGGGCAGCAAGGAGAGAATTCTGACCATCATCCTATCATGCCTCCGAATTTTCTGTGATTTAACCTGATGCTCCCATGATTACTTGAAATGCTAGAAGTCCAACGAAAATTACTATTCCCAAGTACATCAAGAAAGTGAACCTCTTCCTTGATTTCTCACGACGCTCAAACATGGAAGAACATCCGTCATCACCACAAATTGCCGGATCACTTTCTAGGTGAATCGGTTTCCAGCAAACAGAGCAATGCCTGTGCGATTCGATGTTTACCCCGACCCTCGTTTTGTTACCCTTCCTTGAGGCTGCAGCGTGTGCCTGCTTAGCAGTTCTCTTCGCTGCTTTCATGATGGTGTCCTTTCTACTAGCCATTAACCCCTCACCATTGTGCCTTCGAACCTATCTCCCTCAAGGGAACTCTTGATTATTCGAGTATCCCTGCCATCCAGAACATCTAGGGGCAGTCCATGCTCTAAGGCATCCCCAACTCCAATCGGGTCAACGACTTGGGATGTACCTGCCTCTGCGTGCCCAGGTGGTCCAACTATTTCCTGCAATTCTTTGAGTGTCAACTCGTCAAATGATTCGGCTTCCGGATTTCCTCTGGGATCTTCGGAATAGACCTTGGAAACGTTTGTCGCGATGACGCACTTCTCTGCCCCACTTTGTATCGCTAGCCTAATCGCAACGGCATCAGTAGTATGGCCCGGCACGGTGCCACCCATAACAACAACCTCACTCCTTTCCAATTCAAGAACCCCCTCTTCTACACTCTCGGGAATCTGCTCTGAAACTTCGATTCCACCATCTGAGAGTGCTTCCCTAACTATGGTCGCGTTTAGTCTCGTTGCGGCTATTCCAATCCTATCCAGATGTGACACATCTTCAATAAGCGGTTTGGCCAATTCGATCCCCTCTCTTGCTGGAGCCCCCCCTCCAACTACCAAGGCTACCTTTACCCCCGACTCTACTCTTGCTCCGATTACACTAACCATCTCCATTAACCAGTTGTGTCTTTCCTCGACTTCTGGCCTCAGCAGGCTACCACCGAGTGCAACAACAACCGTCGCCATCGACCATAGGTTGGCACCCTGCCTTTCAATACGTATGCTCTACTGCCGCTGAAGGGTTGAAATGCCGCCCGTGGTGGCAAATCACGGAGGAGTGACATGGCTGATGAGATAGCGCAACAGCAGCGGAGGCTCCGCCTCAAGAAGTCCCTGCAGGAACTATCAGCCATGAAGGGCATGGGGACTGAGTTAGTGACGGTAGTAATTCCTCCCGATCGGATGATTCATGATGTTAGGCACCAACTTAGCAATGAGGCCGGGCAAGCAGCCAATATCAAGTCAAAGTCTACGAAGAAGCATGTTACCGATGCTATTGAATCGGCACTCTCCACACTAAACCGATACAAGACTCCCGGCGAGGGTGGGATAGCAATTTTCGTAGGCCATGTCATTGTTGGGAACAACAAGACAAGACTAATGTCAACCGTAATCGATGACCCACCTGAGCCATTTTCTTCGTTCAGATATAGGTGTGACTCGATCTTTGAAGTCAGTCAGTTGGAGGAGATGCTAATCGACAGAACTTCCTACGGCCTTTTCGTAATCGATAGATCAGAGGCAGCATATGGGCTTGCTTCAGGAAAAAGACTCCATTGTCAGGAGCACATCACTTCTCTCGTCCCTTCGAAACACGGCAGAGGAGGGCAATCTGCACAAAGGTTCGAGAGGCTGATAGAGGAGGCAGCTCACAACTTCTTCAAGAAAGCAGCAGAGAGGGCGTCTAACTATTGGCTTCCAATGGTACAGGACTTGAAGGGAGTAATTATTGGCGGACCTGGAGCAACCAAGGACTTCGTCGTAAAGAATGATTACTTCCATCACGAGATAAAGAAACTAATCGCAGAACCATACTTTGATGTCGGCTACTCGAATGAGAGCGGACTAAGGGAATTGATTCAGCGAGCAGGCTCGACAATGGATCAGATCGAGCTAGATGTCGAACGGACAATAGTTGACGAATTCTTGCAGGAGGTGATGAAGTCCCACCCAAAGGCAACGTATGGTGAGATAATGATTCGCTCTGCATTGGAGCAAGGGGCCGTCTCTACTCTTCTCCTGTCGGAGGCAATTACCAAGAGGAGGGTGAGATGGCTTTGCAAGGAGTGCAAGAACGAATGGGAAACAACACATGAGAAGTCCTCTGCAATACCCACTTGCACTGAGTGTAAATCGGATAAAATCAATGAGGACAATGAGAATTCAATGGAACTTATCGACGAACTCACCATTTTGGCCAGGCATACTTCGTCCAAAGTCCGGCTAATCTCATTGGATACCGAGGAGGGCGCTACCCTCAACACGGCATTCGGCGGAATAGCCGCTCTGTTGAGGTACCCTATTTCGTGAGGTGATTTGGATTAGGGACCTGATTAATGAGATGATTCCGACTTTCTCCAAGGCCATGAATTCCCTCGGCGTGGAAGACTCAGACTGGATTCCACTGCTCGGCAGGGCAACGGTTGAAGATCAGGGGGACGTCGCGCTTCCATGCCATTCTCTAGCTCGGATGTTCAGGAAGCCACCACAGGCGATTGCTGAGCAGGTTTGCGACCTTGTCGAGGCAGATTTGGATTCAATTGCCAGCGTCTCATCCATTAGCGGTTTCGTAAATGTCAGTGCTAAGCCTGAATGGATTTCGAAATGCCTTTCGAAACTACTAGCCGACCAAAGACTGGGGATAGAGGCGGAAAAACCACTAACTTTTGCTGTTGACTATTCTGCTCCAAACGTGGCTAAGGAGATGCACGTTGGACATCTGAGATCGACGGTAATTGGAGACTCGATCGTCAGAATGCTGGAGTTCAAGGGGCACAAGGCAATCCGAGAGAACCACGTTGGAGACTGGGGCACCCCATTCGGGATGTTGATAGAGCATCTCCTAGATCTCGGTGAAGATCAGGCTGCAAACGAGTTGGGAGTTGGCGACCTCGACTCATTCTACAAACAGGCTAGGACCAAATTCATCTCTGACGATGAGTTTGCAAATCGCTCGAGAAGTCGAGTCGTTCTTCTTCAAGGGGGGGATTGCGAAACCCTCCGCCTCTGGGGGGTTCTTGTTGACGAATCAATGAGGTACTTCAATGAAGTCTACTCGATGCTCGGCGTACTACTCACAGATGATGACATAAGGGGCGAGTCAAGCTACCAGGATTTGCTTCCAGAGGTCGTGAAACGCCTCATGAGTGAAGGAATATTGGAGACTAGTGAGGGGGCAGATGTTGTTTTCCCAGGTGGATGGATCAATCGCGAGGGAGATCCCCTTCCGATGATAATCAGGAAGGCCGATGGCGGCTACAACTACAGCACATCCGATTTGGCCTGTATCATCGATCGGGTGGAGAGGCTAGGTTGTGATGGGTTCCTTTATGTTGTCGGGACACCTCAGAAACAACACTTTGAGATGGTTTTCCAAGTTGCGAAACAAGCCGGATTCATGAGCACATCGCACCAAGCAATTCACGTCAATTTTGGATCTGTTTTGGACATCGACGGAAAGGTTCTGAAGAGCAGAGAGGGCGATGTAATCAAGTTGCACGATCTTCTTGATGAGGCAATTAGGAGGGCCAAGTCTGCAATCAATGAGAAGAATCCGGATTTGGTCGGCGATGAGAGGGATGATGTTGCCAAGACTGTCGGAATTGGTGCTGTGAAGTATGCGGATCTATCCACGGAGAGGACAAAGGACTACGTTTTCGATTGGGAAAGGATGCTCTCATTTGATGGCAATACGGCACCTTACCTCCAGTACGCATATGCCAGGATATGCAGCATCTTCAGGAAGTGGGGCGGATCGAGGGAAACCCTCGCTTCCGCCGGACTAATCCTCTCTCAACCCGAAGAATTGACTCTGTCTCGTCGCTTGGCCGACTTCCCATCAGCTTTGGATGAATCAATTTCTACCTTCAGCCCGCACAAACTCTGTACTCACCTCCATTCAGTTGCCTCTTCTTTCGCTTCCTTCTATGAAAATTGCAACGTTCTGAAGGGTGAGGGAGAAGATGTCATCAGAAGCAGACTAGCATTGTGCGATCTAACTGCCCGTGAGCTAAAACTTGGACTCGGACTTATGGGAATCGGAGTCCCGGAGAGAATGTAATGCTCAGGTCAAATTGAAAATGAGGAACTCATCGGAATGCCATGGTTTCTATCGGAGACAAAGCTCCCGACTTCAACTTACTAGATCAGAATAACAATGGCATCAGCCTAGACGAGTTTCTAGGGAGGAGAGTTATCCTCGCATTCTTCCCTGCGGCCTTTACGGGTGTTTGCACAGAAGAAATGTGCCAATTCGAACAATCTCCTCTCTGCTCGGTGGATTCTGATGTCGACGTTCTGGGGATTTGTGCGGATTCCCGATTCACCAATGCAGCGTTTGCTGAGAAGAATGGAATCTCATTCCCGATTCTCTCGGATTATACTCGTTCTACAATTGAGTCTTATGGCGTCGTATTGGAAGACTTTGCGGGAATGCCGGGATATACTGCCAGTGAGAGAGCAGTTTTCATTGTTAACGAACTGGGGGTTGTGATGTGGAAGTGGATTGGTGAGAACCCCGGAGCCCAGCCCAACTATGACGATGTTCTGGCCGCTTCCGGGGAGTGAAAATCACCCCCAAGCAAGATGACGGACCAGAGAACCGTAGATTATCCCCGAAACCATCAAACTCTCCTCATTGAATCTGTCCATGCTATCCAAATAGGTGTGATATTCTGATGATCCCGAGCCATAGCACATCATAGCTAAGCCAAACTCTCCCTCGTTGTCTTGGTGTGTCCCAAAAACGAATGGGGCATGATCGGAGTTGTATGGCATCTGTTCCGAATCAAGTTCTCTAACGCTAATACTGTACTTTTCCGATAGATCAGGGTGTGCCGAAGCAAACTCTTCGACCAAACGCTCGATGTGCTTTACATCCGTTCCACTGTTACCCTGTAGGGTCAACCCAGAGTTCCTCTCGGAATCAACGTGATTCATATCCAGATTGATGTATAGCCTGAGATTCTCCTCTAGCAATTCTCTATGCTTGTCAACCCATTCCGAGGACCCCCACAAACCCTCTTCCTCGCCACCCCAGGTGCAGAAGTAAATCGTCATCTCGGGTTCGCCAAGTTCTGTTTGCAGAAAACCGAACTGCCTAGCCATCTCCATTACAGTTGCAGTCCCAGCCGTGTTGTCGACAGCACCTTGTCCGTTGTACACCGTATCATGATGGGCTCCAATGATGATTAACTCCTCAGTTTCTCCTTCGATAATGCCACAAGGGACGTGGATGTTGCCATTGTTCTGATTATCCACTTCTACTCGAAATTCTAACATTCCCTCCGAGTCGATTACCTGATCCACGATGGCCTCACCAACACTCTTCGATACCATCACGAAGCCGATGTCATAGGGCCTTTCCTCAAACTGCGTGATATCTAGAGATTTTGAGTATGGAACGCAGTCCCCTGCAACTAACTCGTCACAATTCTGTCTCAAATTGACTGTAATCAGGCCCCTGAGACCATTTTCTTGTGCCCTCTTCATCAGTACTGTGTTGCTCTCAGATCCCGGCTCCCCATCTTCTCCATCCGATAGCCAGACCAATCCAACTCCATTACTGGCCGAACTCCAATCCTGTGTTTCATTTCCCATCCCCAAGTCAATCACCTGGACATCGGTGCTTGCCGGGATATTCACGCTGCCACTGTATCCCTGAACAACAAAATCAATCCTATGCTCGAACTGTATCTCGTCCCTGTCTACATCCGCAATGGAGCAGGGTGTCGGACCTCCGAATATCCCACCTACGTTTCCAGGCTGGCAAACCATCAGTTCGAATGTGTTTCCCATATAGTAGAGGGGGACATCGAATTCTTCGAGAGTTGAGGGTAATCCGCTATTCGAGAAATTTGTCTTAATTGACTGTGCGGTATTCTCCTCTTCCACGGTTCCAGAAAGGCGTCCGCCCCATTCGGGATCCCCAAGATCCACCAACCCCTGTGCGTAGGCCCTGGTTTGATTGGAATCGAAATCAATTAGCTCGTAGTCCTGACCTCCTTTAATCCAATTTGCGAGATCATCTCCAAACAGTATCCCCCCTCCCGCCGCACCAAGTACAATCATCCCGGTAACGAAAATTGTAGAAGTCGGTTTTTGAAAACTAGACGGCCATTCAGTCATGCTATGCAATTGAACTCTTTCCACCACTATTGAACCCATTCCAGACAAGGTCATTCCGAGCATCAATCTTCAGTGTTGACCTCTTCGCCCGTCCATCTTTTTCCCAGGGAGTGCTCAATTTCTAACTGGTCTAGGATTCTGGCTATCACGAAGTCTATCAAATCACCAATATCTCTTGGAGAGTGGTAGAATCCCGGACTCGCGGGAAGGATGATTGCTCCCCACTTGGATAGATTGTACATCGCTTTCAGATGCGGGGTCGAGTATGGAGACTCCCTTGGAACAATGATCAATTTTCGCCTTTCTTTCATGGCCACCAAAGCACTCCTGGTTGCAAGGTTGTCACTTATTCCAGATGCAATCTTCCCCATGGTCGTTCCACTTGCAGGGCAAATCACATACGCATCGAACCTAGCAGAACCGGAAGCGGCTCTAGCAGCAAGGTTTGCATTGTCTTCTAGAGTCACACCTTCTCTGTCAGCCAACTCGATTGGGGTTATTCCGCATTCCAGATCGAGATTTATTGCCCCGGTACTGGTGACGATCAGATTCACTTTCCACCCATATCCGACTAGAGCCTCAATCAACCTCGCGCAGTATTGAGCCCCGGATGCCCCGGTTAGCGCTACAACAGCCTCAGGCATGACATCGCGGCATCACACACCCCTTCAATGGTTTCCCAATCTCAGAGGGTTTGCTTCAGGCACCCGGCCAGGAACTCATACTCTTCGACACTGTTGTAAAGTTGTGCTGAAATTCTGATGTATCTTCTGTTATGGTGCCTCCAAGGGAAAATAGGTACTTGGATTCCGAACTCATCTAGAAGGTAGTTGTGATATGGGTCCCCCTCCATGCTCATGGGGCCAACCTCCTCGTCTCCGGGCAACTCTACTGATGCAATCGAGGAAATCAAAGAATCCGGAAATGGTTCGGCGGTCCCAAGCGCATCACAGAGAATCCTCCTCCCCTCTAGGGTTAGTGATCTGTTTCTTTCCATTATTGCTGGCCATCCTCCTTCCACAAGCCCCCCTAGGAAATCAATTGCTAGTGGTATGCATAGCCAGGGGGTTGGATCCTGAGTGCCGGGCCATCCAAATTCAAACTCGAACCTCTCCTGAGCAGTCCCCTCGAAGCTTGCGCCATGGCTGATACTAAGCGGCCTCACCACATTCTTGCGATCAGCCCTGATGTGAAGGAAAGCAGAGCCTTTCGGGGTGCAGAGCCATTTGTGGCAATTTCCCGTACAGTATGCTGCATCTATTTCTCCCAGATTCAGGGGAATGATTCCCGGCCCATGTGCCGCATCAAGCAGGACATCCACATCCTCTTTCTGCAAACTATCGACAAGCTTCTCGAAAGGCATTCTTAGTCCTGTGGCACTAGTCACAGTATCGATAAGTGCTAGAACGGTTCGTTCTGTGACAGCATCCATCACCAGATCCACTACTTCCTCAGCATTCTCTACTCTGAATGGGACTTCCACCACTACCGTCTTCGCACCTGCTCTATCTGTCACGAAGTCTACCGCATTCCAGCACGCCTGGTAACTATGATTGGTTACGATAATCTCATCCCCTGGCTTGAGGTCAAGACTCCTGAGGACCGTGTTCACACCTTCGGTAGTATTCTTTACGAGGGCCATTCCTTCTGGTTCGGCATTCATGAATTCTGCAAGTCTGCTGATCGAGGAATGCATCAGAGTGATGTAGTCCCTTTCGAAGAATCTGACCGGATCGCTCTCAATTACGCCCCTAAGTCGCGTTTGCTCTTCGAGAATAGCAATGGGAGTAGCCCCAAAGGAGCCGTGATTCAGAAAACAAGTGTCATCGGACAACATCCAGTGTTTCGCTAAATTACTCCTCGGAGGCCTTTTCACACTAACAACTCCGGACTCCACTCGACAGGCCCTATTGGCACTCTCCCAAGAATCTCCTTGCAAGTAAGGATCAGTCCTTTCTCCATCCTATTGACGTCTAGGGGCTGACCTTCAATATCGTTCACATAACCCAATTTTGCAAGGCTCGTGTGCACCCCTGCTTCAATTCCGCAGCACTCCAATCCCTCAACCCTATTTCTAGGGGTATCAATATTGATTGACATTCCATGGCGACTCACCCAGTGTAGGAAGGAGAGCCCGATTGAGCAAATCTTGTGACCCTCAACCCAGGCTCCCTGCATCGATTCGTCCTTGTATGCCGAAACCCCGCACTCCGATAGAGCTGCTATCGCCCAGTCTTCCAGGCTCCCGATCACCCCTCTTATGCTCTGTTCCCTAATTTCCCATTTCACAATCGGATAAATGACAAGTTGTCCTGGGCCATGCCATGTGATGCCTCCTCCCCTGTCTGTAAGTGAAGTCGGGTACCCCTCAATTCTCACGTTGTCTCGAACTGCCCTAGGCCCAATTGTCACTACCTCTGGGTGCTGTACGAAAATCAGAGTGTCGCCAATCTCATCAGCTATCCTCTTCTTTTGCATATCTTTCATAGTTCGGGCCATAACGCGATAATCAACTACTCCGCATCGTAAAACGTTTATTTCGCCCATTAGAACACTCAACTGATGTGTATAGCATGGCCAAGGGTCTTGAGCACGCTCTCGTGGAATGCCTCAGACATCGTGGGATGAGCATGAACCGTTCCCGCTACGTCCTCCAGAAGAGCTCCCATTTCGAGAGCCAATACGAATTCTGAGTGAAGCTCGGCTACATGGCTACCTACTGCTTGAACCCCAAGAATTACGTGATCAGACTCCCTTGCCGTGACTCGAATGAAACCGCCCGTCTTTTCTGCCTCTAGGCTCAAAGCCCTGCCATTAGCCGCGAGGGGGAACTTGCCCACTATGATCTCCTCTCCTCTTTCCTCCGCTTCGCGAGGGGTCAGACCGACTGAAACAATCTCAGGTTCCGTGAAGACGATAGCGGGAATGGCAACTTTGTCGAATTCACGCTTATGCCCTGCGATAATTTCTGCTACCATCTCGCCCTCTGCACTGGCCTTGTGCGCCAACATAGGTTCGCCTGAAACATCGCCAATTGCGAACACGCCGGGAACCGATGTTCTGCATTGTCTGTCAGTTCTGATGAAACGTCCTGAGCCATCCATCCTCACTCCAGTGTTCTCTAGACCCCAACCCTTGGTATTGGGCTTCCTTCCCACTGTGACTAATATCTTGTCCACTTTCACACGGTGCTCCGAGCCTTCTTTCTCAAAGGTCAACTCAATCTTCCTAGATGCACCCTTTCCCTTTACTTCGGCACCTCTTGCCAGGGAATCAGTATGAATCACTACCTTGTGCTTCTTTAGCCACAACTCCAGTGGCCTCCTGATTTCCTTGTCCATTATTGCCAATACGCTACTCATTCCCTCAACTACAGTAACCTCGGTTCCGAGTTTTGTAAGTGCACAACCCAACTCGAGGCCAATATAGCCCCCACCAACTATCGCCACGCTATTTGGTAGTGTATCTAGGTCCAATGCTCCCGTGGAGGAGAGCACAAACTCTTCGTCACATGGCATGAATGGCAAATCTATGTGGCTAGAGCCAGTAGCGATTATGACATTCTCGGCTTCTATTTTTACACTGTCACCGCCGATGTCGACCGTGCAACTCTTGGGGCCATCGAAACTGGCCCAGCCTTTGATCAGATCCGCTCCAGCGGTTTTTAGAAGTCCCTCTACACCCTTGTTCAGCCTATCCACAATGGAATCTTTCCAAGACACCAGAGCACCCATGTCGATCTCTGCCTCACCTCGTACTGTTAGGCCCATGTGCCCTCCATCGACGGAATGCTGGCGAAGTGACTCGAATCTCTCTGCAGCGTGAATGATCGCTTTGCTTGGAATACAACCTCTAATGAGACACGTGCCTCCTGCCTTGTCCCCCTCTACCACAATTGTATCCAGACCAAGCTGAGCTGACCTGATTCCCGCTACGTATCCACCCGGGCCAGCTCCGATTACCAAGACTTGGCATTTGCGTGATTCGGCCATTATAAATCCTCACATGAAAATTAGTGCTGGGTTTTCCAGCATTCTCTTGAGGTCTTGAATTAGGGATGCACCATCCGCACCATCTACCACTCTGTGGTCAAAGGCACTTGATAGGTTCATGATTCTCCGAACTACTACCTTTCCTTCTCTGACAACCGGCATCTCTCTTGCCTTGTGCACTCCTAGGATGGCAACCTCTGGATGGTTGATGATTGGCGTTGCTCCCAAGCCACCCTCGCGTCCCAGGCTTGTAATGGTGAAAGTCGAACCAGTTAACTCATCCAGGCTTGCGCTCCCATCTCTTGCAGAACCCGATAGTCTCTGCATTTCAGATGCAGCATTCCAGATGCCCATTGCCTCAACGTGCTTCACCACCGGGACATACAGGCCCCGTTCGGTCTGAGTAGCAATTCCCAGGTTCACAGCTCCCTGTCTGTTCACCACTCCTCCTTCGTCATCGAAGTGGGCATTACATTCTGGATGTTCTGGCATGATCTTTGCAAGAGCCAGCATGATGAATGGCAGATATGTCAACTTCGGTTGTGCTTCGTCCTTGGTTGAATTCAGAACCCGTCTCAACGACTCTAATTCTGTTATGTCAACCTCTTCAAAAAATGAGAAATGCGGTATCCTACTCTTGGAGATGCTCATTTGCTCCGAGATCTTCCTCCTCAGTCCGACAACCTTCACTGGAGTCACTTCGTTCCTTTTCACGGAGTAGGCCATCGGGGGGGCTCCAGAAACTGCACCCCCAGCAGCGATGAAGGCATCTAAATCAGCGTGCCTAATCCTTCCAGCCGGGCCAGATCCTCTCACATTGGACAGATTGACATCATTTTCCCTTGCACGCTTCCTCACCGCAGGACTCGCTAGAACTCTTCCGGAGACGACTTGCACCGGAGCCACAGGGATTTGCTTGGGCTTGGCAGGAGTCGAAGCCGCAGGACTAGTAGTCTCCGGGACGGGTGCCGGAGCCGTTGGCACGGCCTCTTCTTCGGCGATATCCCTCCCCTCCTCGTCCGAAACGTCCTCTCCCTCGGAGTCAATCTCCAGGAGTGTCGTCCCTACTGCAATCATATCTCCAACCCCTCCACTGAGCGTTCTGATTACCCCGTTAGTCGGAGAAGGAATTGTGACAGTTGCCTTGTCTGTCATTACGTCTACAAGGGGGTCGTCCTCGGATACAGACTCTCCAACTGAAACGTGCCATTGGACTACCTCTCCTTCTACTACTCCCTCTCCGATGTCAGGTAACTTAAACACGAATTCTCCCATTCTATTCCTCCTGTGTTTTTTCTATCGCCGCTGCGATTCTAGATGGTCCGGGCATGTAATCCCATTCAGTAGTATGGGGGAAAGGGGTGTCCCAACCCGCTACTCTCTCAATGGGGGCCTCAAGGTGATAGAAGCACCTCTCTTGAATGGAAGCTACCATTTCGGCGCCGAATCCGCTAGTTTTGGGGGCTTCATGGACAATCACGCATCTTCCCGTCTTCTCAATGGAACTTACAACCGCATCTCTGTCCCATGGGACCAGGGTCTGCATGTCGATCAGATCACATGAGACGCCGCTATCCCTGATCGCTTGTTCACAGACATGGACCATGGCACCCCATGAAATCACTGTGCAATGGTTCCCTTGTTTCGCTAATCTTGCCTGTCCAAGAGGGATGCTGTAGTGACTCTCGGGAACTTCTGCTTCTGGATGGTCCGACCAAGTAGGTACATTGTGGGGATCGCCATAGAAAGGCCCCCTGTAGCATCTCTTGGGTTCGAAGAAAACAACCGGGTCGTTGCACTCAACAGCGCTAATTAGTAGCCCTTTGGCATTGTAAGGTGTTGAGCAGTAGACAACCTTTAGTCCAGGGGTATGGGTGAATTGGGCCTCGGGAGATTGCGAATGATGATGCCCCCCTCTGATTCCGCCTCCTGCAGGGGTTCGGAGAGTTACTGGGGACCAAAACTCGCCACCAGATCTATGTCTAACTTTGGCCATCTCGTTTACAATCTGGTCATAAGCCGGGAAGATGTAGTCGGCGAACTGAATTTCCACTACTGGTCTGAGGCCATTTAGTCCCATCCCAAATGCAGTTGCTGCAATCCCACCTTCTGACAGCGGAGAGTCGAAAACTCGATGCTCACCATGCTTCTCTTGCAATCCATCCGTTGTCCTGAAGACTCCTCCGAAGTAACCAACGTCCTCCCCAAATATGATGACATTCGAGTCATTACCAAGCAAGTTGTCAAGTGCACTATTCAGGGATTGGATCATGTTCATGTTTGCCATTTAACCACCCATTAGTTCGTCATGCTGTTCTCTGAGATGCCAAGGCATCTCCTCGTACACCTCGGTGAATATTGTATCGGCAGAAGGATATGGGCCATTTGCTAGATCACCGAATTTGACGGCCTCTTTGTAGGCATCTACTACCTCTGAATCAACCCTTTCCTCCAGTTCTTTGTGCCTGTCCTCACTCCACTCTCCCAAATTGATCAGGTGTTCTTTGAGCCTAATTACCGGGTCCCCCCCTGGCCATTTCGTATGCTCGTCCTTTGACCTGTATCTGCTGGGGTCGTCACTGCTACTGTGTGCACCCGTTCTGTAAGTCAGAACCTCGATGTGGGTTGCCCCAGATCCAGATGATGCCCTCTCGCGTGCCCACTTTGTAACCGAATAGAGTGCAAGGAAATCGTTCCCATCAACTCTAATCGATGCAAGCCCGTAGGGAATTCCCCTCGAAGCGAAATTGCCCATTCCCGTTGCGAAGTTGGCATGCGTTGAAATTGCCCACTGATTGTTAACCACATTGAGAATTACAGGTGCGTTGAATATGCTTGCGAAGTTTAACGCATAGTGGTAGTCGCCTTCGGCGCTGGCCCCATCTCCAATCCATGTTATTGTCACCTCATCCAATCCCTTGTAACTGGATGCGAGGCCAACTCCAACCGCTTGGCTGAACTGAGTTCCAACGGGACTAGAAACGGAAATGAATCTCCCTTCTCGATATGAATAGTGCACTGGCATCTGCCTCCCCTTGATGTTGTCCTCTTCGTTTCCAATGCAATGGCAAATCATACTAACCATGCTTCTTCCTCTGACGAATTGCGCCCCCGGCTGCCTGTATGTCGGAAAAATCCAATCTTGCTCTTCCAATGCCATCGTTTGCGCAATCGCCACCGCTTCCTCGCCTAACGATCTCATGTAGAAAGAAAGTAAACCGGTCCGTTGCATCTTCATCATCCTGTCATCAAAAATCCTCAACCTCACCATGTGTTCTAGCCCGGAACGAAGTTGATCTGCCGAGAGTCCCGGGTCCCATTCTCCAGAGGCATTGCCATCATCATCGAGGACCCTTACTAGCCCATTTGCTAGGCTTACAGTATCCTGGGGTAGACAATTCTTTGGATCGGGTTTGGAAAGGTCACCAGGTTTCCATGGCCAATTCTCGAAGTTTGCTTCCTCGCCGGGCCTGAAAGGCGCATCAGGGACGTGAATCTTCCCATTATTGTCCTTAGACACCATGAAAATTATCTCCTCCAATCATGAAATATCAACCTCTGCAACAACCAATCTCTCTTTCGGAATGATGTGACTAACCGCAGAACCCGTCGAGTCACGAGAAACCACTGGTTCCGCCCCCATTGCCTCCTCCAATAGTAATCCTGCCCTGTAGCTCGATCTAACCAAAGGTCCGCTAGCCACTGCACTGAAACCCAATTTCCTTGCGATGCTATCCCAATCTGCAAATCTATCGGGCCCTGGGAATCTATCTACGGGGAGATGTCCGTAGCTAGGTTGTAGATACTGCCCAAGAGTAATCATGTCCACTCCAGCCTCACGAATCATTTCCATTGCTTCTGTGATTTCTGCATCAGTTTCCCCTAGTCCAACCATCAGACTAGTCTTCGTAAGCAGGTCGGGTCGAATTTCCTTGGCCATTCTCAGAATTTCAAGTGACTGCCCAAAGGAGGCTCTGTGATCCCGGACTACGTCGTCCAGTCTAGGCACACATTCGACATTGTGCGCGAAAACTCTCAGCGGCAACCCATCCAGCAGTGTCCCCAGGGCCTCGAGGTTTCCATCTAAGTCCGAACAAAGTAATTCCAACCCTACTTCCGGATTTTTCTTCGCAACCTCTACTATACAATCTCTGTAGTGCAATGCCCCGCCATCGGGCAGGTCATCTCTATTGACGACCGTGATTACGGCATAGCTAAGGCCCATTTTAGACACCGCTCCGGCCAACTCCATCGGCTCTTTTAGATCAAGATTCGGCGGGGTCCTAGCAGTTCCTACTGCACAGAATCGGCATCCTCTGGTGCAAACTTCTCCTGCAACCATGAAGGTTGCCGTACCCCTGCTCCAACAGTCGTGAACATTCGGGCACCTCGCTTCCTCGCAGACAGTACTCAGTCCATGAGAAACCACATTCTCCTTCGTGGTCTTGTATCTGGACTGGGCTAGGCCAGTTGGAAGCGTAGTTTTGAACCAAGAAGGGAGGCGTTTCCTCATCTTTTTCCTCTTATCTAGGGGGCTAATTGTAGCCTCAATGCCGCAACATCCCGACTCCTCAGTTTCAGAGTCGATGATTGGCAACCGCCTCTCCATCGTAATCAGCGGATAGAAGAACGACATTAACCGTTATCATTGGGAAGTCCCACTACTTATGAGCAATCGGTAAAGTGTGAGGTCCCTTGCGCTTAACATGCTCGGGACAGTTTTGGTAACAGGCGGTGCTAAGAGGATAGGCCGAGAAATATGCCTTAGGCTTTCAGCAGAGGGTTTCTCCATCGCCATCCACTACAGGAATTCCGAACCCGATGCAAACCTCCTCGTCAGAGAGATAGAGTCCAAAGGAGGAAATGCATGTGCACTTCACTGCGATCTCAATGATGACGATTCTGCAAAAGTAATGTTTCAAGAAGCCACTGATAATCTAGGTCAGGTGGTAGGAATCGTAAACAACGCCTCATACTTTGCTTTCGACAGGATAGAGAACCTCTCTGAGGGAGTTTGGTTGGAACATATGAAGGTAAACGCATTCACCCCTCTAGTTCTAATCGGGGAGTTATCCAAGTCATCCAAAGAAGGGTCGTGGGTGGTGAATGTTCTGGATTTCAAGGTAGAATCCCCCAATGCAGATTATCTGTCATATACTAGTTCAAGGTTTGCGATGTACGGATTGACTTCTGCACTGGCACTCGATCTCGCCCCTATAACCAGAGTCAACTCAGTAGCCCCCGGGCATGTGCTGACCAGCGATGTTCTCGACGAGGATTCTCTCGCCCTTGTTCAATCTCAATCCCCACTAGGATTTGGCCCAACTGTGAGTGATGTTGCTGAATCGGTCGCTTTCTTGGCCACATCTCCTTCCATTACCGGCCAGACAATCTTCGTCGACTCGGGCGAGCGCCTTAGACAGATGGCTCACGATCCATCCTTTGATCAGGGGACAACCAAATGACAATAACAACGTCACACCTTAGTTCGATAATTGGTAACCTCGAATCTATGGGATGGACTACTCTGAGACTCGAAGATGTCGTTATTGACCTAGACATTGGGGCTCACGACTACGAGAAGGGAGTGAAGCAACCAGTGAGATTTGACATTGAAGTATTGATCGAAGGTGCCGATGCTCCAAATTACGACCAAATCGGAGAAGTACTGGATTACGAGTATCTCTATCGTTCAATAGAGTCCTCCATCTCACGGAGACATGCTCTGATGGAAACAATTGCTTCGTCAATCCTGGAAACTATCCTTGTCCCAGAGATTGTCGTTGCAGGAGTGGTATGCTTGACTAAGATCTCCCCCATGGGCTTCGATGGCAAGTTTGGATGCACACTTGCAAGGGTGAAACCGGATTTTGAAGGTTAATGGTGCAGGGGATGGGATTCGAACCCATGAAGCACTAAGCACCGGAGCTTAAGTCCGGCCCCTTTGACCAACTCGGGTACCCCTGCAGCCTAACGAGCACCGACTTTCGATTTCAA
>Ga0066850_10000269_pt1 | contig 29267 bp, 29 predicted proteins | sample ETNtaG_4_FD_67282 | JGI IMG/M metagenome (GOLD analysis project Ga0066850, IMG submission 67282) | Marine microbial and viral communities from oxygen minimum zone, Eastern Pacific Ocean - ETNP201406SV67 | ecosystem: Environmental > Aquatic > Marine > Oceanic | place: Pacific Ocean: Eastern... | reverse complement strand
AAGATTCCACTATTTTTTGGAGTCGGTGCAGTAATTACTTACTTAGGAATTATTGAACTAAGAGACGTGCTACCTGGGAAAAATAGATAATGGCAAAAGGATTAACAAGAGAAGAAATTGAATACGGAATGAAAGAATTTGTTCAAGGTTTACTTGTCGGCATTTTAGCTGGCGTATTAATTACAAAATTATTGCTGTAATCTGGTAGCTCCTTGGAAAGTTTTATAAAGGTCTTTTAGAACGATTAGACAGCGAGCCTGTAGCTCAGTCTGGTCAGAGCGACTGGCTCTTAACCAGTAAGTCGCGGGTTCAAATCCTGTCAGGCTCGTTCTATATTCAAATGGGTAAACAAAAAGAAGCTAGACAAAATAGACTTATTAGTGAGATATATAATTTTGTATGTGTAAATCCCGGAGTTAACGCTGCAGCAATAGTTGGTTATCTTACTGTTGAGGTGAAAATGAAAAACTCTGGTCTAACTTCAAGAAAAATTGGATACTTTATATCTCATCACTGTAAGGAAAGAGTAAGTTTTGAAGAAGGAGATCTAGGTAGAACTTATTTCCCAATTGAAAAAATTAAAACAGAAATAGTTCAACAACAAACTAATAACGAAAAACTGGAAGATAAACTTGATGTCTAATCAATCCTTTTTTATATTAACATAATAACTCTGAGTTATGGCAAATATAAACGCAATTCTATTAATTGGTACTAAGTCGGGCACAGAAAGAAATGTCTATGACGAGCTTAGAAAGCATGAAGAGATTGAATTTGTTAATGAGCTTTTTGGAACTTGGGATATTATATCAAAAATCCAAACTGAAAGTGTTGAAAGAATGGATGAATTTGTTTCAGATATTGTTAGAAATATTAAAGGTGTGGATTCAACAATGACTTTGATTGTTTCTCGATAATTTTAATAAGGCGAGTGGGCTAAAATTCATATGAAATCTCAATACTGGGCAGATCAAATAGCTGAAAGGTTAATAAAATCTCGCAAAAAGAAATCTTTTACTGTTGCTTCAGGAATTACTCCTTCAGGAACAATTCATTTTGGAAATTTTAGAGAAATAATTACTACTGAGATTATATCGCGAGCTCTTAAAGACGCAGGAGCTAAAGTAAGATTCATTTATTCCTGGGATGATTATGACCGATTCAGGAAAGTGCCAAAAAATATGCCAAAACAGAGTATCTTAAAAAAATATATTGGATTTCCCGTAAGCCAAGTCCCAAACGTTTTTGGAACAAAACATAAGTCTTATGCTGATTATTTAGAATCTGAATTAGAAAAAAGTGTTAAATTAGTTGGTGTAAAACCTGAATTTATTCAACAACAAAATAAATATCCTAAAAGACATTATGCTGAAGAAATTAGAACCGCTTTTCAAAATAGAGGAAAAATTGCAAGGATTCTAAATAAATACAGAAAGGAACCGCTTGCAGATGATTGGTATCCTGGAGAAGTATTTTGTAAAAAACACGGAAACGATTTCACAAAAATTATCGATTACGATGGTGAATATAAAGTAACTTACGAACATAAATCGGGATTTATTAAAACGCTAGACTTTAGAAAAGAAACAGGTCTAAAACTTAAGTGGAAAGCAGATTGGCCAATGAGGTGGGCTCATGAGCGCGTTGACTTTGAACCTGGTGGTAAAGATCATTCGACTTACGGAAGCTCTTATACTGTAGGAAAAGATATAGTAAAAATATTTGATTGGATTGCTCCGGAATATGTCATGTATGATTTCATCAATATGAAAGGTGGTCAAGGAAAAATGTCTTCATCTGCCGGGAATGCTCAATCACTAAGAGATGTTTTAAGATTCTATATTCCAGAATTAGCAAGATATACTTTTGCTGGAAGAACTCCAAAAACAGAAATATTCTATCCAATGGATGAAGGAATTTTCAAACACTACGAAGATTTCTATTACACTGAAAGAGTTGCATTTGGAAATGAAGGAGTTAGTAAGAAGGAACAAATTCAACAAGAAAGAGTTTATCGAATGTCAGTAGTTGACAAAGTTCCAGGAACAATGCCAATTCAGCCGTCATTCAAACATTGTGTTGAGTTGATGAATATTTATCAGGGGAATATTAATCAGGCATTAAAAAATATAAATCTAAAAAGAAAAATTGATAAGAACAGATATAGTCAAGTTCTAACTTGCGCTTGGAATTGGATTAATGAATTTGCTACAGAACGCTATATTTTCAAAATCAACGAAAAAACTCCAAGAATAAAAATGACTATAAATCAAAAATCTGCAATCAAAGATCTAACAAAAATACTTTCAAAAAATCTAAATGAAAAACAACTATTCAAAGAGTTTGGAAGAATAACAAAAGAGAACGAATTAGGAGCAAAAGATTTCTTCCAGCCAATCTACAAAATATTAATCAATAAACCAGCAGGTCCAAGACTTGCACCATTTATTCTGGCAATAGGTAGAACTAAAGTTAGAAAATTATTAACTATTTAACTTCCAATTCCCAAACTGAAACTGGAACTTCAATATTCCAATTACTCAAAACTTTCGGATGAACTTCTCCAATAACTCCTACTTTTTGTCCATCTAATAAAATTTGACCTGATCTTCCTGGAATGAACATTGGATAATCCACAGATATAACTTTCAATTCTTTTCCGATTGACTGCGCATAAGCATGCAAAACTGACTTAGCATGAGTAAAATTAATCTTACTTCCGGCTTCAGCATAAGCTAGTTCCCAGGAATCTACAGTTCCAACTTGAGAACGAGTATTTAATTTTACACATTGTCCTAACTCGAAAATCTTCTGAGGATATTCAACATTAGTATTCTTACTCAACAATTCAACTAATGACGGTGTCAACCAAGTTCGCATAACTGACCAATTGCTTGAAACAGGGTTAGCAATTTCAACAATTTCATCATCAGGTAGATTCATCTTCTCAAAAAGATTCTTCTTATTGGTTACAATAAAAGTTGATATTTCCTGAGCGCCAGTTCCAACCATAATCTCTCGAAGTTTGCGGTTTCTAATCGTAGAGGACTTCAATTCTCCTTGAGTAAAGAACTCTGGATAATGAGGTTCAATATTATCAAATCCATAAGCCATTAACATATCTTCAACTACATCCATTGCGTGCATTATATCTTGTCGATAGGTTGGAAATTGAAGGTGAACATGACCTTTATCGTTTTTGTCAATCGAAAGAACGTTATATCTGCTTCGCTCCAGCAAACTCTTAATTTCTTTATCGCTCGGCATAAATCCAAATGTTCGTTTTATCAAATATTTACCAACTTTGAAATCTTTAACTGCAAAAGTTGGAGTTACAATTATATTATCTCTAGAATCGACAATATTAACTTGTTCAATTTTACCTCCTCGATCCGCAAGACTCATCGCCAAAATATTCAAAGCAGTCTCAACATTTCTCATTTCAAGGCCCGTAACTTCAATCAACAAATTCTTACTTCGATTTGTAACCCTTCCTGATTTCTCTGAATTAATAATTGGAGGCATTGAAACAACATCATTTGCAGCATCTAAAATAATTGGATAAACATCGTGATGCTTTACTAATTTTCCAAACTCTTTTCCTTTCGGATGAATTTCAAGAACTTCCGCAGGAGTCATTTTTCTACTTCCATCTAAAGGTTCAAACTTAAGTCCGTCCGGTTTAGTTGCAGTGTAAAGTAGTGGTGGAACAATTTTATCTAAGTTAAATATTCCAATTGCAACTTCTCTTCTTCTCCGACCAAAAGTTCCAGCAATCTTTTCTTGAGCTTGAATTAATTGTTTAAGAATATCATCATCAATTTTAATATCACGAATAATTGCTGCAGTAATGAATGGTCTAACTTTCTTAACTTTCTCAGAAACATTAATTGTTAACGCTGGTTTACTCACATTATATTTTGGAATACCTTGATTCTTAGAATAATGAGCTCGCAATACACGCGCAATACCTTCAACATTCCAAAGATCTGGTCTATCTGTTGATTTGATATCAATCTTCAATTCATGACCTCTAACTCCATCAATTTCACCTTTGACAAACTTCAAAGATTCTTCAAGCTCTTCGATAGTAAACTTTCTACCTACTAGTTCTTCCAAGTCTTGTTTGTGTACATCAATTGTTGGCATTACAAAATTACCTCCTTACGTTTCAACCAAGCCAGATCGTCGCTAAATAATTCTCGAATATCTTTGCTTGCAATTTTCTTCTGGAATAATCGATCAATCCCAAATGCTCCGGCTAAAACTGGTGAACTAATCCCTAAACTCTCTGTAATCTCAGGTCTGAATATTCCAGCTCCACCAAGTTCAACCCATTTTCTCAACTCAGGAGAATAACCATCAATCTGAACACTAGGTTCAGTGAACGGATAATAATCTGGAAGGAATCTAACTTTAGTTGCTCCAGCAAACTCTTCAGCGAATTTCTTCAAAACACCCATTAAATTTCCCATATTTAAATTCTCATCAGTAACCATAAACTCTAATTGATTAAATTCAATTAAATGAGTCGCATCAAGAACATCAGGTCTGAATACTCTTCCAATTGTAAAATATTTTCCAGGGACTTTGAAATCTCCTGCCATTGTTCTAGCAGAAACTGAAGTGGTATGAGCTCGAGGCATTAACTGTTTCGCAATATCTCGATTCCAAGAATACTTCCAACCAATAGAACCAGTTTTTCCACCGTTCTCATGAGCTGCTCTAACCGCATCAACAATCTTTCCTTCAGGAAGTCTACCTACGTTAGGACTATTCAAATGATAAGTATCAGTCCAAGTTCTAGCGGGATGATTCTGAGGTTGATAAAGAGCATCAAAATTCCAGAACTGAGTCTCAATAAGAGGTCCATCCATCTCTTCAAAACCTAATTCAACCATCTTTAATCGAATATCATCAAGAAATTGTAAATATAATTGCTTCTTGCCTATATCCGCAGTAGGAACTGGAGCTTCGACATCATATCGTCTAAATGTGGCATTCTTCCAAGCACCAGATTTAAGCATAGCAGGAGTTAAACGCTCAATTCGCTTACCTTTTGGCAAGAATTTAAGCACTTCTGAACCCAAAGCATTTCCTTTCAAATGAATGCTAACTCGAGGAATTGTAGAAATCATTTTCTTTCTTTTTGACAAAACAACATATGCGTGTTGTAAATCTCCAACTTTATCTAAATCTATTTCACCATTACCAATCTTCTTCAATAATTTTGATTCTTCACTAGTTTTAATTTTTCGACCTTCAGCAGTAATTTTCAAACCACTAGTGTCGATAGTAATCCATCCGGCTTTGCGACAATAGCCCATAGCAAAACGAAGCTCATCATTACCAAGCCGTTTTTCAGCTTCACTAAGAGATAAACTTTCCTTTCGAAGCATTTCCAATAATCGTAATTCTGGTAAACCAACTTCCAAAGCAATTTTTCCGTTCCCTTCAAGAACTACAACTTGCTTTTCAGCCCGAATAATATCTGCTAATCTCTTATTCTCAATATACATTGCGCTTCGATAAAATTCTGATTTAGTCAAATCTTTATGAGCATCAACTAATTCTCGCTTAGCCAAACTCTTCAAAATAATAATTTCAGAATCCTGTAACATTTCTGCAAGTTTAATCAAATTAGTCATATCAATACAACCTCCTTAAGATTTAAATAATTATGTCTAGAGAAAGTGTTCTTTAGAATAAGAAGAGACAACCACTTCGCATAAAATTAGTAACTATTGAATCAATAAAAAACTATCCCTTCTTCATATGAACATCCATCTGTGGAAATGGAATCTCAATCTTTTCTTTATCAAATCTTACTTTCAACGCCTTAATAAATTCGTGTACAACTCTACTTCGACTCTCTCTATTCTTAACTCTTAAACTCACTGTAAAGGTTATTGCGCTATCCGCAAATTCTCTAAATCTCAAACTTGGTTCGTATTCTTTGATTGTTCCATCAACTGACTTTTGAATCTTCTTTGCCACAGCCAACGCAACTTTTTCAACCTTCTTTAAATCAGAATCATATGAAACACCACAGGAAACTAGCGTAGTCATTTCAGTTTTAGGAGCATTATAATTTCTAAAAACAGATTCTGCAATCTTAGAATTTGGTAAGATTAAATAATTGTGATCCCAAGTTCTCAACCTGGTAGAACGCCAGCCAATATCTACAACATATCCTGCAGTATTAGCATCCAGTTCAACATAATCTCCAAGCTTCATCGGTCTATCGGCAGTAATATAAATCGCTGATAAGAAATTAGAAAGAGTATCTTTCAAAGCCATTGCAACTGCAATACCTGCAATTCCTAATCCGGCCAATAAAGGAGTAATTTCAACACCAAACTGCTTCAAAATAATCGAGAGTGCAATAACATATACTGAAAAGTTAATCAATTTCCGAGAAAAATTAAATAATGTATCATCAACTTTTCGTCGTAACTTAGATTTTAGTTCATATGTATATACTTCAAAAGCCGATTTTATGATTCTTGAAACAAGAAACGTTATTGCAATAATCCATAGAATTGAAAAAATTTGAAGAACGGTAATTGTTCCAACAGTAAACTCTGGTTGAGAATATTTGACTGCAAAGAAAAAACCAAAAGTAATTATCAGAACTTGAATTGGTGCACGAATATTCCCCAGAATAATCTCATCAACTTGAGTCTTGGTATTTGCTGCAAATTTACCAATAATTTTCAAACCTCGCCGCATAAGAATCGCAAGAATAATTGAAAAAATAATTATACTTATTGAAACAGCGTTAGGATCAAACTGACTCAAATATTCAATCATAATAGCTTATTAGCACTCCAATTTAAGAGCTCTTTCATTTTAGAAGTGAGTGGTCCGGGCAAGATTTGAACTTGCGACCTCACGATTATCAGTCGTGCGCGCTAACCAGGCTACGCTACCGGACCAGGTAATCCAACTGATTAAACATAGTTTAAAAGTCTTATGCTCACTCAATTTTCAAAATTCGGAGAAAGAGGGACGCTTGTGTCCCAATTTCGAATATTATTCTTCTTCCTCAAGAGAGGTAAAAAGCGCTGTTTGAATTTCTTTCCGAGTCATATCTTTAATATTGATTCTTCTTTGAGTAGAAATGTTTGAAAGAATTCGTTTATCAAGCTTATGAATATCGGTTCTTGTTATTTTTGGAACTAAAATCAGTCCGATAGGTTTTATCCCCGTCCGTTCATCTCTAACTGGTTCAGGCTCAGAAACTGTTTCCGCTAAACCAAGTTCAGTAAACATTGGAAGCGATAGAATGGTGCTTGAAGGTGAAGTAATAACTTCAGGTTCTTTAATTAACTCAGCTTCAAGAATCTCTTCAGTTTCAAGTAAATCTGCATTTTTTGCCCAGAGTTCTCTTAATGCTCTGCTTCGATCTTCTAAAGCTTGCGGAGTATCCTCATAAGCAAGCTCAGTAGGAATTTCATTTTCAGCTACGGTTAATTTTAAATCTTCAAGCTCTTCAGAAAGTGTATCATTATGTAATTTAAATTTAGAAATTTGGTTAGAAAGTTCAGTAATTCTAGAATCGTAATCTGGCGTAACTATTCCTCTTCGCTCAGTTCCGCTTCTTTTTTTTTATTATCTTCCTCTGTTCTCATCTCGTAGATATCAGAAACTTGTGCAATAAGAAGTTCTCTAGAATCAGATTCATCAAAATCTGCTCCGTGATCTCCTAGGATTCCTTGAAGACCTTCTTTGTTTAATCTTCCAAGTTCTTCAGATGAAAACATGTAAGGTAAAGTTGGTTCTTCTTCAATTACTTCACTTTCATCTTCTCGTGATTTTCTTCTAGAATGTAAAATTCCAACACTCATTGCTCCAATTGTACCACTAACTAGCGCAACTGCAACATCACTATCCTCATCAATTTTGGCCTGTAACTCTTCAGCTCGAGTTGCATTTTTATCTCTTTGATCAGTCATGTCGTTACCATAAGAAATTGCATTGGCTTTATCAGATTCTAGATCTGAAACTTGTCCAGACAATGAACCTGCAAGAGTTGCATTTTCATCTCTTTGATTAATTGTTCCATTTAATTGATCTTGAGTTTGATTTAATTGATCGGTTGTAGCATTTAATTGATCTTCCAATGAACCTGCAAGAGTTGCATTTTCATCTCTTTGATCAGTCATAGTTCCAAGTTGAGTAAGATAATCTGAAATTTCTGCAGTTAGGTTTGAGACATCACCATTTAATCTAGAAATATCTGCTACATAAGTTACTTCGTTAGCTTCTAGACCAAGAATTTCAGCTGTTCTGTTTGAAATTTCTCCATTTAGTCTTGAAATTTCAGCAGAATTGTTTGTTTCATTAGCTTGATATATTCCAACTTCGGCAGTTAGATTTGAAACTTCTCCGTTTAGTCTTGAAATTTCAGCAGAATTGTTTGTTTCATTAGCTTGATATATTCCAACTTCGGCAGTTAGATTTGAAACTTCTCCGTTTAGTCTTGAAATTTCAGCAGAATTGTTTGTTGCGTTTCCTTGTAATGATGCGATTTCAGCAGTTAGATTTGAAATATTAGATAAATAATTTGTTTCATTTGCTTGAGAAGCATTTAATTGATCTCGAGTTTGATTTAATTGATCATTTGTAGCATTTAATTGATTCATTAAATCTTCTAGCGTTGGTCCAGAACTTTGATTTGTTGTGTTTTGAGTGATAACATCTGGAATTGTTACGTAAGCAACTTGAGTTCCGTTTTGTACCCAAGTAGCAATTGAACCTTCAATATCAAGGTCAGTTTTGCTTACACTTGTATTTGTTAATTCAGTTTGATTACCAGTAGCAACATCTACTGCGTAAACTGTTCCATTGTTTTCAATCTTGACCATCTTTCCGTCATCAACATCAAAAGTATTTGGAGTTAATCCAACAATTGGACTTCCAACTTGAGTTCCGTTTTGGTCAAAAGTGTATAAGTCTACGGTTTGAGAATTTTGTTGGTTTTCAACACCCACGTGAATTGATCCATTAGACATTTCAGCAAATTTAACTGCACCGTTATGAATAACAGTTGCGTTTGCTAGATCATTTGAATCTACAAGAAGTAATCTTTCAAGAGTTCCGTTAGTTGCAGTTTCATTTGCAACAAATAAGTTCAAATCTCCATCAATTTTAAGGTTTGATACAGATCCGTTTGAATATATAGTTGTTTCATTTCCTGAGGCAATATTTTCTCTAACTACTCCGCCGTTGTTTCCAGCTCTTAATAAGTTTTCACCATCTGAAGCTTGAGTAACATTATACCAAGTTGGTACTGCGCCAGAAGCATCAGATTCAACAGTTCTTAAGAAACCATTGCTATCTTTTGCTAACATCAAGTAAGTTTGACCATTAATCATTTTGAAAGATGTGCTTCCGTTATCAATTCTAGCATCATCCAAACCATTAATTTGTGATGGAGTTCGTGTAATTGAACCATTTGAAGTATCAACAGTTGCAATTTTTCCATTTTCCTCAAAAACAATACTTAATCCATCAGTAATTGGAGTATCGATACTGTATCCTGCATCTGGAACTGTTTGAACAGTATCCATTATAATTGGATTGTCAGTTAAGTATTGATTATCATCAATAAGGTTAGCATATGAACCAGTGAGTATACTAACTCCAACCGCTACTGGTAAAGCGGCCTTTTTCAGTGCTCGTCCTGCCATTGTAGCAGTACGACTAAAAACTGAAGGTTTAGTATCTTTAATTATAGAATTATCGTTATTGGTCAAGGACAAAAATCTCTCTTCATTTTCAATTTGATCTTGTTGTAAACTTACAATTCCTAAAACATCTCCTTTATCCCAAGCAGCCGCTTCTAAATTGTAAAGTTTTTCTGCTTTTTGAATTAAATCATGATCAATTTCCATGACAAAATCTAGTGTAAAACACTTAAAAACTATTCGAAATGACTCAGTTTATCAGAGAGACAACGCAGTCATATATGTGTATCTGAGTACTCTTCTACTGCAACTTGCATTAAATTATTATATTTATCACTGACTAAAAACAATACAAATTTTTAATAGTTAAAATTCAAGTCACTGAATAGTGGTGGCCAACAATTTTAACCTACAATTACGTTAGAATAACGTGGCAGAATCGAGTACTCCTGAACTAAAGAAGAGCATTTCGTTTAGCGTATTAATTCTTCTTGCAATCAACGCAATTATTGGAACTGGAATATTCTTTGTTCCAGGAATCGCTGCAGCAATAGCAGGACCTGCCTCTTTAATATCTTGGATTGGTGTAGCGATTCTTGCAATGCTGGTTGCAGCCTGTTTCGCAGAACTCGTAGGAATGTTTCCAAAATCCGGAGGAGTTTATGAATATACTAAACAAGCATTTGGAGAATTTGGTGGATTCTTAGTAGGTTGGACTTCATGGATGGTTGCAAACGTTACAATTGCAATGCTGTCAATTGGTTGTCTTGAATATCTTACGGGTTTCTTTGATATGTCTCAACTTTTCAAAATAGGAATTGCACTAGGAATTGTAGCATTAATAAATTTAATTTCATTTAGAGGCGTAGACTTATCTGTAAAAGTTCTGCTAATATTTTCTATTGTTACAATAATGTCTCTTTGGACCTTAATTAGTTGGGGAGTATATTATTTCGACTTCGGAAATATTCAGATTATAAATCTGATGCCGCATATTGGAGAAAAGGGATTAGCAATCTCGCTTATAGTTGCAATGGTTTACATCCTTGAAACTTTCTTCGGTTGGGAAACTGTTGCAAACCTTGCAGAAGAGACAAAAGACGCAAAGCATGTAATCCCAAAAGTTATGATGTGGGGAACTCTCGCAGTAACACTATTAGCTATCGGTGTAGTATCTATTTCTCTAGGTGCAGTAAACTGGGAAGTTCTTGCAAATTCAAACGCACCATTAACTGAGGTAGCAAATGCAATTATGGGAACAACTGGCGGAAAGATAATGACTCTATTAATCTTCCTGAATATATTCGGTGGTGCAGCAGCATGGATTATTACAACGCCAAGATTAATTTTTGCACTGGCGCGTGACGGACTTTTACCAAAAGCACTTCAAAAGATTCATCCAAAATATCAAACACCTTATATTGCAATAATAGTCCAAGCAGTACTCTCTGGAATGATAATAATCTCTGGATCTTATGCGCTTCTACTGGAACTAGTGCTACCGCTCGCAATTTTCATGTATTCTATGGTAGTAGTAAGTGTAACTATACTCAGATTCACTCAACCAGATACTGAAAGAACCTTCAAAGTTCCATTTGGAAAAGTTCTACCAGTTACGTTAGGTTTGGTTTTAATGTTCTTGCTTGGTGGAATTGAACCAATCACTACGGCAACTGGTGCAATGTTCGTAGCGCTAGGAGTACCACTATATTTAATGCGTACAGTTGAAAGCAAACCTCTAATTGTTCAGAAACTTCTCGATACTTCCGCAAGCCTACAAAAATTTTCATACAAATTATTTGTGAAACCAAAAACTCACAAATATATTTTGAAACATTTTGAAGGATTTGAAAATAGGCGAATATTGAATATGGGTTCAAGTTCTGGAGAACTAACAAAAGACTTATCCAAATTAGTTGGAGCTCAAGGACATATTATTGCAACAGACGTTTCAACAAACAATCTACACAACGCAACAAAACTGGCACAAAGGCACGGATTACAAAATGTTGAATTCATTCTTGAAAATTCAGACTCAAGACATAATCTTCACAAAAATGTCCACACTATACACGGTGCAACATCTGTTGGGCTTCTTGGATATTTACCTGAACCTGAAAAAGTTTTACATGCATTGAATTTGCGGATGGCGCATAGAGGTAGAATTTATTTCATCGATTATGATAAAGTTTTCAAGATTTTTAGAGCACCGGAGTGGCTACGAGAAGACCATAAAATTCAGAAAACCTTCAGTGATGCTGGATTCAAGGTAAAGGTTTTTAGAGACAAAGGATTCTTCTGGGAAACAATTCATATCGCAGGTTGGAAAGTTAAATAATAATCATTTGACGCCTCGCAAAGTTTATAATTCTCTCTCAACAACTTAAACTATGTCCAAAACATTAGACAAACGTCCAGATTACAAGAAAATTGAAGCTAAGTGGCAAAAGTTTTGGAGAACAAAAAAGATTTACAAATTCAATAAAAACTCCAGAAAACCTGTTTTCTCAATAGATACTCCGCCTCCATACATTTCTGGAAGATTACATATGGGGCACGGCGCATCGTATACCATGTTTGAAACAATTGCGCGTTTTAAGAGAATGACTGGACACAATGTTTTCTTTCCAATCGGTTTTGATGATAATGGTTTGCCAACTGAAAGATATGTTGAAAAAAAATTAGGTATAAAATCAACAAAAATGTCTCGACAGAAATTCATAAAAATCGCATTAAAAGAAACTAAAGAACTTGAAAAATCTGCAAGAGAAACTTTTGACAGATTTGGCCATTCCTATGACTGGGATTTATTCTATTCAACAATTTCACCAAAAGCAGCAATAGTTGCACAAAAGTCTTTCTTAGATTTACATAGAAAAGGAAGAGTTTACCGTTCAAGTGAACCTGGATTATATTCAATCGCAGGACAAACTGGAATTTCTCAAGCAGATTTAGAAGAGGAGAAACAAAAAACTTTCTTGAATTATATTAATTTCAAAGTAGGAAACTCAAACTTACAAATTACAACAACACGTCCTGAATTGATTCCGGCATGTGTTGCAGTTTTTGTTCATCCAAAACATCCAAGATATGGAAAATTCGTTGGAAAACATGCAACCGTTCCATTGACTGGAGAACAAGTTCCAATATTAGCTGATAAAGATGTAAAGATTGACTTCGGAACAGGTGCATTAATGGTTTGTACTTTTGGAGACAAAACAGATGTCGAATGGTGGAAAAAATACAAATTGCCACTAAAAGTTATTATTGGACGAGACGGACGTTTGAATGAAGAAGCAGGAAAATATGCAGGACTAACACTTGCAGAGGCACGAAATACAATTCTAAGCCAACTTGATAAATCTGGTTTACTAAAACGGCGAGATAAAATAAAGCAAACAGTTCAAGTTACTGATCGCTATGGCGACAAACCAGAATATTTAATTCTTGAACAATGGCAATTCAAAGTTACAGATTTGAAAGCTAAACTTCTGAAAAAAGCAAGAGAAGTTAATTGGACTCCGAAACACTACTATAATAATTTAAGAAATTGGACAGAAAATCTTCAATGGGATTGGGTACTTTCAAGACAAAGACACATCGGAATTCCTATTCCAGTTTGGTATGATGAACAAGGAAATGTAATTCTACCTGAAGAAAATGAACTTCCAGTAGATCCAACTCGTGATAAACCAAAAAAATACAAAGGTAAAAAATTAGTCGGAGAAAAAGATGTTTTTGACACGTGGATGACTTCTTCACTAACTCCTGAAATAACTATGGGTTGGGCAGAGAATGAAAAAACCTTCAACAAAAACACACCAATGAGTTTGCGACCACAAGGTTATGACATTATCAGAACTTGGACCTTCTACACTTTATTGAAATCCTTGACTCATCACGACAATGTCCCGTGGAAAGATATAGTAATCAACGGCATGGTTCTTGATCCACATGGAAGAAAAATGTCTAAATCAAAAGGAAACGGAATTGATCCGTTAGCACAAGTTGAGAAATATAACGCAGATGCTTTCAGATATTACATTACTACAACACTTTACGGAGAAAACTCACCATATCAAGAAAAAGAATTAGTTCGTGGAACAAAACTAATGAACAAACTTTGGAACACTGCCCGATTTACATTCATGAATTTTGACAAAACTCCAACAAGAAAACCAAAAACATTAGAACTTGAAGACAAATGGATTTTAGCAAAACTTGAAAGAACTCAAGAAAAATATCTTGAATATTTCAACAACTATCAAATCAAACAAGCACGACAAGAACTTGAAGATTTCTTCCTAAGAGATTTCTGTGATTTCTATTTGGAAATGATAAAAAGCAGAATGTATGGAGATGATAAACAAACAAAATACGCTGCTCAATGGACAACACACAGAGCATTATATGGAATCCTTCAAATGTTCGCACCAATTTTTGTACATCTAACTGAAGAGCTTTATCAAAATCTTTACAAGAAAGAAAAGAAAACAAATAGCATTCACTTAACTGAATATGAATCACTTGGAATCAAAGACGCAAAATCAGAAGCACTTGGTGATTTTGCAAAAAATATGATTTCAGAAATAAGACAATGGAAACAATCAAATAAAATAAGACTTGGAGATGTTGTAGAACAAATTAAAATTGAACATCCTCAAACCTTGAAAATAAAACAGGCTTCTGATGTTATTTGTCGAACAACCAGAGTTAATGAGATAATTCTAAAACGTGGTGGAAAGTTAAAAATAAGTAATTAAGTTTTCAAAGCAGTTCTAGCATGTTTACCATAAAAGGTGTAGTGAATACTATGATGTTTTCTATTCTTTCGAGTTAATGGATGCTCAAAGAACGCCATACCTTTCAAAACTCTCGGAATTCTCACAATTGGTCTAAACATTTTTCCAAACATTCCAACTCTTGAAGTTCTTCCAACAACTTCTGCCTCTCGAACCAATCTAACTGCTTCATCAGCTCCACGAAGCTCATGTAAAACTTTTTGAGTATCGGCAATACCTATTTCGACTGGTGCTAATCTTGTAATCAGATATGCTTCTTCAAAAACTCTGAATAAAATCATAAATGGAAATACTGCAAGGATATCTAACCAGTGATGTTTCAGAAAATATCGTTTATTTCTTGCTCTACGATATTTGAAAAATACATCAAATCCCAATACAAAGGTTACTAAAAACACTTCCAAAAATATAACTATGTCTTCATAATTATGAAAGAAATCTGGAAAAAGAAATGCTCCAATAAAATGAACTAAAATAAAAGCAATTGAATATGGAACCAGCTTATCAATTATAATTTCAAATTTTACATGAGCTTCAGCCATAAATTCAAAACTCAAAGATTCTATTTAATAGTAACTCTTTTATTCGTACTCTCCAAGTCTTATCATGGATGACAAAAAACGGTTTGCTTTACAAAAACAACTCAAAGAGTTGTCAGAAAAGCGAGCAAGACACACAGAATTAGTATCGGTTTACATACCGGCAGGTTTCAACATCCAAAAAGTTATTGATCAAATTGATTCTGAAGCATCGACTGCACGAAATATTAAATCTTCTGCAACTAGAAAAAACGTAACTGCTGCTTTAGAAAAAATGTCTCGAGAATTGCGAAACTTAAAGAAAACTCCGCCTCATGGTTTAGCTGCATTCTCAGGAAATGTTTCAACTAGAGAAGGAGTTCAAGACATCCAATTCTGGTCAATTGAACCAGATAATGATATTTCAGTTCGAGTTTACAAATGTGGACAAGGATTTTATTTAGGTCCTCTGGAAGATATGCTTAAACATAAAGAAGCATATGGAATTGTTCTTTTAGACCGAAGAGAAGCAAACGTTGCAATTCTGAAAGGCAAAAGCATAAACACAATTCATACTTTCTCTTCAGCAGTTCCAGGAAAATATAAAGCAGGTGGACAATCTGCAGCAAGATTCGCAAGAGTTAGAGAAAATCTAGCAAGAGCTTTCTACCAAAAAGTTGCAGACACAGTAAATAGTGAATTTAATCCTCAAGTTACTCCTCTGAAAGGAATTTTAATTGGAGGTCCAGGACCTTCAAAAGAAGAATTCTATAATGAAAACTTTCTGAATCAGGATATAAAAGACAAAGTTATTTCTGTTGTAGATATTGGTTATGTTGGTGATCAGGGGCTACACGAACTAGTTGAAAAATCTCAAGACATTCTAGCAAATCAAGCAATCGTAAAAGAAAAGAAAGCAGGAGAAAGATTCTTCAGAGTTCTAGGAAAAACTAGCGACATGGCAACATATGGTGAAGAAAAAGTTAGAAAGGCCTTGGATGCTGGAGCAGTAGATTTAATGCTTGTTACAAGTTCAATTGATGAAAATAAAATAGAAGAACTTGCAAAGATAGTTGAAAATCAAAGCGGAGATTGGATTATTCTTGACAAAGAGGGTCGAGATGGTAAAACTCTTGACGGTCTTGGTGGAATTGGAGCAATTCTGCGATACAAACTACAACTATAAAAACTTTGAACGAGTAGATTTTTTATGCCAAAATTATCTCTGGCCGCAATGTCTAAGTTGATGAAAGAATCAGGAGCTCAAAGAGTTTCAGATTCGGCAAAGAAAAAGCTGCGCGAAATCTTAGAAAGCAAAGCTATTGAACTTACAAATGATGCAATAAAATTCGCAAAATATAAGGGACGTTCAACGGTTCAAGCAGAAGATATTGAAAAAGCATTAAGATAACTTTTTAAATCTCTCCATCTATCAAATTTTATGTCAGACGTTACTATGGCCGAAATCGGCAAATTGAAAGAAGGTCGTTACATTGTTGTTAATGGAGAACCTCATATTATTTCAAACATGCAAAAATCAGCACCAGGTAAGCACGGTCACGCAAAATATCGGGTTGAAGCAAAAAACATGTTTACTGGAAATAAAACAGTTATCGTTATGACTGCTCATGCTCACATAGAAGTTCCGAACTTGAGAAAACAAAAAGCAAATGTTCTTTCAGTTTCAGGAACCTCAGCGCAAATCATGGACATGGAAAGCTATGAAACATTTGATCTTGAAATTCCAGAAGAACTTCAAGCACAAGTCGAAGCAGGAAAAATTATTCTGTACTGGCAAATCATGGGAAAGAAAATCATGAAGGAAATAGTAAAGTCATAAAATGAAAATACCGGAAGCAGCAGTAAGATTATTCAACAGAAGATTTGTATGTAGAAAGTGCAAGAACAAAGTTAGAGCACCAGCTGCAAGAATCAAAGCAAAAACAATTGTTTGTCCAAAATGTCAATCTAGAAATTTCCGACCAAAGAGCAAGGAAAAGAGAGTAGCAGCTTAATTAATATCTTCTAAGCTAGTTCCTTTTTGTAAATCTAAATTATTATGTTCTCTCCAAGTCAATAACAAATCTCTTCCAAGTTCAGTAAGTTCTCTAACTCGCTTAGAATAATTCGCCGTCAGGTTTAGTATTTTTTTAAGACTCCAAGTAAAATTCAAACTTTTACCTAATGAAACCTCTAAAGAAAGATTTCTCTGCAGTTTTGTATTTGCTGCTAAATAAGTTTCACCATCTGAGGCAACAGTAAACAAATTCAAATAAGAATAAATTCCAACTTCTGCTTCAGAGCCAGTATAATCTTTAGCTGAAATTTCTCTTTCTCCAGAATCATATTGTTTTAGCAATTTTTCAAGTTCCGGCTTTCCTTCAACAATCATACAATAATCTCCAATCTTAAAACTTTTAAACGCAACCAATAAGCTAAGTTATGAAAAACGACGCACTTCCAGTCATGAACATTGGTTTAATTGGTCATGTAGATCATGGTAAAACCACTCTTACTTCAGCACTATCTGGAAAGTGGACAGACACTCACTCCGAGGAATTAAAGCGAGGAATTACAATCAAACTTGGTTATGCTGATATTGAAATCAGAAAAGACAAGAAAGGTAATTTTACAAATGAATCAAAAGTTAATGGGAAAGAAACTGAGCTTATTCGAAAAATTTCACTTGTTGATGCACCAGGTCACGAAACATTAATGGCTGTAATGATTTCTGGAGCGGCAATTATGGATGGTGCAATTTTAATGGTTGCAGCAAACGAAGAATGTCCACAACCTCAAACTCGTGAACACTTAACTGTTCTAAAAATTCTTGGAATCAAAAACATAATTGTGGTTCAAAACAAAGTTGACTTAGTAAAACAGGCAGATGCAAAAAAGCATTACAAACAAGTTGAGAAATTTGTAACTGACACGCTTGGATTTGAAGTTCCAATTATTCCAATGTCTGCTCAAAAAGGAGCAAATCTTGATATTTTAATTGAAGCGATTGAAGAATTTATGCCAACTCCGAAGGAAAAAGTAAAGGCTGACTCTTCATTTATTGTTGCACGAAGTTTTGATATTAACAGGCCAGGAACAAAAATCCAAAAATTAACTGGTGGAATTTTAGGTGGAACTATAACTGGTGGAAAATTCAAAGTAGGACAAGAAATTGAAATCTCTCCCGGATTCAAAACTGAAAATAAAGGAGTATCAACTTGGACTCCAGTAAAAACAAAAATCAAGAACATGGTGGCTGGAAACAAGTCAATTAGTGAAAAAGGTCCAGGAGGATCAGTAGCAATTGAAACTGAACTTGATCCTGCACAAACAAGAACTGATTCACTTGTTGGAAATATTATTGGAGGTCCAGGAAAAACTCCTGAAATTATTAATAATCTAAAAATTGAGCCTCACTTATTTGATAAAGTTCTTGGAGCAAAAGAAGACTTACCAATTGAACCTATTAAAATGCACGAAGCCTTAGTTCTGAATGTTGGAACTGCAACCACTTGGGGTATGGTTAATCAAATTGGAAACACAACTATAATAAACCTAAAGCGCGCAATAGCAGTAAACGCCGGAGCTAAAGTCGCTATCAGTCGAAAGTTTGGAAGTAGGTGGCACTTAATTGGTTGGGGAGACGTCAAATGAATAACAAAGGACGATTAATGAGATTAGCATTACTTATCGCTGCCGCAGTTGGAATTGCAATTTATGCAGACATAATTATACACGGAGTTAATATTTTATGAAATTAAAGAAGAAAACAATCAAAGCTTCAGCAATCGCACTCCTAATAATCATAGCGCTAGGTTTTGCAATGAATACAATAATGTTCAAAGCAGATCCAGCAAAATTAGAACTTGCACAATGTCTAACTGAAAAGAATGTAAAAATGTACGGCGCATTTTGGTGTGGATCTTGCGCAAGTCAAAAAGAATTATTTGGTCCAGCATTCAAAGAAATAGATTATGTTGAATGTGATGAAAGAGGATCAGATGCTCAACCTGAAGTATGTCAACTTGAAGGCATAAGCGGTTATCCAACTTGGGAAATTAATGGTCAAAAATCAACAGGATTTCAACCTCTTGAAAGTTTAGCAGCTTCTACAGGCTGCGAATATCAAGGTTAATAATTATGGCTTTCCAATTAATAGGCGCACCAATTGCACTATATTCTGAATTTGAAACTGGTTCAGCAGATAAAGCTGTCGCAGCACTTAGAAAAGAATTAGGTTTAAAATTTCCGGGATTAAGATTAAAGGGTTTTACTCAGGAACAAGCCAATGATAAAATTCGGAACAAAGCCAAAGCAATCTGGCAATCTGGATTAAAGCCTTTCTTTATCGGTGGAGATCACTCAATTACTTTACCAATTCTACAAGGAAACATAAAACCTTTTGATGTTTTCTGGTTCGATGCACACGCAGACGCATATGATGTTTACAAACATAAACTTAGTCATGCAACAGTTTTGAGAAGAGTTTCAGAGTTACACCACTGCAGAAATATTTACTTAATTGGCTACCGATTTAAAAAAATCAAAGAAGAAGTAGAATTCTTAAAAAACTCCAAAAGAGTAAAAGTAATCAAAGCAAGTGAAATCAAAAAAATGAAATCTAGAAGATATTATGTTACAATCGATATTGATGTTCTTGATCCAGTTTATGCGCCAGGAGTAGATCACCCAGTTCCAAAAGGTATGCGACCAAACCAATTAATCAAGGCAATTCGACATTTGAAAAAAGGAAATATTATCGGTGCAGACTTAGTTGAAGTAGTTCCAGATAATGATTACACTGGAATCACTACTCACAACGCTGCAGAAATCATAAAAGAATTCTTAGAATAATTTTTATACTTTTGAAATATAGTTAATTTATGAAACCTATCCGCACTATCATCCTTGGTGCCGCAGGGAGAGACTTTCACAACTTCAACACCTTCTTTAGAAACAATGATAAATTCCGAGTAGTCGCGTTTACAGCAACTCAGATTCCAAACATTGACAACAAACGCTATCCTAATTCCTTAACTGGTGAACATTATGGACAGGGAATTCCAATTTATCCCGAATCACTTCTTCCTGAATTAGTAGAATCATTAAAAGTTGATTTGTGTGTATTGGCTTATTCAGATTTACCAAATCAAAAAGTTATGGAAATTGCTGCAGGAGTTCAAGCACTTGGAGCAGACTTCATGCTCCTTGGTCCAAATTCAACTCAGCTAAAATCAAGAAAACCTATAATCGCAATAACTGCCGTAAGAACGGGTTCAGGAAAATCACAAATAACTGATTACGTTGCAGAGTTTCTAACAAAAATTAATGTTAAGTATACAGTTGTGCGTCATCCCATGCCTTATGGAAATTTAGAAATGCAAAGAGTTCAAGTTTATAACGATCTTGAAGATTTGGATCGTTACGAAGCAACGATTGAAGAACGTGAAGAATATGAAAAACATTTGGTTAAAGGTAGGACCGTTATTGCAGGAATTGAATATTCTGAAATTCTAAAAGCAGCAGAATTGCGTTCTGAAATAATTCTATGGGATGGAGGAAATAACGACTTTCCATTTTTCAAACCGGATTTACATATAACGATTGTTGATCCACTAAGAGAAAATCACGAACTGCTCTATTATCCTGGACTTACAAATCTAATGACTGCAGATATTGTCGTAATTAACAAAGAAAACACAGCAACAAAGGAACAAATTAACAACGCAATTGAAAATATCAAAATAATGAATCCGAAAGCAAAAATTGTACACACAGAATCAATTATTCAACTAAATAAAAAAATAAAAGCAAGAACAAAGGCAATTATTATAGAAGACGGACCAACGACCACTCACGGAGGAATGACTTACGGTGCCGGGTATTTAGCTGCAAAAAAGGCTAAGTTAAAAATTATTGATCCAAGACCTTATGCGGTTGGTTCAATAAAGAAAACTCTACAAAAATATCCTAACGTAAAAGAAATTGTTCCAGCAATGGGTTACTTTCCTAAACAACTCATGGAACTAAAACAAACTATTGAACACTCTCATGCAGATATTGCAATAATAGGAACTCCAATTGATTTGTCAGGACTTTTACACTTAAACATTCCAAGCGCAAGAGCAGAATATTTCATAAAGGAAAAAGGAACTGCGCTCAAAAAAGAAATTCTAAAATTTGCAAGAAAGATTTAACTCAAAATTTATATAGTTCTGAGACTATTTTCTACTATGCTTGCCACAGTAAATTTAGTTTACGCATTAATTATTGGTATGGCTCACTTTGTGAGTGACAAAGTCGCAGAGCACAAACATTATCGAAAAGAGTTGCGTTCGTTCGCAGCAGGATTATCAATTGCTTATCTGCTATTGTATCTTCTTCCAGAAATTTATGGAGGAATAAAAGAATTTGAAAGAACTCTTTTCTTATTCGTATTACTGGGAGCAATGGCATTCCATGTTGTTGAGAAGTATATTTACCAACACGAAAGCCGAGACAAAAGAATCTTTGATCTTAGAGTATTGCATTCGGTTGCATTTCTGGTTTATCATATTATAATTGGTATTGCTCTCGTATCAATAACTGCTGTTAGTAACATTGGAGGAATATTATTCTTTATTCCAATTTTATTCTACACTCTCGCAAGCCAAGTCTCACTTTCTAATTTACACGCACACGTAACTGAAAAATTATTTTTAAGAATGCTACTTTCGGGTTCAACATTATTCGGAGTTATTTTTGCATCAATAGTTTCAGTATCCCAAACGCTTCACTACTCTTTGCTGGCTTTCATCGCAGGAGCATTACTCTATAATGTAATGGTTGAAGTTGTTCCAAAAGAAAAAGAAGGAGATATTTTATTCTTCATATTTGGTTCAATATCTTATATAATTTTAATTTTCTTACTGGGTGGCTTCTAAGAAATTATTCTATGGACAACTGCACCGCTTGCTAATAATCCAAGACCGCCGAAGATTACAAACATTGGTAATTGTAGAAGTAAAAACAGAGAGGAAACTAAACCTAATACTGCCGGAACTGGAACTTTCTTAATCGCAAACGGAACTCTGAAACCTTTAGTGTAAGGTTTTCGTTCTTTAACTCTCATAAAAATTAATGCAGCATTAACCAAAATAAATGTAGCAAACACAGCAAAATTTGTAATCTCAGCAACAGTTCCAATTTTTCCAATCAAACTAAAGCAAATTGCAACTGCGGCAGTAAATATGACTGCAATGTATGGTGTCTTTCTCCATGTTGAAACTTTGGATAGTTTGTTTAACTTCGTATAGTTCTTACAAATTCCATATATCTGTCTTGAAGCTCCAATCAAAATTATAAGAATAGTATTTCCAGTTGAAAACAATGCTATAATTGACAAAGCAAGGAAAGCATGTGCACCTAACGCAACCGCCGCAACATCAGCAAGAGGTGCAGTTGAAGTAGCAAGTTTATCCCAGCTTAATATACTAACTGCGGAAATTGCAACTAAAATATAAATCACTGTAGATATTAAGATTGAAAGAAGTATTGCACGAGGAACTGTTTTCTTCGGAGTTCTTGTTTCCTCTGCCAACTTTACAATTGTTTCAAATCCAATAAATGCAAAAAATACTAATGCAGCCGCAGAAATAACTCCTTCAAATCCGTTCGGCATTTCCATATAATTTACTGATCCAATTTTTCCAAGTCCTATATAAATTATAAATAGAAGTCCAAAAGTTTCAAGAAAGGTGAACAAAATATTCAACCAAGCAGCTTGTTTAATTCCCCAATAACTAATGAATGAAAAAACAACAATCGTAGCTATAGCAATTGCTACAATTCCGAAATCTAAAGATGAAAACAACCGAGCAAAATATCCTGCAAAACCTAGCGCCACTGCTGCGGCAGAAATCAATAAAGTAAAAACCATCATCCATCCGACAATAAATCCCCATCTCTCTGAAACCGTTCTCTTAACATAATCATATTCTCCCGAGTCATCAGAAAATCTAGAACTAAATTCAGCATAACTCAATCCGGTGAAAATTGCAACAATTGAAGCAATAGCAAAACTCATCCACACCGCGTTTCCAGCAATTCCTGTTGCTGCCCCAATCAAAACATAAATTCCGGCACCGAGAATAATCCCAACGCCCATCAGCGTTGTTTCAAATAAACCAAGTTCTCGTTTCAGTGCTGGCATAAATTAACATTGCTTCAGAATAATATAAGTCTTTATGCGACTTTCAAACCGTCAATTCTGACAGTTGGAAGCTCGACAGCAGTTGGAACCGCAGGGTTAAGTATTCGTTCTTTTGTATTAGAACTATCTGAGAATCCTGACAAAATATTCAACATATCATCAGAAATCTTAACTTGTCTAACTGAACCAATTACATGACCTTTGTCAATAACAAATGCCGCATCTTTTGATTTTAGATCTAATTTACCTTTCGTTCGCTTTGCATTTCTGAAATTAGTAATCAACAAACCTTTATCTACGCCAGAAATAATTTTAGCTCTAGAGCGCTTTCCAATCGGAACGACAAAATTCAAAGGGTTGTGGACAACGTTTTTCAAAACACCTGAAGAAATTATTTCAGTAGCCCGAGTTGGATGACCATAACCATCAAATGGAGCTGAACCCATTCCGCCTCGAAGATTTCCAACATCATACATAGTTAGACCTTCGCTTCCGACAGATTTACCTACTCGTCGCTTCAAGAAATTATGAGCATGACCAAATTCATTAATAATATATGAAAATGCAAGAGGATCGAGAACTAAAGAATAGTCTCCGGGTTTAAATCTCTCAGGACTAACTGATTGTTTAGCAAGATCTAATATATCTGCAATCTTTTGCCGGTAATTGAAGTCTCCTAAATTTGATGAGGAGATCACTTTAGTAGCTGAAGCATCATTGACAACTGCGCGCATAGACATACTTAATTTTGACGTATCATAATCAAAGTCTGCTCCTTCCGACGTCACAAGTCTAATATTTGAAGCACCATGAGTAAATGTTCCGTCAATCTTGTCAGCACCACGCTGGAACGCCAAATCAATTGCATCATTAAGCAGAGTGGTTCCATCAAAATCATTCAAATTAGAATCATGACGATTACTAACCTTACGATATTTTGGTGAAGGTAAAACTCCTTTGAAATTTGGGTCCTTCTTCAAACCTTTGGTTAGCGTTTTAATTTGAGCGTCGAGATCGCCCTTGAGATTGAAATCTAAAATCTTTATTTTAGCACCCTTACTATATATTGCTCGAAGAGAATCTCGAGAATTTCTTCTTGAGGTAACCTTAGTATCTTTGAATTTCAGAACAACATCCTTACCAAATTCTGAAATTAGAGCAAAATCTCCCTTTTGCTTGGAAAGTTTTCCAGCAATGTAATCCTGAGATTCATGAAAAGACATACATTGCGTGTGGAGTAAAATATATATAAGTTCCCATTACTGAGTGAGAACAAACTTATTTATTTAAACAGACACATTAATCATATGCTCAACTTAACTATACGTGGCAATATTCGACCTGAGTTCGTAAAGGCAGCATTATTTGACATATATCTGAAATGGAGGATTCCTGGAAATATTGAAGAACTTCTGGTAATCGATAATCCAAAATATTTCAAAGAAATTGAAAAAAGAATTCCTTTAAATTTAAGACAGGAATTCAGAGAAACTTATTTTGATGATCCAACTTCAATGTCAATAACTGCAGGGAAATTTGACTTGATAATTATAAGCATAAGTTCAACTACTGAAAAATATCTAAGAAATAATTCTAAAGCTTTACAAGGAGTTATGTCGCATGAATTAATGCACGTGGTTCAAAGACGAAGAGGGCTAGATAGAAAAGTTCGAGCAGACGCCATTCGTGCATACAAAGAATTTACTCCAAAATTAAAAAAACTCTATAAGTATATGAACGAAACTCATGTTAATCAAATCTTCGCAGAAGTTGGAAGACAAGCAAACTTTGTATTAAAAGATCTATACGCAAATGATGAAATAATTGAGCTGGGTTTGGGTGATGGAATTCTGGCAGACTATTCAAATTACTATGTCATAAAGGGAAAAGTATTATCTACTGTGAGTTATGTAAAATCTGGACATAAAAAGATTAGGAAAAAACCAGGCAAGGATATTTATGATTCAGTAAATTATATTCTTGGTTTGATGCCAGTAATCGTACCTTTTGAACGTTGGTATATAAAAGATAAAAACCGTGCAACAAGAGCCATGTTAAATTATATTTCTGCAAACTATGAATCAAGGATGAAACATTTATCAAAAGAAATGGCTCCAGTCATAACTTATTCAATAAAAAATCTAAGAGACACTTCAACCTTCAGAAAATCCTATTTCAAGAAAATATTTCAAGTAACTGAAAAATTAATTCGAGAATCACCAGAGTATGAATTCAAACGACAATAAATTTATTAATGAACTTATACATCAATCATAATGGCAGACGAAAAAGTTACAATCTACACAACCAACATATGTCCTTGGTGTATAAAGGCTAAAGAATTCTTTAAAGAAAATAAAATTTCATACAAAGAGAAAAATGTTCAAGAGAATCCAAAATTGGCAAACGAATTATTGGAAAAATCAGGTCAAATGGGTGTTCCAGTAATTACAATTGGTGACTCAGTAATAATTGGTTTCAACAAAGAGCGAATTAAGAAAGCACTCAAATTATAATCATGTCAGTAAATCCTTTCATTCAAGCGCAAAAGCAATTTGATTGGGTAGCGAATCAGCTCAATCTTGATAAAGAATTAAGAAAGAGTTTGAGATATCCTCAGAATTTTATACAATTTACAATTAGAATTCGCGGAGATAATGGAAGAATTAAAAGTTTTCCTGCGTTTCGTTCTCAATACAATAATGCTCTTGGACCTTACAAGGGTGGAATCAGATTTCACCCAGATGAAACAGCCGATACGGTTCGAGCACTTTCTGCTTGGATGACTTGGAAGTGTGCACTAACGGGTTTACCGTTGGGTGGCGGAAAGGGTGGAGTAATTTGTAATCCAAAAGAACTTTCTGAAAATGAACTTAAAAAAATAAGTCAAACTTATGCTAAGAAGTTAGCAAAACATCTCGGACCTTGGAAAGATATTCCGGCCCCCGATGTTTACACCAATGCTCAAACAATGGCATGGATGTTGGAAGCTTATGAAAAACAAACAAAACAATCTGCACCTGGAGCGTTCACTGGGAAACCTGTTGAACTTGGTGGACACGAGGGACGAAATGAAGCTACCGGACTTGGAGTAGTAATTACAACTCGTGAAGCAATGAAACATCTCAAAATCAATCCTAAAAAAGCAACTGCAATAATTCAAGGATTTGGAAACGTTGGAAAGTATGCAGCAAAACACTTTGAAAAACTTGGAGTAAAAATTATTGGATACTCTGATTCAACCGGAGGAATATTTAATTCTAGAGGAATTAAATTCGAAGACGCACTTAAATATAAAACTGAGCATAAAACTCTCAAAGATTTCCCAAATACAAAGGCACTAACTAATAATCAATTGTTGGAACAAAAATGTGATATCTTGGTTCCTGCAGCTTTGGAAAACGTAATAACAAAATCTAACGCACATCACATTCAAGCAAAAATTATTGCTGAGGGCGCAAATGGACCAACAACAGTTCAGGCAGATGACCTTCTATACAAAGATAGTGTATTTGTAATTCCTGATTTCTTGTGTAATGCGGGCGGTGTTGTTGGAAGTTATTTTGAATGGGCTCAAAACAATTCTGGAGCTCACTGGACCTTAAAAAAATACAATGCTCAACTTGATGAAGTTCTAACAAATGCATTCCATACAGTTCTTGACACTTTTGAAACTGAACACAAAATAAATATGCGACAGGCAGCATACTTGGTTGCAGTCAAAAAAGTCGCAGACGCAATGAAACTCAGAGGAAGAGTTTAAAACTTTCACAACAAACTCTGAATCATGTCAAAAACATATTCTCCGAAAGAAAGCTTTTTTCACTACATTAATCACGATTGGCTTAATAATACCAAAATACCTGATGATGAAGTTGAGTGGGGAGTCCATAACATGTTACGAAAAAACACTCAAAAGATGTTAATTAAAGATATGAAAAATATCAAAGATAAGAAACTTGGATTATGGTGGGCTCAAGCGAGAGATATGAAAAAACGAAATCGGTTGGGATTAGAACCAATCAGATCTCTGCTAAATCTTATTGATAAAATTCAAACACGTGAAGAATTATGGAAAGTTGTTGCACAATTACACAAAAACGGGATTGGACCTTTCTTTATGGTTGATGCTGAATCAGATTATAAGAACCCAAATATTAATATTGCACATTTCGATCAAGGAGGATTGGGACTTCCAAACAGAGATTATTATTTGGACAACGATAAGGAAAAAATAAGGAAAAAATATTTGATATTTTTAGAGCGGATATTTGAATACGGATTTCCTGGAAATTCTCCAAAACTTCAAGCTAAAGAAGTTCTTGAGTTTGAAACAAAACTTGCAAAAAGGCATTTAGATAAAGAACTTAGAAGGGAACCAAAAAGAGTATATAATCCGATTATCGCAAAAAAATTAACAAAGTGGAAAACTTATTTTAGTAGTATTAATCTTGATAAAAATAAAAAAATAAACATTGAACATCCACCTTACTTCTCATTCTTAGAAAAAATTAATGTAAATTCTGAAGTTATATCATATCTTAGACTACATACAATTTTGTCATTTACGAATTGCTCAAGTCAGAATATTTATGATATTGCCTTTGACTTTTACGCCAAGGAATTAAGTGGTGCAAAAAAACAAAAATCACTTGAAGAACGGAACATAATTTTGACAGGAAGTTATTTGGGTGAATTGCTTGGAAAAGAATATGTTTCAAAACATTTCAGTCATGAAAACAAAAAAGAAGTTGAAAAATTGGTGGGCGAACTTAAGACCTCATTACACAAAATCTTAACTGACTTAGAATGGATGTCTGCTGAAACAAAAAAAGAAGCTTTCGAAAAACTAAAGGGAATGGGCGTAAAAATTGGTTACACTGACAAATGGAAAAATTATTCAAAACTCAACCTTGAAGATGATAACTTAATCAATAATGCAATTAGAATTAATAAATTTGAGTGGAATCAAATGGCAAAAAAACTTAACAAGAAAATTGACAAGACTCAGTGGTGGATGCATCCTTATGAAATAAATGCCTATTATCATCCTCTTCGAAATGAAATTGTATTCCCCGCCGGAATACTTCAATATCCTTTCTACCAACCAGGTAATGATGCACTTAATTATGGTGCAATTGGAAGCGTAATCGGACACGAAATTACTCATGGTTTTGATGACAGTGGAAGGAAATTTGATTCAAAAGGAAAACTTAGAGATTGGTGGACAAGTAACGATGCAAAAAAATACAATAGTGAAGCTGAAAAAATTATCAAACAATATTCAGATTTCAAGTTATATGGAAAAAATGTAAATGGTAAATTTACACAAGGTGAAAACATTGCAGACGTGGGTGGAATAAAAATGTCTTATTATGCTTTCTTAAATTCTGGAAAAAGAAATATAGTTGATAAGAAAAATTTCTTCAAATCATATGCAGTTTCATGGAAAAGTAAATCAACAAAAGAATTAATGATTCGACGAATTGCAACAGACCCTCATTCTCCAGCAGTATTTAGAGTTGATGGAGTAGTTTCAAATCTAACTGAATTTTACGATCTATATGACCTCAAACCTGAAGACAAACTATTCAATAAAGAACGAGTAAATATCTGGTAATCCAAGAAACTATTATAAATCCAAACCGCAACAACTCCCAATGAAGTATGATGTAATTATTATTGGTGGTGGTGCGGCAGGACTTGGAGCTGCATTATATTCTACACGTTACAATTTAAAGACTTTAATCATAGCAAAAGAATTTGGAGGAACGGGGAACATTGCTCACAAAGTTGACAACTGGATTGGTGAGCCAGGAATAAGTGGAATGGATTTGATGAACAAATTCATAAAACATATTGATGAATACAAAGTTCCAAAGGTTGAAGAAGAAGTTACAAATATTTCTAAAATGTCAGATGGTTCATTTTCAGTAAAAGCTGACAAAACTTATCACGGAAAAACTATAATTTATGCACTTGGAATGAAACACAGAGAACTTGGAATTCCTGGTGAAAAAGAATTCTCAGGAAAAGGAGTTCATTATTGTTATACTTGTGACGG
>Ga0066850_10000267_pt1 | contig 29382 bp, 27 predicted proteins | sample ETNtaG_4_FD_67282 | JGI IMG/M metagenome (GOLD analysis project Ga0066850, IMG submission 67282) | Marine microbial and viral communities from oxygen minimum zone, Eastern Pacific Ocean - ETNP201406SV67 | ecosystem: Environmental > Aquatic > Marine > Oceanic | place: Pacific Ocean: Eastern... | reverse complement strand
TTCGGCTTTACGAGCCTGCATCTCTTCCTCAGAAGGCCGCTCACCTTTGCCGAATTTGGCTTTACGGTCAGCCATCTTGGCGCGAATATCGTCAGCTTCAGCTTGAGTAATTTCACCTGAATCAACCCGGGCCGCTAAGCGCTCCTGCATTTCGGCTTTACGAGCCTGCATCTCTTCCTCAGAAGCTTTTCTTCGGACCGGAAGATCAACTGGAGTGTCTTGGTCTGAGTTATTCCAGGTTTCAGCTGCAATTGCAGCCGAACCACTGGCGAGTAGCGCTCCAGTAAGAACCATTGGCGCTATCCATTTTGCGGTCGGACGTCGGGTCATTGTTGAACTCCTATGTGTGGTGTGTTCAGACACGAAGTTCTCCAATGAAACTTAACGAAGGCTGAGAGCTTTATGAGAGTTAGATAAGAAAGCTCTAATTAAGAGTGTAAACCCCGAGGAATGGAACCTCAGAACTTGCACGAGATCTTGCCTGACGCTGCGACGAGCGAAATGCAAGGTCAGCTTGTTGGTATCCACTCATTAGGGAGCAGAGATTTGGGCACGTACTTGACCTGCATCTACGAAAGCTTCGTAATCAATGAGCATTCCGTTGCGCAGCCTGAACACGCTGAGAACGCGTTGAGGGAACACGGGGTTCCCGTTTGCTGAGCTACCCATTGATTGGATGGGTTCACCTTTCCAGTTCCAAATTCCGAAGGCGGCATCATCTGTAGCAAAGATGTCTTCAACTTCGATTTCTACACCGGGGATGTTTTCGCAAAATCCGGTCGCATGTGCGTGAAGGGCCGAAGGGCCACGCATACCGGTTGCATGGTCAAGCATCTCTTCGTCAACAAAATCAGGGATTAATTCGAACCTCCTTTTACCTAGGACCTCGCCTAAGTATGTAGCCATAACTTTGGTGGAGCGCTCGATGGTCATGACATTCCCCTTAACAAATGTGGCCTGTTTGTTTGGGACCTTACCCCGGTTCGAGACAAAAAAATTCTGGATTTTCTAGCTGAGTGATTCGTTGACTTCAGCTATCACGGCGTCAACCATGCCTTCAGTGTCGAAGTTTGGTTGCCAACCCCACTCTTCTCGAGCGGCGCTGTCATCAATTCGAACTGCACCTGCAGTTGCTCCTTTAGGGGGTGAGAATGTTATGTCCGCATCCGGGATTCGGGAACGGACGACGTCGGCCATTTCTCCCGCTGTCGGGGTGGGTTGGAGACCATCAACTAAATAGTTGATTGATTTGATCGAAGCGGCCGGCGCTTGAGCGAGCTCAATCGCTGCTCGGGCGGCATCTTGATAATGGAGTATCGCCACGACCGCTTCAGGTGGCACCCATACCTCGAATGGTTGACCTAACGCAGGTTTTTCAATGATCCAACTGGTGTATTGGGCAACGCTCCAGGTGGTGACCCCAGGTCCAACGATTGACGGGTAGCGCAAACCTCGAAAGTCCATGCCGTATTTTTGGCGGTAATAGCTACCAAGGTTTTCGCCCAAAACTTTTGTCACTCCATACACAGAGTTCGGTCGCTGAAGGGTGAGATCATCGATGATCCCCGCACCCGTATCGCGCCCATAAGTCCCAATTGAACTCGCAAAGATCATTTGCTTGGTCCCTGCAAGCCTCGCTGCTTCGATGGTCTCAATGAAACCGGCAGCGTTTGCTTGGAGAAGCGCTTGAGGGTCTTCCTCACCCGGGGCAGTCAGAATCGCCCCGAAATGAAACAACGTTCTTGGCTTTACTCCTGAAAGAAGTGCTGAAGCACTTCCGGGCACGGAAAGGTCAAATTGATGAAGGTGAACTCGTTCGGCGATGCCTTCAAGTCGACCTAGGTTTCCCGATCGGTGGGCGATGTGAACTTCTTCACCACTCTCTATAAGCATTCGAGCTATTTCCGCTCCAATAAACCCGGTGCCCCCGGTAATCAAGGTAGTCATAGCAACACAATGACACGATGAGCCAAAGAGTGCCTACCGAGACTAGATTTCATACATGGCAAACAGTGACAGCGAAAGATCACTTTCTGCTCGTCGCGATCGTGTCATAAGTCGATGGGGCTTGAAAAACGAGATTGTTTTGGTTCGGTCTGGACCGGTTCTGCCAATGGCCGGAAGCGACATGGACCATTCTTTTCAACCTCATCCAGACTTCGCTTACTTGTCCGGCCGGGGAATCCCTGATGCAGTGCTGGCATTCGACGCGCTACAGAGTCAATGGCAACTGTTCGGTCCTCGATCAACGGCGGATGATCGAATTTGGCATCAACCAGCGGATCCTGTTGGGTTGCCTCTGGAGGAGCTTGAGGGCTGGATAGCAGTTAGAAGCGGACAAACGGTCGTCGAGGCATGGGACGACTCGAAAATCCAAGCAGGTATTGCCGACGAACGTATCCATAAAGACGAGTTAGAACTCTCCGCTTTGCGATCAGCAGCAGCGACAAGCAAGCCGGGCTTTGATTGGGTTTACCAAAATGTCGTTGCCGGCATGACAGAGCGAGAGATCCAAGTAGGCATGGAAGCTGAATTTTTCCGTGCCGGGGCGGTACGCACTGCTTACCCAAGCATTGTTGCTGCTGGACCTAACGGTGCCTACTTGCATTACTTCTATGGTCAAGATGACAGCCTGAACCCTTCCACGCGAACACTGCAGGAAGGAGAATTGCTGTTGATTGATGCCGGTGGTGAATTTGGTGGGTACGCAAGCGACGTCACGCGAACGATGGTCGTAGGAGCAGAACCCACCGACGTTCAGTCGTTCCTATGGCATGTCGTATTGAGTGCTCAGGAATTAGCTATTGATCGTTGTAGACCCGGTCAGGAATGGCGCGAGGTGCACCTGGATTCGGCCCGAGTAATTGGTTCAGGACTAGTGGAGCTCGGACTGTTACGAGGTGAAGTCGGTCAGTTAGTTTCCTCAGGCGCGGTTGCATTGTTCTACCCACATGGACTTGGCCATTTGATAGGCCTCACTGTCCATGACGCCGGTGGCTACCCGGCAGGGCGAGAGCCAAGCTCTCACCCCCAATCGCGTTACCTCCGAACCGACCGTGCACTTGAAGCTGGCATGATTACCAGCGTTGAGCCAGGAATTTACTTTATTGACGCGCTTCTCACCGACTCCGTGGTTCGGGAGCGTTTCGCCGAAGAAGTTGTTTGGGATGCCGTCGATCGTCTTCAAGGTTTCGGAGGCGTCAGGATCGAAGACGATGTACACATCACTGATGGTGAACCAGAAGTTCTGAGCGCAGGCATTGGTAAACCAATGCGTATCGGCTAGACAGCGTTCGGTCTTGCAAACAATTCATGCGAGACTGAGTTGATGTCGCTCAACACCTATGACGCAGTCGTGATTGGTTCTGGGGTGATCGGCTCCTCCATCACCTATGAACTTGGTCGACGGGGGTTCCACACCCTTACAGTCGACCGCCATGGAGGTGCGGGCCTCGGTTCAACGAGCTTTTCTTCAGCGGTTGTCCGGTTCACATATTCGACGTACCCGGGCGTAGCGATGTCCTACGAAGGACTGCGCTACTGGGAACATTGGTCAGAGCATTTGAAAGCTGACAGCGGTGCTGAACTGGCAAAGTTCAGCCAATGCGGCATGGTTACTCTGAAAACAACTGGAGGCCACCACCTAAAGGTGCTCCCACATTTCGATTCGATTGGAATCCCATACGAAGACTGGGACGAGGAAACCTTTCAGTCTCGTCTCCCCGAACTCGATCTCCGCCGCTTTGGGCCACCTAAACGACCTGAAGATGAAGGCTTTTGGGATGAACCAACAGAGCGTTTGGAGGGCGGGCTTTTTGTGCCTGAATCTGGATATGTCAGCGACCCACAGCTCGCAGCTCACAATTTGCAGGTGGCCGCTGCAGCATTGAATTGCGACTTTCGTTTCAATACTGAAGTTACGGCGATAACTCAACACGGTGGACAAATCACCGGAGTTGAACTAGCTGACGGAACGCTGATCTCGACCCCTGTTGTGGTAAACGCTGCAGGACCGCACAGCCGAATCATTAATGAGATGGCAGGGGCCTTAGGCGACATGTCGATCGCAACGACTCCGTTGCGACAGGAGGTACATCATGTTCCGTCGCCAGAAGGACTGGATTTCGAAAACCGCGGCTTCAATATTGCTGACGATGACAACGGCATTTATGTGCGACCGGATATAGGGAACAACATCCTGGTTGGGAGCACCGAACCAGATTGTGACCCTCTTCATTGGGTCGACGCTGATCATGAAGGTCAGATAGAGGCTGACCAATGGGAGGCCCAGGTTTTGCGACTGAATCGTCGACTTCCAGATGTTGGAGTGCCCCACCAAAAAAGGGGAGTAGTCGGCGTCTATGACGTGGCGGATGACTGGATTCCGATATACGACCGGACTTGTGTCGATGGGTTCTACGTCGCGATCGGAACGAGTGGAAACCAATTCAAGAATGCGGCAATAGCGGGCTATTGCATGTCCGAGTTAATTACAGCTGTCGAAAACGGCCACGACCATGACATAGACCCAGTCCAGGTGACAGGCCCGCATATGGGATTGATTATCGATATGGGTAATTTCCGGCGGACGCGTACAGTTAACCCAAACTCTTCAATGTCCGTTCACGGGTAACCGTGACGTCCTGAAAATCTATCGCCAAGCGAAAACTGGTTGCTCCAGTTCATCAACTCGAACCTCGTCGCCGTCGTAAGCGACTGCACGGAACTGATACATCACAGCTCCGGTGGGAGCGTGAATGAGATCTCCTCCGATGGGTAGTTGAACAACAGGGCGGTCACTTTCAGGAATCTTGATGAAACGAGGTGAATCAGGTCTCGCAAGTTCTCGAATGGAAATCCGGTGGATAGATGCCACTTCGGTCGGATTGGCAATGGGCTCAATGTCGTTGCTGAGCCAAAACACAAAGGGGCTGATTACATACCCGGAGCGCGTTGGATAGTCATCTAGTCGTCCCAACAAATCATCAACAGTGAGACGTAAACCAACTTCTTCATGGGCTTCCCTCATCGCTGCCTCTAATGGTGATTCCCCCTCGTCTACTCGGCCCCCTGGTAGAGCCCACTGGCCAGGGTGATCTTTAAGCTTTGAGTTTCGCCGAGTGAGAAGCACAGCGGCCCCTCCGGCGGTTCCTTCCACAGTCCCTGTCAACTCTGTGTCCTCGGGTATCCCTGGAATGTCGGCTAACAACTGTTTGCGATCGACGGCAGTTTCGCCTTCTAGCAAGGGATCACCACCATGGATTGAAGCGTCACTATCAAGAACGATGAGACACACTGAAGCTTGGGTAAGACCCTTGTTTAGGTGATCTCGTCTTTGGTGCCGATGCAAATTGTCGCTTAAGCGTTGCCGTAACGACGGGTCAAACTTAACGTCAATGCTCATACCGGAAGTCTCGCGCGCAACACGAGTTGCTGTGCGCTCGCTACGATAAGAACAGGGTTACCGATAAGGATTTGTGGTGACATGAAAGTTGAACATCTCGGAGGAGTCACGTTCGGTTCAGTGGTCACTGACATTGATGTCGAAACTATGGATGACCCCGAATGGACTGAGCTATACAAGCTATGGATTGATCGTGCGTTGTTGGTCTTTCCTGGAGCCTTTCTTACCGACGAAGGACAAGACCAATTTGCGCGGCGATTCGGGGATCTGGAATTTCCGCGTGCCGCCATTTCGAATATCGGCAAAGACGGCAAAGTCCATTTCGAAGATGGAGATGAAGTCGTTAAATCTCTGAGAGGGAACGAAGGCTGGCACCACGACAGCACCTACATGCCGGTACAAGCCAAAGGTGCTGTTTTCAGTGCTGAAATTGTGCCCTCGTCAGGCGCAGCTACGGGTTGGGCCGATATGCGAGCAGCCTATGACGACCTGGACTCAGCGACCAAAGAGCGCCTCACAAATCTGAACGCCTACCACTCGCTTTATTACAGTCAGGGCCGGTCTGGGTACCTGCCCGATAAGCAAAACGAAGACGGCACCTACAACTTGTACGGGTACCACGACATGGACATCTCTTTACGTCCTCTTGTCAAAGTTCATCCAGTTACAGGTGAACCGAACCTTCTCATTGGGCGACATGCCCACGACATCGAGGGAATGGACCGAGAAGAATCAGTCAAACTCCTTGACGACTTGAATGATTGGGCCTGTCAACCTCCACGGACCTACCACCATCAATGGACAGTTGGTGATGCAGTGGTTTGGGATAATCGACGGCTCCAGCATCGAGGGACGCCGTTCGACATGAAAGAACCGCGACGCATGTGGCACACACGAATCGCTGGAGAGACTTCCTCGGAATTGGCCATTAATCACCAAACTGACGCAATCCCCGCAGATGACGTCGAACGACACCCAACTGGCACATGGGCTTGTTAGACCAAATTCGGGCTGACCTCACAGCCGCTATGAAATCTAAGGACAAACTCACCGTAGCGACGTTACGGTCAGTCGTCGCAGCTGTACAAGAAGCAGAAGTTGCGGGGACCTCAGCGACCACACTGAATGATGAACAGGTACAAAAAGTCGTAGCTGCTCAAGCCAAACGTCGGGTGGAAGCAGCAGAAGCCTTTGAAGAAGGTGGTCGAACAGAAAAAGCTGCTGACGAACGGGCTGAGTTGATAATTCTTGAGCAGTATCTTCCTGAACAATTAGATGCAGACGCCTTAGCCATGATCGTTGAACGCGTCCTAGCAGATGGCGGATACTCGACGATGGCAGATATGGGTCAAGCGATGAAGGCTGTTAATGCCGAGGTTGCAGGCAAGGCAGAGGGACGGATAGTCGCAGAACTAGTTAAATCCCACCTGTCGTGAATTCCCCGTCACGCCAGATTGCATTAGTCGGTTTCCTCCAGGCCCAGAACTGCACGACGATTCCAGCAGCGTGGCGGCACCCAGAAGCTCGCCACGACGTTACCAATGTCGACTTCTACCAGCACATAGCGAAAGTTCTGGAACGAGGTCTATTTGACCTTGGGTTCTTCGATGACCGGCTGGCTATGCCCGACATGTATGGCGGAGATCACCAACACACCGTGGAACATGGGATTAGGTGCGTGAAGCTCGATGCTGTAACTGTTCTCACAACAATGGGGATGGCAACCAAGAATCTGGGGTTGGGAGCTACTTACTCGACCACCTATTTCCCTCCATTTCATGTAGCGCGACTCTTCTCAACCCTTGATCACATGACCGCAGGTCGGGCGGCTTGGAATGTCGTGACATCGGTGAACGACAATGAAGCCAGAAACATGGGATTAGACGAGGCCCCCGCTCACGACATTCGTTACGACCGGGCAGACGAATTTATGGAAATCGTCCACGGCCATTGGGACACGTGGGAAGCAGATGCAATCGTTGCAGACCGCTCCTCGGGCTTATATGCGCACGGAGACAAGGTTCACCGATTAGATCACCAAGGCGCGCACTACCGATCCCGAGGCCCATTCACTGTGCCTCGAACACCCCAAGGTCACCCAGTGATCATTCAGGCAGGTCAAAGCGGCCGAGGAATCGAGTTTGCGTCTCGGTGGGGTGAACTGCTGTTCATGTCGAACCCAAGCCTTTCAAGAGCCAAAGAAAGCTATGCCGCCGTCAAGTCAGCAGTCGAAGTAGCCGGCCGGGACCCGAGTCAAGTAAAAATCGCAAACCTCACTTTCCCTGTCGTTGGTCGAACCATGTCTGAAGCTGAAGACCGGCGAGCCGCATACGACCGACTCCCTAACCTGATTGATGATCTCTCTTTACTTTCAGAGGGATTGAATTTCGACTTTTCTGAGAAAGGTCTGAATGAACCCCTTTCGACAGACGATGTTGCCGCAATGACGGGGATCCAAGGTATTCGCAATCAAGTGATCGAAGTAACAGGAAACCAAACCCCCAGCGTTAAAGATTTTGTTGACGTCTCGGGACGGGGCCGATTAGCCCACCCGGTAGTGGGCGGACCGACTGAACTAGCTGATTATTTTGAGGAATGGTTCACGGCTCCGGCATGTGACGGCTTCGTCATAGCGGGGACTCACATGCCCGGCGCTTTCGAGGACTTCGTGGATCTAGTAGTGCCAGAGTTGCAACGCCGTGGACTATTTCGGACCGAGTACTCAGGTAACACCCTGAGAGACAACTTGGGGCTGACACAACCGGTGCCGGGAGCATGGCGCCGTTAGCTAATCAGGATTCACAAAAGGCGCTAACGATCTCGCTGCCCTGTGCGGCCCAAACGCCTTCAAGTTGCATCACTTGACTTAACGCACGATCGAGAGAACGAATGCGAAATGGTTGTCCTGTTAACCAAGGTCGTAACGTCAACATCATGTGACGTGCCGAAGTTTGACCATCCATGTGAAGTCTGGTGGCTGCTGCAACAATCATGCCCTCCCAGCTCGCAAGACTGGCTCGGCGGTGCCAAAGCGCAAACTCATCGTCTACTTCTAAAAAAAGAGGCAGCGACACGAGATCACCAACGGGCGTTGTCATCTTGTATGGCTGCTCATCGTTGGGCCAATCGCACAGATAGTTGACTCCGGCTGCGGCTAGCAATTCTGGGGTACGAGGTGATTCGACTCCCTCAGGTGAGAACCAGCCAGAAGGTTGGTTACCTGAAAGCCTTTCCAATGTGTCTAAACAATCGTTAATGATTTCAGCCTCAGCCTCCGCACTGAGTTTGGAAGTAATTAGTCGGCTAGCCGCCACTCCATGTCCAACCAGTTCGCAACCGCGTTGCGTTAGGTGACCAATGAGCCACGGGTAATGAACTGCGGTGAGCTTGTCGACGGCAACGGTGACCGGAATCCCGTGACGTTCCAGAGTGTCCAACAGGCGAAAAACACCGACTCGGTGGCCGTATTCTCGATGAGTTAATTGCACATAATCGGGTGCCGGTAATTTGATCAACCCACCGCTTGAATTCCGCAAACTGTACGCATCTGGAGGTGGATCCCATTCGTAGTGCTCAAGTAGAACCAGAGCACCTATAGCCAGAGGGTTTCCAGATGGCCAAGTAAGTGCAGACCTCTCCGGCAAAGGCGAGTACGGGTAATGAGAATGGTCCATCCCCAAGGAACGTTCAGCTGGCATCGCGTACCGCGCTTATCACTTCTGCATGATCAACGAATTCTTGATAGTGGTGTTTGATGAAATGCTGGGCTATCTCTGATGCTGTGGTCTGCCAGACACCGGTATGGCCAAGCAAATAATCCAAGATTTCTTCTAAGCCTTGAATACGGTGAGGCATTCCCATCAAATAGGGATGAAGGGCGAGAGACATTACACGTCCCGAGGTTCCGCCCTCCTCGTACAGAGTGTCGAATTGGGCTTTGACCATTTCAACAAAGTCTTGTGTGTCGTGGTGGTGAAGAAAGACTGGAACATCATTTAGTTCGATGCTGTAAGGAACTGAAACGAGCGAGCCGTCATCAACCTTTATCGGTATCGGCTGATCATCGTGAAGCCAATCAGCATGATAAATGAGCCCTGCCTCCGCCATCAGATCCGGCGTAAGAACTGTGTTGGATACCGCCGGTCCGAGCATCCCCTTTAGCTCCTGCCCTGTGTGTCGACGTAGCGTGTCGATGCAATCAACATAGAACTCGCGCTCTTCTTCCTCAGTCAGCGAAGATAGATATCGAGTGTTGTAGATGCCGTGACTCATGATTTCCCAACCGCGGTCAGTCATCGCCTTCCCGATATCCGGGTAGTGGTCAAATACAGCCAAATTAGTGGAGGCAGTGCAACGAACCTCGTACTGGTCCAGCACCTCCAGCATCCGCCAGAAACCAACCCGATTCCCGTAGTCACGTTGGGAATATCCTTGGACCTCGGGGTGAGGTGACCGAGGCCAAGGATTTCGGCGAGGGTCACGCGGTGGAAGGTATTCGTAATGCTCAATATTGGGTGCAATCCACAGTGCAATCTTGGCCTCATCGGGCCACGAGATTTTCGGACGATCCGCCATCGGTAAATAGTCAACGCGATGTGGGGGTAAGGCCATACCAGCACCGTAGTCAGAACCACTGCTGTAGGGGGACTATCGTCACAAGTAACGAGCCGGAGTTCTTTGGGGGGATTCGTGCTAAGCGATTACAGAGTTTTGGATCTAACTGATGAGCGCGGTCATTTAGCAGCGTTCATCCTTGCGCAAATGGGCGCAGAGGTTATCTCTATCGAGCCACCGACGGGATCCAGCGCGCGTCGACTAGCGCCGTTTGCCGAAGGAATCGATGATGGTGAACACTCTCTTCACCATTGGGCCTATAACCGCGGCAAAAAAAGTGTTGTCTTGGACTTAGAAACACCCGAAGGTATTAGCCAACTTCGGCGGCTCATAATGGGTGCCGACGTGATGTTCGACTCCTTTGATCCTGGAGTGATGGATTCGCTGGGGCTTGCCCCCTCTGAAATCGCTGAACTTAACCCTCAAATGATTGATGTTTCTATTACAGCATTTGGCGGCGACGGCCCCAAAGCGAACTGGGAACACAGCGACCTTACGCTTCAAGCAGCTGCCGGAAATATGGTGTTGACGGGTGACGAAGACCGATCTCCCCTGCGAGCCGGAGGTACCCTGCCTCAAGCGTTCGGTAACGCTGCTTCTGAGGCAGCAGGTGCGGCGTTGATAGCCCTATTTGAGCGACAGTCGACATCTGGGTTGGGGCAGCACATTGATGTATCGGCACAACACTCGATGAACCAGTGCACCCAGTCGAACTCTTTAGCGACCCCATTGGGAGCGACACCGCCCACCAGGCTTGCTGGTGGAGTGGAACTTGGGGGGATTCGCATCCAAGTTATGTGGCCTTGTTTAGATGGTTTTGCCTCAGTCAGCTTCCTGTTCGGACCGGCCTTCGCCCCCTTCACACGGAACTTGATGGCTTGGGTATGTGAGGAAGGTTTCTGTGACGAAGCCACCAGAGACAAAGATTGGGTCGAATATGCGCTGATGCTCCTTGACGGTCGAGAATCAAAGGAGGAGTACGAACGAGTTAAAGGGATCCTCACCGAATTTTTTGCCACTAAGACCAAGGCTGAACTTTTGGAGGCGGCAATGAAACGTCGCGTTCTAATCACCCCGGTGACCACGACCGAAGAAGTTGTGAACAGCGAACAACTCGACTTTCGTGGCTATTGGGAGACGGTCGAACATGACGATGGCTCCACAGTCAATTACCCAGGAGCGTTCGCTAAGTTCGCAGAAACCCCCTTGCAGGTCCTTGCCGAAGCGCCACGTCTCGGTGAACATACCGTGCAGGTGTTAAATGAACCTGATCGCAACGCTGATATTGCCATAACCGAACCCATCGCCTCGACGGCTCTTCCTCTTGAAGGGGTAAAAGTCTTGGACTTTATGTGGGCCATGGCAGGGCCCGCTGCTTCACGAGTGTTAGCTGACTACGGTGCTGAAATCATTCGCGTAGAATCATCTAACAAACTCGATGCCGTTCGAAGCATCTCGCCATTTCCCGCTGATATCGCTGACCCTGACAAGTCAGGGATTTATCACAACATGAACGCCGGAAAGCGAGGACTCACTCTCGATATGGCCAAGCCGGGGGCTATCGATGTCATATGGGACCTCATTGACTGGGCTGACGTGGTCCTCGAATCATTCTCTCCCAAAGCGATGACCGCCTGGGATATCGACTATGAACAGGTCCAAAAGCGGCGACCCGACATCATCATGGCTTCAAGCTGTCTCATGGGTCAGACAGGTCCCTTGGCGATGTTGGCCGGCTTTGGGACTATGGCAGCAGCAATATCGGGTTTCTTCTATCCGGTTGGTTGGACGGACCGAGCACCAACTGGTCCGTACAGTGCGTACACCGATTACACGGCACCGCGTTGGCTTGTCACTTCCGTCATGGGAGCACTCGAACACAAGAGGCGAACAGGTCAGGGCCAATACATAGATTTGTCTCAGGCAGAAGCAGCGTTGCACCTTATGTCGCCGGCGCTCTTGGAATATTCGATCAATGGAAACATTTGGGAACGAGACGGGAACCGGGACATTGTTTTTGCCCCACAGGGCGGATACCCAACTAGAGGAAATGACAACTGGATAGCGATCTCATGCAAAGACGACAACCAGTGGCAGGCTTTGGCAGGAGAGATGAATCGCGGTGACCTTTCACATCTCACTGCCAAAGAACGACACGCTCAACATGATGAACTCGACTCCATCGTATCTGCGTGGACTGTGGGACAAGAAGGTGTGGAACTGATGGAGAGACTCCAAGCCCTTGGGGTCGCGGCACACATTGTCCAAAACTCACCTGAACTAGTTGCCGACGAACAAATGACTCATCGCGGTTGCTTCGTCGAAGTCGCTCATGCAAGCCACGAACCTTTCTTCGTAGATGGAACCCGCTTCCACATGTCACGCACCCCAGCCGAGGTCACTCATGCTGGCCCAATTTTCGGTGAGCATACCTTCGAAGTTCTGATGGAATGTGCTGGATATGACCCAGACCAGATAGCTGATCTCGCCGTGGCTGAACTACTCGAGTAACTGGAACGAGGAACTACCAGGTGTCGATCATCGGGCGTTTCTTGCCCGCCCGAGGCTCTGCTTTGGGGGCCGCACGCAACGCCATCGATACCCATGTGCGAGTTTCTGACGGATCAATGACATCATCCAACTCGAAGAAGGTCGCTGTGCTGACTGCTTTGCCGTTCTCATACAGTTTTGCCACCATCTCTTCGTAATAAGCGATGCGTTCGTCTGGGTCTTCAATAGATTCAAGTTCTTTGCGGTAGCCGAGTTTTACGAAACCTTCCAGCCCCATTCCTCCAAACTCACCAGTAGGCCACGCCACACAAAACACAGGCGCTTTGAAACTCCCTCCGGCCATTGCTTGAGCGCCAAGCCCATACCCTTTTCTTAAGACGACAGTCATGAACGGAACTGTGACGCTGGCTGATGTGACAAACATTCTGCTTGCGTGTCGGACCGTAGCTTCATATTCAGCCTGAGGTCCGACCATGATTCCCGGTGTGTCACACAAAAAAATCAAGGGGATATCATGTGCATCACAGAGCTGCATGAATCTGCTGCCTTTATCTCCAACATCTGCATCGATAGCGCCGCCTAGATGGTGGTTGTTGTTAGCGATGATTCCGACTGGGCGCCCTTCGATTCGACCCAAAGTGGTTACACAACCAGGCCCCCAACCTTTACGGATTTCCAAAGTTGAGTCGACATCGCACATCGTGTCGATAACTTCACGAACGTCATAAGCACGTAGACGGTTCTCCGGGACGATATGTCTCAACAAGCGCTGATCTGGGGCCTCCCATTTATCAACCGGGCCCTGGAAATAAGAAAGATATTTCTTTGCGACGTCCATCGCTTCATCTTCATCATCAACGAGGATGTCGATTACACCATTGGGATATTGAACTTCTACAGGGCCCACTTCCTCTGGACGAAATACACCCAGTCCGCCACCTTCAATCATTGCTGGGCCGCCAATCCCAATGTTGGACCCTTTGGTCGCAATGATTACATCGCAACAGCCGAGTAATACAGCATTACCAGCGAAGCATCGACCATTAGTGACACCAACTAATGGAACTAAACCAGAGAGCTTGGCGAAGAAAGTGAAAGCCCAGCAGTCAAGTCCAGCTCCCCCCGCCGTGTCTGTGTCACCGGGCCGTCCACCGCCACCTTCAGCTAATAGGACCGTTGGAAGTTTGTTGTGTTCCGCTAATTCGAACAGTCGATCCTTTTTGCGATGATTTTGAAGGCCTTGAGTACCAGCTAGAACCATGTAGTCGTAGGACATGACCATTGTCTGAGCATCGTCCTCACCAAACAAATCGCCGTTGACGCTCCCGATTCCAGCGACCATGCCATCCCCTTGAGTGTTATCAATGAGGTCACCAAGGCTTCTCCTTCTCCGTTGCGCAGCAACCATTAATGGCCCATATTCGACGAAGGTGCCATCGTCTACCAACCGGGACAAGTTTTCACGAGCGGTTCGGTGACCTCTGCCATGCCTTTTCTCCACGGCCGCGGGTTTAGCCTCATCCATTCCCTTGTAATGGCGGTCGAACACTTCCTGCAGATCCGGCCGAATGAGGTCAAGGTCGATTGTTGCTTGGGTTTCGCCACTTTCAATGTCCAGATCAACTTCTTCGATAAAGAGAAGCGCATGGCCTTCATAAATGGTGTCGCCCTCGCTAACACCCAAAGAACGAACGATGCCTGTCATGGTCGAGGCTATGACGTGCTCCATTTTCATTGCTTCCATAACAGCTACTGGCTGACCGATGGCTACCTCATCGCCCGGGGCTACAGCGATCGAGATGATTGTGCCTTGCAGTGGAGCTTCTACCGGTCGACTGCCATCGGGACCAACGGTTGGTGAGATCTCCGTATTCGCCGAAGGGTCGGCATTTCTTTCACCTATATCGCCGTGTTGAAGAACGGCTAACGGATCATTACTTACCTGAGCACCTGCAAGCGAAGCATTAGAGCTCTCCTCGGCAGAGAGAGAGGACCACCGATCTGATGAAATAAGTTTGGCTTCCTCAACTAACTCAGCAGCAAACGTGTTGATGAACCCGGTGGTCACTTCGTTTGTTCGTACTTCTGGCCGGTTAAGCAAAGCAAGTAGGTAAGTGATGTTGGTATGGACTCCTTCTAACCGAAATTCGCTGAGGGCACGTCTAACCCTCCGGACAGCATCTTCGTAGTCACTAGTAGAGGAGTACGCGATGACCTTTGCAATCAAAGAATCAAAGTTCGGGTTTGTTTGGTAACCCTGATACCCGTAGGAGTCAGTTCTCACTCCTGGGCCACTTGGGGTCTCAAACGCTGAGATGGTTCCTCCAGTTGGGCGAGCCAAACCCTCCTCAGTCATTGTTTCGGTGTTGACGCGACACTGAATAGCAAACCCTTTAGCTTCGGGCACCTGATCTTGTTGTAGGCCTAAATCACCTAGCGAAGATCCGCCGGCTACAAGAATTTGGCTACGAACTAAATCAACTCCAGTTACTTCTTCGGTAACGGTGTGTTCGACTTGCAGGCGAGCGTTGGTTTCAATGAAAGCAACATTCGTGGGATCGTTTACATCAACTAGGAATTCCCAAGTACCTAACCCCCGGTACCCGACCTCGCCAGCCATTCTTGTAGCAGCGTTAGTTAATAAGCCCCGGACTTCAGCGCTGATTGAGGGTGAAGGAGCGATCTCAATGATCTTCTGGTTTTGTCTTTGGAGGGTGCATTCCCGTTCGCCGAGATGAGCCACCGATGCCCCATCCCCGATGATCTGAACTTCAACGTGTCGCGCTGCCTCAATGAGTCTCTCTGCGTATAAGTCGCCGACCCCGAAGGCTGATTGCGATTCGCTTTGGCACCGTTCAAAAATTGCGGCGATGTCCTGGCCGTTACGAACCTCGCGCATTCCTCTACCGCCACCGCCGGCCACCGCCTTGACCATGATGGCTCCGTGTTCAGCTAGGAACTCTTCGATCTCTTCTAAGTTGGCGGCGCCCGAAGTCGCAGGAACTACTGGAACGCCGAGTTGTGTCGCCAGGTTCCTTGCTGACACCTTGTCTCCGAACAAAGCAAGTTGATCAGAAACTGGGCCCACAAATGTGACCCCTTCGCTCTCTAATGCCCGAGCAAAGTCTGCGTTTTCAGCGAGAAAGCCGTATCCAGGGTGAACGGCATCGCAACCATTAGAAATGGCTAACGCAACAATTTGATCTATATCGAGATAGGCAGATGCACCGCTGCCTTCGAGCTCTACTGAATCATCAGACACTTGCCTGTGCAGAGACAGGTGATCATCGGAACTGAACGTAGCCACGCTTGAAATACCAAGATCTCCAGCGGCGTGAGCTATTCGCACTGCGATTTCGCCACGGTTTGCTATCAGGAGCTTTTCTATCGGCATTAGTACCTCTCCACGGGTGCTTTTCTATGCCCGTTCTACAACATGTAGGCCCTGTCGTTCTTGCTCAGTCCTTGGGAAGCAACGGAAGAATCACAGCTACCTGTCGAACAAGAGCGACTTCGGTCCCCTGAGCGTCAATGAAGACTGCATCGGTCGTGGACCAAGGTTTACCTTTTCTGACTTCCACATCACCCCACCTGCCTGCTACCACGACGTCCCCGTCGGCGCGAAAAGTGTTTAGATGCTGCACCCTGCCCGAGGCATGTACTCCTGCCGGCATCCGATATGAGTGTCTTATCAACGGAGTCATCTGGCCTAAAACCCAGGAAGGGTGAACTAGTGGAGTATCACCGGAACTCCATGTGACATCGTCATCGTGAATTCGTTCATCCATCCAAACTCTTGCGTCGCTAGCCCTTAAAGGAACCGACATTGGGGGATAATCAAGGTCACTGGGAATGTCGTTCAACCCGAGAAAGGGCCTGTTCGCCGGCTCAGGCACTGGGGTCCGATCGGAGGGGAGTATGAACTCCTCCTTCCATGGAGCGTCACCCAACCCGACAGTCCCTTCGATAGTTACGCGCCCATCGGAGACAACTTTTTGAGTTATCAAACCCACATCGGGATCTTCTGGGGAAGGAACCACTTCAGTTAGAAGTTCATCACCCGCGTACACAGGTCGAGGCAACCGAAACTCACACCACCCGTGTGAGAGCCATGCATCACCGAGAGAATTGAGAATTGCTGGAACCATCCAACCGTATGTATGGATTCCGGCGACAATGCCTCCTGCGTACCCATAGCTGACGGCACTTTCGTCGTGTATGGGGTTCGCAGCCGAAACCTCAGCGGGATCAGCGACAGCGAAACGAGTGCACGATGCAGAGATAACCGTCATCGCTTTGACTTCAAATTGCGGTCGAATAAAGAATGTAAGAGTTCCCAATGATGTTCAGAAGCGACCTTGTCGTATTTGGGTCGTTGCGGGAAAACGAAACCGTGATGTACACCTTCGATCCACTCAGCGCAGTGCGAAACGTCAGCACTTTCCAAAGCTTCTGTGAGTCGGTCGAAATGAGGTCGGTCTACCCAATCATCGAACTCAGCAGCCAGAACCAAAATTTCGCCGGTCATCTCAACTGCTCGTTTATGGGGAGAGTCATCAGCATCAGTGGCGAGGCGAACTCCGTGGATCGACGCCGCAGCTTTGATTTTCTGTGGGTATTCAGCAGCTATCCATAAAGCAAAAGGTCCGCTCATGCAATATCCGGTAACTCCCACACTGTTTGCGTCTGCTGCGTCATCGGATGCAGCATGTTCAAGGAGCTTAGAAGCGTCCTTGGCGACCATAGCGCTACTTAGATTTCCCATTAATTGAGCCATGTGCCGTGCGCTGGCCGGGTCCTCTCGGTGAACTGTAAAGGATGGCACGTCCCGGTAATAGAGATTAGGCAACATGACGTAGTAACCCGTCGCTGCGATTCGTCTGGCCATGTCATGAAGCTCTTCTCGTTTCCCTGGAGCGTCCATGAGAAATAACACCACCGGGAAAGGTTCACCTGATTCGGGACGAACGACAAAGGTAGACATCTCACCTTCGTCTGTTTCGATAGTTAAGTGTTGTTCAATCACTAGTCTGATTCCTCAAGTTCCCACCCCATGGTTCGGGCCGCATAGAGAGTGTCGGTGTATTCCTCCATACGAGTTATTTGGCCAGCCTCGCAGGAATAAACCCAGCAGTATTGGTTGTCATAGGGGAGACCTTTTGCCTTAGTCGTAGCGGTCAGCCTTTGTTGAACCGCTGCATTCTCGCCGTCGACGATCATGCTTCTGATTTCTAAACCGAACGGCTCTGAAACGTCGAAGGTGTCTTTGATTGTCCTACCGCCCAATTCAGCGGCCACCGCTTCTCTTCCTTGAACGACGCCATCCTCGTTTGAACCCCCGGTACCGTTCGCTCCGGCTGTGATTGGCAGCTGCCAAACAACGTCCGCGCTGAGACAGTTGTGGAGTTCTTCGCGATCGCCATGAGTCAATGCCTTGTAGTACCGCTCAATTAATGCTCGTGTTTCTTCAGTCTTCATCTTGGTAGTCCACCATGTCTAACGGATCGATGCTGTCTTGCCTACGATCGAAGCATGCAACCACTTGATTTCACCCCCAAGTACTTCCTTTATCAGATGACTCGGCCGCACGTCGCTCAGATAACTATTAACCGACCAGAGGTTCGAAATGCCATTAACACTCCTGCGCATAAAGAATGGAGCGACCTCCTCGACCACGCAGCGAACGACGACGACATATGGATTGTGGTCGTAACCGGAAGTGGTGACCGGGCGTTTTGCGCAGGCCGTGACCTGAAATATCTGACGCAGATTCAACACTCATCAGAAGATGAGAAGAAAGCCGATGCTGACCTGATGAAAACGGTCAGCAAACTGATTGAACGTTTCGACTATCCAAAGCCTTTGATAGCGCGAGTTAACGGAGTAGCGCTAGGCGGCGGTTTTGAAGTGGCAATGGCATGTGACCTGGTCGTTGCAGCAGACCATGTGGAACTTGGACTTCCAGAGCCCCGACGCGGTATCTATGCCGGCGGTGGAGGTGTCCACCGACTACCACGGCAAGTCCCATTGAAATTAGCCATGGAGTACTTACTGACCGGTAAATCAATGACAGCCCAACGAGCTCTCGAAATCGGAATTGTCAACAAAGTGGTGCCCTATTCCGATTTAGACGACACAGTCGATGAGTTGATCGACGACATACTGCTCGGAGCCCCACTTTCTATTCGTGCAACGAAACAAGCAGCGACCCGAGGCTTGGACCGCCCACTAGGAGAGGCGTTTTATGGGGAATATCCGGCAGTTAGGTCAATGATGGAAAGCGAAGACGCAAGAGAGGGCCCTAAAGCCTTCGCAGAAAAACGATCCCCGACGTGGAAAGGTCGATGAGAATTATTTCGTTAGTGACGAGCAGCAGTTGATTGTCCGACAACGATCATGCCTAGCGCAGATAGCACGATTCCCATACCGAGGAACTGAAGCGCAACCACATCTTCTCCAAGGAAGGCCCAAGCCATCACCGTTGCTGTCACCGGAATAGCCAGAGTCAGGGTCGAACCAAACCAAACTGGTATACGAACCAAGGCCCAATTCATCAACATGTGAGAGGTGAACCCTGGGCCTATGGAAAGAATTACTAGCCAGACCCATGCATTGCCTGATGGCATGTCGAAAACCTGTCCAGAGGCTAAGGCGAAAGGTGTCGCGAATAGGGCACAGATAACCGCAGTCGCTCCGGTGTACTGCGATGACTCGATTTTTCGACTACTTAATTTCGAGAATACGAAGTACAAAGTCCACGCCACTACGGTCGCTACGGACAAGAGGTCTCCAGAAAGACCCCAACCTTGAACGCCAGTCGAACCGAACATCACGATGATGACCCCGGCGATGGCAACCATGGCTAAGAGCCAGTCATGGCGTCTGGGTCGTTCGCCGAATACCCGGCCGGCGATCAACAACATGAGTAAGGGCTGACATGACCCGATCACTGTTGCGTTCGCCACTGTGGTTAGACGTAATGCAGAGAAGAAGAGCATTATGTCTGCACCCAATGCGACTCCACCCCTCCAAGAGACCCGGAACGACTCTTTCCTCAAGGGCGTCCCTCGTACCTTTAAGAAGAGAACCACTATTACGGCATAGATCCACATTCTCCAGAAAACAACAGCTAACGCCCCTAACTCGGTGATGCCCTTAGCGATCACTCCAGAGGCGGCCCATCCCACCATCGCAATTGCCGCGGCTGGGATGCCTTGTTTGCGGGCACTCTGTTCGTTAGTCACTCGACAATTAATTTCAAGATGTAGCCCACTGGGATGTTATTTACCTGATCAGAATGCCACCCAAGACCATAACGAGGACGACCATCAAATGCGGAAGCCTTAAAATGTCTAGGAATTGTTTAGTTTTGGGTGGTCCCGAAAATGACTCAATGCATCTGGATCGTCAATAGCTTCGATGTTCTTCACCTCTTGACCGTGTATGACATCACGCACTGCTAACTCGACTAATTTGCCGCTGCGCGTCCTTGGGATCGTTGGGACTTGAGCTACGACTGCGGGCATATGTCGGGGTGACGCGCCGACACGTATCTGGTCACGAATCCTCCGTGTTAGTTCATCGTCAAGAATTAGCCCTTCGCGAAGTCGAACGAACAAAACGACTCGCGTGTCAGCTTCCAATTGTTGACCTACAACGATGCTCTCTAACACTTCATCAATCAGATCTACCTGTCGATAAATCTCAGCTGTTCCTATTCGTACCCCCCCAGGGTTCAAGGTTGCATCGGATCTACCTGTGATGATCATTCCATTCTGAGAAGTCCATTCGGCGAAATCCCCGTGGTGCCAAACACCCGCAAAACGTTCGAAATAAGCGCCGTGATACTTGCTCCTGTCCGGGTCTTCCCAAAATTTGAGTGGCATCGAAGGAAAGGAGTTGCAACAAACGAGTTCACCTTGTGAACCCTCCTCAAGTCGGTTTCCGTCATCATCGAAAACAGCGACATCCATACCTAACGCAGGGGCCTGAATTTCCCCACGGTAAACGGGACTAGTGGGATCTCCGATCACAAAACACCCGCAAATATCAGTGCCTCCGGAGAACGAAGCAAGATGAACATCTGCCTTAACGGCGTCATAAACCCAGTCAAACCCTTCAGGGGCCAGAGGCGACCCTGTGGAGGTAATTGTTTCGACACTATTGAGTTTGTGTGTCTCGCAAGGACGGAGGCCCTCTTTCATAGCGGCTTCAATAAATTTTGCACTGACTCCAAAAAGGCGAGGTTGGAGTTCATCAGCAAGGTCGAACAGTCGTGATGGGCCAGGGAAGAAAGGTGAACCGTCGTACAAGATTAATGAGACGCCGCTTGCCAGACCGCCAACAAGCCAATTCCACATCATCCAACCGGTCGTCGTGAAGTACATCAATCGATCCCCAGCTTTTAGATCGCAGTGGAGTAAATGTTCAGACCAATGTTTAAGCAAAACCCCACCCGCTCGATGGACGATACATTTGGGTTTCCCGGTCGTGCCTGATGAGTACAGGACATAGATCGGATGATCGAAACCCAAGCGAACGAATTCAGGGTCTCGTTTCGCTGTATCGGCGAGCCACTCGGTGTAGCCCACTGCAAGGGGAATAGACGACTTGATTGTCGCATCGTCGTAGTTCACTAACACAACCCTTTTTAGTGAAGGTAATTGGTTAGCGATCTGGGCGACCTTTTTGGTGACGTCGTGTTGGACGCCTGAATAAAAGTAGCTGTCGGTGGCAACAAGAACTTTGGGTTCGATTTGGCCGAATCGGTCGAGCACCCCAGTAGTCCCAAAGTCTGGACTAGTGGACGAATAAATTGCTCCGATACTTGCCGCAGCCAAAAACACGATCACCGCCTCGGGGCCATTAGGCAGAAGTGTCGCTACACGGTCACCGGACTCAACCCCCTCGGACCTAAGGGCCTGTTGGACACGTCCCACTGCGAGGTTCAGCTCAGTGAACGTCAATGACCGCTCTACAACGTTTTCGCCTCTGTAAATGATGGCAAGCTCATCTCCGGACCGTCTCAGATAGTTCTCGGCCAAGTTGAGTGTGGCATCCGGAAAAAACTTTGAATCAGCTACTCCTTGGTTAATGAAGTCGGTTTCGCCGAGGTCTCCGACACCACCAGCAAAGCCCCAGAGTGCCCTCCAGAAGGAGATGTTCTCATTTAGCGACCAGCTATGGAGATCACCGTAGGAATTGGTTTCAAAAGGAAGTCCAACCGAGTTAGCAAAAGTCCACAAATTAGAAGTCTCACGTCGCTTCGAATTTGGAGTCCAAAGAGGATGATTCACGATCCCTCCGAGAGGATGGGGGTCTTGTTTACGGTAGCCGTCAATCCGGTTCAATCAGAAGTATCTAGCCGGAGCAGTGTAGGGTCGCCGCCATGAAGGGAATATGTGACGATCTTGATGCAGAGACAGAAGCGCTAGGAGAAGTGGTCGCTGGGCTGTCCGAAGATGAATGGAGACTACCGACACCGGCGGAGGGGTGGGACACCCACGAAACCATCATTCATCTAGGTATGGCAGATGTAGCGGCCAGTCTTGCCGCTCTGGATCCAGCAGCATTCGAACAAACCAAAGAACAGATGCTTCGAGGGGAAGGAGACCTACATAGTTTCGGGGGTCTCGATGTTCGCTCACTGAGTGGTGCTGATCTGTGGGATTGGTTTGCTGGCGAACGTAGTCGGATGACGGAAGCGTTCAGGGCATTGGAACCTAAAGACCGTATTCCGTGGTTCGGACCAGACATGAGTGCATTATCTTTTGCAACAGCTCGGCTGATGGAGACATGGTCCCATAGCCACGATGTGGCTGACACCTTTGGCGCCGAGTACCCGCGAACAGAACGCTTGCGACATGTCGCGCACATTGGGGTAACGACTCGTGGATGGAGCTATGTCAACAGAGGTCTTCAGCCACCAGAGACACCGATCCGGGTTGAATTAACGTCACCCAACGGAGACCTGTGGGAGTGGGGCCCTGAGAGTTCAGAAGAGCTGGTTGCCGCTGATGCTTACGAGTTTTGCCTCGTTGTTACGCAAAGACGTCGAGCAAGAGAAGCAGAACTCGACATTCGAGGTGATTTGGCAGCAGAGTGGATGGAAATAGCCCAGGCTTTTGCCGGTCCGGCGACCGATGCACCTGAAGGGCGCGTCGGTGGATAGTTTCAGTTAATCCGATGCTGATTGTTGGTCTTACAGGTGGCATGGGAGTGGGCAAGTCCACTATCGCCGCACTGTTATCCGACCTGGGTGCCGAAGTCATCGACGTCGACGCACTAGGTCGCAAGATTCTTGAGCCCGGTGGACTTGCAGTCTCAGCAGTTATCGATCGCTTCGGAGCAGATGTATCTGGGACCGACGGCGGGATCAACCGGGCTGCGTTAGCCGAAATAGTCTTCGGTGACGAAGAGCAGTTAACTGCCCTTGAAGAGATCTCGCATCCAGCTATCAATGAGCTGATGGATCAAAGCGTGGACGCGTTAGAACGACCTGATGTCATCGTGATCTATGACATGGCGGTTCTTGTTGAAAGTCGCCTTGGTTATGACACCAGACACCCCTACGAAGTTGTTGTAGTTGTTGAGGCTCCCATGGCTGAGCGACTGAACCGACTTGAAAGCCAACGAGGTATAAAGCCAGACGATGCTCTAGCCCGAATCGAGTCGCAGGCATCCGACGAAGAACGAAGAGCGGTAGCCCAGTTCCTCATCGCCAATGGAGGTGACCTCGCCGCTCTGACAGATGCCACCACCGAATTATGGGGCCAACTGCAGCAGCTTTTAGCGTCGAAAAACTCTTGACATGAACCGCTCCTACCCTCCTAAACACCATATTCTCCGACACTTACGCCTTCGCCACCTAGTAGATGATGAGGGCAAGGTGAGCGCAACCATGCCAATCTTGCCTGATCTGCTTGATGAAGGAGGCTGGCTTCGTTTGGGTGCGATAGCTACCCTCGTCGATTCTGTTGCCGGACATCACGGTGTACTACAGGTCGAACCCGACTGGGTCGCGACCTTGGAACTAGGAACAGTGCTAAGACGACAGGCCGAAGGTGATGAAGTCACTGCAGAGTGTCGACCACTGCGGATCGGCAAAAATAATGTGGTCACAGAAACCTATATCAGCGACGATCTTGGCGAAGTAGCGCGATCCACATGTACGTATGCCCGACTGCCAGGACGCAGCGACAACCCAAGCGTGGGAACCGCCAAAGGACGCACTGTCGATTACTCGGAAGAAGAGGAGGAGATACAGCGTCCAATGCTCAACGATTATCTCCGAATCACGACCCACCCCGATCAAGCCTTAATAGAGTTACCTCACCATTCGCGCATCTACAACTCGTTTGGCTCGATCCAAGGAGGGGCTGTAGCGGTGTTGGTGGACGCGATGGCAACACACCTCGGATTTCTAACTGCAGGTGTGCCAATGCGGTGTGTCAGCGCAGAGGTTCATTATCTAGCCCAAGCCAAATCAGGTCCCTTCAGAGTTGAAGGAGAGTTACTCCGAGTAGACCAGGATGCAATTACGAGCAGAATTAGGGTCATCGATGTTGGAAATGATGACCGACTATTAGACATAGCAACGGCGACAGCGAAAGCAATCGACTAAATGGCAAGGAGCCTCCTATGGATCTTGGGCTGACAGGCAAAGTGGTGCTTATTTCTGGTTCATACCGCGGGACCGGAGCCGGAACAGCAAAAATACTTGCCGAAGAAGGCGCCGCTGTCGCAGTTCATGGACATCAAGAAGGGCAAGCAAACACGGTGGTGGAAGAGATCCGTTCCAAGGGTGGAGAAGCAATTGGAGTACATGGGAGTCTCTCAACAACGGAAGGCGTCGAGGCGATCGTTTCGGTTGTAGAACAAACCTGCGGACCAATTGACGTTCTAGTCAACAACTACGGAGCACCAGCAAAAACGACATGGACTGACCCAGCAGAACGATGGCATGAAGCTTGGGAGACCAATGTCGTTTCTGGGGTTCGCCTTACCCAGAGAGTCCTCCCTGCAATGAAGACACACGGTTGGGGAAGAATTATTTTTCTTGGGACCATAGGTACGGAAAAGCCGGGTAAAGAAAACCCCGACTACTACGCTTCGAAAGCAGCGTTACCAGTAACAGTACGAAGTTTGGCAAAAGAGCTTCGCGATACTGGTGTTACAGCCAATTTGGTGAGTCCAGGGATCATCGCCACGGATGAAGTTCGAGAAATGTTGCAGAGACGAGCCAGTCGTCAAGATGTACACGGGTGGGAACAAGTACAACGTTGGGCTCTAGAAAGCGTGACCCCAAATCTGACAGGTCGAATACCAGACCCTCAAGACATAGGCAGATACGTGGCCTTCTTAGCTAGTGAAGCTGCCTGGCACATAACTGGTATTGATTTCAAAGTGGATGGTGGAGCTATCGACACGTAATGCTCCTCGTCTCATCCCCGATGTACGGTTCTAAACCGTGAGCCAATTCCCCGAACTGATTGCATTCGATTTGGATGGCACCTTGTTGCGTTCCGACGGTTCTTTGTCACCGAGAGTTCGTCAAGCAGTTAGAGAGATCAAGAGCCAAGGATGCGTCATCGCTTTATCTACAGGACGGCCATGGAGAGCTGTAGCTGAGATCGTCGATCGCTTAGGAGTGGTTGACTACTGCGTCTGCTTGAACGGAGCATCACTACATCGGCCTGATGGACAGCCACTAAAGCTCAACGCTATGACAGAAGAGCAGACCCGAGAGAGCGCTCAATTAGCCCGACGTCTGATTCCCGGAGTTTCATTAGCGGCAGATATGGCCGATGGCCGACATATCTGGGATGAAGGCTTCACGCATGACTTTCCAGCAGACTTTTCGATGACCCCGATACGAGTGCCAAATGCTGTGACAGCACTCGATGGTCCGGTGCTGACATGGCTTCTCGATTGCAAGGACATCGCGCCGATGAGAGCGATTCAGGCGATGAGCGCCCAGATGCCTGAAGGAACTGAGGTCCGTCCCTCCGGTCTAGAGACCCCAGAAATCGTCGCGTCAGGAGTTAGCAAAGGTACTGGATTAGATGAGGTCGCCACTATGAACGCAATCGACGCCTCGAATGCTTGGGTTTTCGGTGACGGCCTCAACGATTTGGAAATGTTTCTTTGGGCTGGGTACTCAGTAGCGATGGGAAACGCGCACCCCAAACTCCTTTCCATGGCAGCGTACGTAGCACCTAGCCACGACGAAGACGGAGTTGCTGTTGTGCTCGAAGACCTTCTAACCAGCTAAGAACCGCTTTCTTCTAGAAACATGGCGGTATGAGGAGCAAAGTAGATTCTCCAAGCTTGGAGAATTCCGCCGTTAGGTCCTGTGCGTAACCTAACCTCAGCTCCCTCTTCCAGGAGAACATCGACGCGGGGACTCTGTAACCACATCAGTCGCACTCTGACTTGATGAGCACCAGGGGACACTTCGAACGACTGCTGTTTTCCGTCTTTGACTCGTCCAACTACCTGATCATCGATCTTCACTTGATAGGCCCGGACACTATCTCGATAGTGATTAATTCGATCGATTGTTATTCGAGCCGGATCAGCCAACGTTGCTCCCATCAAATCAATTAGTAGATCCGAAGTTACCGCGGTCGCAAGCTGTTCTCTAACCTAAGCCGGAGGTAGCGTGAAGACCGCAAGTAACCCTTCAGTAATTGACCTCCATCGGAGCTTCCAAATGAGTAACGAGTTGAGCGCTGAAATTGATGCGTGGATAGACGCCAACTGGGATCCAGAACTATCGGTTCGAGAGTGGTGGCAACGACTTTCCTCCGCAGGGTTCACCAACCCCGGCCTGCCAGAACCCTTTGGTAAAGGGTGGGGTCGGGCAGAAACCCGTGTTCTAGCAGCGGCACTAAGAGAGAACGGCTCTATAGGGTCACCCGCCGGATTGGGCATGTTGTTGGCAGCTCCCACGATTCTCGCTCATGGGAATGATGCTCAGATAGCAAAATACGTGCCCAAAATTCTTGATGGCACAGACTCGTGGTGTCAACTCTTTTCAGAGCCAGGGGCTGGCAGTGACTTGGCGGGCCTGCAAACTAAAGCAGTCCGTGATGGTGACGAGTGGGTGATAACTGGACAGAAAGTATGGACGTCTGAAGGTCAACATGCTGATTACGGAATGTTGATAGCACGCACCGACTCAAATGCATCGAAACACAGGGGAATTAGCTGGTTCGCTTTCCCCATGAACCAACCAGGCGTTGAGGTACGGCCATTACGAGAGATGACCGGCCGCTCGCTGTTCAACGAAGTGTTTATTGACGAGGCGCGAGTTTCTCACGACGACCTAATTGGTGACCTGAACGAGGGGTGGCGCGTAGCGAACACGACCCTAATGGTCGAACGTGCTGGAATCGGAGGTGGCCATGGAATGGCATACGCTGCTGCTCACCCAGGCAGCATCGCGGGTCACCTTGAAAAGGCTGCAGGGTCGTTCGTAGGGAAACGGTTGGCACTAGCCGCCGGAGGGGTAGGTCCCGGGACCCTGCAACTCCTTCGCGACCTTGCCGAAGAACGCGACAAACTTGGTGACAGTCGTATTCGCCAAGAATTAGCGCAGTTACACACGGAACTTGAGCTGATGCGAATGAACGCGCAGCGAACACGGAACAAAAGTCAGCAAACTGGAGGCGAAGGGAACCTGGCAAAAATTCTCATGACTTCAGCCCTTCACCGAACTCGCGAACTTGCAGGAGCAATACTTGGACCGGAGATGATCCTGTGGGGAAAACAAGCCGTAACCGGGGGAGTGATTCAAGAGATGGCAGTCTTCTCACCTGCGCCCTCTATCTATGGGGGGACCGATGAAGTGCAGCGAAATATTATCGGTGAACGAGTTTTAGGCCTTCCCAAAGAACCTGGACCAGACAGAGACACCCCGTTCTCTGAACTATTACAGAACAAGACTGACTGGTAGGCGCGAGAAGCTGGCTGTGTCAGACCAATTCTCAATAAGTCTTACTTTGGATGTGGACACAGTCTCTTTACGGATGGGAAGCAAAGACGCGGCGACATTGAGCGGAGGGGAGTTCGGCGTAATAAGAACCCATCGAACACCGAAGCTTTTAGAAGGACGTTCTACCTTGGCCGCTTTGTTTGTTCCTGGTTTAACAGCATCAACTTAACCAAACCTTGTAGGGGGCATGCTTGCAGCGAGTCACCAGATCGGTCACCGCGAAAAACACCACGAAAGCCCTCAATTAAGAAGGATCGAGACTAGGAATGACGAAAAGCCCCTCGGCGGTGATCAGGGGATCAGCGGACTGATCAGGTGCCCCGTCCTTGTCAGGTGATACGACCAAATCGACAACAAGCTTGCGACCGTCTCGACTCGATATCCAGGCCCTGAACCAAACAGGAACATCAATAGGGACCCCATCTCGATAGTCAACTTGGAGTCGAGCCGTGTACGCGGCTTCGCCTAAGACGATCATGAGATAACCCATAGTGTCGTCGACCAGAGCAGAAACAGCACCCCCATGCGTTCTCCCAGGAGCGCTTTCAAAGGCAGCCCTGAAAGTTACCCTGCTAAGCGCTTGGTCCCCATCGCGTTTGATCTCGACCTCAACACCCATCGGGTTTGCTGGACCGCTAAAGGTCCGATCACTAAACGCAATCACTTCAGCACCATCAGTCGGCCGAGGGTCGCTATAACGGCGTTCAAAATAGTCCGAAGGGCGAGGCACAGCGTCGGAGCCTTCAAGGTTTTGTGCCGTCGACGTAGCCCAATCAGCTAATGAAACTAACTCAGCGTCGCTGAACCTATGCCGCACAAAGGCATTCCCCAAACGACGTAACGCAGCCGCAGCCCGTCTACGCAAAGCAAACTGCGAGTCCTCATACACCATGTGAATTTTGTCACCTGGTTCATTGTGGTTGTCAGCCATGGAAACCTAAACGGTCCGGTTCAGCGTAGGGGTATTCAATTAAGCCGCCCCCAGGGCTTTCAGGGTCAAAGGTCCAGTATTGGCGGATCTCGGCGATCAGGTTCTCTCTGAATTCGTAATGTTCACTGCCGTGAATTTGAAACGCCACTCCCGTAGCTTCGCCTTCCATCCGCCATTCGATAGCGGCTGAATTAGTAGTTTCGATGACCCGCTCAACGGTCCACTTTGCCCCTACCCATTTGGCGTATATCTGAGACCAAAATTTCCCAATGGCAGCTGAACCCACTATTGGGGAATGGTTCGTGTCATAGATGACGGCGTCCTCAGTGAAGTACATTGCGACTTCTTCGCTGGAGCCAGAACTACAAGCGTCAAAGTAAGAACGGATCTGATCGGCATGAGTCGTCATGGACAGATGTTTTCAGACAGAGAGCTCTGCTGCATAGCCATGAGTGGTGAAGGTTTGTTTGTAGCTGCCCCCGCAGTTATCGATTTCTTTCGCTACTTGACGAAGTAGTTCATTTCTTACAGCGGTTTTGAGCATTCGATGATCAGATTGAGTTCGGAGATTTTCAATGTGATGGCGAGTGCTTATTTCCATCTCCCACTCGAACTCAAATTGCTCTACTGGCCCAAATAACCCGCTCACAGCTATTTCCTCCGAAGGAGTATCGGCACTAATCGCAGCTTTAGAACCAGGTAGCCGAACCGAAAACGGTTTGTTTTCAAATTCAGGCGCTAGTTCGGCGTAAATGAGGTCAGTAGCCGCATCAAACTGTTGATTTCCACTCTCAGGTCGATTCCAAAAAACACACAGCCATCCTCCGGGTCTCAACATTGAAGCGGCTCGTTGAAAGCGAGTCTCAGGATCAGTCCAGTGCCAAGACTGGCCAGCTATAACCAAGCCAGCGTGTTTCTCCACCT
>Ga0066850_10000265_pt1 | contig 29397 bp, 17 predicted proteins | sample ETNtaG_4_FD_67282 | JGI IMG/M metagenome (GOLD analysis project Ga0066850, IMG submission 67282) | Marine microbial and viral communities from oxygen minimum zone, Eastern Pacific Ocean - ETNP201406SV67 | ecosystem: Environmental > Aquatic > Marine > Oceanic | place: Pacific Ocean: Eastern... | reverse complement strand
TTCCTCGTGGTACTAGAATAGCATCTGGCAGGGGGTTTCCTTCCCCATCGACCCAGTGCGTTTCATCCTGAACTGGGTAAGCGACGATTCTGGAAAGTTGCCCAAATACCACTTCACTGAGTAGTCCAACTAGGCCACCTCCGCGCCAAGACAAGATCGCCTCGGAAATTGATTGCAAGGCATTCCTCTGAACTTCCGAAAGCCTATTCTCGTCCCCTTCTATGATGTTGAAAGAAGTGTCACCGGGACCGTAGTCAATCAGACCTCCGGCGGATGCTCGACGCAGCGCCAGCTCGGCCTCCGCACTAGTTGGAACGAGGATCCCTCCCTGAGATTCCACAACCGATGATAGTTCGGAGAAATCTCTGTTGGGCGACTTCTCAGCCTTGTTAGCTGCTACAGAAATTGGGAACAATGACTTTCGAATGGCTGAGGCCAGTGTGAGAAGGTTATCCTTACTCCACTGAAGTGGACCTGTAGAAGGCTGGGTTTCCTCACGAGCAGCGGCCAACCCAGCAGCGGCGTGTGACTCGTTCGCACCTATTCCAGTTAGTCTTGCAACCAAATGGTCCTTGATTGCTCCATCTCCCTCTGCTTGTGCCCTTCGAGCGGCGCGTTCCCACCCCGTACCAATTATGCTCAGAATCCATGAGTCGAGCTCTTTAATCAGGAAGCTATGTTCCTCTAGGGGGTCAGAGCCTCCCGAACCAACGGGATTGCCCTCTATGTCAGTCGAGCCAGAAACGTCTACGACCTGAATGAGTGCATCACAACGAGCGAGGTCGGATAGGAACTGATTTCCACGGCCACGGCCCTCATGGGCCCCAGGAACGAGGCCAGCGACATCGACAAGGGTTACTGGAACCAATCGCTTGTGACCGATGCAAGATCCGGAGTTGGGGGAACAGATGCTTCCTGCCTTGGAGTCATCTGCCGCACTGGGTTCCAATCGTCCCGACGTCTCCTTTCGTGAACGGAGTTCGGCGCATGCGCAGATTCCTTGGATCGGCAGCCACGTAACCCCTACGTTGGGATCTATAGTCGTGAATGGGTAGTTGGCAATCTCTACTGGGGTCTCGGTTAGGGCGCTGAACGCGGTTGACTTGCCTACGTTGGGCTTGCCCACTAGTCCAATCCGCACGTAAATCACTCCCTTAACGAGACTATGGAACCCATCGAGGAAGTGGTTCACACATTACAGTTCGGTTGGGCTTCCCGGAGCATCAGACTGGGAGACTGGGACTACCTCGGTATCCAGGTTTGCCCCCCTAGCGAGAATCTTCCTTACCGTAGTTCCTGTGGTAAGATTGAACGATGGCTGCTCTATTGAAGTTGAAGAGGGGGTTGTAGCTTCCTCTACCAATGATCCTCGGAATGTACCACTAATCATGTTGAGGCAGTGAAGAATGGAACCGATTACTGTCCCGTAGAATAACACAGATCCTATCGCTCTGAGCTCGTTGGAAATATTGCTCCCTTCCTCCACTGCTGCCTCCATTAGCGCCATTTCGGAGAAGTCTGCCATCATGGTAATGATGAGTCCCGAGAAAGAGCCCCCGGCCATCATCCAGAAGGCCCAGCGTGAGCGGATGTTTGAGAGTAGATTTCTGCCTGTCACTTCGGGGAAGATGGAAAGTGCGGAGCCAAGGGCCAGGGGTACCAAGATGAGCCAGGCAACCATGAGCAGCAATGAGGAGGAGATGCCACTAAGTTCATCCAGGCCCCTTAGGGCGTCAGTCTGAACGAACAGCGCGCCGATACCTAACGGAACCAGCATGAGGGCCCCTAGGTTAATCTCAGGCATCCCTGGTGAATCCGGGTTCTCCATGAAAACGTCATCACCCCTCATGGTGACAATGATATTGGAAGAGAGGGCGATGATTGGGATAGAGGCCAAAGCCATCAGGAATGAGGCGGCGATGACGTCGTTTCTGGATGGTGTAAAAGCTGCAACTTCGAATCCAAGGAGATCGGCTGCTAGGGCTCCCGTGGTATCACCAAGTGGGTTCAGTGAAAGTAGAGCCCCCAGCATGGTGACTGCTGCGAGTGATCTCGACCACAGAGGATTTCCCGTTCCTTGTGAGGAGGCGTAAAGGGCGACTCCGGCAGCCTGCATGAAGAAGAATCCCCCCGAGATAAGTCTCACTAGCATCCACTGCCCGACACCCGAGTCCAGCATTCCGAGTAGAGCCAAGATAACTATCGAGACCGGATCTGACAGCATGCCCACCACTATCAACCAAGCTGGAAGTGGCATCTTCCTTGTTCGCGAGGCAGCAGTGAGCAGGAGGTTTACGATAATCGCAAGGAGAGATAGTGAATGAAGCGCTGTGGCCATGAGGAGGATCTTCAGTCCGAGAATTTCAGGATTGTGAGCGCCGATAATCATTACCACGACAGAAAGTGTCCAAACAAAGGACATCAGTGAGGCGTTGCGTTCACTAGCGAGGTTGGTTCCACCGAGAGTGGGGACAATGTGCAATCCAGCGCCGACCATCAACATCCCGACAGCCCCATAGAAGGCGGTCAGATTTCCAGCCAGCAACAGCGCCTCTGATGATGGTGAATACCCCCAAGAGGCTAAGCTATGAAGGGCCACTGGGTCATGCTTCAGCCAGAGCCCCGCGAAAGTCAGGGTTGATGCGGGGATTAGCCAGAGGGCCCCTTGGATGATCCACGTCCTTGCGCCAGAACCCTTCCTTCCCTCTGCAAAATCGATTGCGGGCCCTAGTGCCTTCTCAAGCATGAACATGCTCATCCCCTTGCTTACGTCAGTAAAGAGCCAAATTCCGCGATTTAGCATGATGTAAACCACAAAGATAGCGGCCCAGTAAGATAGAATCGCAGAAATTAGCGCCATTTTACACACCTCAATCGCTAGTTGCCTCGGTTAGCATGGTTCCCAGAATGGCGAAAACGCCAATCATTATTCCAAGGATAAAGAACCAAATTCCAGAGTCGAAAACGCCCTCGAAAACGGGAAGTATTGTTGAAATTACTGGTAGGTCGTTACCTGGATAGAGGATGCTGTAGAGTACGAGGAAAATCAGAGTGGTCACAAATCCCAATATCAGGAACAACCACGAAGACTCAGGCTCGCCCTCCCCCTGAAGGAACTCTCCAACAGGGTTAGAATTTCCATTAACCACAATAGCACCTCAGACGTCACAACAGTGTCTGCAACAAACCACCGGAGATTCGCCCTTAAGCATTGGGCGGGTGAGGGTTTCCCGACGGTTCAAGGTGCACGTGCCAAGTCGGTGGTCACTCCTCTCCTTCTGGTTCCGATACCCAAGGGAGCAGGTAGCATTGAGTCATTGTTCAATTCGGACCTCCAGACTGATTTGCATGAGCAATCAAGAAATGAGAACTCAGCTATGTCAGCTGATACCGAATAGCGCTCGATGGCAGCCACGACCTCGCTATCGCATTTATTGCAATTATGGGCTCCTCGAGCCTTTCCACCGGCTGTTGGGTGAATTATTACTCTGCAGTCAAGATTAGTCAACTCATCATGCACCCTCTGGATCATCTCTACCAGAGACCAAAGCCAAGGAGGCCTATACTCATGGTTCCTATACAAGCGATCCACGACCGTGCTCCTCTGAATGTTCATCGGGTTTACTGAGACCTCGTCGGAGTGTGGGGCTACCTTCTTCAGCCACGCAGAGGTGTGGTTGAGTGCATCCCCCTCTGACATGAAAGGGGGCTTGAACAAAAGATAGGTCTTGACTCTGAGTTCGTTTTCCCTCAGCATATCAACAGCCTTGTGCCACTGCTTGATTGAGAATCCCTTATTGACGTGGAATCTTAGCACCTTGTCGTCGTAAGCCTCCAATCCTATCGCTACAGTGCACCCTGGGTGATTCTCTGCGACCCACGCAATCTTTTCCGAGGTGCACATCTGGGCCTGAGCCTCGATTATCAGATGAAGATCCATGTCGCGTGTCTCGCGAAGAACTGCCTGTTGCCACTCAGGCGGATTCTCTCGGTCCTCGAAGAAGGTCCCAGATGTGTACACCTTGACCATCCCACAGCCTTCAAAGTCATTGGTTAGCCTCTTTGCTTCCTCCCACTGGGAGAACAAATCCTCGATGGAGACATCGTCCCTAACGTCGTTGAAGTATCCACAGAATGTGCATCCAGACTTCCACCACCATGCGCATCCCTTTGTTCTCATAATTACGGTTGATGCTGTACACGGAGTGCCATCCGGAAGCATCTCAGGAGTCTTGTAGACCGTTACCGGTTTACTCGCATCCCATGACTCTCTGAATGAGATGGATTTGGGAGTGTTTTCGGGGGCCTTGATGAGGTGGTGAATTTTGACGGCCTTGGAGCCATCACCCAGAATGCCCCTGGCACTGACCATGTGAATGCCTTTCGGGTATCGCACTTCATCCTGCCGAGGACGGTTCTGGTGCTCTAAATCAAGTTTCGAAGTCATTCCCTAGATTGGTCCCTTTCCGCTTGGCTTACCTTGTAAAGAGAGGCGAAGTAGATGTCAGAAAGGATGGGCGAGGCAGGGGGGGTCAGTCTTCGTCCTCTTCGACGGCTTCTTCCTCAGGCGCTTCCTCTTCCTTGTCCTTGATAGCGTCGATGACAGATTCCCTCATCTCTCGGAATGTATCTTCCTGATCTGCCAACTCCTTTGCAGCGGTGACTGCACGGTCAATCATGATTATACGCGTTTCGATGGCTTGATTTAGGTCTTCGAATAACTGCATATGCTGTTGAAACCAGTCATCTCTAGCTCCCAGTTCAGCGGTTGCGGCCTTTTCCCTGTCATGTATCTCCTCCGCAACGTCCATGATGCGCCCGGTCCGAGCCTCCTCGACGCGTAGCATCTCCGAAGTCTTCTCGAGCTTGTCCTCGAGGTACGGTATCGCCGTCCTAGCCTTAGCTAGCTCGACCTCCATCTCATCCTTCTCCGAGCGAATGTTGGCAAGTAGGTTTTCCAGTCCCTCTTTCTCGATCTCCTTGTCAACTATCTCACGGTTCAGGACCTCGATTTGGTCCTTCAGGGCCTCGACATCTGCAGCGGCGGCGTCATACGCCACCATCATCTTCTCCAAATACTCCTCTTTGACCTCTTGAGGAGCGTCTGACACGTCGTCTGGGCCCATCATCCCCACAAGTGCGCATGTGCCCCCGATATAACCCCGGCGGAGGGGGAATTGGCCTAGGAGCGATTATCAGGAGTTTGTTGAAATTGCTGAGACTGTCACTGAGAGGGCTGCAGTGAGCCTCTTTGCAGAAGGAATGTGCATCTTCTCATCCGGGCCATGGGCATTGTTACCAGGACCTGATGCCCCGGTGCAGAGGAACATGGCATTGGGGTACTTTCCCTGCATCATGGCCATGAATGGAATTGTTCCCCCTGTCCAAGAAGCCAGAGGGGGCAATCCAGTCAATTGCATTGATGCGTCATGGATGGCATCCCTAACCTTCCCCTCCATGGGGGGAGCGTGGAAACCATCGGCACAGGAGTCTGGAGTGAAAGTAACCGCGGCACCGTACGGAGGATTCGTCTCCAAAATGGCCTTGGCCTTTGCGAGAACAGTTTCAGAATCGACTCCTGGTGGTATTCTGAAACTCAGCTTCAGATCGGTGTTGGTTCTGAGAACGTTGCCGGCAACTTGGACTGGGGGCATCCCATCCGCTCCGATAATCGAGAGCGTGGGCTGCCAATTCATGCCGATTATCATGTCCTCCGTGGTGTCAGCAACCCTAACCAGAGAGTCAACGGTAGGCAGCTGGTCCCACAAGCTATCACCAACGACTTCTGCCAGCGCAGCGGCCTTGCCACGGATTTCATCGGAGATATCCACGTGCATTTCGGGAATCAATACCTCCCCAGTAGAGGAGTCCTCGACTCTGTCCAACAGCATCCTCTGGATTCGAAACGAAGAGGGGATGCTGCCTCCAGAAGTCCCGGAGTGGATTCCCTCATTGGAAACCCGAACAGACAAAGTTCCGGAAACCAATCCCCTAAGAGCCTCAGTCATCCAAATGTGATCGTAATCCGGGCCCCCACTATCCAAGACTACGATCATATCGGGGTCACCTAGTTGTCTCGATAGTGCCTCTAGGTACGGAGGTAGGTCGAATGAGCCCGACTCCTCGCAAGTCTCAATCAGAAAGGTGCATCTGGGATGCGGGATCCCCGCCTCTTGGAGTAATTTTACAGACGTGACGCACAGGTACCCCCCATACCCATCATCGATCGAACCCCTTCCATAGAGCCAGGGGTCTCTACGAACCGCCTTGAGGGGATGAAGTCCTTCGGACCATAGTTCGGGTTTGGATGGTTGCTTGTCCAGGTGTGAGTAGAAAATGACCTCTCCGGGACCCGTCCCGTCTATGGAGACAAGGAGAACAGGAGATTTGTCTTCTATTCTGTGAGTCTCATAACTCATTCCATCCAAGTCCTGCTCGTCGAGCCACTTGCAGAACAACTCGATTGTGGCATCGAGCTCTCCCAGCTCGGCCCAGGCAGGCTCGAAAAGAGGTGAAAGGGCCTTTATCTCGATGAATTCGGAAAGGCTCGGTAGGATTGACTGCTCCCAAATCTCATCGCTCCTACCGTTAATCCAATCGATATCCGCTTCCATGCCACCTTGTGCGGGCTTTCACTCATGGACTCTTCGACTCAGGGGCATCATTCCGAGGGTCCGCAGAATGGAATGTCACCTCGGTGGAATGGGCATTCCTCGCAGACAGAAGAATGTTCGGAATCGAGGCGGGGGGACTCGGAAATGGGAGCTTCGGCGGAAATAGCCATTATTGAGGACCTTTTGAGAAGTGTGCCAAGCTCAGCTAGGGCGGTTTCTAGTGCATCCTCTGGATACTGAATCATCCTTCCCGTGACCCCAATCAGAATCGCTGGAGGCAGTACCTCTCTGGAAGGCAGGCCCATGGAGGCTTTCTTTTGCTCAGTGAGTTGCAGAGCGCGATAGTAGAGGACAAGTTGCATCCTGTGCTTTGTGAGGATTGCCTCCTCAGACGTACAAACCGGTCCTAGATCACTATTTCCCAGAGCTTCTAGGAGGCCTGACACCTCTTCGCTCTCCAAATTGGCCACATCCTCCGTTTTTAGATCAACAGGACGGATTGTGGATTCGCCCTTGTCGTTCCTTGTACAGATTACCAGATCTACTAACCCACTCAACTCTACGATTGATGATTTGGTGGTGGCGAGTTTCTCATTTCCATCGGGGGTCCATCTGCAATTGGAAACATCTCCCATCTCCACAGGGAGGGAAATATGGAATGGCATCTCTGTCCGGAGCCCTTCTAGCCTATGTCCTCCGACCTCCATGCCGGACACCAATTCACCCAGGGGACCTTTGCGGATTCTCTCGGCCATGATTCGCACAAGCCTCTGAGTATGCTCCTTGTCCGAGCCGGGTGGGAGTAACTCCTGAAATACCGTCTCATGTATCTCTTCATCGAGCAGTCGGTCTTCTCTGGGAAGAGTCCAAGACGAAAGTAGAGGTTTGCTTGGTCCTCCTTCGCCAGGACCAGGGTTACCTATTCCGATTTCCATGACTCTGTGGAAAATGGTGCCGAAAGTCGCACTGTCAACATTTTCAGGCATGCCATTGCTTGAAGTTGCAGCAGTGTGAGGGAGAATCTCCTGCGGGCTCAGACCACCCCTAGTTTCCAACCAGTGACGGCGAGGGCAAAGCTGGAAAACGGGGAGTTGGCTTGGGCTTAGTCGAACCCTTGCCAATCCATCACTACGGGGCCCTTGGTCCTCCATCTGCACGGTTCTTCCTAGGCGAGCGAGCTCATCGGTTCGCTCGATTCTGCTTACTGTCGTCAGTGGCACTTCAGCACCTTCGATGGATTTGTGAAAGCAGTCGGGATGGTGTATTACCGTGATCCCTGAGACGCCATTTTCACCCATGAAGGGATTGGACAAGATTTTTCGAGGGTCGAGATTTAGAAAATTGCTTGAATTGGGTGGAATCCAAGGGGACTCTGGTTCCCCTCTACGGGAAGAGGCATTTGTTAGTGATCTGAGCCACATTTGACCCAGTTGGGGAGTCGATTCGTCATCATCGAGCTTTACTGAAATACCGCTGCCTTCAGTCCAGTGGGTTCCTCTAGGTGAGCCTACGACAATCAGTCGTTCCTCGGCCCTAGTTGCACCTACATACAGCAGTCTCCTAGCCTCGGCGATTTTCCTTGCCTTGTGCACCATTATTGCATGAGACCAAACTGCTGAATTGGGTGAGCCCTGAGAGGGCCATGGATTGGGGTTCCCACCGAATAACTCGGGGCTGACTATCAGACGATCTTTGTACTCGTTGCTGAGATTGGTCTGCCTCTTCGAGAACAGGTCGGCGAGAATCACCACCTTTGCCTCCAATCCCTTGGCACTGTGGATTGTCATGATTCTGACAGCATCTCCCGGGGGGATGGTCTCTGCCTCCAATGAGTCGGGGTCCCGTTCGCTTAGTTCTCCAACCCTGTCGGCAAGCACAATGGGATCTCCGCCGACTTCAACTGAGAGTTCCCGCACAAGATTGACGAATTGTTCGACGTCCTGTCGTGAAACCGGGTCTGGGTGGGAAATGAGCAGGTCGGAGAAATCCGCAGACTCTTCCAATAGGTCGATGATTCGTGAGGAGTCGGACAAATGGCACCACCTATCAACCAGTGAACGCTGACGGGGGTTGTCTGAGCATTCGGCCAATCTGCGCAGCAGATTCTCACCGTCATCGGCACCGTCCAAGAATGAGTGCAACTGGGAGTCGTCAAATCCGATGAGTTCCGAACGGGCGACCCAGGTTGCATGGTGTCTGGAGGATGGTCTTGCAGCGAGCTGCAGAAGTCCATGCAAAGCGTGGGTTGCGGGCCTCTGGAGAAGCCCTCCCTCACGATCGACTTGTGAGGGAATCCCTAGAATTTGGAGATGTCTGACGATGATGTCTCTAATCTTGGGCCTAGTTGGAAGCAGGATCAATATGTCACTCGGAGCGATGGTCTCGTCTGCTTCGACCTCGTGCCAACTACCGTCCGCTGACCGTACCCTGAGAGGAGATGATTCGATTAGGCTGCGTACCCTTAGGGCAATGAGCAGCGCCTGTCTCTCTAGAGAATCTGGTTTGCCGGGCCCGAACGGATCGATTGGTGCCCCCAAGTCGGTTATTGGGTTTGAAGGGCTCCCAGTGCTGAGTGGGCAAATCCACTCAATGGAACCGGGGCTGTTGATCTTGTCGGGGCAAGGATGCAGGATCTGGGGTTCTGCGTAGAAATCACCCTTCGGAAGCTGGTGGTACCCTTCGGAAAGTACGTCCTCCCACCACTCGTTCATCGCATTGAGGATGCCGCCATGGGAGCGGTAATTTACCTGTAAAGAGATCATCCCATTCCTACGGTTCTTGACCTCGGTTGCACTTGGTGCCGGGAGATGCCTATCTGTAGCATCAAATGGTATCCATCTAACTAGGTCACGACCGCCCTTCTCCATGTGCTCAGATGCCTTTGCAATGGTTGCGGTCGGGTCATTCCTAGGGTCCCTGCTGGATGACTCCCTCCTTAACGCTGGCTTGCGAGTTAATTCTGGGATGCTATTGAATTCGTGAGCGTTGATTCCCCGAAGGGTCCTGGCAAATTCCCTGAAGCCCGAGACCTCGGCCTGTCTGAATGCGTAAATGCTCTGCTTTACGTCCCCAACGTAGCACACAGTTGGTTGCCAAGGTGTATCAGGGGCGACCGGTTCCTCTTCTCGAAACTCCCTCTCCCCCCAAAGTCTAGACAGGATCCTCCACTGCAGTGGGGAGTTATCTTGTGCCTCGTCGATGATGAAGGCCCTATACCTCCTCCTGATGCTCCTGAGTACGCTTTGTCTGTACTCAAGATCCCTTCTCACGGCTCCTATGTCTGAAGCGTATGCTCCTGACCCAATGGGGTCCGACTCGATCTCCGAGAGAGCATGGAAGGCCGCTTCGATGTGATCGTCCCGCCAGGTACTCTCGCCTATGGAATCCAGTGCACTTTGGACGTTTGGGGGATAGAAAGATCGGCAAACATCGGGACAATTGGCTAGGAGCAGATCGCCAGCAAGTCTCTGGATGTCATCGAAGTCATGAACCTCTTCGATTTCCTTGAAGTTTTTTATCAGTCCACGAAAGCCTAGATGGAGCATGTGAAGATCCTGGAGGTTTCCGATCTCAGCTTCTATAGTGAGGTGGAAGTCTTTCGGTTCTGCATTGTCTTCGAGCCTCTCGGGGAGAGGGATGGGTAGCGGCTTCAGAGGTGGCTGCCAGTCCTTTGGAATCCGAGGCGGCTTCGGGTCATCCAGAAGCATGGCTACACGAACGAAATGGAGGACGAGTTTGCCTAGCTTGCTCCTCCAAAGTTCTCTTAGGTGAGAAATTTGCTCCCCGAGTTCTTTGCTGTATCTCTCCTTGGTTTTTTTATCCTGGATCTCAGAAAATTTCCTGATTCCAGGTGTCCAGGAGTCTGATGGGAAGTGCTTGTTTGGGAAGAATGTCATCTCTCGGCTCAACAGAGAGGGCTTGCTGACAGTGCAAACAAGGACTCTGGACAGCCAAAGAAGTTGTTCCCATGTGCTCTCCGGGGGCCCTTCTCGGTCTAGGGCATCCAAACTCGCAATCCTGGAGTCCGTAGGCCATCCCCCAATTGCAAGAACGGCGATGTTGTCCCTGACCAATTCGCAGATTTCTGAAATCGAGGCATGGACGTTCGCTGTGTGGCGATGGATATCTTTGTCATCCACGGAGGAAATAATCTGTTGGCGGAGGAGATCGGGGCTGAATTCTCCACTGTGATCCATCAACTCCCTAGCAGCTTCATCGACGAAAACCGATTTTCCAGCTAGGCTTCGCAGAACACGCATGGCAGCCCAGTGACTAGAGTAGTGCTGAGCGAGCCTGTCCCTAGCTGCTAGAACTTGTGGAGCGATGTGAGCGGGAATCCCCGCATCCACAGCATCCCCTATCCGTGATGGTGAGCTTGAAAGTCTCCAAATCGCCCTCATGGCTTTCTCAGTTATCAGGACCCTAGCGGAGTCAGAGACGTTGTTTCTGCTTAGGGCGTCTCCTAGTTTTCCCCTGTAGGGTGCAACTAACTGGTTCAAGAACGAGTCGATTGTTCCGATTGGGGCGTCCTCCAATAGGGTCAAAAGCTGCTCGACAAATCCTTCCTGTCTGATTCTGGGGTCAGTTCTTGTTTGGCCGTCATGCCCCAATGGCCCCGGTCTGAGATTGAGGATCTTCTTCCTTAGGCGATCCCTCATCTCGTCAGCCGCCCTGTTGGTGAAAGTTAGCAGAACTACTTCCGCTGGCAGAAGCCCTCCCCACTCTTGGAGGTCAATCTGCTCAGATGGGGGAGCTGGGATCATTCCACCACTGAGTCTGGAGGGTCTGTCTGGTTGGGGAAGGATGCGAGTTGCCCTCTGGTCCTCGGTAAGGTAATGTTCAATCACGCGATCGGTTATGGTGCTGGTCTTGCCGGTTCCTGCACCGGCATCGATTACGATATGTGAATCGAGATTGAGGGCTAGTTTCTGAGCTGTGTTTAGTCTCATCAGTAGTCACCCTCCTCCCTGACTTGGCAAGTGCTGCTCACGGGGCAGAACCTGCAGACGTGCTTGGATGGAGTGGGGTGAACCCTTCCAATAGCTGCCTTCTCAGCTACTCTCAGAGCGACCGATAGGCGCTGAGCCAGCCATGCCCTGAAGTGGTCACCAATTGGGCTGGGGCCCTCATCAATGAACCTGTGTAGAGCCGCTGTGTGCGATGAAATCTGGCCGATCCCTATTGGTTTTGAAATTGGGTACAGTGAAGATGTTTCGATGAAGTGCTTGCACTTGTGACCGATGACGGAAATTCCTGCTCCTACAACCAAGTCTCCTGGGTGCGCTAACTCCCAAGAGCGGGCGTATAACGCGAGTTGCAATTCCTCCAATAGTCCGGACTTGTGCCTTTCTTCCGGACTCTTGGACTCAGTGGTCTTTAGATCTCTGATTGCTACTAGCCTTCGTGGTCTCCATCCCGTGCCAATGATACGGATCGGTGCTACAGACATGTGTCCGTCTTCGTCAAACCAAATCTCCTGATTCTCGTCGAAGGGGAGTAGATCAACCCTGTCAATGAATCCATGAACGTTGATTGGGGGTAGCTGTTCTCCTCCTGTTAGTTCTTCGGGGAGGGATATCCTGGCACCTCCGGGGATGTGCTCCCCTATGCTCCACTCGAGGGAGATCGGTGATGAGCAAATTTCCCTCTCGGCCATCACAATCGCACCGATTCGTCCAGAGGGAGGAACTGGGGTCGGTTCAGAAAGCCAACTGTTCCAGCGCTCGCGTTCCATTCCGGTGAAAACCCTGAGCCTGTGGTTGGACACTGCATCGGCTCTGTCCAACCAGGGAGCTCTTGTGTCGAGGGCTTCCAATGCGATTCGCATTAGTTCATTGTCTTCGAAGGCCGAGCTTGGCACGTTTCTGATTGACTGATCTGTAAATTGCCTTTCTTCCCCGACACCGAGGTCTAGCACTTTAGAGAGAATGTCGTGATGGACATTGTGAAGAAGAGTCCCCTGAGTCCGTCCATCTAGGTCTTCATCCTGCGAATCTTGCTTGTTGGCCCGGACTCCTCGTGATAACCAGCCCATCCTTGGACACCTAAGCCAATCATGGATTCTCGTTGGAGACCAGATTCCAATCGATTGCGGTGGTTCGTGTGCATGTCCGTGTCTGGAATCACTGACTTCTGAACCCGTGGGGCCGGGCATCAGAGGACGAGGGTCTATCGTAGGGGTTTTCCTGCCAGCGAGTGAGGTCATCCCACCTATTACTGGCCACCTATCATTTTCCCTGGGATGGGTAAATCCACGAGGTACTACTCTGAAGAGGTCGTCCTTGTCTATCGAGACGATGTGAGCAGTCGCGTCTTCATCGAGGTATCCGTCGTCACTTGCTCTGAATGGTTGCCTCATTGCCCTTTCTTCTTGCATCAGTGAATCGAAACATATCGAAACTGAGCTGGGATTGATTGGTCGTCGATATGGTGGTTTTCCGATTCGGATTAGCTGGCCGTCCAGTTGACGTAGGTCGCGTGGACTCACGGGCTTTTGTCCGTGCTTGGGGAATTCTTCCGCATCGTCTTCAATGACATTTGTCGAGGCCCATTCCCTTATCGGTGCCGCAGCCGGTGAGGAGTCGTCGATGCTAGGATCCAGTACTACGACTTCTTCGGATGAGGAAAGGAGGTGCATTAGGTGGTGTCTGGCGTCTCTAATAGGTCCGTCTGGCCTCAAGAGATTCAACGAGTGCCTCTCTTCTTCGGCCAAGAAGGGGACCTTGGGTACCTTCAGAACCCAGGATGAACTGGACAGATTGGCCATAATTGTGAGGTCGGCCGTGCATCCCAGTGCCTCCTTGGGAGTTGAAACCGTCACCCTGCCTCTGGAGGTTGATCCGCCTGATCGCACTGTGGTAGTTCGAATGATTGAGGAAAACTCGTCTACCCAGTCGGGACCTTTGTCAGGCTGGCTATATCCAGCGCTCCGTTGCATTTCTCTCAAGTTTTGATGGTTCTCTACTATCGACTGCAGCGCTCCGGCAACAGAGGGGCCGTCCCCGTGGCTTTTTCCCATCAGTGACTCGAGGTCTATACCTCGTAATGTCCCGATTAGCCATTCGTCACCCGAATAGGTAGGAGTTGGTGATGGTAGCTCCTCACCTGTTTGACAGCCCATGGACAGGTTACTTTCGTCTAGAGCCTTACAGTCACTTGAGCATAGGATTGGCCTGAGGGAGCTTGCAAGACACAGTAGCCACCACTGGGTGGATTCCTTGGATTTGGAATCTGATTCCTCCATCGGCGCCCTTGAAAGGGCCCCCATCCACTTGGAAAGAGCTCCGGGGCCTCCGAGGATGTGGTTGTCTCTGGCAATATTGGTCAGGAGTTCTAAATCTGCAGTAGGTGATATTGTTTCTTCGGATGGGTGTGGACCGGGATTCTCAAAAACAGGGATTGTGGATTGGAGGGAGATAGCACAAAGTGACTCAAGAGAGAATGCGTCCGAGCCATGGGGGAGGGAGGCTAGGAATCGGAGCCAGTGCCCCAGAGGGTGGGATAATGCGGTCAGATTTGGTTTTGCGATTTCTATCCCTATTCCCCTTAGGGCCCTTTCCCAACGATTTCGGTTCTTTCCCAAGGCTGGGTCTACAATCAACACGCAGTCTTCCAAGTTTGCCTCCAAGCGAGTTCTGACGAGATCTATCGCTACATCGAATGAGTGAGCCTCCCTCTGTAGTAGAAATCTGGACACTTTCGTAGGTACGGATTTTGACTCTATTGGATGGGGCGGTATCCAGTCGGGAAGTTGTGAGGAGGCGCTAATTGGGTACTGGTCCAGAAGCATGAATCCATGGTGCCCGAGTCTGAAGTTTCCAGGATAACACAACTGGTGTACAGGACAAATTCGCGAAATCGAAAGTAAGAGCTCTGAGTGGGATCTGTGAAGACCTGGGGATTGGTTCAGAATTATGATGCCGTCGACATCTGAGATTGTGAATGGTTCTTCGGGGAGCCTCAATCTGCTGATTACTCTGGAAATGGCCAGATCGGGATGGGTTCCCCCAAGTTTCCTCTCTAGATCCCTGAGTATCTTGTTGTAGGTTCCAGCACCGGGTCCATCCCACTCAATGAGAGAATGCTCACTCGAAAGGTACGAGTTCAGTTCCGAAAGTGCCGCAGTCTTACCTCTTCCCCACTTCATTTCCGGAAGAGGATTGATCAGAGGGAAGCTGAGCTTCGCTGCCTCTTCCCTGCACGCCTCGTGAAGGATTAGCTCGAATGGGCCGTCTTTTGGGATGACCCTAGGGAGTCTTAAGTCAGCGACGAGGGAGGAAATTAGCGAATCCATGGTGTGATGAAGGGTGCCATCTATTGCGGCATTGGTCTCAAGATTCGAAAGGGCCTGTCTGCGGGAGTTCTCGTTTGGGTAGACGGTAATGATCCGAGGGGGGCCACCCTGCTCAAACGGTGTGGAATCCAGAGATTGTCTCTGCATGTGCTCCATCAACCAAGCCGGTATTGGGCCCCGTGGAACCTCCTCACTGGTTATTCGATATTCCTGAGATGCCGACATGCCATCACCGAGCATTCGCCATGCTCGGCAGGGGTTATTCAACCCAACTGAAAATTTCTATGGATAGTGGGCTCATTTGCTATTCCTTCGAGGCACCAGTGCGGCAAGAAAACATAGAAGCGTGGCTAGGCCCGGTGCAGGGATTACTGATTCGTCGGTAGGGTTGGTTTCCTGAGTCAGTAACGACCAATCATAGATGAGCACTGCCGACATGTCGTCGCCGTCCCAGGGTGAAGGCCTTTCAATCTCGATGGAGCCTGTGAAGGAGTTGACAGGCAGCTGAACTGCCTTGTGAAGGACGTGCATGTAATCTCCGACTCCGTTTGATCCCTCTGAGAAGTTTGCGCTTTCCTCTACGAAGAGAAGCCATGGAGTCAGCGCCGTTTCCATAGCATAGATGTCAATGTCCGAGTACCTAGGAGCGCAATCAACATCCTCGACGCACATTTTGGGACGAGTTGATTCTCCGGGGCCCGAGAATTCGTAAGAGAGATGAATAACATCATGGGAATTGGACAAGAAGAGACTTAGCCGTGAATTGCCACTGAAGGGGTGGGTCGATCCCTCTGCAAGGGAAGTGGAGTAGTCCTCTTGGAGGTTCCCAGACTTCGAAGCGGTGCCCAAATGGAGCCTCTCGCCATCGAACACGGTCGTTGGAGCTAGGCGTGAAATCCCTCCGATGAGGGTTGAAGCGGTCCCGTAATTGGCCTCCCATCGCTCTTCGGTTGAGTTGCTGCCGAATGGGTCCTCAACCTCGAACTTGTGCCTGTGATAATGTATGCGAGAAACTTCTGTTGATCCTATCGCCTCGTCAAGGGCATGTTCAGTGGTAATGCAGTTAACGCACCATGTTGCAGTGTATACCTCAACTACTGTGGGGAGGTCGGAGACATACTCCGTGACTATGGTCTCCGATGAGTTCACAGAAATAGGGATGGTAAGTCCCCCGATGGTACCTCCGTGGACACCCTCTCTCACATCGTTCCAAACCGTTTCACTATACGCCGTTGCGGTCTGAAAGGGCATCAATATGAGCGCCGTCAAGAGTATGGCTAGGAGTCCCCGCACGGTAATCCGAGAGAAGAGTCGTATTGAACGATTACGGGTCATTGGGACGCTTCAAAGGCTGCAATCGTCCTGTCGATGTCCTCGTCGGTGATATGGAGATGCGTGACTGCTCTGATGGAGGAGTCGTCTATGGTAAGTGTGTCAACTCCATGTCCCGATAGGCGCAGAACCAAGTCTTCTGCTCCACCTTCCTCGCATTCTACGTATACCATATTGGTCTGGACCTGCCTCAGATCGACCGTGAAGGCTGACATGGATTCTAAGGCCTCGGCGAGTCTCCTGGCTCTAGCATGGTCCTCTGATAACCTGTCTATGTGGTTCTCAAGAGCATGTAATCCAGCTGCGGCAATTATTCCTGCTTGGCGCATGCCGCCCCCGAACATCTTGCGCCACCTGTAGGCGCGAGCAATCATCTCGCTTGAGCCCACCAACACACTTCCCACTGGTGCGCCGAGACCCTTGCTGAGGCAAATTGAGACGGAATCATAGTCTCTGGCCATGCGGGCAACTTCTTGCCCGGTGGCAACCGCTGCGTTGAATATTCGAGCCCCGTCGATATGTGCGGTGCAGTCCTTTTCCCGAGCCACTGCAGCGATGGAGTCAAGAGTCTCGAGCGAGTAACATGTACCGCCGCCCCTGTTCGAGGTATTCTCTACGCACACCATCGATCCGTTTGGGTAGTGGCCGAGGCTGCCGTCGCCCTTGCGTATGGCCTTGGCCACGTCGGAGGGATCCATGATTCCCATCCTACCGGGTACGAGGGCAACTGAGACTCCGGAGAGGGCCGCATATCCCCCTCCTTCGTAGATGTAGATGTGGCTATGGCCCTCTGTGACTATCTCGTCACCGGGCTCTGTCTGTGCCCTAATCGCTGTGGCGTTACACATGGTTCCCGATGCAACGAATAGCCCCGCTTCCTTATCGAGAATTGACGCTAAGCGGTTCTGAAGTTCGATAACAGTTGGGTCATCTCCAAGAACGTCGTCACCAACCGTAGCCCCGGCCATGGCCTCCCTCATGGAAGGAGTCGGTTGGGTAACCGTGTCACTGCGTAGGTCTACACGGTCACTCGGGTAGTCGCGCATAGGTTGGCCAAAGGCTCGATTCTCATAACTGGTCCGATTGGTCAATCATTTCCTCATATCTTCTGAGTACATGTAGGCCTTGGATCGGGCCCCCCCCTGCTTCTTCTTTCGGTTGACCAGATAGGTAATCGCTAGTCCTCCCCCGAAAACAGCAGGGACAGCGAACATCAGGAAAGTCAGCCATAGTGGCCTCTCCGGTTTTTTGCACTCCTCCTGTCCAGTAAGTTCCTGGATCTCTCCGGAGGGGCACCTGAGCTGCTGGGTTGCTCCCGCCTCAGGGACGTAATTTCCAGAATCCGCATTCTTACACCCAACCATTCCCTGGTTGTTTTGATATGTTCCTGGTTGGCAAGGAGTCTGGGATGGGGATCCACTCCCACTGACGAAGTTCCCTGGGGAGGCGTCGAAGCATCCTTCTTGGCCTCCTTCAGGCTGGTAGGTGCCTGGCTTGCAGGAGCTCTGAGAGACAGCGCCCTCTTCAGGGACGTGGTGCCCTGGCATGGCATCGGTGCAGGAGTCTTGGCCTTCGGAGGACTGGAAGGTTCCCTGAGAGCAGGGTGTCTGCATAGTGGCACCTTCTTCCGATGCGTAGTTTCCAGCGCTGGCAGGTATACACTCGGCCTGCCCAGACTGGGGCTGGTATGTGCCAGGCTGGCAGGGAGTCTGTCCCATGGCGCCAGACTCGTTGACGAAGTTGCCCGGGGAGGCTTCCCTGCATGAGGTGCTCCCTTGCTCGGGCTGGTATTTCCCCGGAGGGCAGGGTGATGGTGTGGAAGACCCATCTAGTCCCACTACCTGTCCAGGGGGTGCCTGCTGACACCCATCGGAGCCTGAGACGTTCTGGTATTCACCTGGAGGGCAGGGGCTCTGGGATGTGGCCCCATCTAGGCTCACATAGTTCCCCGGCTCAGCCTGAGTGCAGTTGGCCTGTCCCGGATCGGCCGAGAAGGTTCCCGGGGAACAGGGTGTCTGAGTTGTAGATCCAGGCGTCGATGAGTAGTTGCCCGGTTCGACGGCCAGGCAGGAGGTTTGGCCTGCATCGGGCTGGTAGGTGCCGGGTTCACATGGGATTTGGTCGGCCGTACCCTCGTCACTGGTAAAGTAACCCTGGTCAACCGTCATGCAAGATGTCTGGCCCGAGTCAGGCTGGTACTGTCCGGGTTGGCACGGAGCCTCGGAAGACTGCTGTGAGCCTGAAACGAAGAAACCGGGGGAGGCGTCTGTACACTGTGCCTGGCCCGAGCTAGCCGAGAAGGTCCCAGGTCCACACTCTTCCTGGTTAGATGAGCCTTCAGAAGGCGCCTGAAATCCTGGGCTGGCACTGAAGCATGAGGTTTTTCCTGTGAGCAATTGGTATTGCCCCGGAGGGCATGGAGTCTGGTTAGCGGCTGCAGACTCGTTGACGAAGTGCCCTGCATCAGATTGTATGCAGGCAGTGGCGCTGGAATTGGGTTGGTAGCTTCCGGGTTGGCATTCGTACTGGAGGACTGACGCACTGCCGGAGCTGAAGTGTCCGGGGGAGGCCTGCAGACAGGAGGTCTGGCTCCCACTAGGCTGGTAACTGCCGGGTGGGCAGGGAGTCTGGCTAGCGGCAGCGGACTCGTTGACGAAGTATCCGGGATAAGTGGGAATACACCCAACCTGGCCTGTGGCGGGTTGGTAGGACCCAGGGGCGCATGGGAATTGTTCGAAACCGTCTGCATAATAGCCTGGACCGGCCTCTAGGCAGGTCTCGTTAGATACGTAAGTCCCCACAGGACAGCCTTCTGGGAATGGATCGAAGATGTTGACTACCCCATCATCGTCATTGTCCCTCTCGCTCATCAGGGCGTGCCTGCCCGTACCGAGATCAACGTAGGCGGGGATGTCGCTGTCAACGTCCTCACCGAGCCCTAGTGCTCCCTGTCCATGGCCCCCCCAGCAATATACGGATGCGTTGGTCGCTACCGCGCAGGAATGAAAGTTTCCTGCTGAGATCTCGCCGACCCCAAGTCCGGATGGCATCGAGACTCTGACGGGAATGGTGCTGTTGTTGGTGGTGCCGTCACCGAGCTGCCCGTCTTGGTTCCTCCCCCAGCAGTAAGCGCTACTGTCATCGAGTATCGCGCAGGTGTGGTGGCTGCCAGCATCTATCGAGATTGCCGTCCTTCCCGGTGGCAGGGAGGCAGCCCTTGGGTAAGTCGAGCTGATGTTGGTTCCATCGCCGAATTGCCCAGCGGTGTTGTTCCCCCAGCAATACACCAATCCGTCGTCGAGGATGCCGCAGGTGTGTTTGAAGCCGACCTCGATTGCAACCAAGGAGCGGTTCTCGGGGAGTACCGTGATCGGAGTGGGGACGTCCCTGTCGTTGTAGGTCCCGTCACCGAGGTGGCCGTTCATGTTCAGCCCCCAGCACATCCCGCTGCCATTGTCGAGGACGACGCAGGTCGCGTCGGCGCCAGCGTTGATCGATACTGCAGTCCGTCCGGCAGGGAGGGCGACTTGCGTTGGGTCGTAGACGTTCTCTGTGCCTCCCCCGATGCCTACTTGTCCGTTGTCGTTCTTCCCCCAGCACCAGGCGGTCAGGTCGTCCGCTATGCCGCAAGTGTGGTGTAAACCAGTAACCACAGTGATTGCGGTCCTCGTGCCCAATGAGGATGGCCCGTGGGGTTCCCACCAAGACCCGCCCCAGTGGCCGTGTCCGATCTGGCCGCCACTGTCCTCCCCCCAGCAGTAGAAGGAGCCGTTTAACGAGATGAAGCAGCTGTGGTGGCCATCGGCCCCACTCATCTCCACAGCGCCAGTGTTGGCTGGCATACTGACGTTGTCAGGGGTATATCGCTGCGAGATTTGACCGTTTCCGAGGTATCCCGCCCCTCCTCTCCCCCAGCACTTCATCATATTGTTGTCCATCACCACGCAGGTGTAGTTGTATGCCGCTCCGATTGCAGTCAGAGAATGTATTGATCCAAGGGTTGAGCCAGGGAAGTTGAGGTCGGAATGCGTGTTCATAGGACTACTCTCGTCTTGTAATTCCTCTTTTTCGACCGATTGAAGACATACAGAAGCCGACATTCCGAGGAACAGGAACGCTAGGGTGAATGCCAAGGCTCTTTTGTGTACATACTGGGTGCTCATAGTTCTCGAAGTGTAATGAACGTATTAACGGTTTTTCGGATGCCGATGAGAGTCAAGAACGCTGAAGGTCAAACTAATTTGTCTCCTTTGCCACGCGAAGGCATGGCAGGGGGTGGCGCATTCCGTGAGGTTCCGTACATGGGCGTTATCTGGGTTGTCGCCGAGGCCCACAAGCGAGGCTTCTGGAACGGGAACCCAGACTGGTGCAACCTAGGCCAAGGGCAACCTGAAATTGGTGAGATGGAGGGGGCTCCGGACAGGCTCCGATCGGTAGTAATCGAACCAGAGGATCAGGCATATGGCCCCATCAACGGCACAGACGAGATGCGTCAAGCAGTAGCGGACCACTACAACAGGTACTACCGACGTGATAAGAAGCCATACAGGGTGGAAAATGTCGGCGTAGCCCAAGGGGGGCGGCTGATGCTCAGCCGTGTCTTCGGCGCGGTGAGGGGCAGGATGGGATACCAAGTCCCAGACTACACTGCGTACCAGGACATGATGGACTACGCCTCTAACAGACTGGAACCGGTGCTAATCCCTACGGTCGAGGAGGAGAACTTTTCGATTCCAGCCACTCGATTTGCCGAGGCTGCCAAATCTCTGGATTCGTTCCTTGTCTCAAATCCATGCAATCCCACTGGGCATGTGATCCAAGGAGATGAGTTAGCCTCCTATTGCGAAACCTCCCGTAGAGAGGGGTGCACATTGGTAATGGACGAGTTCTATTCCCACTTCATCTATGATGGTCTCGAGGCGGGTTGTGGCCCGATATCCTCGGCAGGGTTTGTAGAGGACCCTGATTCCGATCCCATTCTGGTCATTGACGGGCTCACGAAGTCCTTCAGGTATCCGGGATGGAGGATCGGGTGGGTCCTCGGTCCGCCGGAAATAATTGAGACCCTAGGGAGGGCCGCGAGCGCGATTGATGGGGGCCCTAGCAGGGTTGTCCAGAGGATGGCTTTGCGTGCACTAGAGCCAGAATACGCTGATTTGGAGACCAGTGCTCTGCGAGAAGTCTTTGTGAAGAAGAGGAATATGATGGTGGAGAGGCTGACGAAAATGGGAATGCGATGTCTTCCTGGAGCAGCGACATTCTACGTTTGGGCCTGTGTTGAAGGGCTACCAGAACCTCTGAACGACGGAATGGGAATGTTCTGGGCTGCTTTGGAAAAGAAGGTCATGACCGTGCCAGGGGAGTTCTTCGACGTTAATCCCGGTGGGAAAAGGACCGAAGAGAGCCCGTTCCGTCAATGGGTCAGATTCTCCTTTGGCCCAGCGTATGAAAACGTCGATTTGGGGTTGAGTCGGCTAGAGGAGTTGCTTGGGGAGAAGAAATAAGGGGATTTTGGATTTCTTCGGTTTCAATGGGTAATTGTTGTTGTCTTGGTCAAATCCTTAAGTGATAGACGGCCTTCAAAAGGTCGTGGCAGGGGGACCGACAGCAGAACAGGCTGCGAAGATAGCCAAGGCTACTTACAATGAGTTCTTGGAGGAGCCTGAGCGTTCCAAGCAGATTGAGAATATCCCAAAGCTCCTGAAGAAGTTTGATGGAGACTATGGCACGATGCTGAAGGCACTCCAGAAGAAATACGGTAAGGCTTCCCCGAAGAAGGCTGCTAAGCCGGAGCCGGAGCCGGAGGAGGCGCCGAAGAAGGCTGCTAAGCCGGAGCCGGAGCCAGAGGAGGAGGCGCCGAAGAAGGCTGCTACCAAGAAGAAGGCTGCCCCCAAGGAGGAAGCTTCGGATGGCGCAGCTGACCTTGCTGAGGCAAAGGCCGCGGCAAAGGCCAAGCAAGCGCAGGCTAAATCAGACGCCAAGGCAGCCATGGCGGAGGCTAAGTCTGCTGCCAAGCAGCAAGTGGCAGCGAAGAAGGAAGCAGCCAAAGAGGCTAAGGCTGTGGCAAAGGCGGAGATCGAGGCTAAGAAAGCAGAGGCTGGTCGGAAGCAGGCCGAGAAGCAGGCCGAGGCTGCAAAGAAAGCTCTGAAGGATGCGAAAAACTCGCCCAAGATGTCGCCAGAAGAACTCCGAGAGAAGGAAATGGAGCTCAAAGCCAAGGCGAAGGAAGAGGGGGTCGCAGCAAAGGCCGCAGAGGCTGAGGCCAAGGTTGCCATGGCGGAGACAAAGTCTGTCACCAAGGATCTGGCTAAGGAAGCGAAAGCCGCAGCTAAGGCAGAAGCGGAGCTTAAGAAGGCCGAGATGGAGAAGAAAGTGGCCGAGAAGCAAATTAAGAGTTCCGGGAAAGCAAAAACTCAGGCAGAGAAGCAACTGGAGGATTTCCAATCCAAGCGTGCTAAGGCTGAGGCCAAGCTAGAGAATGAGATGGCCGACAAGAAGGCCATGCTGGAAGAAGCCAAGGCTGAAGCGGATGAAACCAAAGGTGCTCTGAAGGACGTAAAGAACCAGATGAAGGATGAGATGAAGGCAGCCAAGGCACTTCATAAAGACACAAAAGCAGCTCAGAAAGAAGTTGCTGCAGCCAAGGCAGACGCCAAGAAGGCCATCAAAGAGAAGGAGAAGATAGAGAAGGAAATCGAGGATAGTCACAAGTTCAAGGACGAAGCCGCGAAGGAGGCTGAGAGAGTTCAGGAAGACATCGCGAAGATGCAAACGGAGCTTAAGTCCAAGGAGGACGATCTGATTGGGGTTGAGACCGCTGCCCAGAAAGTGGAGAGGGAAGCCTATGAGGCTGATTTGAGACTCAAAGCTGACAAAATGGAGAGGGAGGAGTTGATCCTAGAGAGAGTCCGCCTGAAGGCTGTTCAGGTCAATTGGATGCAAATTGGAGAGGGGGAGGATTCGGAACCCGATGATCTGACTCAAATCGAGGGTCTAGACGATTTCGCACAAATGAAGCTCAACGCCCTAGGCATACGGACCTATGAGCAAATTTCCAGAATGGATCCGGTGACTGCAGAGGTCGTCAATGATGCGCTTGAGTTCACGCCCGGTAGGGTAACGAAGATGATGTGGGCACAACAGGCGCTCCAAATCATGTCATTGGGTCATTGAAGGGCCCGATCATATTAGTCGGCTAGAGCATAGATGTTGAAGCCGCTAAGGGGGGGAGTGTAAACGTGCAGGTTGATCAGGCTGTCGTCGGTGTCATTGGAGACCCTGTGGATGTCTGGCTCCTCAGTGGCACAAACACCTCCTGGTCGGTACTCTCTTTGGCCAATTGGCACCGCTAGTCCCATCTCGTTGGTATCGTAGGTTGTCTCCGTGCAGACGCCGGAAAGTATCAGGAAGGCGCAATCACTTCCAACGTGGTCGTGTATCGGGGTTTCTTGGCCGGGGGACCAGCATATGGCAACCAACTCGTAGTGTTCGTTCTTCTTTATGACGTTCCTCTGGTAGCCGTTTTCAGAGTAGCCGATGCAACGCTCGATTGCGTCGACGTTGACGTTCAGGTTGGATAGCCTGTCATTTAGCTCATCAAGGCCAGGGCGCCGATTCATGCCATCCAGCCATTCGATAATTCCTGAAATGCCCTCACAATCGGAAATCAGGTCAGAGCGCTCCTCGGATGACAACAGAGCCTGTGTAACCATGGTAACCCCAATGAAGTCTCACTCATGATTCTTCTCCCGAACACTGGATTGGTCTCTGCAATAAGTCAACTCACCAAAGGGAGGTCGCCTGTGATCTTGTCTATTTCTTTCCTTGAGCCGGGACCAACTCCCAATACGGTCTCTGTGCCAGGTGGGATCTCAGTGTGACCTGCATCGGTAACTAGGTGGCTGATTAATCCAGACTTCTTCGCCTTTTTGTGAATCTGCTTTAGGGAAGCTAGATCGGGGACCTTGCAGACGATTTTCCTAGCTCCGTGCTTCAGGTAACGATCCAGTGATCGCGGACTATTTCGCTTGGCCAGCAACACGCACTGAGCAGTGGCGTGGGAGCACTGAGCAGCCAGCTTCCCCTTGGACAGCATCAAATCTTGTCGAGTCACCAGGACCATGGAAAGCTCTTCAGTTCGAGGCAAATTCACCCACCGCCACATTAGCCGGGGCGACTCTGTGACGTAGCATCATGTCGCCAAGGGGTGTTGCCATCCAAGCAACGAAGGCGATGTTTCCGGCTGCGTGGTAGAGATCGAAGACCAATCCGTTGAGCAGATATGGGACGAGCATCGAAGAATCAGTCTCAATCAGGATACTAGTGGAAACAATCCAATTGAAGATAAAACCTGACACGGCGGCTACCACTGCCACTCGACCGATGCAAAGTTTGCCGTCGATAAGAAGCTGATTGGAAAGTAATGCGCCGGTGATGGCCACTGAACCCCATCCCAAGATCTGAAAGAGGGTCCAAGGTCCGTGACCCAGAGCGAGTAGGTTTGATGCCAAGGCGATGGTGCCGGCGAGCGCGAACGCCCTCGGGCCTCCGTAGTAAATTCCAGCCAGCAAAACAATAGCCGTTACTGGCTGAATATTAGGCAACGGCTCAAGCAGAATTCGCCCAGAGATTCCAAAAACGGCGAGTAATCCAAGCATCGCCCAGAGATTCTGATCGTTAAGTTCACGCTCACTGCGAAGTAGAGCCAGTCCGATTAGGGACAGAGCGGAGACGTTGAGAAACAGTGTCTGGATTGGGGTTAGGCCGATGCTGTGGAAGTCGTACATTTGAGCGCCCCGTCCTCCTGTATGTCATCCCCCACTTGATGGTTGCGAATGAAAGTGGCTCACCAAGTCATGATGGACCAGCTTAGAACGTCGCCCTCTGACATCACCAAATCTCCGATTCCGACCATAGATTCTACATCATTATGTGAGAGAGACCAGTAGGCTCCACTGAATTCTCCCCTCACCTCATCTGCATTCAGCCCGCCTATGGTGTGGACGAAGGGGCCCCATTCCCCCAGTTCGTAACCCACAGCCAGCCTGCCGCCAGCAATCCGAGTGGAGTCCATCATGAAAGCCATGCCTTCGTCGTAACCATCTATTCCGCCTACGCATGCACCCGCCAAGTCTCCTAGTTCCTCGTTGACGCCGAGGACTGAACCATCGGAATCAATCATGGTTACACCGAGGTAAAACTCGTTGTGGGTGTAATCGGAGGGGAAGAAGACGCAGATGACTTGCTTTTCTTCCCATTCAGTGGGAAGCCCGTGGTGTGCGGATTCACTGTCATTGACATAATTAGCAACCTCGCCGGATAACGCTTCTTGGATTGAGGGCGTTAGGAACGCCAATGTGACAATCAACAATACTGAGGCTAGCTTGAGATTGTTGGTCCCCATAGGTAACTGGGGATTCGGAATAGGCCTATTATAGTTCATAGCTGGTCTTTTTTCAGAGCTTCCTCAATCCTTTCCTTCAGAATCTTACTTACAGCTTTTCCATCGGCTGAGCCACCCAGTCTGGACATGACCGCCCCCATTAGTGGGCCTATGGCACCCACGCCACGTTCATCCACAAAGTCGGCTCGTTCCTGAATCACCTCTTCAACAGCGGCCTCAATCTTAGAATTATCAGCTGGTACAAAACCCCTGGATGTTGCCTCAGCCGTCATCCACTCCAACAGAGGCTCGGGATCTCTCATCGTAGAGTCGGCCATCAGAGGTGCGATACCTTCCCGGGTCATAGATCCCGTCTCCCGTAGGTGAATAGCTACCGCAAGTGCGTTGGGTTTCTCTGTTCCATACTCTAGGAGGGCGCTAGCCCAGGCCTTAGGAGGGAGCTGTAGGATTCCCTCGATTCCCTCGAATAGAGTGTCGTCCAACTCACCATTCAGAATTGCCTCGATTTGGTTTGAGGATAGTCCGAGACCCTGTAGGCGCCCTTCCCTCTTGCTAGTGGTCAGAGGGAGGTTGTCGCAAATTGCATCCCAGCGATCCGAGGTGACTTCTAGGATGGGTATATCGGTCTCGGGGTACATCCTAGCGCCCCCGGGTAGCGGCCTTAGGGCGGTGGTAGTTCCGTCCTCGGGCTTCCCCTTGCGGACGACAACGTTCCTGACCTCCTGCGGAATCCGGTGAAATGCCATCCTTGCTCGGTTAATGACGGCCTCGAGAGCGAGTTCCGCCTGCCAAGAAGGGGCGACGCAGAGGACGAATGCATCATTCTCTGAAAGGCAAAGTGTGGATCGGGTGACATCGACGTCTCCTTCGGAAATCCCGTAGGCGGGAAGTTCGTCAGAGTGGAAGACACCTGCCACGCCAGCGAGCTTGGCCGCGCTTGCCAGCTCCCTACCGAGTCTGGGCAGTTGGGAACCGTTATCGTCGAAAGACTTAGCTCCAAGCCTTCCTGAGAATCCGCGCAGAGAAATTCCTAGAACGGATGAGCCTACGTCTACTGAGGAACGGACCATTTCGGAATCGCAGGTGTTGAATGGTTCCGTTAGGTCCTGAATTTCGAGAGGGAGTCTGGAAGAAGCAGCCAATGCGACCCTGTTTTCAACTGGTAAGGCGTCATCTGTGCGGTTGGGAGGCAGAAGGGGAAGGGAGCACTCCTTCCTCAGATCGTTGGCGAGGCGGTAGAAGTGAAGCTGCCGAGCCATTTCAAGACGAATTATACCGGGAATCCAATCTAGATCCTGACATCCCTTGATCTCGACCCGGTCACCACAGGCGATGCTGACATTGAGATCCTGCCTGATTGAACCTAGCCCCCTCCTGACCCTCCTTGTGTCCCTCAGAACCCTCCCGAGTGCGAGTGCGGTCTGCTTGGCGTGCTCCGGGGACCTCACGTCGGGCGCAGTGGCGATCTCAACGAGAGGGGTTCCCAGCCTATCGAGGGTGTAGATGACTGTCTCGCCGTTCTCTGACCTAGTCGTGTCCAGCTTCCTAGCTGAATCTTCCTCGAGTGAGATTAGGTCTATTCCAACGCTACCGGACACGGTCTCAATATTTCCACCGGTCGCTATCAGGGTCGTCCTCTGGAAACCGCTGGTGTTAGAACCGTCAACTACAGTCTTCCTCATGACCTGAATATTTGGGATAGGCTTGGCCCCCATCATCGCGGCCATTGTGAGAACAACGTCGACTGCATCCGAGTCGTGCGTCCCGGGAGGGGACTCATCCAACTCAATGAGCCCGGCATTTGGGGTCTGGACATATTCGAAGATTCGGTTCCTGCGTTGTTCAAAGCGTGCGGCCACGTCAGTCTTCCCCCCCTCTCCCTCTGAGGCTCTCAATCTGCGAGAAGAGCGGGTCCATTCCTCGGGAATGTCTTCCATCCTGAAGTCATAGAGCTCGCTAGGCATCCTCGAGTGGAGCTTGCCGGTGGCCAGTTGCTGGTGAATCTCTAAACCGCACATGAATCCCAGAACCACGGGGTCAAGGGAATCCGGATCGGAAACCTCTCCTTTTGGTTCCATCTTATCACACTGGCATATGGTTCGGGCTCATAGGATCAACGGACAAAAGAGAAGCAATCATTCCGAGGGCTCCATAGCTCGCCGCTGATCAGCATCTTGGAAATCACGTTGTCGACTTCGTTGTCTGAAATTCCTCGGTTAGTGGCCAGATTGTGAATCTGGGTTCTTTCCGCAACTCCGCTGTGCTCAGAGCAGACATCTCTAACTATCTGACGAATAGTGGCATTGTTCCCCCGGGCCCTCACAGAAACGCCTGAGTGGAGTTCGGACTCGTCCTCTATTCCTGACTCGTCCCGCCAGTGCTTGAATACGGCCAGTGCTACCTTGGCATCGGCTGAGGTTGCTATGTCTCTCAGGTGCATCCTAGCATGAGCCTCAGTCAGTCGGATCAGTGCCTCAAGGGCTCGGGCGGTAATGGGAACCACCTGCGATTCACCCATCTGATCCTCCCGCCCGAAGGACATTCTCTCATTAGTATAGTATTCTAGAATCTCCGATTTCGCGCCCTCGTCCAACTGCGGGTGAACTATTCTCTTTGAGTAAGCGATGTACTTCCTCAGGAAATCCTGAGAGAGGTACTTAGAGCCGTTCTGGGTTTCGTCGAAAATGCGATCTGGATCTAAGTCAGATGTATTCAGTTTCAGAGTCTCCTCCAGCTTAGTCTCACTAATTCCAGAAGTTTTGTTGTCTAGAATATGTCTAGCTATCCTCTCGTCGTCTTTAACCCGAATCTCGTCCCTAATCATCCAAATGATGTCAAACCTGGACGCCAGTGGCGGAGGAAGGCCCGTCTCCTTGAAAGAACGCATAACGCTCTGATTAGCCCCTCTCTTGCTAAATCGACCGTCCTTAGGGTTTGCAGCAGCCAAGATGGAGCATCGAGAATGCAAGGTTGCCGTAATCCCACCCTTCGCTACATGCACCTGTTGTTGCTCCATAGCAGGGTGCATCATCCTGCGGTCCTCCTCCGAAATCTTGTCAAACTCATCGATCGCAGCGAGCCCGCGGTCAGAAAGGGGTAGAACGCCAGCCTCCAAAGCGAACCTCCCATCTCCGAAAGCATCCCTAACTGCAGCTGCAGTTAGTCCAGCTCCAGAGACGCCGCCTCCGGTTGCGAATCTGCCTCGAGGAGATAGCTTGGAGATGAAGGAAAGAAGGTGGGATTTGGCCACACCTGGGTCACCCATTAGGAGGATATGGATGTCGCCGCGGGATCGGGTCTTGTCCGCATTGATACGGGAAACCCCGCCGAAAAGCTGGAGCGCAAGGGAGCGTTTTACATGACCCAGAATCCCAGTTGCGAAAACTGAGGGGGCTATGGATCGCTGTACCAGAGTCAATAGGTCATCACGTTTTGAGATCTCAATTATCCGGTCCCTATCTTCTTCATCGATTGAGATCTCCGTGAACGGAGTGCTCTCGTGCTCGGAGCTGACGAGGTGGAAGATTACATCGAACATTGGGGTTTTCTTTCGATTCCTGATTTCACTTCTGACTACAGGAATCACATTGGCTGTAATTCGCTCGCCGGGGAGATGTTTGTTCACTTGATCCCCCTCTATGAGCACCATCCCCCTCCTGGGTTGCGCTCCACTGGGTACATTCTCCGGTTGCTCCTGGATCTCAATCCACTGGTTATTTACCATCCTCGAGCTAATTAGAACTAGGTCGAACCTA
>Ga0066850_10000264_pt1 | contig 29444 bp, 23 predicted proteins | sample ETNtaG_4_FD_67282 | JGI IMG/M metagenome (GOLD analysis project Ga0066850, IMG submission 67282) | Marine microbial and viral communities from oxygen minimum zone, Eastern Pacific Ocean - ETNP201406SV67 | ecosystem: Environmental > Aquatic > Marine > Oceanic | place: Pacific Ocean: Eastern... | reverse complement strand
ACGGTGGGGATATCATTTTTCTTTTTGTGGTCGGCTGCACGCCAAAAAATTATCGGATGTGACTCACGAGCATTATGGCCGAAATGAAGAATCATATCGCATAATTCAATATCTTCATAAGCTAGTGGCGGTGTATCTGAACCGAGTGTTGCAAAATAACCAGTCACAGCGGAAGTCATGCACATGCGTGCATTGGCTTCAATTGTATTGGAACCCAATACCCCTTTCATAAATTGATTTTCAAGATACTGTCCTTCCATGGTAAGTTGCCCGGAGCCATAAAGCGCAATTGAATTACCAGTGTATTTTTTAGCGAAATGTGCAACCTTATGTGCAGTCATTTCTGAAGCTTTTTCATACGGCACTCGTATAAAATATTTATCATCAAACGACCCTTTCGTTTTACTAATAAATTCTAAGTCTCCGTGATTTTTTTTACTCCATTCTGCCCAAACATCTTTGCGTACATATGAATCGCCTTCCATACGATCAACATACATAGGTTCTGCTGCAGTTAGTCCCTTTATACATTGTAAGCCGTAGTTAGTAGGATGATCTTTGTCTGGTCGCATAGAAACTATTTTGCCGTTTTCTGACTGGATGATTGTTCCGCATCCGACACCACAATAAGGGCATTGTGCTAATGCTGTTGTTCGTGTTGCTGATGCAGCTTCCGATGCAATTGGTGCTGCCTCAAGTTCAGGGTTATCTTTTGCTAATAAACTTACTCCTGTGGCTGCGCTTGTAATAAACGCGCTACCCTTAATAAAATCACGTCGATTCATTTTGATTCGTTTCATTCTATCGATCCTCTATTGACCTAGCATTGGTATGCTACGTAGATAAACAATGATGTCGTCGATCTCCTGATCGGAGAGATTGGCCAAGCCGCTTGCCCCTTGAAATCCAAGCATTCGTGTATTCGAACGACCCTCTTTTATAGTGGCTCGAATAAACCCGTCTGACACAACATCAAGAAATCCTTTTTTACCTATAGCGGTGCCTGTTCCACCTGCGATATAACCATCGCCTCTAACACCATGACAGGTAGAACATATTTGCTTAAACCACTCCTTACCTAGACGAGGATCACCGTGCGCGTCTGGTTGCGCATTAACTTCGTCTGAAACATTAGGAACATCAGAGTGTGAACGTAAAAAAGCAATTATTGACCTGAGATTTTTTTCGTTCAAATGAGTAAATGGTGGCATACCAGTTCCAGAACGCCCATTACTGATTGTTGTAAGAAAAAAATTATCAGAAGCATTGGCTAGTAAATCCTTGTTAGTTAAAGATGGGGCTAACCCTGGTTTACCTATTGCGTCTGCCTGATGGCAAAACACACAATTCTGCTTATAAAGCAGCTCACCCTTTTCAACTTCCGATAAATTTTCAGGAAATTCAGAAGGAGTTACTACTACCTCTACCTTTTCTATGTCTGATTCCTCTTCTATTTCTGATAAATGCTCAGTAGATACAGGCGGACTCACCGCCGTTAAACTATTCGAAGAAATTTGTGATGAAGTTATTGCTACTGCTAAACCAAGAAATGATACTAACGCTAGAATTACTAATAAATAATCATGAATAGAATTTGACTCTGTTTTCTTTTTCATAATAACTTTGTGTGTTTTTATAATTATTTTTATAATTAAACGTGTATAGACCTTGTTCCTCGCACATAGATCTTAACCCTAGCAGGAAAGAAATATCTTGATTTAGATCATGCGGTTAAAAGGAAAAATTCTTCTGAAAATCATGATGGTGGCCAGGGACAGAATCGAACTGTCGACACAAGGATTTTCAGTCCTCTGCTCTACCGACTGAGCTACCTGGCCTTTGTTATTTCTTAAGAAAAAAGACGCGTATTAAACCGACATAAAAGTATTACGTCAAGCTATGCTATTTCTCGGGCTCTACAAAATCTTTTGGTTTTTCTGAACCTCCGCCAAAGAAAAACTTTTCCATTTCATCTTCCAAAAATTCTCGTGCTTTAGGTTCAATGGGCGTTAATCGATATTCATTTATTAACATGGTTTGATGGCCGAGCCACATTTGCCACGCTTCTTGAGATACTTGCTCATAAATGCGTTTTCCTAGCTCACCCGGATAAGTTACTGCATTTAATCCTTCTGCTTCTTTATCGAGTTTAACACAATACACTTTACTCATTTAGAACCGCCCTCTTAGTATTATTTAAATCAATCAGCATAGATAAAACGGGTGCTGGTAACCCTAGGCTTGGGTTTGTTTTAGGATGAATCCATTTTAACACCTTTGTATCGTAATCCTTATCTTTATATATTCGTATTTTAATGTGGATAGGTCTAATCGTTAAATGAAAATGTGTAAATGTATGCTTAATGGGCTTATATTCTTTTTGTTGTTTGATGTTAAATCCATATTTTCTCTTAATCATTTCTTCTATTCGTAAGTGCGATAAAAACTCGGGGAAACACCACAACCCACCCCAAATACCACTCGACGGTCGTTGTTCCAATAAAATCTCACCATTGTTATTTTCCATAATCGCAAATACCGTATCTCGTTTTGGTATGACTGACTTTAGTTTTTTCTCTGGAAAATCGTGTTGCTTCCCCATTTCTCTTGCAAAACAAGTTAAAGTTAAGGGGCATATATCACAATCTGGCTTACGCCTAGTACAAACAGTTGCCCCTAAATCCATGATAGCCTGCGTGTACTGTTTAGTTAATTTACGTGGTGTATATAACTCGGCTAATGACCAAAGTTTATTCTCGATTTTCTTCTTTCCAGGCCATCCCTTAATACCATGATAGCGAGTTAAAACCCGTTTAACATTACCATCTAATATAGGAAAACACTTATCGTATGATAATGACAGAATAGCGCCCGCAGTTGACCTGCCGATACCCGGAAAGCTCATGATTTCATTTAGGGATAATGGGAAATTACCCTGATACTTTTTTGTTATTATTTTAGCTGTTTTATATAAATTTCTAGCGCGAGCGTAGTAACCTAAACCCGTCCAATAATGTAAAACTTCATCTAGTGATGAGTTGGCTAGTGTTTGAACATCGGGAAACCGTTTAATAAACCGTTTGAAATAAGGGATAACGGTTATAACCTGGGTTTGCTGTAACATAATTTCTGAAACCCAGACTTTGTAGGGACTAACCTTGATTTGCCATGGTAGATTTTTCCTGCCATTTTGCTTAAACCAATTGAGAACTGAATCTGAAAATGCTTGAGGTGACACGATAATAATTAAAACAACTTCTCAAATAAATCTTCGATGACCGCATCCTTAAGTTCATTCAATGGGTCTTTTGGTGTGGTTTGCTTTTCTTTCTTTGGTGTTTCTTTCTTTGGTGTTTCTTTCTTTGGTGTTTCTTTCTTTGGCTCAAGACCTGGAATTTTAATTCCAAGCTTATCTAAAAGTTTTTCTTTTGTGGTTTCCTTAAAGATAGCCTCAATCATAGAACCGATATCCGGCATACAGAGCTTATTAATAACCTTACCCCTACATTTTATTAAAATATCATAGCCGCCAATATTATATTTCTCCTCGCCCTTAGTTGCCGTAGAGTTATCAACCACAACATTCATATTATACTTCCACGTCTCATCATTGAGATTTATTAACATTCCTTTTCCGTTAACTTTAAAACCGGCCGCACTCAATAAGAGGTCATTGTTATCAACAACTCCGTTTTTAATATTGAGGGTAGCGGTCAATGATTTAAATTGTGTATCTCCGGTTGTTTCTATAGCACCAAAACGTTTTGACTCGTACATCATCTCTATCTGTCGTAGCGTATTAGCAATATCAACACCCTTTAAAATTCCATCCTTAAATATAATATCTCCATTTCCTGAGAGTGAGCTTTTTAATTGATTGATATCTGTCCCCACACTACTCAATGAAAGATTAATATTGGCTTCGCCCAAAAGATCAGCCGTACCCATCACATCATTTAACAGAGGTCCCGTTTGTACGGCTGCTAGTTTTGATTGCATTGTTAAATTTGGTGTTTTATCTTTTGCATTAAGTACAATATTACCCGAATAAGTTCCCCGATAGAGCCTTGCTGACACGGGATTTAATTCAATCAGTCCGTCAGCCGCATTGATACTAAGCGCTATATCTGAAAGTTTAGCGTTAGAAAATACCAACTCTCCTATTGCTAAGTCTCCTTTGATGTTTAACGTCTGTAGTGCTTGGGTGGGTACATTCGTTACAGTGGCAACAGCGGCAGTCTCCGGGGTGATTGGTTTTGATTGCTTTGGTGATTTTTGTTGTTTTGATTTTTCCTGCTTGGGTAAATAGCGATCAACATTTAGCTTATCGACACCCATTCCAAATTCTACTGCCAAGGGCATAAAACTCTTTATATTAATATCGCCCTGTAATTTAGTTTCATCTAATTCTGCTTTCATCTTTTTAAGGGAAAGTTTATTTTTCTCTCCTGCAAAATCACTTTTGACTGCAACATGTTTTAGCGCATTTTTATCAGCAATATTTGGAGCTTCCTTGTTTAAGGTTTGCAAGAACTCCTTTAAGTTAAAAGGTGCGACTGCAATTTGTCCTGTATAGGTTGGGTTTGTTTTAAATTTAGAGGCTTTTACTTTACCCTTGACATCAAGTCCCAAGCCACTAACTTGCAATGAGTCTAAATTTAATATTTCTTTCTCAAGATTTATTTCTGAATCCGCACGTATTTTTAGTTCAACAGGTGAATTTGGAATATTCTTTCCGGAAAAAACAGCACTAAGTGATAACGGCTTCAGCTTAACGCTACTGGTATTGCCGCCGATGCCAGTATTAATATCGATTGATTGCAGGACTTGAGCAATATCGGTCTGGCCAAGTGCAATTAATAACGGTTTGGGGGTTTTACTGATAATTGAAATACTACCCTTCATGCTACCGCTATTTTTCTGAATATTTTTACCTTTTAAATTACCACTAATACTTATTCCTAATGTATCAAAACTTAATGACGGCAGATCAATCTTGCCCGATGAAAGATCAGCATCGAAACTTGTTTTCATATTAAAACTTTTACTTTTAACTTTACCCAAGTTCTTTGATATTTTTGAAAACTCACTATCGGTCTTTTGTATTCCTTGAACAATCTGAATAATTAACGGTAAATCTGGCCCGCTCGCCTCCAATTCACCATTGAGTATTGGTGTGCTTGAATTTATTTTTCTTGCCTTTAGTTTGGCAGTTGACGACATACCAAGTGCTTTAATTGATAGGCTTGGGATATCTGCAATGCCTGCTTTTAAATCAACATCGAATACTGTTTCAACATTAAATAATTTAGGTGTTGAAGCAAGTTGTTTTGTAAGTGAGTTAATTTCTTTTTTATTCTGGCTAGAAAACTGAAGCGCGATTTTAATTAGAGAGGGTAAGTCCGGGCCACTAGCATTTAATTTTCCTCTCACAGCTGGAGTATCTGTTGTTAAATGACGTGCATATATTTCTGAATTAATTTTATTACCAAAAACATTCAGCACTAGTTCATCGATATTCAGGTCTTTGTTTTCTAAATCTGCGTGTAGTGATGCGTTCACATTGAATGTTTTATTTGGTAACTTCGCTAATTCACTTGCCAGTGGTTCTATTTCAGCAATTTTAAAAAGTCGGGGTAGGTCTTTACCATTGATAGAAATTTTTGAGGTAAATTCCGGAGCGCCTGACAATAAACTCGAGACCTTTGTTTGTCCTTTTATTTGGGTATCGAAAGCTGTTAAATCTAACGAATTAATCTCAGCCGTATCCTCATCAAAATTCATTTTAACTTCAGAGCTCAGTTTTAACGAAGTTTCTCCGCCCGGGATTTCCTTACCACGAACAACTGCCTCCAGTAACATCGGCTTTAATACTAAAATATCGCCATTGTCCTCATAGGAGACCGTGCCTTTAAACTGAATGGATGATGATATCGCCGGTTTTGAGGCCGCAATCTTCGAAGAGGCGGTAATATCTATTGGTTCGCCTAGCTTTAATTCGCCGGTATGAATATTTGTATTTGTAATATTGTATTCAACGCCCTGCTGCATGTCTCGCCAGCGGATATTTGCATCCTTTATATCAATACCGCCCAATATAAGTGCTGCAAATGGTAAATTCTGATTTGTATTTTGTTTTTTATTCTTAGAATTTAGTAAATCATCCCAATTATTTACTCCCTTAGCATCTCTGGCCAAATTTACTTTTGCGCCATGCAAAATGAGAGTATCCATTTCTAATTCTTTTCTAAAGAGCGGTAATAATTTTGCACGAGCCTTTATGGTTTTTGTTTCCAAAAATGGTGCATCGCCAAAATTGGCTGCATTACTTAAACTGATACCCTCAACATTAATACCTAACCAAGGGTAAAAAGTCAGATTAATATCGCCACTAATGCTCAGACTGCGCCCGGTCTGTTCATTCACTTTAGCGGCAATTGTGTCCTTATAATTATTCGGATCAAAATTTACTAATATGATTACAATGAGGCTAATCGAAATAATTAAAATAATACTAAAACCAATAATTAATTTAATTAGTAGTTTCATTTAATGTTTACTCAGATTTATTTTATATTAGCTTTTTAAGACGCGATACTTGTACCTTAACTTGTTCTGGTGAAGTACCGCCAACATGATTTCTTGCTGACACAGAACCTTCAAGCTTTAAAACTACAAACACATCATCTTTAATCAGTTCAGAAAACTGCTGAAATTCAGGTAATGATAGTAGAGGCAGTGATTTATTTTTTTCAATAGCATATTGCACAACCTTGCCTACAACCGCATGTGCATCACGAAAAGGTAATCCCTGAACAACTAAATAATCAGCAAGATCGGTTGCTGTTGCGAAACCTTCTTCAGCGGCCTGACGCATAGTGTCATGTCTTACGGTAATGGCCGAAACTAAACCAACATAGGCGGTAAGACACATTCTTACTGTATCAACAGCATCGAACAAACTCTCCTTATCCTCTTGATTATCCCGGTTATAGGCTAATGGTTGAGCCTTCATTAAAGTTAAGAGTGCCATTAAATCACCGTAGACACGACCGGTTTTACCTCTTACCAATTCGGGGATATCAGGATTTTTCTTCTGCGGCATGATGGATGACCCCGTACACCAGGCATCATCCAAATCGATATAATGATTCGCCTCTGACATCCATAGCACGAGTTCTTCAGAGAACCGGGATAAGTGCATCATAATAAGACTCGCACATGCTAAAAATTCAATCACGAAATCACGGTCACTTACCGAATCCAATGAATTCTGTGTCACATCATCAAAACCTAAGAGCTTTGCCACATAGTTTCTGTCGATGGGATAAGTTGTCCCCGCTAGGGCTGCTGAACCTAAAGGGAGTACATTAATTCTTTTACGACAATCCGAAAGTCGTGAACGATCCCTCAATAACATCTCAACCCAAGCCAAAAGATGATGTCCAAAGGTTACCGGCTGGGCAGACTGCATATGAGTTAATCCCGGCATAATGGTATCGTGATATTCATCAGCAAGCGTAATCAGTGCTGTTATAACTTCATTGAGTTTCAGAACAATATCATCGATTTCATCACGCAGATAAAGACGCATATCCGTGGCAATTTGGTCATTTCTTGAGCGTGCTGTATGTAATTTTTTACCCACATCGCCAATCCGTTCTACCAATGCGTTTTCAATATTCATATGAACATCTTCAAGTGTTGTTAACCACTTAAATTGTTCGGATGTTATTTCTTCTTCGATTTGTTTCAGACCAGCAATAATTTCATCGCCTTCTTTTTTACTAATAATGTTAGTTTTCGCCAACATCTGGGCGTGTGCAATCGAACCGGCAATATCATAATGCGCCAATCGCTTGTCATAGGAAACCGATTCGGTGAATTGCTCAACGAACTCATCGGTCGGCACTGTAAATCTTCCGTCCCAGGGCTTTTTTGTCTTATCAGAAGTCATATCTTAGTTGTGATGGTAATATTTCAAGTTAGTTAACAGTATAGCCTAAGCTCAGCTTATCGCATTCATGATTTCATGTGACGCCGCAAGCAGAGCTAAACGGCTTATGACACCGTAGGTATAAAATCGATTTTGATGGCAATCCGCTTCTAAATTGGGTTCCGGAGTACTACAACAATCTAGAAACGCCAAAGGTTCAAAACGCATCCCCGGTGTATTTAAATTCTGACTCGTGGTACGTTTTCCATGCACGCGATAAAAGCCGCCCACTACCTGACGGTCCATCATATAAACAACTGGTTCGGCAACAGTCTCTTCATCGCCCCAAGTTTCATGCGTATAGACACCCTCTTGAATAATAACCTGACTGACTTTCTGCCCTTCTTTAGTTGTTGCCATTCGAGTTCGTTCCTTACGGTTTAATTTGGAGATTTCATCCTGACTTCGTATGGACATCACCCCCATGCCATAAGTTCCCGCATCCGCTTTAACCATAACGAACGGAGCGTAATCAACATCGTGTTCATTATATTTAGTATTGATTGTCTCTAGTAATGATTTGACATTACTAGATAAGCAATCAACGCCCTCACGTTTCATGAAATCTACTTTTCCACAATTACGAAACATTGGATCAATTAACCAAGGATCTATGCCAATCAATTCAGCAAACTCTTTTGCAACTTTTTGATAAAAATTAAAATGGTTAGACTTAAGACGAGATGACCAGCCTAAACTTGTCGGCGGTGTTATTTTCTGTTCAATATTCTTGAACATATCGGGCTCACCCCCTGTAAGATCATTATTGAGCAGTATTAAATCTGGATTAAAATTATCTACTAATATGCGATTTTGATCTCGACGTATGGGTTCTAGTAAAACTGTGTTTGAAGAATCAAGTTCGATGCGTGTTGGGGTACTGATGTCTTCCATTAAGGTGCCAATCCGTACTTCAAACCCGGCCTTTTTAATTATTGATTGAAGACTGGCGATATTTTCCAAATAGAACAAATTCCGTGTGTGATTTTCAGGAATAATTAATATTTTATCAATCGGTAATTGAGTATGTTCAATAGCCATCTGTGCGGCATGAATACATAACGATTCAAACGATGAATTGAGATTATTAAATCCTGATGGAAATAAATTAGTATCAACTGGCGCTATCTTATAACCTGAATTTCGTATATCAACTGAAGCGTAAAAGGGTATCTGAACATCGCGCCAGGCATTTCTAAACCAAGACTCAATTGTTGTCTGGTTATTGAGTATAATACGCTCTAAGTTTTGTAAGGGGCCGGTTAACGCAGTTGTAATATGTGGCACAATTAAATTTTGATTTGCTATCATTTTATTAATTTAAATCTCCCCATAATTGCTGCGCGTTACTTAAACTACAAACAACTGCGGTTTCGGTTCTCAATATTCTAGGTCCTAAATTAACTGGAATATAATTATTATCTAGAGCTTTTTGGAATTCTTCGTCGCTAAAACCACCTTCCGGCCCAATCATGAGTGCCAATTTGCTATTCTTGATGTTAATTTTTGACATTGTTTGTCCAACACCTGGATGTAAAATAAGTTTTTTTGAATTATTATCTAAATGAATCGATTCGTTGAAGGTCCTGGGACTTTGTAATTCTGCCAATGTATTACGACCGCATTGTTCAGCTGCTCCGATAATTATCTTTTCCCAATGCGTTATTTTATTATCTACACGAGCACCCGTTAACTTTACATTACTAAATTCAGAGATAATAGGAATTATCACTTTGACGCCAAGTTCAACAGCCTTTTGTATTGAAAAATCCATGTGTGGACCGCGCGAAACTGCCAAATATAAAGCAATCTCTAACGGTGACTCGTTTTCACATTGACTGCTCTCTCCTACTTCAACCCGGATGGCTTTCTTTTTCACTTCAATAATTTTTGCTATAAACTCAAACCCAGAATTATTAAACAACTTTACTTGGTCTCCGACATGAAGTCGTAGGACATGTAAGATATGATGCGTTTTATCTATCGATAAAAAAATAGAATCTCCGGGAACGACTTTTTGATCAATGAAAACTCGTGGTACTCGCATTATTTAACCATTTTTAATAACTGAATTTGTATTTAAAATATGTATAATTATTTTTAATTTTAAAAGTTAAAGTATATTTTAATGGTAATATCAAACAACAAATTTTTTTCATGAAAGAAGCAAAATTCTCAATCGGTCAAATTATTCATCACGAGAAATTTAATTACCGTGGCGTAATATTTGATGTAGACCCAATTTTTAGTCTCACAAATGAATGGTATGAAGAAATAGCAAAATCAAAACCACCTAAAGATTCGCCATGGTATCATGTTTTAAAAGACGATACAGAACAGGTCACTTATGTTGCCGAAAAAAATCTTATAGATGCTAAATCAATTTTACCCATCAATCACCCGCTCATTAACTACTACTTCGATAATTTTTTAGATGGAAAATATTCTTCAGCTAATATAAATAATTAGTCCGATGATTAATAATTTAAAATCTTATTTAGATAATTTTTTCCAAGAATCTGCTAATGAAAACATACCACATAAAAATAAAATAGAATTAGCCACGGCTGTTTTAATGATTGAAATTAGTTTGGCTGATGAAAATACTGGGGGTGAAGAATACAAAACAATAAAAAAAATATTATTAGAAAAATTTGACCTCGATGAAACAAAAATAGATACACTCATATCTTTGGCAGAAGATGAGGTTGATCGCGCTATCTCATTGCATGAATTTTCAGAAACAATTAATAACGAACTTTCAACTTCTGAAAAAACTAATATTATTGAAAACTTGTGGCGAGTAGCCTACGCCGATGCTTATATTCATAAATATGAAGAATACTACATTAGAAAAATCGCAGATTTATTACACGTCTCTCACTCTGATTATATTAAGACTAAACTAAAAACTGAGAAATAGTTTAAAATATGGCTCATATCCGAGCTTAATGAAGAGCTCTTCGGTCTAATCCAAGATTCTTCCAGATAAGATTGCTGGCGGCTGATTTATTCATAGTAAAAAAGTGAAGACCGGGTACGCCATTACTAAGCAATTGGTCGCATAACTCGGTTACGACATCGACTCCAAATTTAAATATGGATTCACGATCGTCTCCAAAGCCTTGTAATTGTTTTAGTACCCAGCGTGGTATCTCCGCACCACAACCCTCAGAAAATCGGACCAGTTGTGTACAATTGGTGATTGGCATTACACCTGCAACAATCGGTATATCAATATCTTGTTTTTCACACTGCTCAACAAAGCGATAATACGAAAAGGGATTAAAAAAATATTGTGTAATAGCGCCGTTTGCGCCCGCATCAACTTTTCTTTTGAAGTTATCAATATCTGCCTTTGCGCTTTTCGCTTGAGGGTGAAATTCTGGGTAAGCAGCTACCTCAATATGAAAATGATCACCTGTTTGTTTTCTTATAAACTCAACCAGTTCATTTGCATGTTGAAACTCTCCATACCCGACTGTACCGGAAGGTAAGTCTCCGCGAAGTACGACAATACGTTTAATATCATTATCGATATAATTCTGTAACATATTTTTAATGTCGTCACTCCAATTGCCGACACAGGAAATATGCGGCACTGATTCAACTCCCGTCTTATCACGAATATCCAAGACAGTTTCAAAAGTCATATTGCGTGTGCTCCCACCCGCACCGTAAGTCACAGAAAAAAAATCTGGGTTTAACTGGGCTAACTCCAACTGTACATTCTGCAGATAAGTCACTGATTCTGGTGTTTTAGGGGAATAACACTCAAAACTAAATTGTGGTTTATATTTTTTTTGTGATTCCATTAACTGTTAATACCTATAAAGCTCTGGCTTATAAGGTCCATCGACATCAACATTAATATAATCGGCCTGCTCTTTAGTTAAAATCGTAAGCTTTGCCCCAATTCTTTCAAGATGTAATCGGGCAACTTTCTCATCAAGGTGTTTTGGTAGAACATGAACATCATTTTCATAATCTTTATTATGAGTAAATAATTCAATCTGAGCTAAAACCTGATTGGTAAATGAATTTGACATCACAAAACTTGGGTGGCCTGTTGCACAACCTAAATTAACCAAACGACCTTTAGCTAGCAGTATAATACGTTTACCATCGGGGAAAATAACATGGTCAACTTGTGGTTTTATTTCTTCCCACTCATATTTTTCCAAACTCGCGATATCTATTTCATTATCAAAATGGCCAATATTGCAAACAATTGCTTGGTCTTTCATGCCAACCATATGCTCATGACGAATGATATTAAAATTACCAGTTGCTGTAACAAAGATATCAACTTTATCTATAACGTCTTCCAGAGATACAACACGGAAACCTTCCATGGAAGCCTGCAATGCGCAAATTGGATCAATTTCAGTAATCCAAACAGTTGCGCCAAGACCACGCAATGATTGAGCGCTCCCCTTACCGACATCACCATAACCCAAAACTAACGCAACCTTTCCAGCAACCATGACATCGGTTGCTCGCTTGATGCCGTCAACTAATGATTCTCGACAACCATATAAATTATCGAACTTAGATTTTGTTACTGAATCATTTACATTAATAGCGGGGAATGGTAGCTCGCCCTTCTTTTTCATTTGATATAGACGTTGAACCCCGGTTGTTGTTTCTTCCGTCACGCCTTGAATTGAAGATAGCGTGCGTGAATAAAAATTGCTGTCCTCTGCTAGTCTCTTTTTGATTGAAGCGAACATACAAACTTCTTCTTCTGAGCCTGGGTTTTCGATAACAGATGGATCTGTTTCAGCTTTCGTGCCGAGAATTAATAGTAATGTTGCGTCACCGCCATCATCTAAAATCATATTAGGAGAACCGCCATCTGACCAAGTCATAATCCGATGGGTATAATCCCAATACTCCTCGAGTGTTTCGCCTTTATACGCAAATACAGGGATGCCCTGGTCAGCAATTGCGGCGGCGGCGTGGTCCTGCGTTGAAAAAATATTACATGATACCCAGCGAACCTCTGCGCCTAAGGCGCGTAGTGTTTCAATCAAAACAGCAGTTTGAATGGTCATGTGTATCGAGCCTGCAATACGCGCTCCCTTAAGAGGTTTTGTTTTCGCGTATTCTTTTCGAATTGCCATTAATCCAGGCATTTCAGTTTCAGCGATACGTATTTCTTTATGGCCCCAATCGGCCAAGGAAATATCAGCGACGTGATAATTAGATGAGATAGATGTAGCTGCTACGCTCATGTTGTTTCTCCTTACTAAACAAAATAAGCGAGCGCCGTTGAAATTTTTTCGTCCTTATCTGAGCCTAGCGGATAAATCCGTTGCAACGCTCCTCAGTAAGACGTTTTTGTTTAATCAGCGACGAAGTATAGTACTCTCCGCTTTAAGTTTCAAAAAATTACGTTAATTGTTGCTTAAGAATATCTGCCTTATCAGTTCTTTCCCAAGGTAAATCAATATCTGAACGACCAAAGTGCCCATAGGCTGCGGTTTGCTGATAGATAGGCCTTAATAAACCAAGCATATTAATAATGCCTTTAGGCCTAAGATCAAAATTGTCACGAATAGCCCCAATTAATTTCTCCTGCTCTAACTTACCTGTCCCAAATGTTTCAATACTAATTGAAGTTGGTTCTGCTACACCAATAGCATATGAAATCTGTAATTCACAGCGTTCAGCGAGTCCCGCTGCAACAATATTCTTAGCAACATAACGAGCCGCATAAGCAGCAGAGCGGTCAACCTTTGAGGGATCTTTACCTGAGAAAGCACCGCCGCCATGACGAGCCATACCACCATATGTATCGACAATTATTTTACGTCCTGTTAATCCACAATCTCCAACAGGACCGCCTATCACAAAACGACCCGTCGGGTTTACTAAGTAGCGCGTTTTACTGGTAATCATATTTTCTGGAAGAACAGGTTTGATGATTTCATCGATGACAGCTTTTTCTATATCTTTATGTTCAATATCGGGATCATGCTGAGTGGATAAAACAACAGTATCAATCGATATCGGCTTACTATCCTCATATGAGACGGTAACTTGTGATTTGGCGTCTGGCCTTAGCCAATTTAGCTGACCGCTCTTTCGAATATCAGCTTGCCTTTTAACCAGTAAATGGGAATAGGTAATTGGACATGGCATTAACACATCGGTCTCATTGCAGGCATAGCCAAACATTAACCCCTGATCACCAGCGCCTTGGTCTAAATCCATTCCCTCTCCTTCATTAACACCTTGAGCTATATCGGGGGATTGTTTATCAATTGAAACCAAAATCTCACAACTATCTGAATCAAAACCCATGGCTTCTGATGTATAACCAATCTCGCGTATCGTATTACGTGCCACTGTTTGATAATCAATATTTGCAGATGTTGTAATTTCACCTGACAACACAACCATGCCAGTATTAATCATCGTCTCGCAGGCAATACGCGCAGTGGTATCTTCACTAAATATTGCATCGACAATCGAGTCGGAAATTTGGTCTGCAACTTTGTCAGGATGGCCCTCAGAAACAGATTCTGAAGTAAATAAATTAATATTAGTCATTAATATTCCATATTACTTATAATTTTTATGATCATAATTCTATCCTTATTCAAGAAATTTCTCACGAATTAAAAAAATAAATTCTTGAAAAGATAAAAATTCTTACATTAATTTTTATATTAGGTAATATAAATTTATGGCTTTAACAGAAACTCCCGTCTGCAACTTTAATGAAAAAGCTATCGATTTCACGCTCCTTGGAACTGATGACAAAGAATGGTCATTAGCTGATTGCGCCGGAGATAATGGGACTCTAGTAATGTTTATTTGTAATCACTGCCCTTATGTCAAAGCAATTCAATCAGAATTAGTAGAAGATGTATTAAAATTAATGGATGTTGGAATTAACAGTTTGGCTATTATGTCTAATGACCCGCAAGATTACCCGGAAGATTCTTTTGAAAATATGAAAAAAATATCCAGCGATTATCATTTCCCCTTCCCATATCTTTTTGATGAAACACAAGAAGTTGCAAAAGCGTACGATGCAGTATGCACGCCTGATTTTTTTGGTTACAACAAATTTCTTAAACTGCAATATAGGGGTCGGTTTGATACAAGCGGTATGAGGCCAGCTAAGAAAAATACAAAGCATGATTTACTAGAGGCTATGTTGCAGGTTGCAAAAACATCGAAGGGTCCACGAGAACAAATTCCGAGTATCGGTTGCTCTATCAAATGGAAAATATAGTTATACTAGAAACTTGCCGCAATCCCACAGGTAGGCGACAATATCCAATTAAATCTGGATAAACAATCTGTCTGCATCATCAAGTTTTATAAGATTTTTTTGCTAAAACTATGACCGCCTGAATATTTTGGCGGTAATTTCACCAGACTTTGTACAGCGCTGATTGACTATCATTTTTATGGGCTTTTTAACCTGCGAGAGGAGATAAATTATGCTTTCAAGGCATGAACTAGCAAATGCAATTCGTGCATTAAGTATGGATGCAGTGCAACGCGCTAATTCAGGACACCCAGGCGCGCCTATGGGAATGGCTGATATTGCAGAAGTTCTCTGGAACGACTTTTTAAAACATAACCCAAACAATCCAAATTGGGATAATCGTGATCGATTTGTCATGTCAAATGGTCATGGCTCAATGCTTATATACGCACTGTTACATTTAACTGGCTATGACTTATCTATTGAGGAAATTAAAAATTTCAGACAGTTGCATTCTAAAACACCCGGTCATCCCGAATATGGATACGCACCTGGCATAGAAACAACAACAGGACCACTCGGCCAAGGACTTGCTAATGCCGTTGGTATGGCGCTAGCAGAATCCGTTCTCGCTGCAAAATTCAATAAAGATGAATTCGACATTGTTAACCACCACACCTATGTCACGGTCGGTGATGGTTGTTTAATGGAGGGAATCTCTCACGAGGCATGTTCGCTTGCGGGAACGCTCGGTTTGGGTAAATTAATTACAATATATGACAGTAATCAAATCTCTATCGACGGTGATATCTCAGGCTGGTTTACTGAAGATGTTCCTAGCCGCTTCGAGTCCTATGGCTGGCATGTGATTCAAAATATTAATGGACATAATCCCGACGAAATTAAAATAGCTCTAGAGAATGCAATTGAAAATATAAACCAGCCTAGCATTCTTTGTTGCAATACTGTCATTGGTTGGGGATCGCCTAATAAAGCTGGAAAAGAATCAAGCCACGGAGCTCCTCTTGGCAACGAAGAGATTCAGCTCACCCGTGAGAAACTAGGTTGGCAATACGAGCCATTTAAAATTCCTGATGAATATTATGTCGCATGGGATGCGAAGTCTAAAGGAAAGGAGTTGGAAGATGTATGGCAAAAGAAAATTGCTGCTTATGAAAAAAAATATCCAGAGCTTGCTGCTGAATACAAACGCAGAATAAAAGGATGCCTACCTAATGACTGGAATAATATTGCACAGGAATACATAAATTCAATAGTTGATAAAGCTGAATCAATAGCGTCACGAAAAGCATCTCAAAATGCGATAGAAGCCTATGCAAAACATTTACCAGAAATGATTGGTGGTTCTGCTGACCTTACGGGTTCTAATTTAACTAATTGGTCAGGTTCTGTTCTTATTAGTAATCAAAACAAAAATGGTAATTATATTTCATACGGTGTCCGTGAATTTGCAATGGCTGCCGTAAACAGTGGCATTGCTCTGCATAAAGGATTTATTCCGTACTCTGGGACCTTTTTAATGTTTTCGGAATACGCAAGAAATGCGCTACGAATGGCCGCATTAATGAACATTCAAAATATTTTTGTTTTTACACATGACTCTATTGGTTTGGGCGAAGATGGGCCAACTCATCAAGCGGTAGAACAAGCATCATCACTGCGTTTAATACCAAATATGTCCTTGTGGAGGCCTTGTGATGCAGTAGAATCAACAGTTGCTTGGCAAGCCGCGATTGAGCGACGAGATGGGCCGACTAGTTTGTTGTTTTCTCGGCAAAGTTTAGAGCATATCAACAGAAATGAGCCTCAACTAAATGATATAAAGCGTGGTGGGTATACGCTAATAGAAGGAGCTGATGATCCAGAGCTTATAATTATAGCGACCGGTTCTGAAGTTGAAATTGCAGTTAATGTAGCAATAGAACTCAATTCAGTAAATAGAAAAGTGCGTGTTGTATCGATGCCAAGTACTGATGTTTTCGATAAACAAGATGAAGATTACCAAGAAACTGTTTTACCCTTTGCTTGTCGTAGTAGAGTCGCTATTGAAGCCGGAGTAACCGATTTTTGGAAAAAATATGTTGGATTAGATGGGTTAGCTTTAGGGGTAGATACTTTTGGTGAGTCTGCGCCAGCAAAAAATGTATTCGAATATTTTGGATTAACAGAACAGAATCTAAAGAAAGTAATTGGTGATTATCTAGTATCGATGGAGATGAACAAAGACTAAAAAAAATAAATTTAAGAATGGAGTTAAGAGAATGACAATTAAAGTAGGTATAAATGGCTATGGGCGCATCGGAAGAAATATTATGCGTGCTCTTTATGAATCAAAACGTACTAAAGAAATTCAAATTGTCGCAATAAATGATTTGGGTGATACAAATACAAACGCTCATCTAACTCAATATGATACTGCACACGGAAAGTTTCCGGGATCTATTACTATCGAGAATGACTACATGATCGTAAATGGTGACAAAGTTCGCGTTCTATCTGAACGTGATCCTTCAAAGTTACCGTGGGGCGAATTAGGTGTCGATGTTGTTATTGAATCAACTGGTTTTTTTACCAGTAAAACTAAAGCACAAGCACATATTGATGGTGGCGCAAAAAAAGTAATTATATCGGCACCAGGGGGGAGCGACGTTGATGCAACTATTGTTTACGGTGTCAATAATGATGTACTGCGTTCAACACATACGGTTATTTCAAATGCATCTTGTACAACAAATTGTCTAGCGCCTATCGTAAAAGTTTTGCATGAAAATATTGGCGTGCTCTCTGGTGTTATGACAACTATACATGCTTATACAAACGATCAAGTCTTAACTGATGTTTACCATACAGATTTACGTCGTGCGCGTTCAGCAACAATGTCTATGATTCCGACTAAAACAGGCGCAGCAGCAGCGGTCGGTTTAGTTTTACCTGAATTAAATGGTTTACTAGATGGTTATGCTGTGCGTGTTCCGACAATTAATGTGTCAATGGTTGACTTAAGCTTTGCAGCTGCGCGAGAAACAACGGTACAAGAAATTAATTCTCTAATGAAACAAGCATCAGAAACCTCCCTTAGTGGTGTACTCGAATATAATGACGCGCCTCTAGTTTCAGTTGATTTTAATCATAATCCTGCTTCATCAATATATGATGCCGAATTATCGAAAGTTATTAATGGGAACTTAATAAAAGTTGTTGCTTGGTATGATAATGAGTGGGGATTTTCTAATCGTATGTTAGATACAACAATTGCGCTAATGAAAGCTAAATAAAGATCCTTATTATGTCGATACTGGTAAAAATAGCTGACCTTGATTTATCGAATAAGACAGTACTAATTCGTGAGGACTACAACGTCCCCATGAAAAATAGTGAGATTGCCGAAGATACACGGATTACAGCAACACTATCGACGCTAAAACAAATTCTCGAAGCAGGTAGTAAAATAATCATAATGTCTCATTTAGGGCGCCCCGAGGAAGGCAGGCATGATGAAACATTCTCGCTTATGCCAATTGCTAAATCATTAAGTGATCACTTAGGAATGGAGGTTCCGCTTATAAAAGATTGGGTGAATGGGATAGAAATGTCGCAGCATCAAATTGTGCTTTGCGAAAATGTACGCTTTGAAAAAGGTGAACTAAACAATGATGATGAGCTATCGCGAAAAATGGCTAAACTCTGTCAAATTTATGTTAATGATGCCTTTGCTACCGCACATCGGGCGCAAGCATCAACTCATGGTGTCGCAAAATATGCATCTATATCCGCTGCGGGACCTTTACTTATTAATGAACTAAAGGCCCTGACTAAAGCGTTGAGAAAACCAGCCAAGCCAATTGTAGCAATTATAGGTGGAGCAAAAGTCTCTACGAAACTAACTATACTTGAAAAACTTTTTGAAAAAGTTGATAAACTGATTCTTGGTGGAGGAATAGCTAATACATTCTTGAAAGCTGCTGGATATGAGATTGGGAAATCCCTTTATGAACCAAACCTAGTAAAAATTGCAGAGAAATTAATTAGACAAGCCGAAAAAAACAATTGTGCTATACCTCTGCCTGTCGATGTTGTGACTGGTGAAAATTTTGATGAAAACGCAATTGCTAAAACAACATCAATTAATAAGATTAAAAAAAATGACATCATTATGGATGTCGGTCCTAAAACGATAAAACAACTAAATGAAATTATTTTAAAAGCTAAAACTATTGTTTGGAATGGTCCTCTTGGTGTTTTCGAATTTAAGCAATTTAGTCAAGGCACGAAGTATCTTGCTAAGGCAATTGCTACAAGCAATGCCTACTCAATTGCTGGTGGCGGAGATACGATTGCCGCTATCTCTAAATTTAAAGTTGAAAAAAATATTTCTTATATCTCAACTGGTGGTGGTGCCTTTCTTGAATTTCTAGAAGGTAAAAAACTTCCTGCTATTGCAATCCTTGAAGAAGCAGCACGTGCATGGGCTGCTATGGAGAAAGCTAGAGAATTATAACTTTCCCAGCTGCTTATATTTAGACAAATACAAAATGTCTAAAATAATACGAATCTAAATAATTAAAATAAAATGAGAAGAACAAAAATTATCGCAACTCTTGGCCCTGCAACGGATGAACCAGGAGTATTAGAAAAACTTATTGCTGCAGGTGTTGATGTTTTTCGCCTCAATTACTCCCACCAAACACACAACCATCACGAAAAACGAATGAAAAAAATTCGTCGTCTCTCATTAGAGTACAAGCATGCTGTTGCTGTAATTGCAGATTTACAAGGGCCAAAGATTCGAATCGAAAATTTTAAAAGCGGAAAGATACAATTAAAGGAAGGAGGAAATTTTAAAATTAATACAAAACTATCAAGTGATAGTGGAGATGAATCTCAAGTTGGCATTAGTTATAAGCAACTTGCAAATGACTTAAAATTAAATGATAGATTGTTAATTGATGATGGAAAAATTGTCTTAAGTGTTCTATCGATAGATAACTATATCATCGATTGTGAAGTTATTACTGGTGGTGAACTTACTAATAGTAAGGGTATAAATTTACAGGGTGGCGGTTTATCTGCGGATGCTCTTACAAATAAGGATATAGAAGATATGAAACATGCAGCAAAAATTGAAGTTGATTTTGTTGCTATATCCTTCCCTAGGGATGCGAAAGATATAAAGAAAGCTCGCAAAATGATGAAAGATTGTAATTGTAATGCACAGATAATTGCAAAAATCGAACGTGCTGATGCGCTTAATCATATCGAAGAAATTATAAAGGAATCTGACGTTATTATGATCGCACGAGGTGATTTGGGTGTGGAAGTTGGAGATGCAGCACTACCGCCGATTCAAAAAAGTTTAATTAAAAAAGCACGAGATATGGACCGTGCTGTCATTACCGCAACACAGATGATGGAGTCAATGATTGAAAATAAAATTCCTACGCGTGCTGAAGTTTTTGATGTCGCGAATGCGGTTATTGATGGGACTGATGCTGTTATGCTGTCGGGCGAAACAAGTATCGGTCATTATCCTGATGAGGCCGTAAAATCAATGTCGCGTATTTGTGAAGAAGCTGAAAAACAGCGTAGTGTTCGTGTATCTGACCATCGAATAAACCAACGTTTTGAAACTATTTCAGAGGCTATAGCAATGTCGAGCATGTACTCCGCCAATCATATTGGTGCTAAAGCAATATGCTCACTAACTGAAACAGGGGGTACTTGTTTATGGATGTCCCGTATTAGTTCGGGTATTCCTATTTATGCATTTACAAGACATACAGCAACGCGTCGACGCGTCGCACTGTATCGTGGTGTTTACCCAATGAAATTTGATATCACGCATACCGACCCACTAGAGGCAAATAAGCAAATGATTGATCAATTAATAGAACAAAATGTCGTTGTAGAAAGAGATTTTGTTATTATAACCAAAGGGGATTTACGTGGGAAACGTGGCGCAACAAACAATATGAAAATAATTCAGGTTGGCCAAGCACTTGAACATACCCTTTAAAGTAATCAAAGAAAAAGTTAGTGGAGAAAAATGATGACTACAATGGAACTTGAAACAACTGCAAAAATGATGGTGGCTGAAGGGAAAGGAATACTCGCTATTGACGAAAGTACGCCAACTATAAAAAAGAGATTTGATTCGATTAATGTCGAATCAACTGAAGAAAATAGAAGAGCTTACCGAGATCTGCTAATTACAAACCCTGATAGTAATAAATATATAAGCGGAATGATTCTTTATGATGAAACAATACGTCAATCAACATCTGACGGCACACCGTTTGCTAAAAAATTAACAAATGATGGGATTATGCCTGGCATTAAGGTTGATACCGGAGCAAAAGATTTTGCTTTACATTCAAATGAAAAAATTACTGAAGGACTTGATGGCTTACGTGAAAGACTAGCAGAATACAAAAATCTTGGTGCAAAATTTGCAAAATGGCGAGCGGTAATAACCATAGGTGATAAAATTCCAACAAATGCCTGCATAGATGCAAATGCTCATGCTTTGGCTCGATATGCAGGACTATGCCAAGAAATTGGTATTGTCCCAATGGTTGAGCCTGAAGTATTAATGGACGCGGACAATACTATTGAGCGTTGCTATGATATAACTGAAAAAACTTTATCGGCATTATTTTCAAATCTAAAAAATCAAGATGTAAACATAGCCCACACAATTTTAAAAACTAATATGGTTATTTCTGGCAAAAAATGTCCTGTTCAAGCAAATATCGAAGAAGTAGCTGAGAGAACTGTGGAATGCCTTTTAAAAAATGTGCCATCTGAATTAGCAGGTATTGTTTTTCTTTCTGGCGGTCAAAGCGCAAAATTAGCAACCGCACACCTAAACGCAATGAATGTAAATAATAAAGATCTGCCTTGGCCATTAAGTTTCTCGTATGGTCGTGCATTACAAGAGCCTTGCCTAAAAATCTGGGGGGGCAATTCGGCAAATATCGAAGCGGCACAAAAAGGATTATTGCATCGGGAGAAATGTAATGGGCTTGCTTGTAAAGGTGAATATAACTCAAAAATGGAAGATGCTGCGTAAAAAATCATCCTTCCTTATGAGGTTCTTATGATTACTAAATCTTTATTGTTATTTATCCAATTGAAAAACAATTCCCTGTTACTCAATTATTAATTCTTTTACTGGTATAAATTGATCGCCTTGTTTACCTAGTAGATCGCCCGTTTCAATATCAAAATACCAGCCGTGAATAGTTAAATTGCCACTATCACATTTTTCCTTTATCCAAGGGAAAGTTATTAGATTAGTCAAAGAAATTTCAATTGATGCTTTTTCACAGTAAGCGCATTGTTCGTCAAAAGCTTTATCTTGGTATTTTTTTAACGCGCTCGCTCTAGCATTTTTTACAATTCCCATCCATGGGTCAACAAAACTGTATTCATTGCTAAGATGATCCCCCTCCATTAAGGTTCTGATTCCGCCGCACTGGCTATGCCCAAAAACAATAATATGCTTCACTTTTAGATGTTTTACCGCAAACTCTATTGCCGCACTAGTACCATGAGACTTTCCATCTGCTTCATTAATAGGAACAAGATTTGCGACATTACGAATAACAAATATATCACCAGGCTTAGTATCCATAATTTGTGCTGGATGCACTCTTGAATCACAGCAAGATATCACCAAAAATTTTGGCGACTGCCCCTCTTTAAATAAATTACTATAAAGATCTTGTTGTTTCTCAAAATATTGTTTGTAAAACCTTTGATGACCATCAATTAGAGCTTTTACTTCTTCCATTTTTAGATCCCGTTAATTATGAAATTAATTTTTTTCGTGCATCTTGGTATTTTTCTGAAGTCCTTTTGATTATCTCATCTGGCAATTTTGGCCCAGGAGGCTTTTTATCCCAATTTAGTGTTTCTAAATAATCTCTGACATATTGTTTATCAAAACTAGGCGGGCTTACGCCTGTCTTATAAGATTCAACAGGCCAGAAGCGTGAAGAATCTGGGGTTAATAATTCATCAATTAACACTAATTGATTATCTTCATCCAAACCAAATTCAAATTTGGTATCTGCAATAATAATCCCCTTTCCTATGGCATACTCCACGGCTTCACTATAGATTCTTAAACTTATATCGCGAACTTTATTGGCGAGTTCTTCGCCAATTAAATTTTTAACGCTTTCAAAATCTATATTCTCATCATGATCGCCAACATTTGCCTTTGTTGCGGGCGTAAAAATAGGCTCGCTTAATTTTTCTGCCTGCTTTAATCCAGCAGGTAAACAAACACCACAAACTTTACCTGTTTTTTTATAATCCTCCCAGCCTGATCCAATTATGTATCCACGGATAACGGCTTCGATTGGCAAAGGTTTTAACTTTCGAACAACAATGGCTCTGCCTTTTAATATTTCAAGTTCAACTTTCTTATCAATTATATCCTTAATAGCTAAATCTGATAGATGGTTGGGAATGATATTTTTGCTACGCTCGAACCAAAAATTTGAAACTTCAGTGAGAATTGAGCCTTTGCCTGGTATGGGGTCAGGTAAAATAACATCAAATGCAGAAAGTCTATCGCTAGTAACAATTAACAAATGCTCATCATCTATGTTATAGATATCTCTTACTTTCCCACTACTGCTGAGTGGGAAACTTTTAATATTACAGCGATAAAGTGTATTAGAATTTGCTTGCATAAAATTTTAAATAAACATAGCTGCAATAATCAAGCTAGTTTTCTTTTTTTTGTTTTAACCAAGAATCCCGGAGTGATACAGTCCTATTAAAAATAGGTTTGCCTTTTTCAGAGTCCTTATTGTCGACACAAAAATAACCAAGCCTTTCAAATTGAAAAAACTCTTCGTTTTTTGCAGATTGCAATGAAGGCTCTAGATAGGCTTCTTTTATAATTTTTTTTGATTCTCTATTTAAAAAATCCTTCCAATCTTTTTGATGCCTATTACTATCAGGTTTCGGATCATTAAATAATCTATCATACAAACGAACTTCGGCCTTAAAGGCATGTTCTGCAGATACCCAATGAATTGTCCCTTTTACTTTACGACCGTCAGGCGCATTACCTCCTTTTGTGTCAGGATCATACGAGCAGTGCAATTCGACTAAATTGCCCGAACTATCTTTTATAATTTCATTGCAAATAATAAAGTAAGCGTAACGTAACCTCACTTCTTTCCCTGGAGCTAGACGAAAAAACTTTTTTGGTGGGTCCTCCATAAAATCATTTTTTTCGATATAGATTATCCTTGAAAAAGATAATTTTCTTGCGCCCATCTCTTTATCGTTTGGATGATTTGGTGCCTCTAATTGTTCAGTTTCCCCTTCTGGATAATTATTAATAACAACTTTTAATGGATCTAATATGCCCATTACACGTGGCGCACGATTATCAAGATCTTCACGTACAGAATTTTCTAATACGCTGACGTCAATCGCTGTATCATTTTTAGTGACTCCAATCCTATGGCAAAAATCACGAATTGATTCTGGAGTATAACCACGTCGACGCATACCAACAATTGTCGGCATGCGAGGATCATCCCACCCTGAAACGTCTCCATCTTTTACCAATTCATTTAATTTTCGTTTACTGGTCACAGTGTAATTTAAATTTAAACGAGCAAACTCAATTTGTTGCGGGTGACAAGGTGCTGATAATTTTTCTAAAAACCAGTCATAAAGTGGGCGATGATCTTCAAACTCTAATGTACACAATGAATGTGTTATTCCTTCTAATGCGTCTGAAATGCAATGAGTATAATCATACATTGGGTATATACACCAATCATTTCCGGTACGATGATGAGTTGCTTTTTTAATTCTATAAATTGTCGGGTCACGCATATTCATATTGGGTGACGACATGTCGATCTTTCCCCTTAGCACACACTCACCTTCTTCAAACTCACCAGCTCGCATACGATCAAACAAACTAAGATTTTCTTCAACACTTCTTCCTCGGTGAGGGCTTTCTTTCCCGGGCTCAGTTAATGTACCCCGATACTCACGTATTTCTTCTGCGCTTAAATGATCAACATAGGCTTTACCATCATTAATCATTTGTTTGGCGAATTCAAAAAGCTGCTCAAAGTAATCTGATGCGTAAAAAAGACGCTCCCCCCATTCAAAACCAAGCCACTTTACATCCTGCTGAATTGATTTCGTAAATTCAAGGTCCTCTTTTATAGGATTAGTGTCATCAAAACGAAGATTGCAAAGACCGTCATTAAAATCATTTGCTATTCCAAAATTTAAACAAATTGATTTAGCGTGACCAATATGAAGATACCCATTTGGCTCGGGAGGAAATCTCGTATGAACAAGACTTTTATTTTTTTTATTCTTTATGTCATCTTTGATGATATTACGAATAAAATTACTTGATTCTGGATTCGAATTCTCAGACATTGACTATCCTTAAGACATACAAGCAGTGTTAACGGCAAATAAATTAATATTACAATTGCATAGACTAACTATAATTTCTTGCAAACTTAGGTAAGTTCCCCTTTAAACCCATAGCTCGCATCATAATAGCGTTTTTAACAATAGGCATCTCATCAATAATATCTAAACCTAAATTACGTAACCATTGTACTGATTGAAATTCATTTTCAAAGAGATATTTAAATCCATCAAGCAAATACATCATCTGTTGATTCTCTCCCTTACGCCAACGTTCATAACGACGTAGTACTTGCAATCGACCAATGTCTCTACCTAAATTAAAAGTATTTATGAGTATCTCTGCTAGAGAGGCAGCATCAAGTAAACCAAGATTAGCGCCTAAACCCGCCAAAGGATGAACGGTATGTGCGCTATCGCCAACTAAGACAAGTCTTGGTTGAGCATAACACTCTGCCTGTGCTCGACTAAGAGAAAAAATATTGCGTTGTGCGCTTTCTTTGATTTTACCCAATTTATTTGCAAAGGCGCTTGCAAGCTCATCATGAAAAGTTGCCTTATCTAATTTAAGAAGTCTTTCAATATGTGCTGGACTACTTGACCAGACAATACCAGACTTATAAGGATCTTTCATAGGTAAAAAAGCAAGCGGGCCATCTTTTAAAAAACGCTGACGCGCCACTTCACCATGTAAAATTTCTGACGTTACAACACAGGCCAAGGCAGACTGTTTGTAATCATGTTTTTGATAATCTATATTAGCGAGACTTCTGACTTTTGAATTACAGCCATCTGCCGCAACTAAAAGTTTTGCTTTAAATTGCCAATCATTATCAGCGCCTAGTGTTATTACCTCAGTCTCTTTTTTTATCCATGATGGTGAAACCCCAGTAAGGCAAGTTATATTCTCCATATCGTTTAATTTTTTATGTAGCGCATTAAGTATAACTTGATGAGAAATAATATAACCCATTGTTGGTTGACATACTGATGCACTTTCAAAACGAATTTCTCCATTTCCATTTTCATCCCAAACATGCATCTTGCGAAATGAGGAAATGTTTTCCTCATTTAGAAAAGACCATGCCCCGGATTTTTTAAGAATATTTTCTGAAGCAATGGTAATTGCAAATACACGTGCATCATTCTCTCTTAATAAATTTTCCGGTTTAACGCTTGCGTCAAGTAAAATAACATCGAATCCAGCTTGTCCTAACAGGCAAGCTAAGCAACCACCAATAATACCGCCGCCTACAATAACAATATCGCTATCATATTTATTTTTAATCACTTTCATAGATACAACCCGCGAACAAGCTTTGGCTGATGTCCTGCTATACCCATTGTTCTTTTAAGAAACGAAGATTTAAATGGCGGGATACAATCAAAAAGCAGCATTGTAATGTTTGTAATTGAAGTAAATAAGGAAGAGTCGTGATAAAAACAAGTTGCTAGGCCATTACTAAATTCTATGACACGTTGCTGATCAGAATGCCGTAATTTTAGGTAGTTCTTTAGAATATTGATATCATCAATAGATAGTTTTTTTTCAAGACCTGAAAATATGCACTCCGATAATCCAGCTACATCGCGCAAACCAAGATTAAAACCCTGTGCCGCATTAGGATGTAGTGTATGCGCTGCATTACCTAATAGTATTAAGTTATCCTGGAATTGTTGAATTGCCTCAATAAAAAAAATGGGGTATGGGCGACGTTCTCCTAGTTTCTGAATTTTGCCTAAACGACGTCCAAATTCCATTTCTATTGTCTTTAGATATTGGTTATCTGACATATTTAGGTAATAATTTTCTCGATCTGAATGAACTGTAAAAACCAGAACAGAACGATTTTTATCAATTGGCAAGAGAGCAATCGGACCATGTGATGTAAACCTTTCATAAGCAACAGACTGATTTCCTTTTTGTGTTGTTAAATTTGAGACAATTGCGGTTTGTTTAAAATTACGTTCTTTTATTTCAATCCCAGCCAATCTCCTAACTATTGAGCGACTACCATCTGCCCCAACAAGTAATCTTGTGTTTATAGTTTCAATATTTCCAGAGCGTGATACTTTTAAAGATAGTTTTGAGTCTTGTCTCAAAAAATCTTTTAATTCAGCAGGACAAAGAAGTGTTATATTTTTATATTGTCTTATTTTTTTGTGTAAGGCATCGCCAAGTGAACGGGCGATAACTACGTGGCCTAGTTCCGGGACGTCTGCCTCAGGTGCCGCTAAATGAGTAAAGCCAAATTTTTTCTGATTGGAAACATGTATTTTTTTGATTGGTGTTGTATGCAAGCATATATCTTTCCATACACCAATATGCTCAAGGACTCGTTTTGAAGAAGTAGAAAGAGAAATTCCCCTATCATCATAACTTGGTTGCCAATCCTCGTTTGGGCTAACAGATTCAATTAGTGCAATTGAAAGATTTGTGGGGGCTATCGCACATGCGAGGCTTGCTCCGACCATCCCTGCGCCGACAATTACAACATCGTAATCATCCTGCATTAGCCATTAGTTCCTCAATTTCATCAACTGCCTTAGGGGCATCTTTACTTAAAATATCATATCCATCTTTCGTTACTAAAACATCGTCTTCAATTCGCACGCCAATGTTTCGCCATTGATTAGGTAAACTTTCTGAATTCGCGGGCAAATAAAGACCGGGTTCTACAGTCATTACCATACCAGCTTCGAGCATTCTCCATTCGCCATCAAGCTTATAATCACCAACATCATGAACATCCATGCCGAGCCAGTGACCAGTTCGATGCATATAGTATTTCGTATAATCATCATCTTTTATTAATTTTTCCGGGTCGCCTTTCAGTATACCTAATTCAACCATCCCTTCTGTTAATACTTTAACAGCGGCATCATGCGGTTCATTCCAATGCTTGCCGGGTTTAATCTCGTTAATAGCGGCTGATTGCGCTGATAAAACCAAATTGTAAATATCGCGCTGCGCCTTAGAGAACTTCCCATTAGCAGGAAATGTACGTGTAATATCACTGGCATAACACTGATACTCGGCACCTGAATCGATTAACAACAAATCGCCATCAATTATCTCATCGCTATTATTTGTGTAATGCAAAATACATGCATTTTTGCCCGAACCAACAATTGATGGATAGGCTGCATGACGCGCACCATTTTGAATAAATTCAGATATTAATTCTCCTTCCAATTGGTATTCGTACATCCCTGGCCTGCAGTTCTTCATCGCTCGTTTATGTGCTTTGGTTGAAATCTCAGCAGCTTTACGCATTAATTTAATTTCGTAACGACTTTTATATAATCGCATCTCATGCAGAAAATGATTAAGCGAAATAAATTCTTCAGGAGCAGTGACCCCCGTTCTAACTTTGTCTCTAATTTGATTTACCCAACCAAGCACTCTTTGATCGAAATTCTGATCGCCGCCCATGTTGTAATAAATTCGCTCATGCCCTTCTATTAGTCCGGGTAAAATATCATCCATATCTTCGACAGGAAAAGCGTCGTCTGCGGCATAAATTGTTGTCGCTCCTTCAAGACCAGAACGGCGTCCATGCCATGCCTCCATCTTTTCATCTCGTTCACGACAAAATAATATGCATTCTCCTTCTTCGCGATCAGGTATTAAAACTACAACGGCTTCTGGCTCTGGATAACCTGTTAAGTAGAAAAAATCACTGTCTGGACGAAATGGAAATTCAACGTCGCGATTACGAATAGAAATTGATGCAGTTGGTAATATTGCTATGCTATCTGAACCTATCA
>Ga0066850_10000262_pt1 | contig 29595 bp, 30 predicted proteins | sample ETNtaG_4_FD_67282 | JGI IMG/M metagenome (GOLD analysis project Ga0066850, IMG submission 67282) | Marine microbial and viral communities from oxygen minimum zone, Eastern Pacific Ocean - ETNP201406SV67 | ecosystem: Environmental > Aquatic > Marine > Oceanic | place: Pacific Ocean: Eastern... | reverse complement strand
TATAACATCTATTCCCGCCATATCCCCGCCAACTTCACTCACTACTTTCAAAATCTCAGCAAGCATTCCTTTTTTGTTTTTATACTCAAGTCTTACAGTAATACTATTAGCCCCACCAAGATTTCCATTACTCATTTTTAATTTCCTTATTGTTTGTATAATTGTTGGTATACTAACATTTTATATATTTGATTTCAGTTTTTCTACTTAAATGACAGAGACAGAAAAAAATAAAAGATTTACCAAAGGAATAATCAAAAATCGAGAAGATCTAACAAATGATCTATGGAAAATCTGGATAGAACCTGAGGAGAAGTTCAATTTCGACCCAGGTCAATATTGCACAGTTGGATATAATAATATTGAAAGGCCTTACTCAATTGTGTCATCTCCAGATGAAGATTTAATAGAACTATTTGTTGAACTAGTTCCTGAGCCTCTAGGGAATTTAACTCCCTTGTTATACGAGCTAAATATTGGGTCCGAAATTACATTAAGAAAAAAACCAAAGGGGATTTTTAAATTCCAATCTCAATTTAAAAATCACATAATGGTTTCTACTGTTACCGGGGTTGCTCCATTCGTAAGTATGATTAGGTCAATAGATTTTAAAAAAACAGATTATAATATTTGGATATTTGAAGGGGCTAGTTATATTGATGAATTTGGTTATCTCAATGAGTTAACATCAATTAGCGAGAAAAACGAAAAAGTAGATTTTACCCCCACTTGCAGCAGGCCTAATGACCCTAAGAATGTAGCATGGAAAGGTAAAACAGGTAGAGTTAATGAGATATTTAACTCAATTTACAATCTTGAAAAAGCGGATAAAGAAAATACTATTATATATGCATGTGGCCACCCAGATATGGTTACGGATGTTGCAGGAAAATACTCAAATAAATTTAATTTCATTGAAGAAAAATTCTGGAAACTTTAATTGATTTTTATTTTTCTAGAAAACTAGCAAAAAATGAAATATAGTAATCGAATAGATAAATTTATTCATTAAGGAGAGAAAATTATGGGAGAGAAAATAGGTTTTGTTGGCCTAGGAATTATGGGTGCCCCTATGGCTAAAAACATGATAGATGCAGGATATGAAGTTTCAGCATATGACATAGTTGAAGCAAATTTAGACAAAGTTGTTAGCCAAGGTGCTTTTAAAGCTTGCTGTCCTAAAGAGGTTTCTGAAAAAAGCGATATAACAATAATAATGGTACAAAATTCACCACAATCTGAAGCGGCTGTACTCGGCAAAGATGGTGCTCTTGAAGGAGCAAGCAATGGGGACTTAATAATTGATATGAGCTCAATTTCTCCATTAGTGTCTCAAAAAATATCAGAGCAATGTGAAGCTAAAGGGGTTAAATTTTTAGATGCTCCTGTGTCTGGTGGCGAACCAGGTGCAATAGAAGGCACATTAGCCATTATGACAGGCGGAACATCTACAGATTTCGAGAGAGCCAAGCCTATTTTTGATGTATTAGGGGCCTCTTCCGTACTATGCGGAGAAGTTGGGGCAGGAAATTTCACTAAACTTGCAAATCAGATGATAGTTGGGGCAAATATTCATATACTCGCTGAAGCACTTACGCTAACTACTAAGGCAGGCCTAGACCCTGAAACTGTATTCAATGCAATTAAAGGCGGATTGGCAGGTAGCAATGTTATGAATACAAAAGCACCAATGATGTATGAAAGGAATTTTAATCCAGGATTTAGAATTGAATTGCATTTGAAAGATATTACCAATGCAATGGAAACAGCTAATGAGCTACAATTACCTCTTCAAGTCACCTCAAATCTACACCAAGTATTAAAAGCATTGGTAATTGAAGGTAACGGAAAAGATGATCATTCTGGAATATTAAAATTTGTTGAAAATCAATCAGGAGTGGAAGTAAAGAAATAAATGCTTGAAAGATTTCATGTGCCTGAAGAAGATGAGATAAGGGTAAGTTCAGAAAAGCTAAGGAAAACTGCAGAACAAATATTTGTGAAATGCGGGATGAGTTTAGCAAATTCTAAAATAGCCACAGATGTATTATTGTCTGCTGATATTAGGGGTGTTGATACTCATGGAGTTTCTAATATGCTTAGAAACTATGTCCTTTACCTCTCAGAAGGCTCTGCAAAAGCTAATCCAAATTGGAAAATAGTAAGAGAAACCGAATCTTGCGCAACTATAGATTGCGATGAAGGCTTAGGCTTAGTAGTGGCTCCTCAAGCTATGGATATTGCAATTGAAAAGGCAAAAAAAACAGGTGTGGGGTTAGTATCTATGGGTAATGGGAGGCACTTAGGTATGGCTGGATATCATGCAATGATGGCTCTAGAACACGACATGATAGGGACCTGCATGACATCATCTACCACTAATGTTGTGCCTACTTATGCTGCTAAAGCAGGATTAGGAACAAATCCTATTGCTGTGGCTGCGCCTGCACTAAATAAGGCGCCTTTTGTTTTTGATGCAGCAACTAGTGCTATAGCCACTAATAAAGTTCGTGTTGCTCAAAGATTAGGAGTTCCACTTGCAGCTGGCTGGATAACTGATGCAAAAGGTAACCCAATAATGGAGGAAACTCCCCTTGATATTAAAGAAGATCCTGACAAAGTTAATAATCTTCTTCAGACACCAGTTGGGGCAACTCGAGAATTAGGATCTCATAAAGGTTACTCTCTAGGAATGGTGGTTGATATATTAGGATCAATATTAAATGGAAGTCTTGCGGGCCCTTTAAGGACAATGAAACAACATCAAAATCACTTTGTTGCTGCATATTCAATTGAAGCATTTACAAGTGTTCAGAAATTTAAAGAAATGATGGATGAATATTTACAGGCATTAGAAGATTTGCCTCCAGTAGAAGGGCAAGAAAGAGTTTTATATGCGGGATTGATGGAATATGAAACAGAAGCAGAGAGGAAAAATATTGGCATTCCACTGCACCCTGAAGTAATAAATTGGTTTAAAAATATTTGTTCTGAGTTAGGTCTTGATTTTGATATGACTGAAAATGGAGGCAACAACTGATGTTAGAGAGATTCCATGTGCCAGACCAGGAAATTATTTTAATTCCGGAAGAAAACTTAAGAAATGTCACCGAACAAATATTTCAAAGTCAAGGTATGCCTGAAAAGGATTGTAAGTTAGCAACTGATGCTCTTATTTCTTCAGATCTTAGAGGAGTAGAAACTCATGGGGTTTCTAATATGGTCAGAGCATATTTAGGAGCATTTAAATCAAAAAATATAAATCCTAAACCTAACTGGAAAGTTGTAAAAGAAACACCTTCCTGCATAACTATAGATTCTGATGCAGGGCTAGGAATAGTGGTAGCTCCACAAGCAATGGAGATTGCTGCAGAAAAAGCAAAAAAAACAGGCGTCGGCTTAGTAACTCTTGGAAATGGTAGGCATATAGGAATGCTTGCATATCACGCCATGATAGCCCTAAAGTATGACATGATAGGGACTTGTATGGCGGCTTGTTCGCCTAGGATGGTTCCAACTTTTTCTTCCAAAAAAGCAATAGGCACAAATCCTATAGCTTATGCAGCTCCAGCAGATAAACTCCCTCCTTTTGTTTTTGATGCAGCAATGACCTCTGTGGCTGGAAACAAAATAGTATTAGCCTCTAGATTAGGAGTTCCTTTAGAGCCTGGATGGATTGCTGATGATAATGGAAATCCAATTATGGAGAAAGTAAATATGAAAGATTTAGACCAGTATGAAGATGAATCTAAAAACTTAGAGGAAAGGTATGCTTCTGGATATATCTCAAGTTCTGTGGATCTACTTCCTTTTGGAGGAACTAGAGAGATGGGCTCACATAAATCATACTCTATGGCAATGGTAGTTGATGTTCTTGCAGGTATACTTAACGGATCAAAAACTGCCCCTACAGGAGAACATACAGGACAAGGTCACTTTTTAGCTGCATACTCAGTAGACGCATTTATAGATACAAAAGAATTTAAAGAACTCATGGATAGGTATCTACAAAGCCTTCTAGATCTGCCTTCAAATTCAGAGGGAAAGGAAGTAGTTTATGCTGGATATATTGAAGCTAGAGAGCAAGGAAAAAGGAAAAAGGAAGGCATTCCGCTACACCCTGAAGTAGTTGAATGGTACAAAAAAACATCAATTGAATTAAAAATTGATCAACTAATATGAGAAATTTTAAAATTACTTTTTTACCGTCAACTAAAGATAATTTTTCATATGATGAACTTTTAGAGAGTTGGGCAAAGAAACTATCTGACTCAGAGCCCTACCTAGAAGTAGCAATCCCTAGAAGCAAAGAGGATGCCAAAAGAGAATTAATTGATTCTGAAGCTGTATATGGCGTACTTACTGAAGAACTATTTCCGTATGCCGAAAAAATAGAATGGCTACAAGCTCCTCAAGCTGCTCCCCCTGCTGATTTCTATTTTGATGATCTTGCAGATCATTCTTTAATTGCTACCAATTTTAAAGGTATATATAACGATCATATTTCCAGTCATATATTGGCTATGATTTTATCTTTTTCAAGAAGCCTGCACACCTATATTAGGCAACAATACGAAAAGAACTGGAACCCGCTAGAACTACCATTAGGATCCACTAGATATTTACCTGAATCTACAATACTTATAATTGGTATTGGAGGAATCGGAGAGGAAACTGCATACTACTGTTCCACGCTAGGCATGAAAGTTATTGGGATTGATTCAAAAAGGCAGGAAAAACCTTCCTTTATTCAAGAGATAGAAAAACCTGGCCAATTACTAAATAAAGCAAAAGCAGCTGATTTTATTGTAAGCACTGTTCCTCATACGCCTGAGACAGAAGGGCAATTTAATTTAAATTTCTTCAAAGCCATGAAAAAAAGTGCTTTTTTTATCAACATAGGCAGAGGCATGACTACTGTTCTAGATGATCTTTTATTAGCCCTAAATCAAGAAGAAATAAGTGGTGCTGGCCTTGATGTATATGAAACAGAACCTCTTCCAAAATCACATAAGCTATGGGATAACCCTAAAGTAATTCTTACTCCTCATGTTGCTGCACACGACGTACCTTATCTTGATGAAAGAAGGTTTGAAATAATAGAAAAAAATTGTCGACTGTTTTCAAAAGAAAGAGAACTTTTCAACATAGTGGACAAAAAACTATGGTTTTAAATCGTAAACATTTTACTGCAACTGCTTTTGTATTACATCCTGACCAAGATAAAGTTTTATTACACTGGCACAACAAAGTTATGGAGTGGTTGCCGCCAGGTGGTCATATTGAAAAAAATGAATCCCCAGAAGAAGCAGTCGTTAGGGAGGTATATGAAGAAAGCGGCTTATCAATCAAATTATTCTCAAACAAATCAATATTTGAAAGCATTGGAGAAGTAAAAGAGCTTGAAAAACCCGAATCTCTGCTACTAGAACCCATTAATGACCCTGAAGAAGGTAAACACTTCCATATAGATATGATATATTTTGCAGAAGCGATTAATCCTGAGAGATTAAAGTCTGGATGGATATGGGTTAATGAGCAGGACCTAATAGAAAAAAAGAAATTAAAATTGAACGAGGGAAATTATAAACACCCTCCAGAAGATGTGATTGTTCTAGCTATTAACTGCATTAATAAAAGGAGAAAAAATGGCAACTAGAAGAGAACAGAAAAGAGCCCTAGGCAAACATACAAGCTGGGAGACAACCGAAGGTGCAGCAAGAGCACCGCACCGATCTATGATGAAAGCAATGGGGCTAACTGACGAAAATATTAACGCTCCTTTTGTGGGAATTGCATCTACTCACAATGAGGTAACTCCTTGTAATGCAGGTATAGAACCTCTCGCAGAACAAATTAAGAGGGGGGTTTTCGCTGCACAAGGCACTCCTTTTGTTTTTGGAACTATAACAGTTAGTGATGCCATTTCTATGAATACTGTTGGAATGAAAGGATCTTTAGTTAGTCGTGAAGTCATAGCTGATTCTATTGAAACAGTTGTATTTGCAGAGAGGTTTGATGGTTTAGTTGCAGTAGCAGGTTGTGATAAGAGTTTGCCTGGAGCAATGATGGCAATCGCAAGGTTAAATGTTCCTTCTGTATTTGTTTATGGTGGATCAATATTGCCAGGAAATCTTAATGGGAAAACAATTCAAATTCAAGATGTTTTCGAAGCTGTTGGAAAGCATCAAAAAGGAGATTTATCAGATGATGAGTTGTATCAAATAGAATCTAGGGCATGTCCAGGACCTGGGTCCTGCGGCGGCATGTTTACTGCAAACACAATGTCTTCAGTAGGAGAAGCTTTAGGGTTAAGTTTGCCGGGTTCAGCTTCTGAACCGGCAGTAGATCAGAGAAAATCTGCATCTAGCAGAAAAGCTGGAGAGGCTATTTTAAATCTTCTAAGAAAAAATATAAGGCCTTCTGACATACTTACAAAAAAAGCGTTTGAAAACGCAGTGACAGTAGTGACAGCTATGGGCGGCTCAACCAATACAGCATTGCACTTGCCTGCAATAGCTCATGAGATGGGAGTAGCCCTGTCTTTAGAAGACATACACGATATATCAATGAGAACTCCCCATCTAGCAGATATGAAACCAGGTGGAAAATATATTATGTATGATTTAGATAATGTTGGTGGTGTTCCATTAGTAATGAAAAGGCTATTAAAGCTTGGTCTTATTCATGGAGATTGTATGACAGTTACTGGAAAAACTGTAGAGGAGAATCTTGCAGAAATTGAAGATAATGGCACTGAGGATGATGTAGTAAGATTACCAGATAATCCTATCAGTAATACTGGAGGATTAGTTATATTGCATGGAAATCTGGCTCCTGAAGGTGCTGTACTTAAAGTTGCAGGGCATAACTATGGGAAATCATGGTCTGGACCAGCAAGGGTTTTTAATCAAGAAGAAGAGTGTATGGAATCTTTAAAAAAACATGAGATTAAGCAAGGTGATTTCGTAGTGATTAGATATGAAGGACCCAAAGGTGGGCCAGGAATGAGAGAAATGCTCTCAATTACTAGTGCCATTGTGGGGCAAGGTCTAGGCGATAAAGTATTTTTAATGACAGATGGAAGGTTTTCTGGAGCATCACATGGACCAATGATTGGTCATGTTGGTCCTGAAGCAGCAGTTGGAGGTCCTATTGCTGCAGTAGAAAATGGAGACAAAATAGAAATTAATTTAGAGTCTTTTGAATTAAATCTAAAAGTGCCTGAAAAAGAAATTAAAGAGAGATTGAGTAAGCTAGATAAGCATGTTCCCTTATATAAAACCGGAGTTCTTGGTAAATACACTAAACTTGTTCAGCCTGCCTCAAAAGGTGCAGTTACTGGCTAGTTGCCTCGAACCAGCTTCTTAATCCAGCCTTTCTTTTTTGCTGATGAACTCTTGGAGCCATTTAGTTTTGGAGGTTCAGTAGAAGGTGACATCTCAGTTCTTTTTGAATTCGATTCTGTTTTACTTCTACTAAATGACTTCTTACTTCTTGGCTTATAGCTACTTTTTCTAGTTGTTGATGCTTTTAATGGTTTTCTTTTCTTAGGTTTTTTATTCTCTCCTTCTGGAGAAGACAATTCATCGGTAACCTCTTCCTTGTTATATGATCTTGATGCTTTCTTCGCATCTGACTTAGTCATCCACAAGCTGGTAAAGAAAGTCTTGTTTAATTTAATATGCAAGTCTGCAATTCTAGCAGTTTCGGGTGAAATATTTGTATCAAATGCTGCAATTTCTACATGCCGACCTTGATCCTTTGCAGCTTGTAGTGCGGGGTAAAAATCTCCATCCCCACTTACCAAAATAGCTGAGTCATAAAGATCTTCATAGGCATTCTTCAATATATCCACACCTATCATCATATCTACACCTTTTTCTACCATCGCATCCCCTCGTTGTTTAACTATACCCAATTTAACTTCTAGGTAAGGGATGTCATATAAAGCAGAAAGGAATTTTTCCTGCTCTTCTGCACCTTTTCCATTTTCTTGTTTGATGTTGTAGTAGTATGTCCTTACTAACTCTCTATCACCTGCTAATTTCTCAGCAAATTTTCCGAATTTAAGATCATTCCTTGAAAAATGCTGATTTAACACGTGATATAGATTACTACCGTCTATAAACACCATTACTCTTTCTTTTTTTATTTGAGGTTCTGATTCTGACATAATAACTCCAAGTCCTTAAGACTTATTTGATGAAAATATAAATAAATAATATTGTTTATTATAAATCAATTCATATATTAGATTACAGTATTTAAGCACACAAAAAATATAAAAATGAAGAACTTAGCAGACTTTATACCAGCTTTTGAATGCAATATTGATATGCCAAACGGCTTACAATGGTTTAATAATGAACTTTTCGTTATAGATCAAAAAACTGATAATGTTTTTATTCTTGATAATAAAGGTGCAATCAAAAAAAATATCCCAACAATTTGTGAAAATGGCTCTGGCATTACTGTTGGCGGCGGCTTTATATGGCTTGGCTCAAATGGTCGCACCAATGCGCGTACATTTAGAGGGACAGACACACACATGAATTGGATTTTAAAAGTTAATCTAGATTCCGGAGAAATAGTTTCCAGGTTACCTACTCCTGATGGAGGAGGTATTCATGGGATTGAGTGGGATCAAGATAAATTATGGATTACTGCTTTTAACCCTACAGCTTTGATTTTGGTAGATCCTAACTCATTCAAAGAATTGTTTAAATTTAATATAGCCCAATCCCCTCATGGCCTTGCTATAGAAGGAGAGTCAATCTGGTGCTCAGATAGAGTCGATAGAAATATTGTAAAATATAATAAATCCACAGGTGAAAAATTAGAGCAAATTAATGTGCCAAAAGATGGGCCAGACCCTCATGGACTTTCTATAATTGATGGGAATCTTTGGTATTCAGATGCTGCTTTTCCAGATCCAGTAAGGCCTTATCCAGAAATAGGTTACGTAAAAGTTAATAATGAAAATTCTTGATACACATCATCACTTATGGGACCTTTCTTTAAGATCTTATGATTGGATTAAAGATCTACCAGCAATTGAATCTAAAAAAATCGATAAGAATTTTCTTTGCGAGGATTTAATAAGAGAAGCTAAAAAATGTGAAGTTCAGAATACAATTTGTGTTCAAGCTCATCAGTCTGAAGATGAGGCCGAATGGCTACTTGATATAGCTAACAAATCTCCAATAATCAAAGGAATTGTTGGATGGATTGATCTTAAAAGTCCAGAAATTGAGAACAAACTAGATAAATTCCAGAAAGATGAGAAATTTGTTGGGATAAGGCATGTTTGGCATGACGAAAAAGATGAGGGATGGATTATGGATGATGATGTTTTAAGAGGGTTAAAAATTCTTTCAGAAAGAAAGGTCAATTTTGATTTTTTAGTGAGGCCTAATCATTTGAGATATATAAAACAAGTGTATGAAAAAATACCTAACCTAAACGGTGTAATTGATCATATTGCTAAGCCAGAAATATCAACAAATAAATTTGAACCATGGGCAAGCGACATTAGCGAGCTTTCAAAAATAAATAATCTGCACTGTAAAATTTCTGGAATTATTGAAGAGACGAGCAGTGATCAGGACTTAAATAATATACATTTGTATTCTTCTCATGTCATTAATTCTTTTGGTAAAAAAAGAATAATGTACGGGAGTAATTGGCCTGTATGCTTAACTAAAAATTCTTATCAATATGTTTTGAATTTAGCAAAAAATTTAACCACTAATTTTTCTTCTCCTGAAAAAGAAGATTTTTTCTTTAATAACGGTTCTAATTTTTATAATATTTAAACTTCATTTGCCTTAGGATCAAATGAAGGGTTTCCCAAAGGATAAAGATTTCTTTTTATATTTTTAAAACTTAAATTTTTCAAGTCTGCAGTTGTTGTACCTTTTGTGTTCACTAAAAATGTTTTGGCTGCAAAAGGATCATAAGCCGGCCTAGGGAGTATAACCCCCCTTGTTGTAATCAGTTTCTTTTTAGATGGATCTATTCCGATATGAGTGATTTGACCAATACTTTGTGGAGGCTGTCTTAGTGAAGTTAAAATGATTGAGCCTTCGTTTTGAGTTTCAAATAGTACTGTTGGCCCTTGGTTGTATTTTGTATAGCCACCATGCCTAATCTCGCTATCTTCCCATGTGCCATCAGTTATATTCATTACTTTCCCCTCTAATTCAACAGGCGCTCCATGCTGATCATCGACTTTACCGCCAATTCTTAGATTGATATCTGAGCCTATCCCGGATTCAATACACTTAGAGACTGACTCTGGGTCAAAAAATACAGTACAGTAATTTCCTACATTCTGCCGAACTATTTCATGTAAAAGAAAGGTTGAATCTGCAGAACTGCCTCCGCCTGTATTATCTCCAACATCATTAAGAACAACTGGAAATTCTTTAGATTCCTTAGCTATTTTCACAGCATCTTCTACTTCATATGCATCTAAATTGTACTTTTCCTTATTTTCCCAAGCTCTATAAGAAACCCATTCACATTTTTCCCTAGAAAGCTCAGAATTATCATTCGTATAAACAATGAAAGATGCACCAAGCTCAGGGACATCAGCAAATTGGAAGCCTAAAGCAAAACTTGCAGATGCTACTAGAGGGTTGTTGGACAAAGATTCCATATCTTCTATTATTTTAGATACAGGCTCTTCAAACGTATTTTGCTTGGTCATGTTAATCATCATAGGAGGGGCAATAAAAGTACCAGTTGGTTTTAATTCATTTTTCAACATCTGATCCATTAATTTTGCAGCCTCCACACCTCTATCATATGTATCTAAATGGGGGCATGTCCTAAAAACAACTAATATATCTGCACTTTCAAACATCTTAGTAGAAATATTTGCATGCTTATCTAAAGTACAAATTATTGGAAATTCAGACCCCATCTTATTTCTTAATCTAAATAAAACTTCCCCGTCTACATCAAGATATTCTTCAGATACTGTTGCTCCATGGAGATTAATTATTAAGCCATCCATTTCATCTTTATTTATTTCATTGACTATTCTATTTGCAATATAATCAAAAGCAGATTTTTCGACAGTTCCAGAAGGTGTCGCTATGCCGCAAAATTTTGGAATAAAAGTATTGCCCTGTCTCTCTATCTCATCAATAGAACCACTAAGTTCATGATTTCCGTCTCTAAAATGATCAACTATGTGATCCCCGTGCAGAAAATCACCAAAAGAAGGGTCCTTGAAATTTTCTAATGGTGTGTTTTTCTTTATAAAATTATTTGACTCATGCATAAAGCATGTCAAGCCAATTTTCATACTAACCTCTTCCAATAAAAGGCATTTTAGTAGCCATTATTGTAATAAACTGAACATTAGTTTCTAATGGAAAATTAGAAATATTTACAACGACTTCTGCAACATGGTTTACGTCAAAAGTGGGCTCTACAACCGTTGAGCCATTAGCTTGAGGTACACCATTCTTCATTCTTTCTGTCATATCTGTAGCAGCATTACCAATATCTATTTGGCTACATGCAATATTATATTTTCTTCCATCTAAAGAAATAGATTTTGTTAATCCGCTAACTCCATGTTTAGTGGCTGTGTAAGGAGCCGAGTCTGGCCTAGGCGCATATGCAGAAATTGAGCCATTATTAATAATTCTGCCCCCCATAGGATTTTGATTTTTCATAATCTTTATTGCCTCTTGAGAGCACAAGAAAGTCCCGGTTAAATTTGCATCGACTACATTTTGCCAATCGTCATAAGTCAGATCTTCAATAAGTTTTTTAGGAGCTCCGCCTCCAGCATTATTAAAAAGGACATCTAGCCTACCAAATTCACTGATAGTTTTTTGAAAAAGATTTTTTACAGATTCAGGATTTCCTACATCACAGGTTACCCCCAAGATTTTTGAGCTATCACCGTTCTCTTTAACTGTTTGCACAAGAGGATCTTCTCTTCTGCCAGAAATTACTACCGAATAACCCTCGTTAAAGAGAGCTATTGCAGATGCTTTTCCAATACCAGACCCTCCTCCCGTAACTATTGCAACTTTTCCATTATCTTTTGTCATGCTATCTCCAGAATAAATTTGTACCAAACTAATTTACATAAATAATATTGCATTAAAAACTTTTCTGCTAGAAGATTGGATTAACGAGGTGAAATATGAGCAAGAAACTTAAAGCATTGGTTCTAAATAGTAAATTCTTAAGCCTTTCTATTGATGACTTGAAATCAAACACAACTGTCCCTATTGAATGGCATGTAATCGATTCTTCTAAGAAAGAGGATATAAGAAAACTTCTACCAGATTTTAATGTTTTAGTTTCAACATCTATGGATATTTCCTGGAAAAATGAATCTAAAAATTTGGAAGCAATTTTTATGCCTGGCGCAGGCTGGGACAAAATCTCTCCTGAAGCTGTACCAGAAGGGTGCGTTGTCACTAACAGCTATGAACATGAAGTTGGAATAGCGGAGTATGTTCTAATGTCAATGATTGCACTAGATCGAGAATTAATTAATTCTCATAATACTTTCATCGAAAATAACTGGGATTATTGGCCAGCCAGATTTGGGCCTTTTAAAGAATTGACTGGAAGAAATGTAACTGTAATAGGCCTCGGGAGGATAGGCAAAAAAGTTCTTGAACTAACTAAAGTTTTCGGAATGAATAATTATGCTGTAGAAGAATTTGATGTTACGGAAGAGATTGTAAGTGATCTCAAAATAACAGAGGTAGTAAAGCCAAAAGATATGACAAAATTAATTTCAATTTCAGACTTTGTGGTCGTATGTGTCCCATACATTGAATCTACGAAAGGTTTGATAGGAGAGAAAGAAATATATTCTATGAAAAATGATGCATTTATTATTAATCCTGCCAGAGGACCCATAATAAAGGATGAGCACCTCTATAATGCATTAAAATCTAATAGGATCGCTGGAGCTTGCCTTGATACTTGGTATACATACCCTAAGGGCGCATCAGATAATCCGAAACCATCAGAATATCCTTTCAATGAATTAAAAAATGTAATTCTAACCCCGCATATCTGTGGCTCAACATATGGGACAGCTTCAAGAAGAATGAAGATAGTTGCAGAAAATATTAACAATTTTTATAACGATAAGCCTCTGATTAATGTAGTAGAAGAATTATCGAAAATATAATTATTTCGAATTGAATAATTCAAACATTACTATTGATGCAGCAACAGAAGCATTTAAGGATTCTATCTTATCCTTCTCAATAGTAATTTCAGTAAATATATCAATTTGAGATTCAACTTTCTTGGATATCCCATCATGCTCTGACCCAATGACAATCCCAACTCTTTCAGAGAATTTATGATCCTTAATGGACCTGCCTGCACCAGACTTTAAGCCAACTGTCCAAAAATCAAATTTTTTTAATTTATTTATAAAATTTGAGATGTTTGTAACCCTGATTATATTTAGGCTGTGAATAGCGCCTGATGATGCCCTAATTGAACCTGAAGTAATCCCTACAGATCTTTTCTTTGGTATAACTATGTAGTCTATTCCAAAAGCAAGGGCAGATCTCGAAATTGCTCCAAAGTTATGAGGGTCTTGTATTCCATCAAGGATAAGCAATCTTATTTGCGGAATATCTCCACTTAAAATGTCCCATAATTTTTTTTCAGGGAAATACCCCTCAGAAACTAAATAAGCTAATATTCCTTGATGCCTTCCTGTATGGCTAATTTTATTTAGCTCAGATTCATCTGCAATTTCAATTGGAATATTAAATTTTCTAGCTGTGTTTAACAATTCATTTATAGAATTTGAATTACTACTACTAGCACTAGCTACAATTTTCTCTATGCTGGAAGGGCTCTTCAAGGATTCTGCAACAGATCTCCTGCCTTCAGATAAAGGATCTTTGTTCATTTTTGATGTTCTACTTGGCATTATTCAAAAAAAAGATACTTAAAATTCATTTTAATTGTTTTTCATCACTGCTAGGATAACTTTTAATACAATAATTATCTAAAAATTGATATGAAAAACAACTTAGCCTTAATAATAAGATACAAATTGTTGATTGCAATTTTCAGTTTATTGCTTATCGCTTGTCAATCTTCAGGGCTATCTGGATCTTCAATTCTTTATATTTCTGAGAAGGATGGTAATCCAGAAATTTATTCTATGGATAAGAATGGAAATAATCATTTAAGGCTTACTAACAGCTCAAAACAAGAAACCACTCCCAAACTTTCTCCTGATGGGAATAGCATTTCTTTTATTTCAACAAAAAATTCTATTAGAGAACTATGGATGATGGATTTTGAAGGCAACCAAGAAAAATTATTAAGTAGAAAAGGGGAATCAGTAGAAGATTTCTTCTGGTCGCCAGATTCTACAAAAATTGCTTATAAAGGAAAAAATTCAGATGGTCAGCATGATATTAACGTTTATAGTGTTTCAGACGGATCAATTAATGAAGTCACTAATAATACCGCAATTGAAAAACTAGGAAACTGGTCTCCAGATGGAGAATGGATTGTATATTCAGTAATTAAAACTGATCAAATTCTAGATGATGGAGACAAAAGGGTTGGAATATTCAAAAAAAATCCTCAAGGTGTAGATGAAGTTAGACTAACTGAAAATTTTGAAGATCATGGTCCTATGTGGTCTCCAGATGGGAAAAATATAGCATTTCTCTCAACTAGAGGTGGGGATGACATAGATATTTATGTAATTGATGCTGATTCCAAGGAAGAAACAAACATTACTGTCAGTCAAGGCAATGATTATGATTATGCCTGGTCGCCAGATGGGAAAAGAATTGTATTCATATCTGAAAGAGAAGATAATCCTGAAATTTTTGTAGCAGATATTTCATTAAATGAGAAGCCGATTAGGTTAACAGACAACCTTAGCACTGAAAGTTCTCCTATCTGGAAAGATGGAAAGATAATTTTTGTATCAGATTCTGATGGAGATACAGATATATATAGCATGACTCCATCTGATGGATCAGGTCAAAAAAGGTTAACAAATACTGATCAGTCTGAACGAACCCCAAGCTGGTAAAAAGATACCGAATTAATAAAATTTAACATTTTCGCAACAAATTTTGATCTAATCTTAGAATGATAGTAAACTTACTCCTTTCAGAGTCGAAAGGCGATTTGCATCTGCAAATTGTCAATATAAACTAAAAAGATGGAGGAGAAATGTTCTCTAAAAGAAATTCAATTTCTTTTATAGTAATCGCTTCACTTATGTCTTTGATAATGGCTTGTGGATCAACTGAAACTGTTGAAGTTATAGTTGAGAAAGAAGTAATTAAAGAAGTACCAGTGGAGAAGATTGTAAAAGAAACTGAGGTTGTTGAGAAAGAAGTTGTTAAGGAAAAAGTTGTAACTAAAGAGGTAAAAGTCGAAGTTGCAGCTCCTGTAGAAGAAACCGTTGATCTTGTTTGGGGTAAAAAGAAGATTGAGGGAGTATTCGGACTTCGGTGGCAAGGACCTTACAGAACATCTGCAGTTATAGACATGCAGGGTGTAGAAGAACCACTTTTCATATATAAAAATGGTACTCCTATGGAACCTTACACAGCAGACAGCTGGGATGTAAGCGCAGATGGTAAATACTTAAATATTAAAATAAAGAAGGGTATTGGTTTTAATTCTCCAAAAGGATTTGAATCAGTAGACTTCGGTGAATTCGATGCGAATGATGTATGTTGGTACTTTAACAATGCTAACCCATCAGTAAACGCAGAGAGTACTGACCCTAACGGTGGTGACTATGCTGCTGTATTTGGTAACTGTGAAGTTGTTGACTCACACACACTAAAATGGGAATTGGTATCACCACTTTACTTCTGTTTCCCAATCTCTGACTTCGGTTGTTTGAGTGCCAGAATGGCTCCTCAATCTCAGAAGTCTTTTGATAAAATGGGATACGAATGGTCTAAGTCTCACCACGTAGGTACTGGTCCTTACATTCAAGGAGCATGTATAGCTGGTGACAGATGTACTATTCACAAGGCCGGTGACAAACACTGGGCTGGTAATGCAGGAACTATAGACTCTATGACTCAGATTCAAGTTCCAGAAGTACAGACTAGAATAGCAATGCTAGAAAATGGAAGCGTTGACATTGCCGACATGGACTTCAAGATGGTTCCAAGTCTTTTGGACAAAGGTCTTGATTTCGTAGAAACAATGCCAGGTTCATACGTTAACCAGTCAATTATTTGGGCAGGTAACTTATGGGAAGAAGTTCATTCACGAACAGGGGAAGCTTTAAACCCTTGGGATGCACCTTCTTATGCTAAAGACTATCCTTGGATAGGAGACCCATGGCAAGATATATACCCAGACAAGGTTGTCTACACAGATACTGATAACCCTGCAGGTATGACTGACATGGAACAAGCAAGACTTGTAAGACTTGCTCTTAGTATTGCAATCGATAGAAATGCAATTAACAAAAACTTGTTAAACGACCTTGGACTTCCAATATACTCAGAGTATATGGGGCCTGAATACCCAGGTTGGGACGCAAGTAGAGAAACAGGTTGTTGGGACGTTGGTGACATCGGTACTGGTACTGGTGTAACTAAAGCTCCTACAAAGCACACATGTTCAGGTACAGAAGCTGTACTTGGCGCCAATGGTATTCCTTGGGAATTGCCAGGTGGTGGTGGAGACATGGCATTCGCTGGAGAGCTACTTGATAAAGCAGGATACCCTGCAGATTCAAGTGGTAAAAGAACTAGCTTTGGAGACGAATTAGTTCTTCAGAGTTATGTAGCAGAAACTGGTGAAGTATCACTAGAAGTTGCTGACACAGTTATGTCTAGCTGGACACAACTTGGATTAACAATTAGTGGTTTAGAAGAAGACTATGGTGGAGTAATTAGCCCTCGAATGAGAAGGAGAGAGCAATTACTACCAGTATTAAAGAATGGTGACGTTCACTCGAACTCTTACCCTCTTGACTGGCCTCTACCTACAGTTGACTCTTCATCTTCAAGGCCAGGATGGGGTCCTGGATTCGAATCACCAGCACAAGCGTACTGGTTGTTCCAAATCCTACCTGAAAAAGATCCTGCTAAAAGAGGTGAAATGCACTTAATGGGTGTTGACTACAGTATGTTCTGGCAGCAATATGGTGGAATATACATGATACCTAAGGGTGTTGTTGGACAGAGTGGCATAACATGGGATGGTTGGATTTCTCACTATGCAAACACTTCTGCTCCTCAGTTTATAAAAGTTCCTAGCGGTTACAACGGTGCTGGTGCAGTATACGTTAAGTAACTAACTACTAGGTCTTTTAAATAAGACGCTGAATATGAAGAGCCCCGAACTATCGGGGCTCTTCTATTTTGTGCAACACGACAATTATTATTAAAATGAAATAATGAAATTAATTAGATTTATAACTTTGTTTATTGGCGGAATAGCCACACTAACTATATTGGCTCAATATATTGGAATTTATGTAGCTTTTGTTGTTGGATTAGGAATAGTTATTTTCGTTATAAGACAAGACTTAAAAGATAGAAAAACTAATAAAGAAGAATGAACTTAAAACCTTTATACATATCATTTTTAATTATTTGTATTGTTGCATTTTTAGCATTTGGTTGGAATGCAATATTTATAATTTTAGGCCTTATATTAGCAATATACTTAACTTCAACATTTACTCGTTTATATTTGAGGAGAAAATTTAATAATTTTTTAAATGAAATTAACAAGATGAATTCAGATTTAAGTAAAGAAGATATATTTGGACAATCTAAAACCGAATTATTGACTGAAAAATTTTTAGATAATAAGAATGAAAAAGAAAAAGTTTATAAGCCATCAAAGAGGAAAGAAGAATGAACCCAATATTATTAACATCTATAGCAATAACAATTATAGGAACTTTTATAATGAATGTTATTTTTACTATTTTTCTTAGATTTATTATAGATGTTTCCTTAAGTAGTTTTCTAATAACACTTATATCATTAGCTATATCAGCATTATTTGGATTAAGATTTTACAGGAATAATATGCCCAAAATAACAATAGAAAAGTCAGATAGGTCTAAGATTAAGAATAATAGAAAAAATAATTAATCTAATCTATATTCTTAATTTCAGCATCACAAGCTTCAATTATTATTTCTTCTGATTCAGGGCTTAAAGGTGTGTTTCTTGTCTCATAACCACCTTCTTCGTAAGCCACTGCAGTAGGCAGATAACCATGTATCCCATTTGCATAACCTGATAAAACTATTTTCTTATTAGGATTCAGGGATTTGATTTTATTTCCATATTCTATAAAAGGCTCCAAAGGGATGCCTTGAAGCACTATATCGCCTATCTTTATAGTTTGTATCCAAATATTTACTTTTCCATCTTTTGATCTTAAAGAGTTTCTTCTTGTAAAGTTAGCTCTTTTTGCATTTGAAACCATCTTTTTTATCTCTTCTTGGTTTCCTGATTCTCTAGCTTTTTTTAATTCCTCTAATGCAAGCTCATAGACTTCAGAAGCCTCTTCGTATGAAGGAAATTCTAATGTAGGAAGATCTATATAAATATTGCTAATAGCCAAATCATCATTAGGAGTATTAACCGGAACATCTTCATATATGCCTAAATCTGCTCCTGCAGGAATAATTTCGACTAATTTTTCTTCTCTTTCAAATGGATCCATAGACATTCTTACTTTAGAAGCTTCGAGCCCAAGTATCTTTCCTGCTTTTCTGGCCACTTCAACCTCACCTACAAAAGTATGAATTGGGCCTTGATTTCCTGCATAACCTTGAAAGAACAGGCATCTTCCGCCAATTATTTCTTCTACAGTTTTTCTCATGTGCCCTGGATAGTCCGGTGATAATAATCTATTTTCTGGGCCTAATATGTGCGGATGACATGCATATCCTACTATTGTTGCAACTGGAGTGCCATCAGCAGCATCAAAACCTATCACATCTACCGAGTGGTCTACAGGCCCATCCCAATTTCTTCCTGTAAAAAGAGTTCCGCTCTTATCAGCAGGTCTTCTATTAATGTTGATATCCGACCTGCCATTACCATATGAAACGTTGCAATCTACTACTGAACTTATAGCTTCATCTATAGCTTTAGATATCTTTTCAGGGAATGAGTCGTAATATGGATTAATTAGCTCCACACCTTCTGTAATCCACCCAGCGCCATTTAAATTATCTTTTCCATATGGGGGACCGGCATGAGTATGGCTCAAACATATTCTAATATTCTCTCTAGGGATATCTAAACTGGAAATCACTGCATCCCTAACCATACTGTCAATTTCTTCGCTCATACTACATAAGTCAAAATCAAGTATAGCTACTCTATTCTTTGACGATTCACTCTCTAAATACATTACATAGCAATACATAGGCATATCTATTCCTTCTGCAACTTGGTGAACTGAAGATCCCCAGTTAGCATGAGGCATGCCAATAGGAGGCGTTATATCTACTCTAGATGTTCCTATTTTTAGCATTTTTTCTCCTTAATAAGATATTTTCAATCGAATTTTTTTATCTCTGAATCACAAATATCAAGTATTAACTCTTCTGATTCAGGACTCAAAGGTGTATTTCTTGTCTCATAACCACCTTCTTCATAAGCCTTTGCAGTAGGAAGATACCCAAGCCAACCATTTGTATATCCTGACCAAAATATTTTTTTATCTGGATTCAAGGATTTAATTTTGTGACTAAATTCCATAAATGGCTCTAAAGGTAAACCTTGAAAAATTATGTCTCCTATTTTTATAGTTTGTATCCAAATATTTACTTTTCCTCCCTCAGATATCTGAGTAAGTTTCCTTGTAAAATTAGTCCTCTTCACTTTGGAAACCATCTTCTTTATTTGATCCTGGCTACCCGATTCTCTAACTTTTTTTAGTTCTAACAGTGCATTTTGATATGCTTCAGATGCTTCTTCATATGATGGAAAGTCTAATGAGGGCAAATCAACGTATGCATTTCTTATTTGAACTTCATCAGTTGATGATTTTAAAGGAACATCTTCATACATTCCTAAGTCTGCCCCTGCAGGAATAATTTCTACTAATTTTTCCTCTCTTTCAAAGGGATCTATGGACATTCTAACTTTAGAGGCCTCCAACCCGAGGATTTTTCCAGCTTTTCTAGCTACTTCGACTTCTCCAACAAAGCCATGAATTGGGCCTTGATTACCAGCAGCACCTTGTAAAAATATACAACTTCCACCAACTATCTCTTCTACCGTCTTTCTCATATGACCCGGATAATCAGGTGAAATCAGTCTGTTATCTGGACCTAGTATAGTGGGGTGGCATGCGTATCCAACTATTGTTGAAACAATATTTTCATCTTCATCATCAAAACCTATTACATCAACTGAATGATCTACAATTCCTTCCCAATTTCTGCCAGTAAAGAGATTCCCTTTTTCATCTGCCGGTCTTCTATTTATATTGATATCAGACCGTCCTTTTCCATATGAAATATTACATCTTTTCAAAGAATTAGTTGCCTCTTTTACTGCCTTTGAAATTTTGTCTGGAAAACTATCAAAATATGGTTTTATTAAATCTACACCTTCTGTCAGCCAACCACCACCAGTAGAGTCACTTCTGCCATATGGGGGACCTGCATGAGTGTGACTAACGCTTATTCTGATATTTTCTTTTGGAATGTCAATAACAGAAATAACAGCATCTCTGATCATTTGGTCAATTTCATCATCAATAATACATAAATCTAAATCAAGGATAATAACTTTATTTTTTGAAGACTCGCTCTCAATATACATCACGTAGCAATATAGAGGCATATCTATTCCCTCGGCAACCTGATGAGTAGATGATCCCCAGTTTGCATGTGCTATACCAATAGGAGGTGTTATATCAGCTTTAGAAGTTCCTACTTTTAACATTTTTTCTCCTTACTAAAATATTTATATATATAGTAATAATTATAATTAATAGCATTATTTAAATTTTATCCATGCAACCGCTGAAACAGCACTACCTATTAATGCTAACAGTGAAGTAAGTATAATTACAGAATCAAATCCACCTAAATCATAAAGTAACCCTGCAACTATAGGTGAAAGTGAACCTAATATGGCGCCTCCAGCGAATAGTAATGATACTGAAGTACCTTCAGTGCCAGGAACAGTATAATCCATAGCAGCAGCAGCAATCACAGGAATTATTGCAAATAAAACACATCCTAATAATAAAAGAAGGATTATTAAAGTTATTCCTGAATTGCTAAACCTAATCAGAAAAATAAATAAACTTGTAAGTAGCATTCCTAAAGTTATTACAGGCAATCTACCAACTCTATCTGAAATATGTCCCCATAATGGAGTGAAAATTACTCCAGATATACCTATCAGAGAAAAATGAAATCCAATAGATAAAGGAGTTAAATCTAGATATTCCTTTAGATATATTAAGAAATATACAGTAAATGCACTATGCACAGATGCCCTAATCGCATGAAGAGACACCATAGTTATAACTTCTATTCTTTTTAATGATTGCATAGCTTTAAAAAAATAATTTTTGAAATTAAGTTTTTCTGCAGAATCTATAGATATTTTTGCACTAAATAAAAAAACAATAGAAGACAAAATTAAACACAATATTGCCATTAAAAAAGCTAATTCTCTCCATTCAAAATTAATTGATAATGACTTGTAAATTACTATTCCTGATAAAAGACTACCGGTAATCAAAGGACCTAGAGCATTTCCAGCTGAAGCAGCAGATAAGTGTACTCCTAAAGCATATGCCTTTTTCCCTGGGTATTTTGAACTTAAAACTGCAAATGCAGGAGGATGCCAAAGATTTGCTCCAGCCCCTAAGACAATAAAAGACAAAAACCCTAACACTACCCAATTAGATTCTGAAAGAAAGGAAACCAAAATGAAACCCAAAAATAACATAAATGCGCTAGAAGAAATGATTAAGCCAACTCTTTTTTTATATAAATCAGTCAATAGCCCTGCAGGAACATTAATTAAGCCTGCAGCCATACTATTCGTAGAAGCCAAAGCTCCAATTTGAACTCCTGAAAGGGATAGGCTCTCTTTTATGAATGGAATTAAGACTTGAACGGAAGATGAAAATATATGCTTTGATCCATGCCCAAAAGATAAAAAATATAAAAGGGAATTTTTTCTAATATCTTCTTTATTGATCCGCAAAGAATCTATTATTCAGGTAATAGTCCTCTTAATTCATTTGCTACTGGCCCCGGATCAGTTATTTCTTCCATCCTAATCGTCATCCTTGCACCAATTCCGCTTGATACCACCACACTTCCTCTTCCAGTTATTATCTCAAATAAACTTCTTGCCTCTTGAATAGATATTATTCTACCAACAGGAATTTCATTAGTATAAAGCCATAGAAACTTATACATATGAATTATTCTTCTATCTGTTACAAGATATGTGATACATAGATTTCTCAAGTATCTAGTAGTTCCCTTAAAGAAAAGCCAAAATCCAATTAAACCAACAGCAAATGGATATACGTAAGGAGCGAGTGTAACAAAGAATAAATAACCAGCAATACCAAAGAAAGGCACAGAAACTAACATCCTAAAATATGCAGGTCTCATTGTTGGGTGCCTCATTATTAGTTCTTTCTCTCCTTTTACCAACATTGGCATAGGAAAGCTTGCAAGGAACCCAAGCACAAAGCCAGTAACTAAAAGAAAACTTCCTATAGCCGCACAAACAACAGAAGGGAGTAATAAATCACCCTTAGCATCTCCTTCAGCAAGAAGCAGTCCATAACCTGCAAAAGCTAGAAAAGGTAATGATACTAATAGGTTAACAAAGGTTTTAACTATAAAGTTAGAAACCCCTCTTATTTCTGGTGGCACGTCTGGTATATTTGCATTTGTAGTCATATATCTCTTTATTCCTTCTCGTTTATTTTAGCCTTAATTTATAAAAATGTTAATTCCCTCTTAACATTTGAAGTAAAGTAGCTCCAACAGTTACTACAAGACCAAGCATAGCTAACGTGGTTGGATCCTTCATTCTCTCTTCTATTCCTTCATTCATTCCACATTCAATCTCTGTACCTATATCTACATTACCAAAAAGACCTCTAGATTCCTCTTCATCCTCAACGAAACATCTTTCTTCCGGTTCAAAAAAGTCATCACGTCCTCCAGAGCCATCCATATTCTTCATCATATCTCTCTGTTGCTCCATTCTTTCTTGCTCCATCCTCATCTGTTCATCCATCATTTCTCTATCCATCCTGTCTCGCTCTTCCCTCATCTCCCTTTCTTGTTCCAATCTTTCCCTGTCAGCTTCCATCTGCATATCAGTTCTTTCTCTCTCCATCTCCATTCTTTCCCTGTCAGCATCCATCTGTCTTTCCATCATTTCTTGGTTCATCCTGTCTTGCTCTTCCATTCTTTCCCTGTCCATCCTCATCTGCTCTTCCATTCTTTCTTGCTCCATCCTCATTCTTTCATCATCTTGCTTCTGCATGTCATTCATCATTTGGTTACCCATGTCTTTCATTCCGCTCATTCCGCCCATCATTCCACCCATCATTCCTCCACGGCTACCTCGGCCATAATCTATTTTTTCCGCACCAAAATTAGCATTACCATCAGGAAGTAAAATTGCATTTGATCCAGGATCGCAATGATTTACCAATCCAATCTTGCCTCCCTGTTTTGTGGTGAATGCAATTGTACATGGATCATCCTGTGAGAATGCTACAGTATGAATTTCACCTGGAATTCGCACAGGGAGCTGCTCTTGGCTAAAATTATTTTGCCATCCTATGTTTGACCAATATAATTGGTCATTCTTAAGAAATAAAAATTGAGGCTGCATTTCTCTTGAGGGGCGAATTCCTTCATAAGGATGAAAAGCGGGAGATCTCTCATTTTCACCGCCTTCTCTTATAGGCCAATTCCTAAAATCATCCATATTGTAGCCCCAAATATTCCCGTTTACTTGATATGCAAATATATTACCGTGTGCTTCTCCAGCAAATGCAGGTTCTGATTCATCTTGAGGGCTAAAAGTCATAGGAACTGCTTCACTTTGACCAAAACCTGATTCTTCTGGAGTTCCCCAAATATTTTTTAAAAATATATCCTTGTTGCCATTGATATCCGATACAAATATCATCTGATCCCAAGGGCCCCAATCAGGTTGCGTTTCATTAGATCCGTTATGGGTCAAATTAAATTGCCTCTCTCCTTGCATATCTTTAACAACAATATTGAAGAATCCGTCCTGATTTGAGGAATAAGCGACATGAGATCCATCTGGGCTAAGAGTGGGCCATCTTTCGTCAGAAGCAGAAAAAGTAATCTGCCTCAAGTTGTTACCTTGGCCATCCATGGTATATATATCCCAATTGCCATTCATTTTTGAGTCAAAAACCACAGTTCCATCCATATAAGGCCTATCAGTAGGAATTTGATTATTAAAGTCTAGTTCAGTTTCATGGCTAACAGCGTTAACATCTTGAGTAAATAAATAGAAAGACCCTAGAGTTAATACCAATATAAATAGTTTTATAAATGAACGCTTAAACAATTTTTACTCCGAGGCTAAGGATTTCTTTTTATCTAATACTTCATATGCATATGAAAAGTCACCTGGAAGCATTCCTAATGCTCCACCTGGAATTCCATTATATACATCTACTACTACAGCGGTAACTTCAGATTCTACTAATGTGTCACTTAAGAACCCTTCTCCCATATCTTTCGCAACATTAGTTAATGCCTGCTCAAGAGCATCCCCCGACTTATCTTCAAGCTTTTCTGTTTCAATAGGGTAAGCAAGTGTAGCAATAAATGATACTGCTGCTCCTACAATTAAGAAACCTGCGACTAAGCCTAGAGCCACACCACCGATTTTGTCTAACCATCCAAGCAACACTACGCTTAGCATTGTCTTTAGGATTTTTGCTACAAATCTTCCAGCAATAAAGATTCCAACATAAATTACTACATACGCTAAAGCAGTAGCTATAGATTCGCTTTCAACATTTTGACTTATAACTCCAACGACTCGCTCCGAAAATTGACTACTGACTAAACTAGCAACGTACAAAGAAGCCACAGTTAATGCTCCGGTAATTAATCCTGATCTATAACCCCATAATGCTCCTAAGGCAAAGAGCACAATCAAAATCCAATCAAAAAAGTTCATATAAGCCCCCTTAAATCTATCTTAACTATATCTTCTAAATAATCCTGTGGAATGTCAATCTCAACAAATATTATGGTCGGGGAGCCGGGATTCGAACCCGGGACCTCCTGGTCCCAAACCAGGCGCGCTGCCAAACTGCGCCACTCCCCGATATAGGTTTATTTCAAAGCTTTGGCAATACTCTCACAACCTTGCATATATATTGTTGCATCAGTATTTATAGATATGTATTGTACACCTAAATCTTTTAGCCATTTCCCCATTTCAACATCTTTGGCATATGAACCTACTGCCCTTCCAGCACTTCTAGCTTTATCTGCCGCAATTTTCATAGCGTCAGCAACTTTCTTATCAGTAACTTGACCAGGGACTCCTAAAGACTGTGAAATATCGTAAGGACCTAAGAAAAGAACATCTATACCTTCAACTTCCATAATTTCGTCTAAATTATCTAATCCTTTTTTACCTTCTATATGAACAATTGTCATTGTTTTGTCATTCTGTGTATCTGTGTGATCCTTACCTTTATTAACGAAGTAGTCCCCTGCTCTAGTAAAAATTGATAATCCTCTATGCCCAATAGGATCATATTTAGCTGCATTAACTACATCAATCGCATCTTGTTTAACATTTATCTGGGGAACCTGAACACCAGTTGCTCCGACATCTAGGGCTCTTAAAATCAATCTTTCATTGTTTTCACCCACTCTCACTATAGGGTCAACTCCAGTTCCATTTGCAATCATAATCAAGTCAGTAATTGTTTGCATGTCTAATGGTCCGTGTTCAGTATCTAAAATACAGAAATCCATGCCTGAATAGCCTAAAGTATCAATCATTGTTCCAGATGGAACTATGCAGAAAGGGCCTACGACGACTTCTCCTTTTTTGATTCTAGATTTAATTGATTCTTTATTTGACATTTATCACCTCATAGATTTTCATTAGGCTTATATGATGTTTAGCACAATGTGTTAATTTAGCAACACAATAACAAATAATCAATTATCGAAAGAAAATTAATGATAAATAATGGAAAATTAATCTTCTTAGGAACCGGATCATCAGATGGAGTTCCTCGTGTTAGTTGTCTTACTGATCCAAATGCAACTTGCAAGGTATGTAGTGATGCACAAAATCCAGATTCAAAAAACAGGAGAAGAAACACATCTATAGCAATTAAATCCATTGATAATAATGGGCAAAATAGAAACATTATAATTGATGCTGGAAAGACATTTTGGGAATCAGCAATTAAATTCTTTCCAAAAAATGAGATCAGAGAGATCAATGACCTTATTATCACTCATGCACACGCTGATGCTATAGGTGGGATAGATTATTTAAGAGATTGGACAAATTTCGTACAAAAGACTGTGAAAATAAATTTAAGGAGCCAAGATTTAGAATCAATCAAAAAAGTTTACTTTTATTTATTTGAAGACGGGAAAGTCAAAACCAAGGGGCCAATACCTAAAATTCAATTCAATATTATTGATGAAAAATCTTTTAAGGTAGGAGACTTAAAAATTACTCCTATACCAGTATTCCATGGCAATCAATATATCTCTTTTGGGTATAAATTTGGGAAAATAGCTTATATTTCTGATGTTTCAGAAATTCCTGAATCTTCAGAAAATATGCTTGAAGATTTAGATATATTAATAATAGACGCACTAAGGCCTAAGCCAACTTACTTCTCACACTTTACTTACAATCAGGCTCTAGAAGTAATTAGAAAATTTAAACCTAAAAAATCATTCTTCACAGACATAATGTGTTCCGTAGATCATGATGAGACAAATTATGATCTATCTAAATTACTTAATACTGAAGGCTTAGATATTCAATTGGCCTATGACGGCATGATAATAGATTTTAATTATTGACTCTTTTTATATTCCTCGTAAGTTTTTTCGTCTGGAGGATAATATTTTCCTGGGGATAAATTTTCTTCGGATAATTTATTCTTTATCCACTCCTCTAATCTGTCATACTCTATTGCTGCATCCGCAACTTCTCTGCATATAGCCCTTGGAATGACCACTACTCCATCATCATCAGCCACTAAATAATCTCCTGGCATGACTAAAATTCCATCTACTTTTACTGGCTCATTAGTTGCACAAGGAGTGCCAATCATAGTTCCTAAATTAGATGTCTTGCCATAACCCCATATACGAATATTATATTTCTCTACAGAGCCCATATCTCTTACGCCACCATCACATATCAAGCCATCAATGCCTCTCTGTTTTAACCTCAGAAATTTAATATCCCCACCAATTGACATTAAACTTGTTTCCATTGAATCCATAACTATTACATCGCCTGGGCCTGCAATCTCAAATGCTGCATACTCAGGAGACTTCTCATTCTTCGGCTTGATTTCATCAAAGTCAGGTCTTGCAGGCAGATACCTTACTGTTATTGCTCTAGCTACAAGCCTATTTCCGTCATTCAAAGGTATTACATTGTTCATAAGGACATATCTTGGGTTATAGCCAAATTGTCGCGCCATAACATCAACAAAGGCAGATGTATTAATTGATTTTAATTGCTCTCTTATCTTTTTATTTAATTTGTGAGGAGGAGTTTTATTTATTTTTCTATTTGTCATCTGGCCTTCCTACTCCAAGTCCAGTAGCTATCACGCCACCATCCACTAAAATAGTTTCACCATTAATATACTCTCCCATTTTAGAAGATAAAAATACTACAGAGTTAGCAATATCGCTTGGAAGCCCTTGTCTTCCAGATGGAAGCCACGGCATATTTATTGCTTCTGGCTCAACTCTATCATCATCGGGAATTGTATTATTTATTGCTCCAGGAGCAATACAGTTAGAATTAATTCCTGTTCCTGATAAATCAGCAGCTAAACCTTTTACCATTCTTCTTATCCCCATTTTTGCAATACCATAAGGAGTCCAATCTTTTGCAGCCCTGAAAGAATGGACACTAGATATGCAAATTAGGGAGCCTGATGTATTACGCTTAACCATTTCTTTAGAAGCTTTTTGACATGCAAAAAAATAACCTTTTAAAGATAAATTCATCATGTAATCCCACCATTCTTCGTCTATCTCATTAAATGGCTTATGTTGGGGTTGCATAATAGCATTGTTAACTAGAACATCTATAGATCCATGATTATCCAAAAATTCATCTATCATCAAATCAATATTATTTTTCTTACTTACATCAAATATATGAGATGAGCATTTTCTACCCAATGATTCAACCAGATCTACAGTCTTCTGGGTTTCTTCATCATCAATATAATCATTAACACCTACATCTGCTCCTTCCTGAGCTACTCTATAGGCAATTCCTCTTCCAATTCCTTTTCTTGCCCCAGTTACAAGGACTTTCTTTCCATCTAATAATCCCAATTCACTCTCCTTTTAATTTATTTTGAACTTTCTCCATACGGACAAATCTCCCAATAAAAGCACCATTTCTTGGAACAGTACCAACTTCCTTCAGGGGCAGGTAAGAATACTCTTTTTCTTATAGCTCCACTAACACTTCTAATTTTTTGTGTAACAGAATTTATTGAAAGTTCATTTACTTCATGAACTATTAAATCAGATTTTGGCTCTTTTGTATCTACAACTTGAGCAATGGCAACCTTGCTTATATTGGTAATTTTTGAATATGTGATTAATTGTATATCTCTACTAAGATCCAATGCTCTATTTTGGGATCTCACTTTAGTATCTACAATTATGTCATCTTCAGTAATTAAATCCGCGAAACCAATAACAGGGACCTGCATGCCCATATCTCCAATTAATTTCACTTGAATAGATTCTTCAGATTTTGGAACAAGATTTTTTCCATGAGTTTCATGATAAAGATTGGAGAGCCTAGAAACAGTATCTCTGCTTTCGGATTTTGAAATCTCTAATTGAACTTCATCTACCAATTCATCGTGCTGATCAACAGCCAGATCTATAAAATCCTTCGTATTCATACCAATTTTATCTGAAGCTTTGACTAAAAAATGACCATTGGCGGCTTTGTCAACACTTAAGCCCCTTAGCATAGCCCCATTAAGTGGAGGCTTAATTTCTTCAATATAACGAAAGTAATATTTCATTCCACATTGAAGATAAGTTCTAATCTGACTAACAGATATATGATCTGGAAGCAGTATATTCCTCTTATTTTTTTTCTCTTCTATATTAACTCTCTATTTACCAGATACCTTATTTTTTTTATAACTTTTCTCTAGCATAATTGGAGCTATTATTGTTGTAATAATTGTCATAACTATAGTTACACCAAAAATAGTTTGAGAGACCACTCCAGTGGCCAAACCAATTCCCCCAATAATAAGAGCAACTTCTCCTCGCGGCATCATTCCAAC
>Ga0066850_10000255_pt1 | contig 29729 bp, 32 predicted proteins | sample ETNtaG_4_FD_67282 | JGI IMG/M metagenome (GOLD analysis project Ga0066850, IMG submission 67282) | Marine microbial and viral communities from oxygen minimum zone, Eastern Pacific Ocean - ETNP201406SV67 | ecosystem: Environmental > Aquatic > Marine > Oceanic | place: Pacific Ocean: Eastern... | reverse complement strand
CTCTTGCACCCCCTATCGGGGGCCAAGTCATAATTGTGGTTAACCTCCTAAACCACGAAAAGTCTCGTGGCCGCACTTCCTCGGCAGCGCCCAGCCTGATGGAAGACGTCATGGCACTAAGTGCTCGGTCTCCAACGCCAGCTTGACGCAGCGTCTCGCCGACCTTCATGCCGTATAAGAACGTGACGAGGGGAGATAAGTCTCGCCTCTCCGCAGTGCACTAGTCTGCGCCGAAGAACTCTCGCAGGACCGGATGCATCTCCATGGCCTGCTCCTTCTGTATCTGCTCGTATGTCCTGAGGATGATTCCCACAGCAAGCAGTAGGCCGGTACCGGTAGCGTTACCAACGGTTCCGAGGAGATCGGCGCCCGCGGCCAAGAGCCCTACGAAGGCACCGGAGAACAGCGTGACAGGGGGGATGTAACGTTCCAGAATCCTCTCCAGGACTACGGGGTTCTTCCTGAAGCCGGGGATCTGCATACCCGTCCTCTCGATCTGCTTAGCCACGTCCTTGGCACCCATGTTCGTGGTCTCGATCCAGAACTTAGCGAAGACCGTCGAGCCCGCTGTCATGAAGAATACGTAGACGAACACATGCATCATTATCTGGCCGAGGGAGTGTCCGTGGATGTCCCCCTGTTGGTTGAGGAGCGGGATCAACCAGTCACCCACTCCGTTGACCATCGAGCTGTACCAGGCGAACCCGTCGTGGGGCGTGGTCGAGCCCTCGTAGTAGGAGCCGAACCACTCCGACTGGCTGAAGGCCCCGTTGGAGCCCACGATCGGAACCGTGGAGAGAGTGGGATGGCTGTGGAATAGTAGAGTGAACATGTTGACGTTTGCCAGGAGGGCCGCCATCAGGATCACTGGGATGTTGCTGGCGTAGACGAGCCTGATGGGATACTGCCCTCTGTGGCCCCTGACCTTCCCATGCGTCAGGGGGAGCTCGAGCTTGCTCGACTCCGCGTAAGCGACCACCAGGAACACGATGATCGAGGATATCAGGGCGATGATGGGGTTGGCGTGCTCCAAGAGCATCATCTCGAAGCCGTTGTCAGTGACTAGTTGGGAGTGGCTTGCCGTCCTGAGCGTGTAGAAAATCATAGGCAGGGTCCCCGAGGGGGGGTTTTCGAAGGACATTGGCTGCCCGTCCATGGTCGGCAGGGGAGACAGCGTCCCAACGAAGGTGGATTGGGCGACGCCAGCAGCGATGAATAGGGAGATTCCACTGCCTATGCCCCACTTGCTGACGAGTTCGTCCAGCAGGAAGACCAGCAGTGAGCCCAGGAAGAGCTGAATCACGATGACGGCCCCGGCCCATCCCTCCCCGTAATCGAGAATCATCGAAGGGGACGGGTCCAGGAACCCGTACACCTGTGGTATCGACTCGATTGGAATCATGATGAGTACGAGTATCTTCTGAACCCCCTGGTACAGCTGCTTGTCCGCAGAATCCTGGAGGTCTAGTTGGATTATCTTGGCTCCCGAGAATAGTTGCATTATGATCGAACCAGTGACGATGGGGCCGATCCCGAGGTGCATTATCGAACCCGAAGCCCCTGCCATGATGGCCCTGAATGACGAGAAGACGTCGAGCGTCGTGTCCGAGAGACCGTAGATCATCACGTTTGTCATCATGAAGTAGATGATCAGTACCAGTGTGGTGGTCCAGAGCTTTTGGTTGAATCTGACGTGTCCCTCTGGCTTGGAGATGCTCGGGTATACATCGACAAGGCGCTTCAGGCCGTATAGCCTGCTGCCTTCGTCCCCGGAATAGAGGAGGCATGACAGTGCCAGACCCGTCGCTAGGCCGAAAAGTGCGACTCCGACCAGTAGGAACCCGAATGCTGACTTGTCGACCCAACCCCAGTATGAGAAGGAGAGGACTATGACGAGCCATGAGTACGCCTTCGCGTACTTCCCAATCATGGGAATCTGGCTAACGGACTCGGGAAGGTCGGCCATCGTCCCCCACATGACGAAGGCGACGTACGGAATCGAGGTCGCAAGGAGGATCAGGGCTCCGCTCTGGTCGTCACCACCAGCGGAGAGGTCGTCTCTCAGCCAGTAGTAGAGAGCGCCCCAGTAAATCGTGCACATGGCGACGACGCCGAACCAATTCGGTCCCCTGTTTACCATTTTCTAGCCTCCGATGGGAGAAGCTACTCCTCTTCCCACTCACCCCAGTCTTCGCCTTCGCCGATCTCGACGGATCCGCCTGCAGCTTCCACTTTCTGGATTGCCTTGGCACTAGCCTCGGCAACCGTGATGGACAGGGGACGGTCAATGCCGCCCCTTCCAAGGAGCTTGTCGAATCCCATCTCAGCGAGGTTGATCGAGTCGCCGTCGGCGATCTCTGCGACCTGCCCGAGGTTGATCGATGAGTTCACGACCCTGAGCCCGGGATGGCGGTTGAATCCGTGCATCCCCCAGTGACCTGGCATGAACTTCAGCCGAGTCATCACCTTGTGCTTGTTCAGACCTGCGTTCCCTCTTCCTCCCCTCTTGCCAGCTCCTCTGCCAGCCTTCTTGCCGCGGCCGTGGTATCGGCTCCTTCCTCTGAATTTGTTTGTCCTTGAAACCATGTTATCGCCTCAGTACATCCTCGCTGCTAGTTCGCCTATGCCGTCTCCGCGGAAGCCCAGTGCTCCGCCGACTGAGTATGCTCGCTTGATTCCACCCCATCCCTTCGAGCCTCGGGGGGGGTGCAGCCTGAAAACCGGCTTCATCCCCTCGACGTCCTTGGTGGTGGCCTCGTCGGAGGCGATTGCCTTCGAGAGTGCTTTGATGGTGGAGTGCTCGCTGGCCGACTTGATCACGGAATCGGTGACTTGGTGATTTCCGGACATCCTCCCCCTCTCCTTGATCAGGGTGCTAATGGTATCTGCATCCACCGCACCCCACGTGACGTAGTCCTTGACCTTCTGCAGCATTCCGTCGTAGGATGCTGTCTTGGGCACGAGGACCGCGTGGTTGACGCGAGTTAGGTTGAGCATTGCCATTGTGTCACGGATCTTCTTGGTGACCCCACGGTCGCTGCGGACCCTGATGACCAGGTATGTCATGCGTTTCTCCTCCCTATGGTGATGTGAAGCCGCTCCCTGACCTGGTCGTTGACCTTGGCGCGGCCAAGTACCTCGAGGGCGTTGAAGGTGGCCTTTGCGAAGTTGATTGTGGAACGAGTCTGCCCCGATGAGCGAGACCACACGTCTGCCACTCCGGCCAGAGTTAGGACTCTTCTCCCGTAGTCGCCGATGACTAGTCCCTTGCCCGATGGGGCGGGCAGGAGGGTGACCCTTGTGGATCCAGAGCGCCCTGTTGCCTTGAACGGGATGCTGTTCCCGGGGCCCTCCGCGGATTCCCAGGAGCCGTTGCCCCTGTACACTGGGATCAGGTTGAGTTTTGCCTGCGAGATTGCCTTCTGGATGGTGCTCGCCACCTCTTTGCCTTTGCAGATGGATAATCCGACGTATCCGTCGCCGTTTCCAACCGCGCATAGAACGTTGAACCTCACGCGTCGGCCTGAGTCTGTCATCCTCTGGATCATGTTGACGCTTAGGACGTCGTCGTCCATCTCAGGGAGTAGGGCGTCGACTATCTCGACCTCTCTGATTGGGTAACCTGTTGCGAGAGCCTGCTCATAGGTCAGTATCTCGCCGTTCATGACCATGCGACCCAGTCGAGTCCTTGGTGTCCAGTTCCTCAGGGCTGCTAGCGGGTCTGGACCGCGACGCCTGGGGGCGTCTTCTTCCACTGGTGCTAGGGCCATTGCGAGTCCCGGGGCTATTTGCGTGTCTTCCTCTTCCATGCCGTTCTCCTCCTCGGTCATCACTTGTCACCTCCTATCGACTTCTTCGTTGCTGCCACGGCCTTGGGGATGTGCTCGCCGATGTGCTCGCCGTTGATTCTGTCATCGGAGGGTAGCACGTCTTCCGAGTGTGGTATCTCAAGGCCTGCCTCGATCATTCCCCTCAGAGCCGCATAGGCCCTATTGCCTGCTGAGGAGGCTGCCAGCCCGATGTCCAGGATGGCCTCTGAGTGGCCATTGGAGAGGGCTGACTTCGCCATTGCGAATCCTGCTAGGTAGCAGGCGGGGACTGACTTCCTTGATGCATCGGCAGGCCATTTGTGTGAGTCAACCAGGGACTTGCCCGTGACTGACTCGAGGACCTTGTCGCCATCTGACTCGTATGACACTAGTTGGCATGTCACTTGGGTGTTTGAGACTCTAACGACTGCTCTTGGGGAGCCGCCGCGGAGCATCCGCGATCGACGGTGGTAGTCAGTCTCTGCGTTTCTCCGTCTCTTGAATCTAAGTCTCTGGTTTCTTCCCTTTGCCATCACTCATCACCTCCTAGTGAAATCCCATCTAGTTCGATGTTACTCCTGAGGTGGGAAATGGAACGATATGAGCCGCCCTTCGCCTTGCGGTAGAAGTACCTGTATTGGGAGGGAGTGATCTCTCCACCATCCCTGAGCTCCTTTAGCGTCCTTCTCTGGGACCTGATCTTGGACATCCACCTCTGCTTGCGTGGGCTTCGTGAATTCGCGCTACCACTGCGGGAGCCATGTCCCTTTCTCCTTCCCTTTGACTTCTGGAATGCGGACTTCCGAGCCCGTGATCGGCTTGTGCCCTTGATTGGCTTAGCCTTGATTATTCCATCCTCAATGAGGAGTCTGACGTCGTCCCTCTGGACTGCGTCGGCGACTTCGTTCAGGTAATCTGGGTTGACCCAGATTCGATGGATGCCCACTGGCTTCCCCTCCTTCCTGGAGAGGATCTCGGCTGCCATCCTCTTCTGGTTAGAGATAAACATCAGAGATCACCCCGCTTGTCAATCTGGCGTCGGTTTAGGACTCTCAGACCCAACTCGTCCGCCCTTTCGTGGATTCGGGATCTCTTCCTGTTGCCAACGCTTGATCCGATCCTTACCGCCTGCCTCTCTGGATCGAGGCCGTCTAGGTGATCTGCCTTGTGAACGAGAACTTCCTCGAAACCTGATGGATGGAGCCCCCTGGCAGCGGCGACCTTGCCATATCCGACGCGGGCCATTGGTGAGCGGTACTTCCGGTTCTTCCTCATGCTTGAGTCGTCCCCCTTTGGTTTCCTGTATCCGGTCTTGGAAAGTCGTCTGTATCTGAACCACTCCTGCCTGCGGAATTTGGGTTGCTTCTTGCTCTGCTCAGAGCGCATCTTGAGAGCTGATTTGGTGGATTCGTCGAGAATTGGTTTCTGCCTTGCCGTGTGCATCTCATCCCACTCTTCGAAGTCCCCCTCGTCTTCGTAGGCATCTTCCTCGTAATCGCCCTCATCATCTGGAGAGTCCTCTTCCGGGCTTACCTGCTCCTCCTGTGGCCCCTCCTGTGGCCCCTCCTGCACGGTCTCCTCGGGAGTCTCCTCACCCTCGCTGAGCCTCTCTATTAGGTCTGCCTTCTTCCCCGAGACCGGTAGGCCCCTCTCCCTGAGTAGTTCCTTCAACTCATTCACTGTCAGATTCTCGTATGCCATTCTCATGCCCCCTTGGAAGTGATGTATATCCCATCCTGGAATACCCTTGGATCTCTCTTCTTGACCTTGCAGGCCTTCTCGATATTGGCCGCGGACTGGCCGACCTTCTCTCTGTCGGCCCCTGTGACGATGATATCCGACTTGCCCTCGATCTTGACTTGGACATCTGACGGGGTCCAGGGTAGCTTCGCGACCCTGGGTACCTTCTCACCGAGCATGTTTGTGATAGTGAACTTGTTTCCATCGACCTTGAGCGTCATCGGGAAGTGGCTGAATACTGCCTTGAGCCTGTACTCGAATCCCTCGTCGAGCCCCTTGACCATGTTTCGGAGGTGGGCTGCCCACGTTCCCGCGATTGCCTTCTCGGACCTTCTGGGTAGTTTGCAGTGCACCTCGATGCTGTCGTCCAATTGCCTAACGGAGACGCTGTTGTGAGTGAAATCCCGGGACAGGTTGTTGCCGTCCTTAGTGAGCGTCACGGTATTTCCATCCATGCTCGCACCCATACCATCGGGCAAGTCGATATTGTGGGACACGTTGGCTACTCTTGGCATTCTTATTCCCCCTAGAAAACATATGCGAGTAGACGGCCGCCTACTCTCTCCTTCTTCGCTTCCGAGTGATTCATTATTCCCTGGTTTGTAGTCAGGATCAGGAGTCCGAAGTCTCTTGCAGGGAGGTATCTGGACTCCCACTTGTCGAAGTCGGACCTCTTCACAGAGTGCCTAGGCTTGATGACTCCGCATTTGTTTATTGCTCCGATTAGGGAGACTCGGAAGGCGCCTCCCCTTCCATCATCTAGCTTCTCGAAATCTCCGAGGTATCCGGAGGTTTGCATTATGGAAAGCATTCTTCCAAGGAGCTTGCTAGCGGGCCGGACAGTAACCTCGTACTTTCCAGCGCTCTCTGCGTTGTATATCGTTGTGAAGGCATCATTCAATGGGTCAAACTGCATCTTTCATCACCTCATGAGTATTTCTTGAATCCTATATCGGGGGCAACGTCTCGGAAGCACTGCCTGCATAGCATCAGCCCATGCCTGCGGATCATCCCTCTCTTGCGCCCACATCGTCTGCAACCCTTGCTCCTTCCTATTCTCTTCCCGTCATCGCGTCCGACGGGTTCTCCTGCTCCATGATCGTGTGCCATACTATTACTCCTCCACAATTTTCAGATCGAACTTCCCTGCGAACCAGTCCTTGGACTCGTCTCGTCCGACTCTATGGGGGATGGAAACCTTCGACTTCCTCCTCCTTCTCCTGGAGACTCTGTGACCTGGCCTCTCGAGAACGACGTTCACGTCCATTCCGAAGATTCCGATGTCGGGATCGTACTTCTGGTCTGGGAAGTCGGTGTAGTCGGATATGCCGAATGAAAGATTGCCCGAGATATCGAAGTTGTAAGCTGGGAGTGTGTGGTCACGGACCCAGAATGCGTCCTTGAGGAAAGATTCGACCTTATTCGACTCGCGTATCGTCACCTTGCATCCTATTGGAGCGCCCTTCCTCGTTCCGAGATCCCTGTTAGTCTTGGTTGAGAGTGTCCTTGAGGGAGTCATCCCGGTTAGCACTTCCAGGACACGCTCGGCCAATTGGAGGCGCCTTCCGCCCTCTCCAACACCGATGTTCACAGTCACCTTGGTGATTGACGGGGCGAGCATGGGGTTCGATGCTTCGCTCATGACTCGGCCTCCAGTGGTATGTCGGTCTCTTTTCCGATGATGAAAACGTAGTCGGTAATTGTCCCGAATTCCTCGAATATTGTCTCGTTTGGCTTCGAGGATCTCTTTATCTCCTGGTCCTTGATTACGGAGGTCTCCCCGATGTGGCTGCCTCCTGTCAGGTATGCCTTCGCTCCCTTCTTCATCTTGATGTGGGAGGAAACTTCCTGTCCTGGCAGTGAGATCACTAGGGAGTCTCCCGTCTTGTAGTCGGGAGATTCATCCATGAGTATGTTCCTCCCATCGTGCAGGTGGACCTGCGTCTTGCCGCCCTTGACGGTGCTCTTCCCCATGACTCTGCAGATCTTGCTTCCTGCGGCCTTCTTCGGGATTGACCGGTATCGTAACTTTCCGTTGGTGTCGAGGATGCATCGGTAGTTCTCCTCGCCCACTGTCAATACGTCCATCAGACCCACACCACGGGCTCTATCGGTTTCCACCTTCCCATCGACCATGATGCTTCGAGCGTGAAGAATTCTCTTTGCCTCTCTCATGTTGTGAGCGACTCCTATGACATCCCTGAGGATGATTCCCAGGGGCATGCACATCTCGATCGGGTGGCCACCGGGGTTTGGCTTCTGAGCCCAGATGTTGGTCTTCCTGGTAAGTGGCCATGTCCTCGGCATGACGAGTCGCTTGTGGTGGCTTCTGCTCATTCGGAATCCCCCTCTGCTGATCTGTCAACGATCCTCTTGATTCGTACTGGGTCGCCCTCGAACAGCTTTGTCACGATGACGTTTGAGGGGTTGATGGGAACTGCTTCTTCCTTGCCATCGGCTGTGGTCTGAGTCAGGCCATCGATGAAGATGAATCCTCTCTTTGTGTCGACGGATGCGATCTTGGCCTTGACCCCGGCTCTCCCCCTTGGCTGTCCGAGCCTCTTTCCTCTGGAGTCGGCCTTGACGCTATTCGGGTGGCCGAAGTCTCCTCTGATAACTTCGACCTCGTCCCCGACCCTGATGGTCACTGATCGGACCTGCCTGAGATCAGGGTCATCCGAGATAAGCCGGGCTCGCATCCTCTTCCTCTTTACGTGAGTAGGGGCATCCCTCTGGGACATTCTCTGCTTTCCTGCTTTCTTGCTAACCATTCTTAATCACCTACACAATTTGTTTGGCCGTAGCCGCTATCCTTGGCCATCTCTCTGCCGCTTCCCTGCTGACTGGCCCCTTGATGTCGGAACCCTGGACGTCTCCCCTTTCGTTTGTGATGACGCAGGCGTTGTCCTCGAACTGGACCCAAGTCCCGTCCACCCTTCGGAAGGGTCTGGATTGTCGAACTATCACTGCAGTGAAAATCTGGCGTCGCGTTTCGGGTGTGCCTCTCCGGACTGTGACTCTAATCATGTCTCCAACCCCTGCTGATGGGTATCTCCTGGCCACCCCGCCCTTCTTCAGAACGGTGATCAGTTGCACTAACTTGGCGCCGGTGTTGTCGACGCACTCCAAACGTGCCTGTGTTGGCAGGCCGGAAGTCACTCTGCCAGCGATTCCCTTCATTCGCTCGCCTCCTTCTCAATTACACAGAATTTCACAGTCTTGGAAAGCGGTCTGCATTCCATGATACGGACGATGTCACCTGGGTTTAGCTCTCCGATGCAGGAGGGCAGATGGGCCGAGTAGCGTCTGGTGCGCTTCTCGTACCTCTCGAACTTCTTCATGTAACGGGTTGTCTCCCTCTCCACTACAATTGTGTCAGTCATCCCCTGTGAAGAGACCACTCCACTGATGATCTGCCCACGTAGTCTTAGGGTCCCGTAGAACGGGCAGTTATTGCTCCCATCCCACTCTCCTTCGGGATTGTTGACGTCTACACCTATATCTCTCATTTCAGGACCTCCTGTATGTTTTGCCGATTCTGTCCTCGGTCCTCTGACCGACCACAGAGCCATCTATCTCCTCGTCTTCGATGGTGAATCTGATTGTATCCTTTGCCATGGTGATATCTTTGCTTCCGGCATGAACGCGGATGGTTCTCCTTGTCTCGTCCATCACCGTTCCCGTAACCCCAACAAGAGTTGGGTCGGTTGAATGGGTGACCTCCAGGGTTCTGGATAGCCAAGGGAGGTTGATTATCTGACTCATTCAGCGCACCTCCACCTGATAGCCATTCTGCTCTAGCACCTTGGCTGCCTTCTTCTTGTGGTTTCCCTGGAGTTCGATTGTGCGACCCTTTACTGTGCCTCCACTGGCACATGCTCCCTTCAGGATCTTGGCCAGTTGGCCGATGTCGATTGCAGTGTCCTCTATTCCCTCGACCATTGTGACCATCTTACCATACCTTCTCCTAACCACTGAAATCACCGCCTTCTGCTGTTCTTTGGCTATCTCCTGACAAATGCATAGATCATCGGGAAGCGCACACATGTTACAAATTCCTGCCAAATTACTCCTCCTTTTCCTGATTCATCTTAGTGAGTAGCCTTGCAATGCTTCTTCGAGTCTGCTTGTATGCCCCTGCGTTGGATGAAGAGCCGCCTAGTGCCTGTTGGGATCGCAGTTGGAGCATCTCGTCTCTGAGTTCCCCGAGAGTGACCTCTCGCTGCTCCTGGTTCATCTCATCGATTTCCTTAGAGCTGACGTGTGACATTTCACTCCTCCTCCCTTGCTGCCCTCTCTAGGGCTTCCTCTAGATCAAGAGGGACGAATCCTGATGCCTCCACTAGTTCGGGCAGTCCGGATTCGCTTCTTTCCTGGATTGTTATCTCATGCGGGAGCTTGGACCCTGGCCTCATTATTCTCACGGTGCATCCTACCGTTCCAAGCTTCTTCACTGCTGTCGAGAATCCGACGTCCATCAACTGAAGAGCAGTCTCACCACAGTACTTTATGTGGCCCTTCTGGAACTTCTCGACTCGGTGTCTAGCGCCGGTGATCTTCCCACTGAGTGTGACAATACATCCTCTAGCGCCGGCATCCATGATGTTCTGAACGGTGCTGTGGCCTGCTCTACGGAAGAACCAGCCCCTCTCTAGAGAGCTTGCTAATCTGCTGGCCATGACTTGGGCATTGGTCCTGGATTCCTCGATCTCCTCAACTTCGAGTTGGGGGTTAGTCAGGTTGAAGTCTTCCTGAAGTCGGCGCTGGAGGTCATGGATGACCTTACCCCTCCTTCCTATGACTCTCCCTACTTGTTCGGCTCGCAGGGTGACCTTCGTCCCTTCTGGGGTTCTGTTGAAGGTTAGTCCGCCGAACCCTGCCCTCTCGGTTTCCTTTAGCAGGAACTCTCGGACAAGTTGCCTCTCGACATTTCGGTTAATCATCTTCTGAATCGTGTTCTGCTTCATGCGATCACCTCAGAACTCCTCTTCTCCCATTTCCTCGTCATTGTCTCCGAAGTACTCTAGGAAAATCTCCAGATTTACCTGGTAGTGGTTGCTGGGAGTTGCTCTTCCCATTGCTCTGGGCCTCATATTTGTGGCCACCTGCCCGCGATGTGCAGCGACGTGTGTGATTACCATGTCCTCGGCATCGATGTCATCGAACCTCTGCCTCGCGTTGTCCATGGCGCTGTTGATTAATTTGATGAATTCCCGAGAAGCCTTGTTTGGGAACTTTCCTGGCCCCATCTTGCCCTTCCTGTGGCCAGCCATCGTATTGCCGCCCCTTCCCTTTCGGGATCTGCGTTGGTAAGGAATTGCCCTCTTCTTGGCAACCACGTCTTCCAGGTAATCCCTGGCGGACTCAGCGTTCAACCCACGGATTGCCTTGGCGATGTGGTAGCAGTGCTTGTGGTGGCAGTCTAAGTTCACGGCCCTGGCCGTAACTAGATTCGATCCCTCGAGAAGCTGGGTGTATCCGCTCTGCGACTTTCCGGTTCTCCTACTCATCCATCTCACCTCACTTTAGCGCCACGTGCTGGGAAGATCTGGTTGCACCCACACCGGGTCCGGTGTGCGTTACAGACTTCCTAGTAACGGCGAATTCACCCAATGCGTGCCCTATCATTGGTGGCGTAATGTCCAAGTTGACGAATTTCTGTCCGTCGTGGACTCCTATTTTCTTGCCCACCATCTCAGGTAGGATATACATCCCACGGCAGTGGGTTCTCACAGTCTTTCCATTGCTGTTCCTGACGTTCTCGAGTAGTTTTTCGCACTCGGTGCTTAGACCCCTCTGCAATGACCTCTTGACTCTTGAAGGCATCAGGGTGGCGATTGAGATTGCATCGGGATCATAGTCGTCATTCTCGGGTTCGCTACTGTTCCCCCAAGGGTAGAGGGGGATATCCTGCAGCTCATTTATCGTGTATCCCCGCCACAGGAATTCCTTCTTCCTCCTCTCGGAGATCTTCGACCGCCTCTTCCTTGCCTGGCGTCTCGCCATCTTGGCTGTCCTGAACTGCTTCCTCTTTCTGGCCATATTATCTACTCCTTCTTCGACCTTCCACGACCGGTTCTTCTAGGTGCGATGTTGCCGACCTTCTGGCCTGGTGGTGAATTTCTACTAACTGAGCTGGGGCCGTGGACAGCCTGGTGGTTTCCGCCACCATGTGGGTGGTCTACTGGGTTCATTGCGACACCGCTGACCGTTGGGTACTGTTTTCCTCGTGCTCTAGCTCTGTGGTGAGCTGCTCCTGCCTTCAGGAGTGGCTTCTCAGTCCTACCGTGGCCACCAAGGACGCCGATTGTCGCCCTGCACAGAGCCGGTAGATCCTTCGAACGCCCACTTGGTAGAATGACCCTGACATATTCCCCCATCCTAGTATCGATCAATGCGGAGTTACCCCCGGATCTTGCTATCTTGCCGCCGTCCCCTGGCCGCAATTCGACATTGCAAATCTGAGTCCCCTCTGGAATCTGGCTTAGTGTGGTGACGTTGCCCGGCCGCAGGGATACCTTGTCGCCGAACGCTACGGTCTGCCCTACTGAAACGCCCTCTGGCGCACCTAGATGCGCGATTTCGCCGTCCTCGAACTTCACCTTAGCTAGTGGTGCAGTGTGAGCGGGGCTGTGGACTAGATCGATAACCTTGGCAATTTCGCCGCTGACCCTTGGGAGTCGGTTGGCAGCAGGGAACCTGTGGCTAGAAACTCGGTTCTTGGGACTTGACCCCTGCCTCTGTGAACGTGTCCTCTTACCCATTGAATCACCTTCTAGAACGCTCCGAGTTTGAGCGCAGCCTCCTCTGCATCGTATCCATCAGCAAGACGGATGCTGGCATGCTTGCCTGTCCTGTTGATTCGAACGTTTACCTTTGCGACCTTGACCTCCAGTAGGACCTCTATTGCCTCCTTGATGTCTTTCTTTGTCGCCTCTCTTCTGACGATGAATTCAATCCTGTTGTTGTTCTCCATGTGCCCTCCCTCTGGATCTGCGATCCTCCTTGCTTCGAGAGTCTTCTCTGTAATCCAAGGCATAATAATCACGTCATACGGGTCCATCTTTATTCACTCCAGAGCTTCAACTGCGGACTTCGTCCAAACTGTTAGTCTTCCCATGTCCCCACCGGGAGCGAGGTCTTCGGCGCACAGGTCCTTGGCCGCAACCACATCAACTCCGGGGATGTTCCGGGCCGCCTTGTCCAGGCCCCCCTTCTGAGCCACCACTAGGAGGACGCTCTTCGGTGTCCTGTACTTGCGCCCCCTCATCGTACCTTTTCCGGCCCTGATTGATCTGCCGCTCTTGGAGCGGATTAAGTCTGCAGATATTCCTAGGCCCTCCATCATGGCTACGAACTTGCGAGTAGAATTCTGAGTAGGTATCGACTCGATGTCGTACTTCTCATCCGAGCCTCCTCTTGATTCGACGTAATCATCGATGATGATTGGGAATCTAAGACCCTCCTCGAACCTGTGTCCTCGCGAAGAAACTGTGCTTGGGTCGCTGGAAGCAGCGATCGCGGAATCGCGGGCGATCTTCCTCTCACGGGTGTTCATCTTCTGAGACCACTCTTTGTCTACCTTGGGGCCGTGTGCCCTTCTACCGCCTCGCGTATGTGGGTTCTGGGCACCGGTTTTCTGGCCTGCCTTTCTCATGATTCTGGAAACTCCACGACCCTTTCCCCACCATTCAACTGAATGCTTCATTCCTGGTTGAGGGGCGCGTTTTCCGTCGTGTTCCCTGTGGCCATAGGATTGTCTCCGGTTGGCTCTAGATGCATGAACGGCAGAGCGGACCAGGTCCTCTCGGATCTGCGAAGTGAATGGGGATGGGAGTTCGACGGCCCCTCCGTCCTTGGCCTCAACGGCGTAAGTTTCTGCCAGGAGACCGGCATCCATCTCCTCTTGGGCTACCAAGTTGACCAGATTGTATGCCTTCGTCTTCATTTTTTCACACACCCTGCTTACTCGAGGTACTGACGTAGGTCAAATCGACCTCTCCGGAAATCTTCCTCGGACGTGTTGGGTCTCTGAACCTTAGAAGCCTCTTTGCTGGGCCCGGAAGGCTTCCCTGGATAATCATGTATGGGTTGCGAACCTCTCCGTAGTTCAGGAAACCCCCTGCCGGAGTGATTTCTGATTCCTCGGGATTTGAAATCCTCAAGATCTTCTTGTTGAGTTCGGTCCTCTTGTGGTATCCGACCTGCCCGGCTTGCCTGATTGTCTTCCTGACGTATCCGGTTCCGAAGTCACCCATGTTTCCACCTTGACGTCTCCTCTTGCTGTTCTTGTGGCTCAGAAGCTTGAGCCCGAACCTCTTGATGGATCCTTGCCACCCCTTGCCCTTGGTTACGCCGATTACGTCGATCTCCTGTCCAACTTCGTAGACGTCTTCGAGACCGATCTGACCACCAAGACGATCCATTGCCCAGTCGAGCTTTGCGTCTATGTCTCCCCCTGTCAGTCCTATCTCCATTATCTCGGGAGTCTTAGATGGGATGCTTCCAACTCTGTCTGGTTGAGTGCAGACAATCAAACGAACCTCGGTTAGGTCCTGTTCCCTGAGGGAGTATATCGCATCCTCGGATGGCTGAGAGGGCCTCTTTGGAATTCTTCCTCCGCGTGATGCTGGTTTCCTTCCCTCCTCTACGTCCCTCTCTCCGCGGGTCTGATTTGCGAATCGTGGGAAGAGATTGACGGGGGAGTCTTCGGAGACGTCGGCCCAAACCTCTCCAGCTGTCTGCTTCCCATAGGAGGTCATCTTGTAGCCCCTAACTGCTAGAACATTCATTGGAGGGCTCTCAACTACGGTGACTGCCTTCCTGACTTCCTGTCCTGCAGAGGTTGATTTTGGGTTTGTGTCCCTCAACATGATGTGAGTCATTCCTGCCTTCCAGCCTGCGAATCCTTGGACGCGAACCTCGGAGGACTCTGATTCTGGCCATGATGTGATTCTCGCGAATTGCCGGATCGCGCGCTTCCGTGGGCCGTAGCCCATGCTACCACGGCGGGGTTTGGATCGGTCTGCCATTGCATTTCCTCCTGTATTCCGAAATTGGCCGCGAGCGGCCGATGCCGGGCCAACCGCGCAAAGGAAGCACCGTGACACCGGGCCGGTTCCGCGATTGCGGATTCGGTTTGTGGGATGCTAATCAGAGCCCTTTGGTGTCTGGTACCTCACGCAGTGAGCGGCCTTGCGACAAACATGCCCTATTTGAACGAATCGGGATGCCAAATGCGCACCCTTGCGGGGTGATTAGAACGAATATTGCAAATGCAACGATTTTGAACCCTGACTCCGGAGGTCCCGGTCCGTGTTCCCATATGTTGCCCATCCCGGGTTGGTTTCAGAAATGGTTCAGGCCAGAGCATACCAACTCCAAGCCGTAGATGATGCAATGTCCGGTTCAATGCTCCTCATCCTACCTACTGCTGCTGGAAAGACCGCTGTGGCATGGATGTCAATCGTGGAGAGATTGGAAAGAACGGGGGGTTGGGCATTGGTTATCGCCCCTACCGTAGCCCTCTCTAATCAACATCTAGAAAATGCAATGCCAGTTCTTTCCAATGCTTCTGAATTGGGTCCGATTGTGTTGAGTGGTCAACAAACTGCCTCCAAGCGACCCGAACTATGGGAGGGTTCACGATTGGTTTTTGCGACTCCACAGGTGGTCAGGAATGACGTTAGGAATGGAGTTGTTTCATTGGAAGGCTGCAGCCTACTTGTTGTCGACGAGGCACATCACTGCACTGGAGATCACGCAATGGCGGAAGTAGCGGAGATGTACATTTCTCAATCCGAGAATCCATTGATTCTGGCCACTACTGCGAGTCCCGGTTCTAGGAGGGAACAAGTCCAAGAGATTTGCAAGAGGTTGGAGATTCAGAAGATCCACCTTCGGACTAGAGATGATCCGATGGTAGCAGAGTTCCTGTCAGAGCTAGATGTTGAGGAAGTAGGGGTCGAGGTCCCGAGTGAAATCAGGGATCTCGCGGAGCCATTCAGGATTTGGCAAGAGGGGATTGTAGACAGGGAGCGAAGGAGTGGCAGGTACGTGATGCCGGGGACGGTGAATCAAGCGGGCCTGTCAAATGCGATGGAAAGAGCTCAGGAAGCCATCAGGAGAGGGGACACTCGCGGTTACAGATCATCATCCCAGATTGCCACGGCAATGAGGCTACACCATCTGATCAACCACCTTCTCTGCCAGGGAATAGCCGCATCGAGACATTTCCTATCAAGGATGGAAGATGAGGAGGAGAAGAGCAAATCTTCGAAGGACTTCCTCAGAGATAGGAGAGTCAGAAGGCTGACGGCTAGTCTGGAAGGGATGGAGGAGGTACACTCCAAGGTTGGAGCAGTGAGAAGGCTGGTCCGTGAGAGGATTCGGAGGGATTCGGAATCCAGGGTAATTGTCTTCGCAAACTATCGAGACACTGTGGAAGCCCTCGAAGGCGCACTTTCGGGACTAGAGGGGGTCAGAGCGATCCAGTTCATTGGACAATCGAGGCGCTCTGGTTCGGGAGGATTAACTGCGAAGCAGCAGATAGGAAGACTTTCCGAATTCAGAGCAGGGTCAGCGAATGTTCTGGTTGCTACGTCTGTCGGAGAGGAGGGCCTGGACATTCCCAGCGCCGACCTTGTCATATTCTATGAGCCAGTCTCAAGCGAAATCAGGACCATTCAGAGGAGGGGGAGAACGGGAAGGAGGAGACAGGGGGAAGTTGTTGTCCTTGTTTCCGAGGGAACAAGGGACGAAAGGGCCAAGGATTCGGCAAAGAGGAAGGAAGAGTACATGCACAAGGCTGCGAGGAGGGTCTCGAGAGGACTGTCAGGCAGCCCTCACAAAGATTTGTCAAACTTGGAGAATTTCTCGGTTTCCTCGGAAGATGGTACCTGCTCGGCTGCCGAATTCGTTTCTGAAGCAAGGGAACGCCATAGGAAGGACCTCGAAGGAATCGATGCCACGCCAGCCAAGGGCGCTAGGGAAACTATCAGAGAAGACATCCCCCCAAGCAATTTCAGACCCGCCGGGCAGACTGGCCTTGACCAGTTCTAGTCGCCGATAACAGCAATCCTAGTTCTGAGTTGGGCTAGTCTGTTGTTGTAGTGCCCCAATGCGAAAGCAAGCATCTCTGTCAGGTGAATTACCGGGATGTTTGTGGATATCCCTGTCGCCCTGCTAGCCTTGCCCTGATAGATGTCTAGTGCAGTGTGGGAAAGGGTACATGCGCTAACAATCATAGCCGCCCCTTCTGACTTTGCGTCATTGATGGTTGAAGCGATTTGCCGGAGAACAGTTGCCTCCTCCGAGAATAAACCCGGGACTCCCACACTTTGGGTTCTGCTCTCCCAAATCACAGGTTCGCCGCCCAGAGCTTTGATCAGGAGCTCCAGGTACTGTGGGTCGAAAACATCGTCTTCACCGCAAGCCCCCTCCTGCTGCATGTTGGGGCCATAGAATCCGGCAATTGGGAAGTCGATAGGGTTCCGGACCTTCTCGCTGACTTTGTCCAGACCGATTTCGTCGACGATAACGTGGAGGAGGTGATGCACGGATAACTCGCCTGACATGGTGAGTCCAGAGGTGCGCTGGATTACTTCGTTAGTCTTGGCTAGCAGAAGGGGGTCGTCATTCAGTCTAGCCAGGTCCTCGTTGAGGTTCCCAGCCGTGGCAGCGCATGGGGTGATAATGTCCATTCCCATCGATTCTGCGATTGCGAAGTTTCGTGCGTTCAGTGTAACTTGCAGCAAGTCGTTGGCCTGCCTGATTATCCCTGCTCCGCAGCTTGTCGCCCCATTCATGGGGAAGAGTTCGATACCCAGGGAACGAGCAGATGGCTCCATGGTCTGGGAGACTTCCGTAGCACTGCTGTGAGCGATGTTGCCAGGATGGTAAGCGTACTTCATGGGCATCAGAATCTACCATCCATCTCGTTGAAAATTGCCACGACCTGGTGGTGATTGTCCACTGACGAATTGAACTGCTTGGGCATCTTTCCTATTCCTGCAGGTGGGGCCACCATTCCCAGCATCCCGTTGAACACATTCCCACCTGTCCTGGTGAATCCCAGGACCATACGTGCAGTTACTCCTGAGAAGAGGTTTCCCAGAAGTCCGAACGGACCCAGTGCCTGGCGATAGATCACTGTGTCGTTTACCATTCCGCTGCTCTTCACCGTCCAAGTGTACCACCACACATGCTTACCGTGCTTTCCGTTGAAGCCGTCACCTGTTAGTACCGAGTTCTTTGCCTCTAGAAGTGCCTCGGAGACGGAGTTGGGTACTGCGGTTTGGCGCTTAATAGAGGCTAGATCGGTCTCTGCCTTTATTCCATTTGGGGAGGATAACAGTGTGTCGATTTCCTCACTCTTCGAAGGAGCGGTACGAGGATCCTTTCTCCTGGACCAAGATGAAGCGATTACGGCCGGACCCAGGTATCCGTTTGCATGAGGGACTGCATCCGAGCTGGAATGGAGGATATTCTGGCTTCCGAAGTCTCTCATCGAGTGTAATCTCTCGGCGGTTGCTGGGTCCATTGTACCCATCACCCCCTGTGGGGTATGCGCCCCTTCCCTTGTGGCTGCAATCATCCATGGTTCGCTCGATTCCCTCTTCCTCTCTAGAGACCAGGGATCTATGGCAAGATCCCTGATTACTTCGAATCCAGGAAGGGGTTCTATCCTGAGAGAGACTCCCCCCTCCCTCATGGGTGCTACTGAGTCAATCCGGGACAGCCCGGGCAATATCAGCCGACCGTTGACAGAAATGGCGGTGTTTGGATCGTCTGCAGGGCCGTCACGGAATGTCAGAGTTCCATCCTGAGATGATTTTAGTGTTCTCAGAACTTCAAGGACTGACATGTGCCTAGGTAGTGAGCATATCCACGTATCCGTGCCGGTGCTGGAAGTCTCGGGATCATACCTGAAGACAGTGATCCCGACCTGCATTGGTTCGGATTTTATCTCGGGTAGTGAAAACCCATCCTCCCCCTCTGCTCCAGTTGAAGAGCCGCTTGCGTGCATCGTGATTGCATCCACCATATCCTCATGGAAATGACCAGTGCTATCCACTGCAGCGAGAGCAGGGAGTGCCTCCAAAATCCAGTCCTCTGCAGACGCATCGTAATCAACGTCACAATCCAGACGATCTATGACTCGTGTGGCCCCGAGTTCCTCAAAGCGGCCGTCCCAGTCCTTCCCTGACTGGCAGAAGAACTCGTAGCTCGTGTCGCCCAATGCGCATATTGCGAAGTGAACCCCTTCAAGACGAGATGCTGAGTCGGAAATTGCGAATTGCCATAGATCTTCTGCGTTGTCAGGCATTTCGCCCTCCCCCCACGTTGAGCAAACAATCAACACGCGCTTCTTCCCCGACAGGGAGTTGAAGTCGAATCCATCCATGTCGTGTACCTCTCCAACTAAGCCGTAGGACTTGGCATCCTTCGATATCTTCGCGGCGAGTCCCTCGGAGTTGCCGGATTGGGATCCGAATAGCAGCACTAATGATCGGTCTCCCGAAGAAATTAGCCCTTCCAAGTCACCGCTCGCAGTCTCATCCTGAGCTTCCTCCGGTTCGCTTTCGGCCGAAGACTCATCAGTTTCTCCCAGGGCCTCTGCTGGCGAGGGAGTCCCTGCCCCATCCCCAGTAGAAGCGATGAGTTGCAGAGCATTGGTGGTGAATTCTGCGGCTGGATCGTCGTATTCAACATCGCAGTCGACTCGGTCGAGTAGCCTGTTTCCTCCTTGCTTCTCGAACCACGCATCCCAGTCCTTTCCTGACTGGCAGAAGAACTCGTAGCTCGTGTCCCCCAGAGCGCACACTGCAAAGTTGCACCCGGCCATTGAAGGGGGGGAGTCCCCGTTTGCTGCTTCCCAGAGGTCAACAGCGTTATCGGGCATCTCGCCTTCCCCCCAAGTACTGCAAAAAATCATGACATTCGGAGTCCCCACTAGATCCTCGATTTCGATCTCTTCCATCCCCTTAACCGAAGGAGACAGTCCTAGGGATTTCGCCTGTTTCTCGGCAATGCTGGCTAGGTCTTCTGAGTTGCCTGACTCGGATCCAAAGAGTATCAACAGAGGGGGGGCGGACAAGACATCACCTACCCAGCCTTAGGCTGGGTGTTCACCACGACCATAATGCGATTATTGAATATGCTCATCGGACAAGGTGTAAACAGTGACGAAAAATGTCCCGGTCACATGTCCATTGCATCGAAGTCTTCGGGTAACGGCCCGGCACCCTTGCTAGAGATGACGTCGTCTATCCTCAGAATCATCACAGCGGTCTCAGAAGCACTCTGAATCGCCTGCTCGACCACACGGCTAGGTTCGAAAACCTTGGCCTTGGCCATATCCACGACGCCGCCCTTGTAGACGTTGACCCCATGGGTTGACTTGCCCTCGGAATGGGCCTTCCTTAGATCGATGATGGTATTTACTGGATCGAGCCCCGCATTTTCGGCTAGAGTCCTTGGGATTACCTCTAGAGCGCTGGAGAATGCCTCGATCGCCATCTGCTCCCTGCCTCCTGTCGACTCGGCGAATAATCTTAGGTCACGGCTTAGTGCAGCGATTACGGAACCTCCTCCTGTAAGCACGGACCCATCCTCATGAGCCACTGCGACCACGCCTATGGCATCCTCGAAGGCTCTCTTCACCTCATCTACCACGTGCTCGGTCCCTCCTCTCAATAGGACGGAGACGCTTTTGGCTTGGGGGCATCCCTCCACAAATACCATGTCCGAGTCCCCGATCTTCCTCTCCTCGACCTTTGAAGCGATTCCAAGATCTCCCTCGGAGAGGTCATCCAAGTTGTTTACTATCCTCCCGCCAGTAGCCTTCGAAAGTGCCTCCATATCGCTCTTCTTTGCCCTCCTAATAGCGAAAATACCCGACTTGGTCATGTAGTGCTGGGCCAGGTCATCGATTCCCTTCTGACAGATTACCGTGTTTGCACCACTTTCCACAATCTTATCGACCAGGGTTCGCAGGAATTGCTCCTCCTCTTCGAGGAATTGGGAAAGCATGTTTGGGTCCGTGATCTGGATCTTCGCGTCCACCTCGGTCTTCTTGACCTCGATGGCCGAGTTTACTAGTGCTATCTTTGCATCTGACACGCTCCTGGGCATGCCACTGTGTACTCTCTCTTTATCGAGAATGATGCCGTCCACTAGAGTGCTGTCCCTAATCGATCCTCCCTGCTTCTTCTGAACCTTGATATCATCCAAATCCACTATTGCCCCCTCGTCATTTTCCTGTGCAACGGAGAGGACTGCCTGAACGCTAATGTCCGAAAGGAATTCCTTGACGGCCCCTGTGCTCTTCCCAGTCAGAGCGGTCTTGGCCACCTCGGTGAGCATCTTCTGGTCAACACCCACCCCGTGAGTGTCAATCAGCTCAACGGCCTTGTCTGAGGCCAGTCGGAACCCCTCGCATATTACAGTCGGATGAACGTTCTGATCCACCAGCTCCTCGCTCCTCTTCAGAAGCTCGCCTGCAATCACAACTGCACTAGTTGTGCCATCGAAGCAGTGTTGCTCCTGAGTCTTTGCGATCTCGATGATCATCTTGGCTGCTGGATGCTCGATCTCCATCTCCTTCAGGATTGTTGCGCCATCGTTGGTGATGACCACATCCCCCATTGAATCTACAAGCATCTTGTCCATGCCCTTTGGACCTAGGGTTGATCGAACAGCATCGGCAACTGCCTTCGCGGCTGCAATGTTGTTGCTCTGAGCCCCCTTACCAGTAGTCCTTGTTGTTCCCTCTTTCAGGATGAAGATCGGTTGTTGTCCGTTGTACATGCAATCACTCGCCTTGGTTCGACGGACGGGGCATCGGAGGGGGGGTCATAAGGCCTCCCAATCGGGTTTCGGACCCGCCAGGGGCTACTCATCCTTCTGAGATTCAAGCCACTGCTTTCCGTAGTACTGCCACTGCTCCATAGTCCACCCCTCGGGGAGTCCACCTTCTGGGACTGGCGATCCGACTGATTCTGGTACAGCGTCAGATAATTGTTCCGTGGGGTTGGATGGAGGTGGTGGCTGCTGGAAAAGATCCTTCGAGCCCCCATACATTGAGTTGGCGATGTCGTCTGCAGAGGGGAGTTGTTCGGCATCCTTCTCTCCGCTCCATCCTTCTACGGTCATGCTGTAGTCCCCCAGGGAAGAGTACTCTTCCAGCGGAGCACGAGCACTCCTCAGCACCCTGAAAGAGGAGAAAAGGACCACTCCCATTATCGCCATACCAATTGCGACCAGGGCAAAGTTGGCAGCGAGCCATCCGACTTCTTTGACGTCTGTTCCTTCCGGTATGGGATCGGGCTTGTACAGTGTAATCTGAGTCGTCTTTGTTGTGGTGTCCAAATCGCTTATTACGACTAGAGAGACGCTGAAGTCGACAATGTTGGCTGCAAGGTTCTCTAGATTCTCGTCCCTTACATCGATGTGAATGGTGACGTTCCTACTCTCTCCGGCCGCCAGAACGAAATTCCGGTCATCTTCGTCGACTCTTGCATCGTAGACTGTCCAGAGATTGTCCAACTCGACATCTGCTCGGATCTGCTGCTCCAATTCTGGATGAGCACTGCGAATAGTGAAAACTAGAATGTAGTCATCTCCGGATTCGGATATCTCGGCCGCATTTGACTGTGATGAGGGAGGGAGGACCAGAAGGAATCCGACGGTCCCAACCTCGAATCTTGCTTCTCCCTCTGCAGTGTTTCCTGATTCGATGCTAGTGGCCTTGAGTTCGATAATCCTAGGGCCCTCCACACCGGCTGCGAAAGAGTAGCTGACACTGAGATTGTAATCCTCCCCGGGAGCTATGTATGGCGTCCTCCCATTGGTTAGTCCGGCTACGAACGCAGTTACGTCTGGGGGAGTAAGTAGCTCTATTTCGTAAGCATCATCCTCGTTTCCTGTGTTGGAAATCTTCCACTTGAGAGTTCTAGGGTCTGTACCTGCAGCGAAGACCTCCTGAGAAAGGTCCCTGTCTTCGACTTCTACGAGATATGTCTTTGGAACCGTGAGGTAGAAATTGGAGGCCGATTGGTAGCTCGGATTGGAATGACTTGTGCCAATAACAGAAACCCGGTATGTCCCATTTTCTACGCCTTCAGGCATGGGCAGAATCAGTGAAAGAGTGACCTGCCCGCCATTTGCCTCCAAAGTAACTTCATCGGAACTGATATCGGCTTCCAGCTTCCAGTTATCAGTATCCACCCTGATGTCGAAAGTATCCTCTGTATTTCCATAATTGAACAGGAAGACCTGGACAGTTTGTAACTGGCCGTCAGCGGGAGCTAGCAGCGCATTCTTGACTGGTGCGATTGCTAGGTCGTGATTCACCGGGACCTGAATGTAAATAGTCGATGCTGCTTGAAATGTATTTGGCAGGCTAGGGTTTGCTAGGAGTCTCAACTCATATGATCCAGGCTCCATCCCCTCTGGAATGGTAACTTCCACATTCAGGGACGCCTCTTCGACTGGAAGCAAGTTGATGGTTGAGACCTCATCTCCCGCGACCTCGTACCACTTTACATTGTCAATGGAAAGTTTTCCTTCTAGCAAAGGATCAGGGAATATCCCTCCGAGGCTCCACGAGGAGTACTGGTTTCCTGTATTCTTCAAGTCCATCGTAACATTTGCTTTGCCTCCGGGCAATATTGTTGCCGCTGGGTTTGCTAGTGTCTCTTGTTTCAGAGTCATCCTATATGTCGATTCGACGCTAACAGGAAGTTCGACGTAGTATTTCGTATCTTGGAAACCGAGGATCCCATCATTAATCCAAGTGTACCAAAACAGATCCTGAACCGGAGCTCCATCGGGGATTGTCAGGTTAAACCATGCATTGGTGTATGTCCTAGCCTTGATTGTGTTTGTCTTAACCTCGTTATCGTGATCATTGAAGTTGTTTGAGTCAATCCTGAGGGGGAATTGTGACATCCAAGAGCTGTTAGAAACCTCGGTGAAGAATCTGAGTGAGGTGTCGATGTAACCCTTGTTGAAGATTCGGCAGTGCAAAGAGGGAGGATTGGGGTCTGCCGCCTCGACGAGGATGGTATTGCCTCCCTCTGATTCGGGGTCGTAGACTGTCGAGCCACCAAAATTATCTGGGAAGTTACACTCAGCATCCAAGGTGTACTCCTCGCCGCGTTCTATTGCGAAAATGATGAATGAGTCGATGTTGATGCCCTCATCGGCATAGGAGGAATTTGAACGGAAAAGGAAGGATACTGTGAAGCCTTCATTCTGGTGCATCCCAGTGGCATTCCAGACTAGCCTAGTCCATTCTCCCTCCGATGTGGACATATTGCGAGAAGAGTAGTTCAGATATTCCACCCCCCCTCCTGCTCCAGAGTCTGTCTCGAGCATTATCGTGTCTCCAGCACCCATCTGCCCCCAAGCGTCAGTTGCAATCTGAACCGAGTATAGTAGTGGGCTATTCACCTTCACCAGGCATAGATTTCTCCCATGGATCGAGGAGACAATGGGGTCGTGCTCACCGTAACCCAATCCATGGGGATTATCGTAGACTTGGTCGGAACATCCATCGTTTGAATTGTATCGTTGCCATGCCCACATGAGCCTGTCGTATCGATTCGAAGCATAGTTGTCGTTGTCGCCGGAGACCTTCCAATGCCACTCCCCAGTAGCACTGGATTGGTTATCCATCCTCCATGTACCAGTTGGAAAGTTGCTTGTGTCGGGCTGGTAGCCGTCAGTGTATCCGGCGGCGAACCACGCCGGTTCTCCGTAAGGCACTGCATTATTGGTGCAGTACTTACCCTCATTGGCCTCATCATCGCAGAAGCCATTCTCCATTGGGTCATACCAGAAGGCTATGGGTACGTCCCGATCCAGAATGTCGTTTGAGGAGTCCCCATCGATTCCAATTCCCGCATCAACAATCCCTCTGAATGTGACACCACCTGTCAGCCACCCATCATCACTGAGGGTGCTATGCGAGATTGAGGGAGTCCAGACGAAAGGCATCCTGATCGACTGGCCGGCGGCCAGAGTGATGTTGAATGTCCACTCTTGGATTATTGTCCCTATGGGGTGCCAAATCTCTAGCTTGGCGTCGGCAGTTACTGGCGAGGGATCGACTCCTACTTGGCGGAATGTGACATTTACCTGGATTGACTCCCCCTTGGTCATGTACTCGAGTGAGCCAGAGTCAGGCTGGGTCCACACTCTTGGGGAATAGGTTGAGTTGCCAATCTCAATACCCGTAACTTCGAAGTCCACCGGATTATTTCTAGGGCCTACTTCTGATTGCTTTGAAGAAGTATCAGAAGCTTGAATTGCGACATTGGAAAGGCTCACCGCGATAAGCAGTGAGGAAAGCAGGAGTGCACGAATCGAACTCATTGACACCAAATTGGGGTGTTAAACTGTGTAAGAAGGTTGGGGACTGTGGTTCATTTGGCAAGTTGTGACGGTGAGGCGATTTCGGTACACTAACGAGTCTTGTCGTGCCTGTATCGAATGAAGTGCTTATGGTGCAATGCAGAGCCGTAGATAATATGGTTGAGCGGGGAAAGGTGACCAAACAGTTTGCCCTAGTTCTGTTGGTGGTTTTACAAATCACGATGGCCCCCATTATCCTCTTCTCTCTAACATATCTCATCCAAGTTGATTACCAGGCGGCCCAAATTGGCATCCGGACAGAGCTGATTCATTGGGTGGTTACTGCAGGTTTGTCATATGGCATGATTTCTATAGCCTTGGCACTGATAGTAGGTGGATTTCGACCCTTTTTCGTTGCCAATAGTGGGGGTTTCCTTTCTTTTTTCAGATTGAGTCCGAGAACAGGCGATCCGGAGTTAGTGGATAGGGCGAGACTGCACCTTCAGGGAACTCCCTATGGCAAGATGGCGACGCTCGTGCACACGAAAACTAACGATGGTGAATTCGATCTCATGGCGGTTCACGGCGGGCTTCAACTACTTGCCGTTCCGATGCAGGTGATTCTGATCGCGGTCCCTCTAGCAATTATGGAAGGCGTTCCTGATTCCATTATCAGACCCAGTAGGGCTTTCGATCTGGGCATGGCTGGATATCTAGTTGCCCTATGGATCGCAGTCAGGGTGCATCCCCTCATCTCATGGCACCTAGTTGGCATAGCGGCGATGTTCAGGAATGTTGTGTGGAGAGTGTCAAGGCTGTCCTGGATTCTGCCTATATTCCTCTATTGGCTAGTGGCCAGATTGGTTCTGCTCTTCTCACTTGACCTCCTCAACGTGAACTACGAACAGTGGCATGAGATGCAACTGGAGAAAATAGTTCTCGAGATGATTGCACCGGAAGCAGAAATGCCTGAAACTGCCATCCTAGACTTCATCGTGGCGATTTCCGTCCTCCCTATGGCTACCTTCACTACAATTTCCGTCTTGGGTGGCTCCCAAACAATGCCTGAATGGATGTTTGGGCAAGAAGCAGGCCTAGTGTCACTAAGAACAAAGGAACTGGAGAGAGGAAGTGAGGACCCTATCCCAGAAGAATCGGGAGTGAAGATTCCAGAAGATAGAGAAGATACCGGATTGGACGATGGAGATGATGGAGAAGAGAGGAGGATGATTGATACTCCATTCGATATCTTTGGAGATGACTAGGTCCCCCTAAGCAGGGTTCGTGGACTCATCCCCTAAGTTCGCCCAGTACTCTCTCGACTCTGTCCATTCCCTTAGAAATGTCATCCCTGCCGATTGTGTAAGCGAATCTTAGGTGCCCTTCTCCAGCATCTCCAAAAGCAGTCCCTGGAGAACAAAGGACTCCCCCTTCCAGGAGCTTTAGGGCGATTTCCTCGCTGTTCATTCCTGGAACCTCGACCTTCGGGAAAACATAGAATGCACCAGTGGGGGTGTGGCAGGAGACTCCTGGAATTGAGTTCAACCTATCACAAATCAAATCCCGACGAGCCTTGAACTCGGCGCACATTTCTTCTGGGTAGTTTGGGGATTTTTCGAGAGCTTCCAGTACAGCATGCTGCATGGCATCGTTGGAACAAGCAGTTACGTAGTATTGCATCTTGGTCAGTTCTCCCATCAAACCTGGGTCCGGCGAAAGTAGGTAACCAATCCTCCAGCCAGTCATGGCGAATGTCTTGGAGAATGATTGGACCATCACGAGTTTGTCGTAACCGGCTCCCAGGAATGAGACGTGAGGAGAATCGTAGACAATTCGATCGTAAACCTCGTCTGTGATTAGCCACAGGTCATTATTTCTAGCGAATTCAACAAGTTCGTCCCTTTGCTCCTCATTCACATTCCCACCTGTTGGATTGCTTGGGAAGTTGTACAGTATGGCTACAGTATTATCGTCCACGATTTGCTCCAAGTCTGAGATTGTGGGGACGAAACCGTTCTCGAATTTGCAAGGGTAGAATGATGGTTCGCCCCCGCATATTACCACATCAGGGGGATAGAGTGGGAAATACGGCTCGGGCATCATCACCTTATCACCGGGATTTACGATTGCTAGGAAGATGTCCAGAAGAGCATTCGTCCCACTCATGGTGATGCAGACGTTTGATTCGTCCAAGGTTGGGATCCGGTGGTGCCACAATTCTGCGATCTTTTGCCGGAGCTCAGGCAACCCCGCAGTGGTAGTATACTTGTTTCTGCCATCCTTCATGGCACGAGTAAATGCCTCGATTGCAATGTCCGGGGGTTGAAAGTCTGGTTCCCCGAGACCGAATTGTACGGCATCGTCTCCCGCCATATCGAACATCCTCCTCACCCCCGTTGGACGAATGCTGTTCGAACGGTCGGAGAATCTCACCATGACCTGCGGACTTCTGTTCTAGGATTTTAACAAGGCGGCTCGGAACACTCTGATTTGTAGTTTGGAAGGGGTTATTCAATGATTTCTGCATCGATAACTTGGTCAAGCTGCCTTCCAAAGGAGGGGAGCAAACTCTCAATCTGTTCATCTGAGCGGAATCTGATTAGAACTAGGGAACCAATCCAAGCTGAGGCCACTAGTGCGACTAGGCCAATCACCGCAGGAGGGATTCCATTCGCTGATGAGTCAGAACCATATCCAAACACTTCGAAGAAGACTGGGAGGGAGTGCATGTTTCCGGATACAGCATGGACCTCCACAGTGTGTTGCCCGGATGGGAGTTTCTCTGGATCAAGAAGAACGTGCCAAAGGAATGGGCTCAGAGCACCTATTTCCCCTGATATGCTTGAGTATGTCACCTCTTGCCATTCCCCGTCATTGATTCTGAATTCCACCATTTCTACGGAACCGGCTTGTCCCCATGCGTGGCCGGTGATGTTGATTGACCCCTCGTTTGAGAGGTTTAGACCGTGGTTCTGCAGGTTGGGGTCGATTGATGCAGTTTGCCCGGACTCATGGAGAAATAATGCTAGTTCTACGGCAGCCAGTGCGTCAACTATCCCGTAACCGAATTCTCTATTCCAATATGGGTCAACGTTGGGGGCGCTGGGCTCGCCTCTTAGCTCAGCTGTGTGCTTCAGCACCTCCTTGGTCTGGATGGGGGTTAGGTTGGAGTTTGCCTCCAAAACCAGAGCAATCACCCCACTGACCGATGGGGTCGCATAGGAGGTTCCGCTACCTCTGCCGGTGTATGTGTTCTGGGATGCATCCCCTCCGACGAAATTATTGCAAGATCCGCTGCTGACGCACCCCTCTGCTTGGATAATATTGGAACCTGGCGCACTAATCTCCGGAATCAGTTCATTGATAGGGTTGCCATCGCCATTATCCTTTCTTGGTCCTCTGGATGAGTAACCTGCGATTTCGTCATCTGTTCTATTGACTGTGTTCTTGTCATCCGTAGCGGCAACGGTTATTGAAAGAGAAGATGAGCTCATTCCAGATAGGCCATCGTTGTCCTCTCCATCGTTTCCAGCTGCGTTCGAGACAACTATGCCCGCTTCCATTGCCTCGTCCAGTATTCGACTATGCATATCTGATCCATCTGATCCCCCATCCTCATGGCTGGTTATCCCCCAAGACAGGGAGATAATGTCGATACCATAGCTTTCCTCATCAACACCAGACCATGCATCGTCCTTGTGATCGATGATCCACTGTAGGCCGTTCATCGCCGACTCATATGCGTCCTGTTCTAGCAAATAGTTCTCGAAGGGTCCAGCACCAACATCGGTACCTATCCTGACATCGACCAGCCCTGCATCGGGTGCTGAACCATAGAATGCCGATTGAGACCCATCGGCCTCCATGCCGGTTGCACTAGCCATTCCCATGCAAGCAGTTCCATGCTGATTTCCGTCATCAGGGTCGAAGGAGCCGTCATCCACGCGACCGCCGGCAAGAATGCATTGAGGGTCGCTGTGTAAGTAGCACACCGCATCGTATCCGGCAACAAACTTCCCAACTAAACCGGGGTGTTCGTTATCGACCCCGGTATCGACCATTGCTATATTGATCCCCTTTCCAGATAGCCCATAGTCCCAAGCCCCAAAGGCATACTCGGAGGAATTGCTGGCCTTAACTGCCGGAGTTTGCACGTCCCCGTAGAAAACAAGAGAGCCGTATCTCTCCACCATGACAACTCCATCTAGTTCTGCGAGTTCCATGACCTGCGAGACATCTACGTCACCCAGCAGAATTGCATCAACGATTGGCAATTCGAGATGGATGTCGAAGCCCATTGATTCCAAATGCTTTCTGTCTTCAACAGAGACTTCCCTAGAGAATGAGAGTCCGATGTTTACTGGGCCGGAAGATGTCTGAATCGAGTCGTGAATTCCGTTGCTGTCTTCGTCGAGGGACGAAACCTCCCACCATTCAACATCGGGGTCCCACCAGATTTCTCTCTGCAAAGGGACTTCGGCACTGTGGCCGTTTTCAATGAGTTGGGACCCTTCTAGAGGTGTTGTTACCACAGTTGTGCTTGAGGTCGATGCAGCGATGCTTCCAGACAAGGGAGAGATCAGCAAAGCAACTAGTGCCAGGGCTATCGGACAACGATTCATCATCATGATGCGGAAAGGCGTATGTCTTCAATCCAACCGAAATTGGAGCAGGGAAGAGATGCTTCGCAAGGGGATGAAGATGGTGGGGGCACTGGGATTTGAACCCAGATCAGCGGGTTTCTTCCGCTTAGCGTGCACCCGGCTCGCGCACGCTCTCGGTTTGCGACGGGTCGGTGCTCCAGTTGGTCATCAAAGCCAT
>Ga0066850_10000250_pt1 | contig 30029 bp, 30 predicted proteins | sample ETNtaG_4_FD_67282 | JGI IMG/M metagenome (GOLD analysis project Ga0066850, IMG submission 67282) | Marine microbial and viral communities from oxygen minimum zone, Eastern Pacific Ocean - ETNP201406SV67 | ecosystem: Environmental > Aquatic > Marine > Oceanic | place: Pacific Ocean: Eastern... | reverse complement strand
TTTTTAATTTCATTGTGTTTTTCTTCATATTGAACGCCCTATTCTTTCTATTTTATCTTTCACTTGTTGTATTAAATAATCTGGTGTTGAGGCACCAGCACTTATTCCAACACTATCTTTGTTTTTAAACCATTTATGGCTTAATTTTTCTGGTCCAGAAACTTGATATGTGGCATCATTTATATTTGATGATAGCATCGTTAATCTTTTAGAATTAGCACTAGTAAATGAACCTATTATTATCATAATATCAACTATCGAAGCTAATTCTTTTATCTGTTCTTGATTTCTCTTTGTTGGATAACATATAGTATTTACAAAATGCAAATCAAATACCCTTGTCATTAAAATATTAATAATATCTTGAACATTTTCAATGGTTTGCGTTGATTGACACACAACCCCAGCTCTTTTATATTTTTTTAACTTTTTTGCTTCTTCAGAATTTGAAATTATAATTGTTTTTGGTACCTGATCAGCAATTGTAACAACTTCATCATGACCATGATCACCTATCACAATAATTTGTCTCCCATCTTTAGAGAGCTTTCTAACTTCACTATGTATTTCATGAACTAATGGACATGTTGCATCTTTAATTTTAAGTGATTTCTCTTTAGCATTTTTCCATATATCATTTTTTGTACCATGTGCTCTAAATAACACAGTAGAATCTTCGGGTATTTCTTCTAGAGTAGATACAACTTTCGCACCAGAATCACTCAAATTATTAACTACACTTTCATTATGTACTATGTCACCAAGCATATAAACCGAACCTTCATTTTCAGCTATATTATAAGCTAAATCTACAGCATCTCGAACTCCAAAACAATATCCTGCATCTTTAGCTATAATTATTTTCATTATTACAACTTTGGTAATGTTATGCCTGTTTGAGATTGATATTTACCAGATTTATCTTTATAAGACATATGACATTCTTCATCAGATTCAAAAAATATCACTTGGCACAATCCTTCATTTGAATAAATTTTAGCTGGTAAAGGTGTGGTGTTAGAAATTTCCAGAGTAACATATCCTTCCCATTCAGGTTCAAATGGCGTGACATTAACAATAATTCCACATCTAGCATATGTAGATTTACCTAGACAAATTGTTAGTACATTTCTTGGTATCTTGAAATATTCAACACTTCTTGCTAACGCAAAACTGTTTGCAGGAACAATACATACATTACCTTTATAATTAACAAATGATTTTTCATCAAAGTTCTTTGGATCAATAATACTATTATTCACATTAGTAAATATTTTATATTCATCTGACACTCTAATATCATACCCATATGATGACAATCCGTAAGAAATAGAATTTGAACGTACATTTTTATCTACAAATGGCTCAATCATCTCATTGTTAATAGACATTTTTTTAATCCATTTATCTGATTTTATTGACATTAAATTTTCCTTTTTAAGTATTTTAAAATTTCATCTTTAATTTTTGTGGAAGATTTACCTGTAATAGTTGCACCTGCAGCTAATTTATGGCCCCCTCCACCAAATTTTTTCGCGACATCATTTATCACATACTTGCCTCTTGACCTGAAGTTTATCCTAATATTTTTTTCTTGTTCGATTATACAAAATGCAATTTGAACTTTATTTACAGATCTAAAAAAATCTGTAAAACCTTCTACATGTGATGAATTAGCACCAGATTCTTCTTGCATTTTCTTTGTTATTATTGATCCACAAACTATATCATTAAAATAAAAGTTTAATTTATCAATTGATTTAGAAAGTAGAGAAAGTTGTTGTTTGGAACGTCTTTCGTATATGGATTCATAAACATCATATGGATTCACTCCACATTCTAACAAATGTGATGCCATAAGATGACAGGCAGGATTTGTCGAATTATATCTAAAAGAACCTGTATCTGTAATTAAAGCAGCATATAATGCTGTTGCTTGAATTGTATTTAAATTTTTACACTTATTGTATTGGAGGAAATCCCAAACCATATGTCCTGTTGCTGGATAATTAGTATCTACCAGAGCTAAGTCAAAAAAATCAGCATCATATGGATGGTGATCAATCGATACAGAATAGATTTGATTTTTTTCAATATTTTTATAAATAGACTCAAGTCTTTTATAATCACCAATATCAAATATTATAGCTAAATCAACATTTTTCATAAAATCTAAATGAATACTATCATCCCAAACTTCAATAATATCTTCAGGATCAATAAAATCTAAAAAAATAGGTGTTTTAGAAACATTTATTATAGTACATTTTTTTCCTATATCTTTTAAATAATAATACATACCTAATTCAGATCCAATTCCATCACCATCAGGATTAACATGAGTAGAAAGAATAATATTGTTACTACTTAAAATAATTTTGTTTAATGAATTCCAATTCATTGTTAGTACATCTCCTTAAAAATATAAAAATGAAAAAATTAGTAACGAAGGTATCAAAATACATACTGCCCAAAACATATAACCGAAAAAACTAGGCATTTTAATATCATTTTCTTCTACTATAGATTTTACCATAAAATTTGGAGCATTACCTATATATGACATTGCACCCATAAAAACTGCTCCAGCAGAAATTGCTGTTAAAGTCATCATCCCATCATTCATTAAATAATGCGCATCACCTCCAGCAGTATTAAAAAACACTAAATATGTTGGAGCATTATCTAAAAAACTCGATAAAATACCAGTAATCCAAAAATACATCATATTTATGTTATTCCCATCAGTATCTGTTAATAATGAAACAACGCCATTCAGCGGTCCATTTAATCCAGATTTCAACATTGCTATAGCTGGTATCATCGTTATAAATATTGTTGCAAATAGCTTAAATACTTCCTTTACTGGTTCCCAGGTAAATTCATTTTTTTGTCTAATACTAATTGGAGTGATTTTAAGTGATATAACAGTAATTAATAACAAAAGAAATACTTGTAGAAAAGTCCCGTATGTCATTATACACTCGTCACCATAAGAAATCATCCAATTTGAAATATCATTAGAATCAGATTTCCAAATCCCACTTATAACTACAGAAACTACTATAAATACAATTAAAACTAAATTTACTTTTCCTGAAATACTTATTGATAATTTATCATTATTTACAGTCAGATTTTCATTTTTATATATATACGAATCAAAAATAAAAAATATTATTAATAATGGAATTGATACAATTAACATTGGTTTAAACAAGTGTGTCGTTGTCCAAAAGAAATCTATTCCTTTTAAAAAACCTAAAAATAAAGGAGGATCACCCAATGGAGTTAATGCACCGCCAATATTAGAAACTAAAAAAATAAAAAATACAAAAACATGTACTTTATTTTTTCTTTTCTTATTTGATTTTATTAAAGGTCTAATTAACAACATTGATGCACCTGTCGTACCCATCCAAGAAGCTAATATTGTCCCAATGAGTAAAATTGATGTGTTTACTATAGGTGTACCCTTCATATTGCCTGTAATAAGGACCCCTCCTGAAACTGTAAATAAGGCAAGTAATATTACAATAAATGGGATAAATTCTTTTAGGTATACTTCTAATAAATAAAATTTTGAAACCTCTATACCAAAGTTCCATGTAAAAATAATCAAAAACAACAAACCCCAGAATGCTGACACCTTTCCATAATTATGGTGCCAAAATGAACGGAAAAATATTGGAATAATAGCTATTGATAGCAAAATACCTACAAAAGGAATAATCCAAAATATACTTATTGAAGACCCATCTATATGTAAATGATTAGCAACATGATGCAAATCATGACTAGAATTAGTTTCAGGTAAAATAAAACCAAAACCAACAATAATTATAACTAATAATCTTTGAATAGACATATATTTAAATAGAAATTATTATTATAAATTAAGTAAATTTTACTATGTTTTTAACATTAATAATTAGCTTCATATTTTTATTATTTTTATTACTTTTAATGAACGTTGGATATATTTTTAATAATACAAAGTTAAAAGGAACTTGCGGAAGCACTGATGATAATCCATGTACTTGCACATTACAAGAAAAAATCAACTGCCAGAAAAAAAATATCAATCAACAATAAACCTTTTAAAGCCACTACTCATAAATTCACTAATCCCTCGTTCACCTTTGGATAATATGAGACATTCAGTGTTATCAACATTATCTATAATTGACAAGCCATTTTCAATAGGCAAGACCATTAACATTGTAGCTAATGCATCTGCATCTATACATTTCTCGGAAATTACTGTGCAACTCAAAATCTGATTTTTAACAGGATAGCCAGTTTTAGGATTTATTATATGAGAATATTCTACACCATCATACATAGTAAAATTATTATAATTTCCAGATGTAGCGATTGAATGATTATTTATTTTAGTCTTAAGGTAAATTTTACTATCATAAGGGTTCGCAACCCCTATAATCCGACTGTTATCACTACTTCTACTATGACATCTTAACTCGCCACCGATATCAACCATAATATCATAGTAACCAATATTTAATAAATAATCACATAAAAAATCTACTGCATATCCTTTAGCTATAGAACTTAGATCAATATATGTGAATACATTACTTTTAGAAAGAATATTATCTCTAATATTTAAAAATTTATATGAGACATTATTTTTAATTTCTTTAATTACTTTATCATCAGGTCTTTTACTGATATCTGAAGGCCCAAAACCCCAAGCATCTACAAATGGATAAACTGTCGGATCATAATACCCATCACTTAAATTTGCATAAAAAAGTGATTTTCGAAGAACAAAAGAAAATTCTTCAGATACATTATAATCATTCAATCTAGATTTATTTATTTTATTAATTTCACTATTTTTAACATAGGTCGATAAAGTATTGTTTATGTTAAACAAAACACTGTCTAATTGAGTTTTTAAATATTTAGTATCTACAAGGTGATTATTTACTTTAACTGTATAAGTAGTTCCCATTGTGCTACCATTAATAACAGTTTCAGAATCATTGATACAAGAAGATAGAAAAACAAGAATATATAAATATAAAAATAGTTTAATGGGTATAATTTTAACCAAAATCATCAAAATCAATCATTTCTTCCTCGACTCCAAGATCATACAACATTTCTGTAACAGCTTTATTCATCATAGGAGGACCACACATATAATATTCGATTTCTGTCGGGTCTTCATGCTTAGATAAATAATTATCATGTACAACTTGATGAATAAAACCTTTATATCCCGTCCAATTATCTTCTGGCATTGGATCTGACAGAGCTACGTGATACTGGAAATTAGGAAATTTTTTTTGGATATTTTTGAAATGATCATCGTAAAACATTTCTCTTGTCGATCTTGCTCCGTACCAATAAGAAACTTTTCTTCCTGTTTTAAGAGTGTGAAATAAATGGAACAAATGTGATCGAAGAGGTGCCATTCCTGCTCCACCACCAATATATACCATCTCTCTTGATGTATCTTTAATAAAGAATTCACCATAGGGGCCAGATATTGTTACTTTATCACCAGGCTTTAAATTAAAAATATATGAAGAAGCAATACCTGGGGGAGCATCCCATTGCTGCGGCGGTGGATGTGCAATCCTAACATTTAACATAACAATATTACCTTCTGCAGGATGATTTGCCATAGAATAAGCTCTGAATTCATCAGGATTTTTATTTTCTGCTATTAAATCCCACATTTTAAATTTATCCCAATCATCCCTGTATTCATCTTGAATATCAAACTCTGAATATTGAAGTTCATAACTTGGAATATCTATTTGTATATAACCTCCTGATTTAAAATTTAATATTTCACCATCAGGAAGCTCTAAAACAAGCTCTTTAATAAATGTTGCTACATTTTTATTACTTCTAACAACACATTCCCATTTTTTTATACTAAAAATATCATCAGGTATTTTAACTTCCATATCACTCTTAACTTTAACTTGACAAGCCAACCTGAATTTATTTTTTATTTCTAATCTTGAGAAATGAGAAATTTCTGTTGGAAGTATATCACCACCTCCTCTTAACACTTGGCACTTACATTGTGAACATGTTCCACCTCCACCACAAGCCGAAGGTATAAAAACATTGTGCGATGCTAATGAAGATAAAAGTGATCCCCCGGGTTTAACTATAGGTGATTTTTCATCATTTCCATTAATTAAGATTTTAGCATTACCCTGGGGTAACAATTTTTTTTCAGCAATATTTAGCAGCACAACCAATAATAAAATTATAATTGAAAAAACCAATATCGATGATATCATAGTTAATTTTAACATATTAAATTATTTATCAGTTTTATCACTGTTTATTTTTTATTTAATTTAAGTTTCATTATTTTCCTTATTAACATTTATAATTGTATTCCTGAAAAAGCTAAATAAGCCATAGATAAAAGGCCAGTTAATATCATTGTTATACCCAGCCCTTTTAAACCATCAGGAACATTTGAATATGTTAACTTGAAACGTATGGCTGCCATTGTTACAATCGCTAAATAAAAACCAACACCAGCGCTCAGACCAAATACTATTGACTCGCCAAAAGTATAACCTCTTTCATTCATAAATATTGATGCACCTAGTATTGAACAATTCACTGTAATCAATGGAAGAAATATACCAAGTGAATTATATAATGTTGGGCTAAATTTATCTATAAACATTTCAACAAATTGAACTAATGCGGCTATTGTTGCAATAAAACAAAGTATTCTTAAAAATTCTAAATTAATATATGCTAATGCACTAATCCCTATCCAGGACAAAGCACCTTCTTTCAATAAATATGTATTTATAACCCAATTCAGAGGTACTGTTAATGCATTTACAAATATTACAGCTTTTCCAATACCTTTAGAAGCTTCAACATTTTTTGAAATTGCTAAAAAAGAACACATACCTAAAAAATATGCAAGTAAAATATTTTCGATAAAAATAGATTTTGTTGCTAAACTAATATAGTGTACAAATAAATCCATATTATTCCTCAACATACGAAGTATATGATCGTTGTACCCAAATAATTAAACCTAAAATAATGAATGCACCAGGAGCTAAAAGCATTAAACCATTATTATATTGCGGTGATATTATTCTAAAATCAAATAGTGTTCCAAAACCTAATAATTCCCTAAAAAAAGCAACTAAAATAAGCATGCTTCCATAACCAAGACCATTACCAAGACCATCTAAGAATGAATCCTTTACTTTATTTTGCATAGCAAAAGCATCAGCTCTTCCCATAACTATACAATTTGTAACAATTAATGCGATAAAAACTGATAATTCTTTGCTCACATCATACATATAGGCCATTAAAGTCCTGTCAATTAATGTAACTAAAGTGGAAATGACAGTTAATTGGACAATTATTCTAATACTAGATGGAATATATTTTCTAAGCATAGAAATAATAACATTTGACATAGTTACTACAAATGTCAAAGCTAAGGTCATAACAATCGCTTGTTCCAATTTAACAGTTACAGCTAAAGCAGAGCAAATCCCTAACACTTGACGACTTACTGGATTATTATCAATAAGTGGGTCTAGAAATATTTTTTTATTCATTTATTTTTCCTGAAATATACTTGATATTTAAGCAAATCTCTTTTTAAAAGGATTTCGACTCCCCTGCTTGTAATTGTTGCACCACTTATTCCGTCAACCTCATATAAATCTGATTGATTTGCTTTACCAGCTTTAGTAATTTTTATAGATTTAAGCTCATTTTTTAAATATAATTCTTTACCAATAAAACTTGATTTAAACCAGTTCTTAGTTATTTCAGCTCCAAGACCAGGCGTTTCAGCATGTTGATAAAACGTAATTCCTTTAACAGTTGAATAATTAGTTAAATCAATAGCAAAATATCCATACAAAGTTGACCAGAGGCCTTTGCCAGAAATTGGGATAATCAACGCATTCATATTCGCAGAAATATAGGCAGGTAAATATTCAACATTAAGGTAGTAATATTTTGACTCACCTGTAATATTATCATTTGATATCTTGAGCTTATCATGAGTAATGTTGTCTATTACATTACCACTAATATCAAGCGTTATTTCTTCGATATTTACACTAAAAGAATTAATGATTTCAACATTAGATAAAGCATCTATGTCTATACCGACACATTCTAGAATATTTTTTTTCTTATCAAGTTCTTTGTTAAATAATGTCTTACTCTTAAGCCCTTCAGAAAACAGCGCAAGAAGCGTACTACAAACAAATGTCAACGTTAATATAAATACATATTTATTTTTCATATGAAATTTGTCTTTTCTTAATATGTTTCTGAATGATATTATAATCGATTAATGGAGCAAATGCATTAGCAAATAATATTGCAAGCATCATACCTTCAGGATATGCTGGATTAATACATCTGATTATTACAACCATAAGCCCAATGAGGAAACCATATAACCATCTTCCTGGATTAGTTTGAGCGCTAGAAACAGGGTCTGTAGCCATAAATACCATTCCAAAGGCAAAACCACCCATTACAAAATGTTGAAATGGTTTTATATCTAACATAGAGTTTGTACCTTCAATGGTACCAAGCTGATTTAATATAAGTGATGTTAACATCATTCCTATTGTCGTTGATAACATTATTCTCCAGCTACCTATCTTAGTGATAATTAAAATAATAGCTCCAAATAAAATTGCAAACGTTGAAGTTTCCCCAATGGAACCTGGGACAAATCCATAAAACATATCTAACCATGAATAAGATAATGGAATATTAGACGAATGTTCTAATAATGGAGTTGCTTTTGTTACTCCATCTGCTGGATATACCCAAGGAATATTACCAGACATTTTAGAAGGATATGCAAAAAACAAGAATGCTCTAGCTGTTAGAGCAGGATTGAAAATATTATAACCAGTACCTCCGAAAATTTCTTTCCCAATAACTACTCCAAAAATTGTTGCAATAGCAAGCATCCACAAGGGTATCGTTGGTGGCATGATTAATGGAATTAAAAAACCAGTAACTAAAAAACCTTCATTAATTTCATGTTTTCTTACAATAGAAAAAATAGCTTCGCATAAACCACCCACACCAAAAACTACCAAATACATTGGTAATATTCTATATAATCCATAAATAAAACATTCCAAAAAGCTATTAGAATTAACTTCAACAGATTGCCAACCAATATTATATGCACCAAACAAGAATGTAGGTAATAGTGCTATCACTACAATAATCATTGTTCTTTTTAAATCAATAGCATCTCGTACATATGGAGCATTAGCTGTTTGAGTATTAGTAGAATATAAAAAAGCATCTAAAGCTTCATGTAATGGATGAAACTTTTTAAGTTTCTTATTATTTAATATCTTTTTCTCAATGTTATCTAAAAATTTCCTTAACATATTATATTTCTGCCTCAATTAAGTCCAAACCATCTTGAATTATTTTTGAAACTTCAACTTTAGATTGACAAATGAAGGAACATAATGAAAAGTCTTCTGGTGAAACCTCATATATACCAAGTTTTTCCATCAAATCAATATCTTTAGAAAGTATGCTTTTGATTAAATATTCAGGATATATATTCATAGGTAAAACTGATTCCCAATTACCCATAGGAATTATAGTTCTAACGCTACCATTTAAATTAGTATTCAAGATAGATTTCTTATTAGATAACAATTTAGATAGAAATGTATTAGTCAAAGAATATTTCTTTAATCCTGGAAGAATCCAACCAAGAAATTCCCTCTTATTTGATGTGCGAATAATTGAAAGTATCTCATCGTAGAAGTCTATTGATAATTCTTTCGAAATCTCTTTACCACTTAATACATCACCAGATATAATTCTTGTATTATCGTTAGGTGCAATATCCATGTCATTAATTGATGTCCCAATTATTGTTTTATAATACCCGGGATTATTTACATCATCACCGTTAATAGAAATGTACTTGAAATTTTGGTATATTTTATTTTTAAAATATGATCCTATTCTATTCAAATCTTGCAATGATAGGTACCATCTTGCATCAGCAGAATTCTTAATAGGATCAATATGGTGAATTTGAATACCAATATTTCCTGAGGGGTGCAATTTATTAAATCTGTAAAAATTAACATTATCAAGATTTGAAAAAAATGAATTTTCACTTATCGACATGTTTATATCACATTTGAATATATCCTTTAAAACATTAATACCTTCCTGTATACAATTATCGATATTGTCAAACAAATAATTGTAATCAATAGCAAATGGTTCTGTAGGTATTGAACTAATAAAAAATGAACGTGGCAATGAATCACTGCCAGGAACCTTAGAAAAAGGTTTTTGTCTTAACAACGACCACAAACCGGATTTCAATAGAGTCTCTTTACATATTTTAGTACTTATTTTTTCAGATTCATAGCTTCCATCATTAGATATACATAATGATTCTACTATTCTTCTTTCGCCATATAAAATATTTTTTACTACACCAGATACCGAGCTGACATATAAGACCTCTTTATTATTTTTATCGTAAAATAGAGGAGAGCCTACTTTGACCTTATCATTTATTTTAACGAGCAATTTTGTTTTAAAAGATTTGATTCTACATGGATGAAAAGATATAACTTTAGGAGTATCAGATTCATAAATCTTCAAAACTGTTTTATCACCAATTTTAATATTATGACCTTTCTTTATAATAAAGGATTTCATTTAACTCTTTTTTTTCTCCTATCAAGATGTCTGGATTTAGCCCTATCATATCGTCTTTTTTCATCTTCAGTTTCAGGCTTTATTTTAGGTATTGAAGAAGGTTTATTGTTTATATCAATTGCAACAAAAGTTAAATATGCTGTTGCAGTATGACTTATCTTCCCAGTCAGAGGGCTTTCGGCATCAATTCTTACGCCAATTTCCATCGACGTTCTGTGAGCATAATTGACAGATGATTTTAAAATTAAGATATCACCTTTTCTTGCTGGTGCTAAAAAATCTAATCGATCAACAGAAGCAGTAACAACAGGCTGTCTTGCATGTTTATAAGCAGACATAGCAGCACATATATCCATAAAACACATAACTCTTCCACCATGGACATTGCCTAAAACATTTGTATCATTAGGTAATACCAATTCATGCATTATCACTTGTGATTCTTTAATTGATTTAGATTTCATTTTTTAAAATAATCCTGAAATATATGCATATAAATCGGACCAATAAATATAGAATAATAGATTTTGCAATGATAAAATTATAATTGAGCAATATAAAACAGGATGCGCATGTACTACTTTCTTCTTTTCATCTTCATAGAAATACATTGACTTGACAATCTTAAAATAATAATATAATGAAACAACGCTATTTAATACAGCAATAACTCCAAGCCATAAAAATTCTTTATCATAGAATAAACCTCTAAATAAATATACTTTACCTACAAATCCTGATGTTGGAGGAAGACCAGCTAAGGAAACAAGGTTTAGTACCATAAAAAATGCTAAAACAGGATTTTTAAATGCTACACCCTTCCAATCATCAATAGTTTCAGCCTTATAACTATTATGCATATAAATCACCATATAAAAAGCTGATAAATTCATAAAAGCATACATCAGCAAATAAAATAATATACCATTTAATGCAACAGGTGTTAATGTACATATCGCCATAAGCATAAACCCAACATGAGATATCGTTGAATATGCTAGCATACGCTTAACATTTTTTTGTCTTAATGCTAGTATATTTCCAACTGTCATAGTAACTGCTGACAAAACAGCTAATAACATTGGCCAGCTAAGATTTAGTATTGGTAATGCACTTTGAAATGTTCCCTCATCAGTAAATAAAGCTGTAAAAACTCTTAAAAATAAAGCAAACCCTGCTGCTTTAGGCGCTACAGACAAGAATGCTGTAATTGTTGTAGGAGATCCTTCATAAACATCAGGTGTCCAGTAATGAAAGGGTACCATTGAAATTTTATAACCAAAACCAGCTAAGATTAAAATAATTGAAAACAAAATAGCTGATGGGTTATTAATATTAATTATCAATCCATGTATATCGTATATATTTAGGCTTCCTGATATTCCATACAGAAGACTAAACCCAAATAACATTAAACCTGATGCAAATGATCCAAAAATGACATATTTAAGAGAAGCTTCATTAGAGCGTTTATCATTTTTTAAAATACCAGCTAAAACATATGATGGAATACTTACAAGCTCAAGAGATAAATATATCATTATAAGATTAATCGAATTTGTCATCAAATACATTCCCAAAAGGACCACTAAAAGTAAAGTGTTATATTCAGCTCTGTATTCATCATCTAGTTCATTTGAATATTTTGATATTATAATAATTGATAAAGTTGAGAAAAGTATTATAGACTTGAAATAATATGAGAATGAATCAAACACTAACATATTATTAAAAATCATTTTAGGATTAAATTCATAACCAGCAGTAAACAACAATAAACCTGAGCATAAAACACCAAAAACTGCTATAAAATATGAGTATTTTTTTAAATCAGATATTAAATCTGAGATAATAACAAATAAAATTGTAAATATAATTAATAATTCTGGTAAAAAATATGATAAGCTTTGAAAATTATTTTGCATTTACATTACTGATTTGAAGATAGTTATTAAGTTTTCAACAGAATATTTAATCATATTTACTAATGGAGCAGGATATACACCAAAGAGAAAAACGAAAAATGTTATTGGAAGTATTGAAATCAATTCTCTGTTTGAAATATCTTTAAGTGATTTATACTTTTCATTTAATGGGCCAGTAAACACTCTCTGGTAAGCTCTTAAAAAATATATAGCATTTAACAAAATACCCAACGTACCAATAATAGTTATTGTCCTAAATGCACTAAAACCGCCAATAAAACAAAGTGCCTCACTTATAAATCCAGATAAAGCAGGTAAACCTAAACCAGCAAAAAATGCAATAATTATAAGTGCATTAAATACGGGCATTTTAGAAGCTAAACCTCCAAATGCTAATTTACCAGCAACCTCTTGATCTTTATAATTATCAGGATAAACTATCCAGCGATGGTGTGCTTGATCATAAAGAACTCCTACTAATAAAAACAACATTGCTGTAATTGTACCATGATTAAACATTTGCATTACAGCACCATTAAGACCTGCTTGAGCTCCAGCAGTTGAAGTGCTCACAATAGATGCCATACCTAATAGTACATAGCCCATATGACTCACAGATGAGTAGGCAACCATTTTTTTCATGTCAATTTGAGCAATAGCATTCATGGCTCCCCAAATAATATTTATTACGCCCAAAACAGCTAGAGTATAAGCAAAATTAATAGCCTCAAATGGAAGTAATGGATAACTTATTCGCAATAATCCATATGTACCCATTTTAAGCAAAACTCCAGCCAGTATCACTGAAATTGCTGTTGGAGCTTCAACGTGAGCTAAAGGCAGCCAAGTGTGAAATGGGAAAATTGGAACTTTTATCGCAAATCCAATAAACAATCCAATCCAAATAAGGTACCTAACATCCATTCCCCATAAACTTACATCTATTTTAGGAGCTTCAATAATAAGTGTAGTTAAACTAAATGTATTAGGAGTTGTGTAATAATAAAGTGCTAACATGGAAAGCAGCATAAAAACTGAACCAAAAAGTGTATACAAAAAAAACTTAATAGCAGCGTAATGTCTCTGAGGTCCACCCCACATACCAATTAAGAAATACATTGGAAGAAGCATAACTTCCCAGAATATATAAAATAAGAAAAAATCCATTGATAGAAAGACGCCCATCATGCCAGCATCAAGCAATAAAAACAAAGAAAAATAGCCAAGAGGACGCTTGTCGATATTCCAGCTAGCGATTATACATAAAAAAGATAATAAAGAAGTTAACATAACCATTGGCATACTTAATCCATCAACACCTACATAGTAAAAAATATTAAAATGACTAATCCATTCAACATTAATAGTAAAGGGTGAATTTGGGATAGAAACACTGGAATCGAAATTACAATAAAGCCATAATGATAAAAGTAATTGCACACCGGTTGCAACAAGTGCAACAACCCGAGGAGTACTTGACCCTAAATATTTTGAAATAGGGAGCATGATCAATGCACCGAAAACGGGTATAAAAATTAATAATGATAAAATATATTGTTCCATAATTTTCCTAGTTAAATTGTTGTATTGCCATAATAATAATTACCAAGCACATAAAACCACCTAATAGATAGTTTTGAATAACACCTGATTGAATTCTTTTCATCTTATTTGATGTATAGTTTGTTAAATGAGAAACACCATCTATAATTTTTTGATCTAAAATACTATAATCTGCTTTTCCAGAAAAATATGATACTTTTAAAGTAATCCAACCCCACGCATCAATGATTTTTTGGTCATATATATTCCAATCAATAAACGAAGCTATTTTAGTTTGACTGAAGAAAGGTTTATACAAAACAGTATTATAAATTTTATCAATATAAAATTTATTTTTAGAAAGATTATATAAACCAACTAAATTAAATATATTTGAGACTTTATCTATATCAACTTTTTTTAGCAAGTAAAATATTACTGAAATTAATATTCCAAGAGATGCAACTAATAAAGATAAATACATAGCTTGATCATGGGCATGATGTATACCATCTTCGACAATATGCATGTCTAAAAAGTTATGATCTGAATGTCCAACTAAATTTTTAAACCATCCTTTACTTTTCAAGGGGTTTATTTTAAAAGTAAATATAAATGCAGAACTCAATACTGATAAAATCATTAAGGGTATAGTCATCAATAAAGAAGATTCATGTATATGATTATAAATTTCTTTATTTTTTGGTTCACCATAAAAAGTTTTAAAAATTAACCTAAACATATAAAATGCTGTTATCATAGCCGCACCAAACCCTGCAATTGGTAAAATAATTGTCCAACCATGAAAAGTATGGTAATATGACAATACGCCAGCTAATATACCATCCTTGGATAAAAAACCAGAAAAGAATGGTACACCTGTAATAGCCAATGTAGAAATTAACATAGCAGCATGAGTTATCGGCATTTTATTTTTTAATCCACCCATATTGTTCATATCTTGTGGATTAGAATGATGGTCATCAAGATGATGAAGCGAGTGGTGCATTGCATGAATAACTGAACCACTACATAAAAACAAACATGCTTTAAACATAGCATGAGTAACTAAATGAAAAAATGCATACAGATGTGCTCCAACACCCAAAGCCATTATCATATATCCTAGTTGACTGATTGTTGAATATGCAAGCACTGCTTTAATATCGTTTCTTGTTATAGCTGTAATTGCAGCCATTAATGCAGTAATAGCACCAATAATAGCAACAACACTTAAAGCATCAGGTGTTAAAAATGGGAATATTCTAAAAGTCATATAGACACCTGCGGCAACCATTGTAGCAGCATGAATTAATGCGCTAACAGGTGTTGGCCCTTCCATTGCATCTGGGAGCCAAATATGCAATGGAAATTGAGCAGATTTACCTACCGCTCCCATGAACACTAATAAACCTGCTAATGTTAACAATCCTGTGCTCATTTGATTAGTACCATTTATCAAATCATGGATATTAAATGTACCAATACTAAAATAAAGAATCATTATTCCAATAAACATACCTATATCACCAACTCTATTTGTCAAAAAGGCTTTATTAGCTGCCATAGGAGGCCTGTTTTTTTCAAACCAAAATCCTATCAAAAGAAATGAACTTAAACCAACTAATTCCCAGAATACATACATCATTATAAGTGAATCAGAAAGAACAATACCGTTCATAGAAAATGTAAATATACCCAAAAAAGCAAAATATCTCGAATAACGAGCATCATCCTTCATATATTCAATTGAATATAAATGAACTAGAAATGAAATTAAAGATACAACAACAAGCATAATACAAGTAATACTATCAACATAATACCCAAGAGTAATACTGAATTCCCCTGTTGAAAACCATTGGAATGAATTGCTTGATTCAAAATGATTATGTGAATTATAATTTATAGCACTAGCAAGAAGAAGAATAGCATTTAATAGCATCAATCCAATTAATGGTAATGCAACAAAATGTGATTTATGTTTTAAAAATTTTCCTCCAAATATCAGAATTATAAATGAAAAAATTGGTAGGAATAGAAATGACAATACTTGAATATCCATTATCCTTGCAGCTCCTTTGCTTCATCAACATTAACAGTTCCAATATTTTTAAATAAATTAATAATAATAGCTAAAGCAATAGCAGCTTCAGCTGCAGCTAAAACAACAACGAAAATACTGAAAATATGACCGTCTAATACATTGAAATTTCCAAATCTATTAAATGCAATAAAATTAACATTAGCAGAATTTAAAATAAGTTCAATGCCCATTAAAATAGCAACTGCATTTTTACGGGTTATAACAGCAAATATTCCAAATGTAAACAATATTGCAGATATAACTAAATATGATTCTAAATAATTCATTAATCAGTCTTCTTTCTAGATAACATAGCAGCACCAATCAAAGCTGCTAAAAGTAAAACAGAGACAACTTCAAATGGTAATAAATATTTATTTAATAACATATTACCAATATCATTAACCGTTGAATCTCTTGAAACCAAACTACCAACATTCCAATTAGTATTGAATATAATTTGAAATTGAAATACTAAAAGGATAAAACAAAAGACTCCAGCTATTAACTGATTTTGGCTTTGGTTAGATAATTTCGGATCATCAATGTTATTTGTAAGCATCACTCCGAAAATTATTAAAACTAAAATTCCACCAACATATATTATCACTTGAGATGCTGCAATAAAATCAGCATATAAATAAACGTACAATGCAGCAACCCCAAATAATGTAAAAAGTAATGAAACTGCAGAATGCAACAAATTAGGAGACATTACAACCCAATATGATGATAATACAATCAAGAATAAAATACTGTAAAATAATATTTGACCTAAATCAGGTATCATGCTAATCCTTTTAAAAACTCTACAATTTCATCATTTATTTTATCTACATCAGTTAGTTGTGTAATCATATCATCAATTATTTCTTGTGATGAAAGATTATTTCTTTTACCTAACATATAAACTTTTTTCAATGAACCTCTTATCATTCTATCTTCAACATCATTTAATTTCTTAATATCAAACAAACTTTCTTTTTCATTAGAAACAATATCTTTTGACGAAGAGACTTCCTTGATCTCCAGAGAATCTTCTTGTGATTTTAGTGAAGAAAGTAAATTAGAAATATCATCAGATATTTTATTTTCTGAATTCAAAAATTCAAACATTTCATTTACAACTTCATTAGATTCTTTTGATGCTCTTTTACCTGCCATATATATTTTTTTTAAAGAACCGCGAATCATTTTATTTTGAATTTCATTTAATTTCTTAATATCGAAAAGTCCTTCTGTTGCAGGTTTTGAAGAAGACTTCTTTCTGTCAATATCTGATTTATTTATTTGGCTTTCATTGCTATCGTTTTCTTCGGGATACTTAAACTCCACTATAGCTTTAATAGCTTCTTCAATTTCTGGATTCATTTTATTATAAGCATTTATTGCTTCTTCAACATACTTGGATATAGCAACCATATCCATGCTATTTCTTCGTCCATATGTATATGCTTTTTTTGCAATACCTCTAGACATTTTATCAGATACTGTTTTAAATACAACAAAACCAGGATCAACATGAGAGGTTTTCTTAGTTTCTTCACTATCAGAAACATCATCGCTTTCCCCAGGTAAAACTCCATCTAAATCATAACCTTTTTTCATTTTATCAGAAACTTCATTTCTTTTATCAAGATAAGACTGCCCACCAATATCAATAATTTCTTCATCTGAAACATTAGAAAACTCAAACACTAGATCATGTTTCACATACTTACTATATTCATAATCAATATCATGCTTAGGTTCATTGGGTCCACCAACCATAAAAATACATTCCTCTGGACAAGGATATACGCATAAATTGCAATACATACATTCAGACATATCAATTGAAAATCTTGGAACGATCATTTTCTTTTGAGTATCATGGGAAGTTTTACCACAATCAAAATCAGAATCCTTAGGGGGTTTTATAGTATCTATTTTGATACAATCTACTGGGCAAGCTCTCTCGCACTGCAAACAACCTATACAATCATCGATATCAACATGGAGCCTTGATCTTATTACATTATATTCATTATGTTCAAAACCTATGTTTCTATCAGGTTTTGGCCATTTTTCATTTGGATATTGCAAAGTAGCAACTAAGTCTTTTTTATTTCTTAAATGATGCAATGTTAAACTCATTCCAGACATCATTGATTTAACTGTATCATAAATATCTATAAAATACTGTTTCATAAAACAAGTTCCCACAATGTTATGAGAAATAAGTTTGCAAGTGAAAATGGTATAAAAACTTTCCAACATGTATACATTAACTGGTCAACTCTTAATCGAGGAAAAGTCCATCTAAACCACATCATAACAAATATCAAGAAAATAGCCTTACTGAAAAGCCAAAAAACACCCCAATAAAAGCCATCAAATAAAAGCCAAGATTCTGGAAAAATATTAAAAATTGTTAAAGGTGAAAGCCATCCACCTAAAAACACAAATGATGCTACTAATGAAACAATGAGCATGTTTGCATATTCACTCATGAAAAATATTGACCATTTAAAGCCTGAAAATTCAGTCATCCACCCAGCAACAAGTTCAGATTCTGCTTCAGGTATATCAAAAGGAGTTCTGTTCGTTTCAGCTACAACAGAAATAAAATAAATAAAAAATGCTATAAAGGAGAATGGACTATGAAGAATAAACCATCTATTTTCAGCTTGCCATGCTACAATTTCTGATACTTGGAGACTACCACAAACAATAACAATCAAAAGTAATGTCAAGCCAATTGGAATTTCATAGCTTATAATTTGAGCAGCAGATCTCATAGCTCCATAAAGAGACCATTTATTATTAGAAGACCAACCTGCTAAAATAACTCCAATCACACCAACAGAACTCATAGCAATTATATATAAAATACCAATATTAAAATTTGAGACTATAAGCCCATCAGTAAATGGAATACCAATGAAAGTCAACAATGCTCCCATTACTATTATAAATGGAGATATTAACATTAAAACTTTATCTGCACCAGCTGGCATTATATCTTCTTTAGTTAATAATTTTATTGTATCTGCGAAAATTTGACCGATACCACCCCAAAACTTCTTTCCTCCTTTAAATCCAAATATGCCAACTTCCATTGGGCCAAGTCTATCTTGCATAAAGGCTGCAACTTTTCTTTCAAAATAAACAGCAAGCATAACATTGAGGGCCATCAAAACAAATATTACTAAACCTGGTATAATTATTGCAAAAAGAAGTAAAATATTGGTATCTATATCTATATAAGAAATTAAATTATATATTGTATCTACAATTGATGTCATCTATCAATTTCTCCTAATACAATATCTAAACTACCTAAAATAGTAATAACATCTGAAATCATCCAACCTGAAGAGATTTCATCAAGTACTGATAAATTACAATATGCAGGTGATCTCATTTTTAATCTTGTAGGAGTATTTTTTCCATCACTTCTAATATAAAAACCTACATCACCTCTTGCAGACTCATATCTAGAATAAGCTTCACCTTTTCGTGGTCTAATCTTTTTTGGTAAAACTTCATGAACATCACCAGATGGTAAGCCTTCAAATGCCTGTCTTATTATTTTAACAGATTCTTTCATCTCAAGAACTCTAACGTAATAACGATCCCAACAATCGCCCACCGTGCCCATCAATCCTTCTCCAACTGGAACATCAAAATCAAATTTACTATATACTGAATAAGGCTCATCTTTTCTTAAATCAAAATTTGTACCTGATGCTCTAAGGCTAGGTCCTGTAACTCCAAAATTAACACCAACATTTAAAGGAAGAACTCCTACATCAGCTGATCTTTCAATAAAAATTTTATTCGTTGTTAGGAGTTGATTATATTCATCGATTTGCGGTTCAAAATAATCAAGAAATTCTTTAGTTCTCTCAACAAATTTAGATGGCAAATCATGGGAAACACCACCTGGCCAAACGTAATTATATAACAATCTAGCTCCACACAAAAGTTCAAACAGATCAAGAATTCGCTCTCTATCCCTCAAGGTCCAAGTAAAAGGCGTTATTGCTCCAACATCTAGACCAAAAGCACCGACCGCAATCAAATGACTGGCTATTCTTTGAAGCTCTGCTATTATAACTCTTATATACTCTACTCTTTCTGGTAATTCTACATCTAGCAATTTTTCTACTGCCATTGAATATGAATGACTCATATGCATAGATGCAAGATAATCACATCTATCTGTAAACGGAACAATTTGTTCATATGATAAATTCTCACAATGTTTTTCAAAACATCTATGAAGATATCCAATTACTGGCTCAACCTTACTTACAATTTCTCCATCAGTAATAATTTTAAGTCTTAATACACCGTGAGTACTGGGATGCTGCGGACCCATATTCAGGACCATTTCATCTGCACTAATAATACTTTTATCTATTACTTTAAACATTCCATTATTCCCAATAACTTTTATCTTTAGGTACAGGCATTCCATTATAATAATCAGGTGTTTTATAATCTTTTCTAAGTGGGTGACCTTCCCAATCTTCAGGCAACAAAATTCTTTTCATATCGGGATGATTGCTGAACTTTATTCCATACAAATCGAAAGTCTCACGCTCATGCCAATTAGCAGCATTCCATAAATTAGCAATTGAGGAGATTTCAATATCCTCATCTATCTCAACTCTGATTTCAATGTAATGTTTTAATGAAGTTGAATAAAAATTATAAGCTACACCAAATCTAGAACTTTCACCTAAATCATACCCAGTTATGCACATTAAATAATCAAATTTTAAATCATTATCATTTAAAATAAAAGTGGCAATTTCCAACCATTTATCAGGATTTATTACAAATATGCAATTATTCTCTTTAGAGTATTCAATAGAATTATTAAACTGCTTAGATATATTATTAATGATCTTTTCTGACATCAGGCTTTCTTTCTTAATGGTGTATCTAATTTTATTTTTTTCTGCAATTCCAAAATACCTTGAATGAGAGCTTCAGGTCTTGGAGGACATCCAGGAACATACACATCAACAGGGACAACAATATCAACACCTTTTAATACATGATATCCATGTTGCCAATAAGGTCCTCCGCTATTTGAACAACTACCCATAGAAATAACATATTTAGGATCTGCCATCTGTTCAAATAATCTTTTAACTCTTTCGGCCATTTTTAAAGTTACTGTTCCAGCAACTATCATAACATCAGCCTGCCTAGGTGTAGCTCTAGGCATCATTCCAAAACGCTCCAGGTCATACCTTGGACCAGCAGCTGCCATCATTTCAATAGCACAACATGCAAGGCCAAATTGAAAGAACCAAGGAGAGCCAGCTCTACCCCAATTAATAAGATCATCTAGCTTTGCTACAACGACATTATCTTTATCAAATCGTTCAACTAAAGTAAGATCATCTTTTACATAATATTCTTCAGACATAATTATTTAATTTTCAATTCCGAGTATCTTCCTTCTCCATACTTCAACTTCATTTTAACCCAATCTAAATCACCCTTAACCCATACATAGGCAAAGCCAACTATCAATATCAAAACAAATGCAAACATCTCAATAAACGCTAAGAAACCAAATCCTTCAGTTATCAAACTTTGAAAGACAACTGCCCATGGAAATAAAAATATAACTTCAACATCAAAAATTATAAAGATTAAGGCTATAACATAAAATCTCACATTAAATTTAACCCACGCAGATCCTTCGGGAACTTCTCCGCATTCATAAGAAGCTAATTTTTCTCCACCTTTATTATAACGTGGTGATATAATATGTTGAATAATAAGCGGGAGAGCAATTAATGCTATTGCTAAGACTGCATATACTGCGACTGGTAAGAAATCTGTATACAATTTATATTTATATGTTATTTAATTAAACACGTCAAAACTAGAAACTTAATTTACAAACATATGTTTTTTATCAGCAACAATAATGATATGATTATTTAATATTTTTTTAAATAAATTATACATATGTTCAAAACATTAAATCATATTGTTATTTCATTAATTTCTAAAGTCCCAAAAACAATTATTAAAAAATTTGCTAACCAATATGTTGCTGGGATAACAATAGGTGATGTTCTTGATAAAGTGCAGAATTTAAATGATCTAGGATTATGCGCAACAGTTGATATTCTAGGTGAACATACAAAAGAGATATTGGAAACACAAAAAATCACAAACGATTATTGTGATATATTAACAGAAATAGATAAACGTAAGCTTAATTGCAACATTTCAATTAAACCTTCTCATATAGGAACAGATATCAGTAATAAACTATTTACAGATAATCTAAATATGATTCAAAAAACTGCTAATTCATATAATAATTTTGTTAGAATTGATATGGAAAATAGCAAATTAACAAATATTAGCCTAAAAACATATCAATTATCTTTACAAACAAGTAACAATATAGGTATTGTATTGCAAGCTTATCTACACAGAACATATGATGATTTAAATAAATTAGATTCAAATAGCAACATCAGAATTTGTAAAGGAATTTATAATGAAAGTGAAAAAATTTCATTTAAGAAAAAAGAAGAAATCAACAAAAATTATATAAGATTATTAAAATTAGCTTTGAGTAAAAAAATATATGTTGGTATAGCAACACACGATCCTTTGCTAATAAGTCAATCATTAAAAATAATAAAATCTATGAATATAACAGATGAAATGTTTGAATTTCAAATGCTTTATGGAGTCCCAATGAAAAAATACATAAATAGAATTTTAGATTACAAATACAAAATTAGAATATATGTACCTTTTGGACCTAATTGGTATGATTATTCAATAAGGCGAATTAAAGAAAATCCAAATATTAGCAAATATGTAATTCAAAATTTATTCAAGAAATAGTAAGAGGCACGTTAAGCACCTCTTACTCGGAGAAAAACAATGATTATACCATTGTCTAGATTTAATTTCGCAGAGGTTTGCCTTTAGTTAACATAAATCTAATTCTATCTTGCGTTTTAGACTCACCACATAAACTTAAAAATGCTTCTCTTTCTATGTCTAAAAGATATTGTTCATCTACAGCTGTAAAAAGGCCACCTTTTTTACCCCCAGTTAAGACATACGCAAGTTTACTTCCAATGAATGCATCATGCTCACTTATTTTTCCTGCCTTAACTAAACCTTTTGCTTGCACATCTATAGCTATTCGTCCAGCAGAACCAGGCAATTTAAATGATTCAACTTCAGGGCACTTATATCCGTTAGATAATTCTATTACACTATGTTTTGCTTCAGATAAAATATGATCTCTATTTATTATTATCTTATCATCGCCTAACAAATATCCATATGCTTGTGCTTGTTTAGCAGATGTTGCAACTTTAGCAAAGCCAATAGTTTCAAATGCTTTTTGAACAAGTGGAAGGGTCCCTGTAATACCAGTCTTAATTTTTTTTGATAAATTAGATAGCATTCTTAAATTGCCACCTGCTCCTGGAATTAACCCGACACCAACTTCTACAAGCCCAATATAAGACTCTGCTGCTGCTACCCTATGATCACATGCTCCAATAATTTCCATTCCACCACCTAAGACTAGACCATAAGGTGCTGCTACTACAGGAAATTTAGCAAATCTTAATGATTGGAATATCTGCTGCATAGCTCCTATTAATGTTTCAAGAGCTTCAAAATCTTTTCTTTCTGATGCTTGTAATATTAGATTCAAATTAGCTCCAGCACAAAAATTAGCTCCATCACCAGAAACAACTAAACCTTTATATCCATTCTCAGTTACCCAATCAATAGATTTTGCAAATACTTCCATCATAGATCCATCAATAGGATTCAATTCTGGTTTTAATACAGAATGTAGTTTAATTGATGCAACACCATCACCCAAATCATACAATGAAGCTGACCAATGCTTATTAATCAACTTTTTATTTGAGTCTAGAACACTGAAATCAATTATCTTTGAATTTGATCTAATTTTCACATACTTATTTTGAGTATAATCATAAAAATGTTTTTCTCCATCTAACAGTATGTAAATAGTCTTAGAATTAGATGCAGGCATATCAGATAACCATTTAGGTATTTGTATGTTTTCATTGTTGCATCGATCAACAAAATATTTTACGCCAATCGCATCTAACACCTCAAAAGGTCCTAGTTCCCAACCAAACCCACCTTTCATAGCATTATCAATACTCATTACATCGTCAGCTATTTCGCCTAATAGATTAGCAGAATATGCAAGTGATCGAGCAAAACATTTCCATAAAAATTCACCAGCAATATCATCAGATCGTACAACTGCATTTAATCTATCTCTTAGATAGGTATTTTCTTTTCCAATAGCAAAAGCAGCATATTTCTTTTTATTCATTGGAGTATATTCGAGTGTTTTGAAATCTAATGAATGAATAACTCCTCTATCAATCTTTTTATAAAAACCCTGTTTTGTTTTTTGGCCTAACCAATTATTTTCAACCATTTTAGAAATATAATCAGGTAATTTGAATATCTCTCTTTCAGGGTCATCAACACATTTATCATAAGCTGTTTTTGATACGAAACACATGGTGTCAAGCCCAACAACATCTGCAGTTCTAAATGTTGCACTTTTAGGTCGCCCAATTAGTGTTCCAGTCAATGCATCTACATCTTCGATAGATAAATTTCTTGCTCTTGCCTCATTAAGTGTTACATTCATCCCATATACACCTATCCTATTAGCAATAAAATTAGGAGTATCTTTAGCATGAACAACATTTTTACCAAGTACATTAGTTAAAAAATTATCTGTATATTTAATCATGTCTTTATTTGTTTTGTCAGATGCAATTATTTCAACTAAGCGCATATATCTTGGGGGATTAAAAAAATGTGTTATAAAGAAACATTTTAAAAATTCATCTGGCATACAATCAGATAAATCAGATAGAGATAATCCTGAAGTATTAGATGTTACAATAGCGCCATCCTTAAGGTGAGGAATGATTTTTTTATACAAATCTTGCTTCCAATCAAGCCTTTCAGAAATTGCTTCTACGACCCAATCACACTCTGATAGTTTTTCTAAATGTTCTTCATAATTTAGGGGAGTAATTAATTCAGATGTTTTAGGATTATAATATGGGCTTGGTTTTAATTTTTTACAATTTTCAATACCTTTAACTGCAACATCTTGATTCATATCAAATGCATACACTTCTATTTTTGCATTTGATATATGGGCTGCAATTTGCGCCCCCATAACACCTGTTCCAAGCACACCTACCTTTTTAAACTCAAAATCCATACTAATTTATCCTTTCTAATACTGTCGCGATACCTTGTCCTGTACCAATACACATAGTAGCTAAACCTAGATTAGAATTATTTTGCTCCATAACATTCATTAACGTAATAATAATTCTAGCACCTGAACATCCAAGTGGATGACCAAGCGCAATTGCACCACCATTTAAATTAATTTTAGATTGATCCCAATTTCCTTTTCTAATAACATAAAGAGATTGAGCAGCAAATGCTTCATTTAACTCTATAGTATCAATATCATTCATTGAAATTCCTGCTTTATTGAGCGCTTTTTCAGTTGCAGGAAGTGGACCTGAGCCCATTCTTGTCCAATCAACACCAGCAATAGCTCTACTTTTAATCCTAAATTTAGCATTAAGACCTAAATCATTAGACTTTTTCTCATCCATAATAATCATTGATGCTGCACCTATTGAAATAGGACTAGATGTTGCAGCTGTGATAGATCCTGATTCATCAAATGCAGGGTTTAGTGATTTAATTTTTTCTACATTAGGAGTCCTAGGACCCTCATCTTTATTTAAGCTACTTTCATTAAATGTGATTTCAAATATTTCATTATCAAACTTACCTGCATCTTGAGCCTTCAAAGCTTTTGAATGTGAAGATATAGCAAAGTCTTCTTGGTCATCTCTACTAATATCAAGATCTTTTGCTAAATTTTCTGCAGTTTCACCCATTCCCATATAATATTCTTTTTCATATAATTCTGGGTGAAAACTAGGATTAAAGCCTCCCATAGGAACACTAAACATATCCTCAACACCTGCAGCAATCCCAGCCACAGAATCACCTGCAACAACTGATTGACTTACTTGGTGAACAGCATCCATAGATGAGCCACAAAATCTATTGACAACTTTTGCAGCGATTGTTGTAGGAAGATCTGATAGTATAGCAACACCTTTAGATATAAGCATTCCTTGAGAACCCTCAGGAAAAGCGCACCCTAAAACCAAATCATCATAAAGATTTTTATCTATATTAGCATTTCTATCAATAAGATTTTTAACTACTTGAGCACAAAGATCATCTGACCTCATGCCTAACAGCTTTCCATTTTTTAGTCCAATGGGGCTACGGCCACCATCGATTATAACTGAATTATTCATAATAGTATCCTTTTAAACATTTAAATAATATTTTCCATTCTTATAGAACTCATCACATATTTCTTTTTTTAATGCTATTGTATTAACACAATAGTTCAATGCTAAGATTGACGAATCATTTGACATGCAAAAATCATTGTTTTTATTATCATCTTCTAAATTCATTTTACTCATTATGTGACAGTTTATTTCTTTAACATTTTTAATCATTTTATTGTAATGCTCAGAAATAGAAACTTTTAACACAGTGAGCGTTTTCTCTTTATGTCCACCAGATTCTAATTGATTATATCTGCAGAAACCATTATGCATTACAGAAAGAGAAATTACAACATCAGCTAGTGGTTCTAGTACCCATTGCTTATTTTTAAGATCTTGTCCATAAATATTAATTAAATTATCTAATGTTTTAAGTGTCAAAGATCTACAATACTCAATAACAGACATTTCTATTTCTAATTCATGTCCAGATTGATTCACATCTGGTATCATATTTTCTTCTCTTTTAAATATAACATCTCTTATTGGAATTTCTTCAAGTATTGCTTTTTTAAGAAAAGTACCTGCAACCAGTAATCGATTAATCTCATTTGTACCTTCAAAAATTCTATTTATTCTTTCATCACGATACACACCTGCAGCCGAATATTCTTCTATAAAACCCGCGCCACCAAAAATTTGGACACTTTCATCAACACAGTATGCTAAAGCATCAGACCCTAGAACTTTACAAATAGATGCTTCAATTGCATGATCTTCAATTATTTTTTGAACTTTAACATAGTAATCATGATCTGTTTTATCAAGTTTTTCTATAGAATGATCAATAGAACCAGTCGTAGCATAATTCAGAGTATCAGACTCCCATGCTTTTATGACCATATTTGCAAATTTTCTTTTTATCATATCAAATTTTGTTATTGATCTTGAAAATTGTTTTCTTTCTAAAGCAAATTTATATGCACCGTTCATTGAACTCATGCATCCTGCGGCCGATGAAAAACCTAATTTCCATCTTCCAGCATACAGAACATTAAACGCAATATGTCCGCCTTCTCCTATAGTCCCCAGCATATTTTCAACAGGAACTTTACAATTTTCATAAAACATTGTTGTTGTAGATGATCCTTTTATTCCCATTTTCTTTTCTTCAGCGCCAATCACCCATCCCTCACATTCTTTGTCAAGAATAAAACCAGTCATTTTTCCATCAACTTTTGCAAAAGTAATACACACATTCGCCCAAGAACCATTGGTAATATATATTTTCTGTCCATTTAATATATAGTGCGTTTTTTCATCATTCAAGTAAGCTGTTGTTTCTCCATTCATGGCATCTGAACCAGCATTTGGTTCAGTAAGTGCATAAGATGACATCCATTCTCCAGATGCTATTTTAGGTAAATATTTCTCTTTTTGCTCTTTGGTTCCATACCAAACAATAGGGAGTGTTCCAATACCTGAATGAGCTCCCAAAGTAACAAGCAATGATCCACATTCAGAAAATGCAAGGTAATCAACCACTAAAGCTGCAGTAGTTTTATCTAAATCTGATCCACCATATTCTTCAGGCATATCAACACCTAAAAATCCCATTTCACCTATCTCTTTAAACAGTTCTAATGTTAAATCTTTATTTAATGTTTTAAACTCATCTTTTACAGGTTTTAGCCTGGTTTCAGCATATTCAAGCGCTGCATTAGCAAACATCTTTTGATCTTCAGAAAACATTTCTTTTGAAAAAACTTTAGATTGATGTAAAGGTGTAATTAAAAACGATCCACCTCTTCCATAAAAAGTATCAAAGTTAATTAAATCAACTAAATTTGAAAAATCTATTTTTTTACTATCTTTTATATCAACTTCCATAAGTAATCCTTATCATTATTTTTTAAAACCATATATTATAAATTCTATCACATCATTCAAGTACTTCTCAGCAGATATATTAGATTTCTCAAAAATACTAAACCAAATAACACCTTGTAATGCTGTCATTACAGATAACGAGGCAACATCTAAATTGATATTCTTGTAATCACCTTCTTTTATTCCCTTTGAGATAATTTTTTTAAACAAATCGAGCAATTTTACATATAATGCTGTGATTCTTTTTCTAACTTCTGAATCATGATTAGCTAGTGACCAAAACTCCAGTTCAGCTAGAAATATATATCTGCTTGATTTAAACGTTTTAATAACATCGTGAGTTATATCTCTTAATAAATTATCAGATGATGAAATAGATAAATCTTTATTTATAATGTTTCCAAAAAAATAATTTTCCCAATAATCTATCAATGATAGAAAAAGCTCCTTTTTACTGCTATAATAATGATAAATAGCACCTTTGCTGAGTCCTGATTTTTCTACAATATCATTCATGGTAGTCTCAGCATATCCACTGTTAACAAATACTTTAAGCGCTGCTTCTAATATTTGATTTTTAGTATTTTCTTTTAATTTAATATCATCCATAACATACCGACTAGTCGGTATAATTTATACATTTTTCATCATATATAGAAGTTTTTTTTTAGTTATATAGGGTGAAACAGACCGAACGTAAAACCAAAAAAAAACTGAGAATAATCATAGGTATTGATTGATGGTGAAAGGAATATAACATCTTTAAGAACGCTATTATCTTCAATATCAACAGTAAGCTTAATGCTTGATCCTAAAGTTAACATATTGTCATGATTTAATAATCCATCATTCTCATTATTATAATCAATTTTGGATAAAGATAAATAAGGAATAACAGGATAATTACCTGAATTAAACTCTTTGTAAATATTTAACATAATAATTTTTGTCTCATACATACTATGTGATGATTCAGTATACTTAGTACCAAACTGTATATTAAAAGGTAATTTTTCGAAATTATTAAAGTTATACTTAAAACAATAAGACCAATAAATATCTTTTTCATTGTAATGAAAATTACTTAAAGATGACTTATTGTCGACATATTCAAAATAAAAATCATATTTCCCATTATACACATAGCCAATTTTATATTTATTTAACGTAGCAGTTTCAGTTGATGACTGAGAATTCTGATTAAGTACATCTATACTATCAAAGTGATGTGAAAATGAAAAATAAACTGCATTCTGATTTAATAATGAATACATTGAGCTTGAAAAACATAAATTAAAATTAAAAAGGAAATAAAGATATAGAATGTGTTTCATCCTATTTCCTCTTTAAAATTAATATGATAAATAAGCTAATAAAAGAAATTACTCCAAAAACTAAATTTAGCAATGACACTTTAGTAGTAAGAAATAAGGAATTATGTCCTTTAAATAAAAATTTGCG
>Ga0066850_10000246_pt1 | contig 30149 bp, 28 predicted proteins | sample ETNtaG_4_FD_67282 | JGI IMG/M metagenome (GOLD analysis project Ga0066850, IMG submission 67282) | Marine microbial and viral communities from oxygen minimum zone, Eastern Pacific Ocean - ETNP201406SV67 | ecosystem: Environmental > Aquatic > Marine > Oceanic | place: Pacific Ocean: Eastern... | reverse complement strand
AATAGAAATCAATATAAATAAAATGGTTTCTCAAAAAGAAGAAATTGAACTAGAAATGAGCTTGCCAGGAAATTTAGATAATTATGAGCTTTTAGAATTACTGTCAACAGATTATAGGAAAATAAAAGATCAAATTAAAAACTTAGAAAACGAATGGATTTTAGAAAATGAGTGAGACAATGGCGGAGGGGACAGGATTCGAACCTGCGGTACCCTTACGGATACTCCTGTTTTCAAGACAGACGCTTTCAACCGCTCAGCCACCCCTCCCATTATTGAAAACACTTTCTAATTATATATTAAGGCTCTAGTTATTTGACAATTAAAAAGGTATTTTTTTTTCATTGATCGCATTGTTGCAAGGGTCATGTTGTTCAGGATGAGTGTCCTTTAACATTTGATTAAATTCTTCACTTGTTACATGACATAATAGATAAATGCTAGATTCTTCAAGAAATTTCATTACTTCGTGATGAATATCTTTTCCTTTAGGGTTTTTTGCTAAATCGAAAATCCCCTCTGTACCATAATAATTGTCTTTTGGTGTTCTTCCATCTGTAAATGTTTTTTCTTTTATTTTTCTTTTAGTTAGTTCAAAAACAAGTTCATTCCATTCTTTTTTCTTTAACTCTGCTATGTCATACATTAAAGCGTTTCGAATTGGATACATTATAGCCATAACGCGGTGAAAAGATTTTTCATCATTGGTCATATTGTCTTTAGAAGATTTTATCAATTTATCACCATCAAAAGATGGAGTCCCTCTAGCTTCTAATATTTTCCCTGAACTATTTGTCGCTACTGCTTCCTCTAATGAAAACAAATAATTACCTTCTCTATCTTCTATTTTATTAGATTGAAGATTCAAAATTGTATTATGTGGAGATCCAGAAAAGATGCAATATCCTGCAGAATTAACAGTGCATGAGTATCTGCCCTGAGGTTTAGAAGTTCCTTTTTGAGTAGGAGTAGGTGTTGGAGTTGCTGTTGGTGTAGGTGTAATAGTTGGTGTATTGGTAGGCGTTGCTGTATTGGTAGGCGTTGCTATATTAGTTGGTATAGGTGTTGTGGGGTTTTGAAATTCTGAAGTTATTGAAGAAGAAGTTTTTTCTATTGATTCTATTGTTTTTGGTGAACTGTTATTAACGTTATTGCTGCAGCTTAAAATTATTATGGGAATGAAAAGTATGAAATAACTTTTCATTCCAAGCTTCCCCAAGTAGGACCAGTTTTTATATCAACAAGAACAGGAACATCCAATTTTATAGCAGTTGGCATCACCTCATTAATCAACACTCCTAACTCCATTAACTCTCCAGGAGCTACTTCGAATATCAATTCATCATGAACTTGAATAAGCATTTTGGAATTCATATTTTGTTTTCGTATTTCTTCTCCTAATTGAATCATTGCCACCTTAATTATTTCAGCTGCTGTACCTTGTATTGGCATATTGATTGCAACTCTTTCAGCAAACCCTCTTATGCGAGTGTTTGGTGAGTTAATATCATCTAAATATCTTCTTCTACCCAGTAAAGTTTGTGAATACCCTTTTCTTTTTGAATCATTAATTTGAATTTTTTGGAAATCTTTAATCCCAGGGTATTTTCCAAAATATAATTCTATAAATTCTTTACCTTGCTCTCTACTTAAATTTGTTTGTTGAGAAACTCCACGAGGGCCTAATCCATACAACACTCCGAAATTAAGTATTTTGGCGATTCTTCTTTGTTCACTAGAGACTTCACTTGTTTCATACATTAATTTTGCTGTTGAATTATGAATATCTTCTCCGTTTACAAATGCCTTTACTAAGTTTTCTTCCTTAGATAAGTGAGCAAGTACTCTTAGTTCTATTTGAGAATAATCAACAGACAACATCTGATAATTATTATTGGAATTTACTGTAAAGGCGGACCTAACTTCTCTTCCTATATTCGATCTAACAGGAATATTTTGAACATTTGGATTTTGGCTAGATAATCTTCCAGTGGAAGTTCCTATTTGATTAAAAGTAGTATGTATTTTTTTTGTTTTACTGCTTACTAAATTGGGTAATGAGTCGACGTATGTTGATTTGATTTTTGCTAGCTCTCTGTATTTCAAGATTCCTGAAGAAATTTGTAAAACTCTATCATCCAGGTTTTTATTTTTTGAATAATTTTCTAAAACCTCTGCATCAACAGATATTCCGGTTTTAGTCTTTTTTATAACCGGAGCTTTAAGTTCTCCTATTAATATTTCAGACAATTGTTTTCCAGAGTTTAAATTAAACTCTTTTTCCGGATAAATATTATGAATTGTTTGTTCTATTTCGTTTAAGTCAAGATCAAGTTTTTTTGACATTTTATCGAGCAATCCTAAGTCTAAGCTGATACCGTTATATTGCATTTCTATAATTTCTTTAATTAATGGGATTTCAACTTTATAAAAAAGATCTTCTTGATTATATTTTTTCAATTCATTTATAAAAAAATTTCTTAATTTATAGGTAATTAAGGAATCGTTTGCTGCATATTTGTATACTTTTTCTAATTCAATTTGATTTAAACTTTTTTGATTTTTCCCTGTTCCTATTAATTCTTGAATATTTGTCATCTTTATATTGAAAATTTCTTCAGATAAACTTTTGAGTCCTATTTTTCTTTTGTCACATAAAGATGCTGCAATAACTGTATCAAAATTTAGATTATTTACTTCAATCCCAAAGTTTTTTAGAACCATGAGATCAAAATTTGCATTATGAGCCGATTTTGAAATATTTGGATTTTCAAATAAGGCTTTTACTTTTTCAAAAACAACTTTGTCAAAAAAAAGTTTTTGATTATCATGTTTTATAACAAGATACCAAGCTAAATTTTCCGATTTACAGAAAGATATTCCAATAATTTCATCATCAATAGTATTTAAACCGGTTGTTTCAGTGTCAAAAGAAAAATGATCTGACTCATTTAAATCATTAAGCATTTTTTCAAAACTATGCGTGTCGTTTACTAGTACAAAATTATTATCTGGGATTGTTTTATATGTTTTTTCTGGAATTGATGTTGTTGAGTTACCATCATTGAAATTAATAATTGATTTTAAATTATTTAAACTATTTCTTAGTTCGTAACTTTCAAATACTTTTACTATTTCATCTATATCATGGTTTGAAAATTCACACTTTATAATTTGAAAATCAATATCAACATTTCTTACTATATTTGTTAGCCTTAGGCATTCTTTAGCTACATCAATGTTTTCAGACATGATGTTTTTTATTCTTGTTGCCCCTCTAATTTTTATATTTTCTATATTTTCTAAGTTTTTGAATAATTCTTCAAAATGTCCAAATTCTAATAGTAATGTTCTAGCAGCTTTTTTGCCTATCCCAGGAACACCTGGAATATTATCTGAAGGATCTCCTTCTAAAGCTTTTATTTCTGCAACGAAATCTGGGCCTAATCCATCATATCTTTCTTTTACTTTCCCTGGATCATATATTCTTATATCGCCATATCCCGAATACATAAGGACTTTTGTTTGATCATTTACTAATTGAAGTTGATCTGCATCTCCGGTTAAGATAAGGCACTCTATTTCATTTTGATTTGCAACAGAACTTATTGTTCCTACTAAATCGTCTGCTTCAAAACCATCTTTTTCAAAAACAGGAATGTCTAATGAATTTAACAAATCTTTTGCAATAGGAATTTGTTTATGAAGACTTGGATCTGTAGGAGGCCTTTGCGCTTTATAATCTGGGAAAAGTTCATCCCTAAAAGTTGCTGCTTTTGTATCAAAGCATACGGCTATGTGAGTTATGTTGTTTTCTCTAATTGATTTTATTAGAGTGTTTATGAACCCATAAGCCCCTCTAGTATCTACCTTATTAGCCGTAAGCCTTTCAGGAATAGAAAACCACGCTCTGAAAACCATAGCATGTCCATCAACAATTAAAAGTTTTTCTTTTTTTGTACTCATAATTAGATACTAATGATAATTTCTATTTTTCTCAATCAACAGTTATTATCTTATGAGTTTTCTTGCCTTTTGAAATTATTATTACTTTATTTGCTTTTAAATCTTTAATTGATATTTTTTGTCCGAAGTCTGAAATTTTTTGACCATTAAGTGATATTCCACCTTGTTCAATTAATCTTTTTGATTCACCAAGTGATTTACAAAGACCATGGTCAACTGTTAATTGCTGAATAGTTATTCCAGAGTTTATTTTTTCTCTTTTTAAATCCCTTGTTTTATTTGAATTTTTGTATAAATCTTCATAATCTTTCTCTATTAATACTTCCCAATTTCCTTTGTTTAATCCCTCCGTCTGCCTAATGGCATCACTCAAGCCTTCATCACTATGAACAAGCTTAGTAATTTCTTTGGCAAGGTACATTTGAGCTTCTCTTTTATATGGAGCTTCGATAGAAGCGGCATTTAAATCTTCATAATCTTTTTGATCTATATTTGTAAATATTTTTATGTAACCCATAACTTCTTCATCAGAAGAGTTCAAAAAATATTGAAAAAGCTTATAAGGAATTGTTACATTTGGATCCAAGGTTACAGCACCATCAACGCTTTTACCAAATTTTTCACCACTAGAGGTTGTTAGTAAAGGATAAGTAATTCCATGGGCTTTCTTTTTAGAATTTATTTTTCTTATCAAATCTACACCTGCAACAATGTTACCCCATTGATCAGATCCTCCCATTTGAAAAGTACAATTATAATTTTCTAAAAGATAAAGAAAATCATATGCTTGAAGTAATTGATAAGAAAATTCAGTAAAAGAAATCCCTTCATCTCTGGATAGTCTGTTTTTAACAGAATCTTTGTTCATCATATTATTTATATTGAAAAACTTTCCTGTTTCTCTTAAAAATTCAATTAGATTTATTTTGTTTAACCATTCAGAGTTATTAATTATTTTTGCAGGATTTTTTTTATTGTTAAAATCTAAAAACTTTTCTAATTGAGTTTTTATTCCTTGTAAATTTTCTTCTATTTGCTCTATGGAAAGTAAATTCCTTTCATCAGACCTTCCAGATGGATCCCCTATCATACCAGTTCCGCCTCCAATAATAACGATCGGAGTATGCCCATAATTTTGTAATCTTTGAAGTCCTAAAATTGGAATCAAGTTTCCAATGTGAAGACTTTTAGCAGTTGGGTCAAACCCGTTATAACAAGTAATTTTTTCATTAATTAATTCTTTGTCAGCTCCAGTAGTAAAATCTTTTAAAGATTCTCTCCATTTAAATTCTTCTATAATATTTTTAAATTTATTGACCATTATTTAAGTATTTTTTTATTTGCGCAACATCTTTTTCTATTTGAATTTTTAGTTCTTCTAATGAATTATATTTTGTTTGGCTTCTAATTTTACTGATTACTGAAACTTTTAAATCTTTTCCATATATATTTTTATTAAAGTCTATTATATAAACTTCAATTTTTCTTGAATCGTCTTTTTTGATTACAGGTCTGGTTCCAATCGATAAAGCTCCATAATAAATTTGATTATCTATTTCAACCAATGATGCATATATTCCATCAACGGGTAATTGAATTGTTTTTTTTACGTTTAAATTAGCTGTCGGAAACCCAATAGTTCTCCCAAGTTTGTCGCCTTCCTCTACATTTCCTATTAAATAAAAATCTTGCCCTAACATTGAATTTGCTTTTTCCATTTCACCTTTTTTAATTAAATCTGAAATATTTGATGATGAAATTAAGCTTTCAATGTTTGAAGTCATATTTATTGAATAAAACTCTATTTCTAATTTTAAACAAATTTCCTCCAAAATTTTATGGCTCTTTTGATCTTTTCCAATTTTTGTATTCTTACTAACTACTAGGCATTTCAGGTTAATTTTTTCTCTTAAAATTTTTAGAAATTCCTTTGCAGATAAATTCCTGATTTCTTCATCAAAATTTATTTTTATAATTTTATCAATATTCTTTGATTTTATTTTATTTATTCTATCCTCAAGAGTTAGAAGGTAAGGTCTAGATGAATCTTTATTAATTGTTTCACGTGGTCTATTTTCAAAAACAAATACTAGTGATAAAAAATTTCTTTTTTTTGAAACTTTTGACAATTCATCAAATAATTTTTGGTGACCTTTATGTACACCATCAAATGTTCCTATGCATAATGATGTTTCTCTATTAGAAAGATTGTTAGACAGTTTTTCGATTATTTCTATAAAAGAATTATCCATTTGATTTTATTCAAGAAGACTATTTGCTTCCATTATAGTTTCTTCAGTTTTTTCCCACCCGACACATTTATCAGTTATAGAAACACCATATTCAAGATTTTCAATATTTTTTCCTAAAGTCTGATTTCCAGGATTAATATTACTCTCTAGCATGATTCCAATAATTTTATCATTTCCAGATAATCTTTGATCTATTACATCTTTAAAAACAATTGGTTGTCTATTATGATCTTTATTTGAATTCCCGTGAGAACAATCAACCACGATATTAGGTTCTAGATTATTATTTATCAATATTTCTTGTGCTTCTTTAACAGATTTTGAATCATAATTAGTACCAGATGCCCCTCCTCTAAGAATAACGTGATTAGCTGAATTTCCTTTTGTTATTACAACGGAAGTTTTTCCTTCATTGTCTATTCCTAGAAAAGCATGCTCACCATTACAAGCAATCATTCCATCAATAGCTAATTGAACTGAACCGCCTGTACCATTTTTAAACCCTATAGGCATCGATAGTCCGCTAGCCATTTGCCTATGAGTTTGACTCTCTGCAGTCCTTGCTCCTATAGCTCCCCAAGAAACTAAATCGCCAATATATTGAGGAGTGAATGGGTCTAAAAATTCTGTAGCTGTTGGAAGGCCTAATTTTGTTACTTCAGATAAAAATTCTCTTGCTATATCAATGCCTTTAGGGATGTTGAAAGTATCATTTAAATCAGGGTCATTTATTAGCCCTTTCCATCCTACTGTAGTTCTAGGTTTTTCAAAATACACTCTCATTACAACATAGATGTTTTTTTTGACTTTATCAGCTAATAGTTTTAAATTCTTGGCATATTCTAATCCACCCACAGTATCGTGTATGGAACAAGGTCCTACTAGTAATAGCAGTCTTTTATCTTTACCTTCAATTATATTTTCTATCGTTTCTCTAGATTCTTTAACTAAAGTTGTTTGTTCTTCTGATGAAGGGAACTTATTAATATAAAAGTCTGGCGAAGGTAATTTAGATAATTCTTTAATATTTATATTTGTTATATTTGACATTTTTAATCCCTTTGAATTATTTGTTTTTTAATAAAAAAAAGGCTCCTTTTTTGAGCCTTTTATCAATGAATAAATTTACACACTAAACCAAGACTCTAAAGCCTAAAATAATAATATGTGTAAAAAAATTTTTTCATTTTTATATTCTCTAACAACTAGTCTAACTTAAATTTCATAATTTTGCCCACATATTTATTTTAAATCTGTTCTTAAGATTGTTGCTTCATTCAAATAAACATGCTTAATTTCTTTTTGTTTAAGGTCAGTATTCCAGTGTATAAGTATTCTAATGCATTTATTAAGACCATTAGGATTGTCTATTTCTTGCATATTAAGTAAAGGGACAGAATTCAAAGAAAGTATTTCTCTTGCAGCAACAGCTGGGAATTCATTGTATACATCAGAAGTTGTAGTAAAAATTATTGATGCAATATTTTCTGAATCAATACGATTTTCGTTTATCATTCGTTGTAATAATTCAGCAGTATGCTTAACTATTTCTGGCTTACTGTTTTGTAAAACAGTTGTAGCACCTCTGACTCCTCTAACTAACATTTTTAATCCTCTAAAAAACTTAAATTAGGCTAGAAATAAACTTTCCAGCTACATCAACAATATTATCATCTTTTGATTCTCGTATTTTATTTATAAGTGCAGACCCAACAATTGCAGCATCTGCAAATTTGCCAATTTCAGTAACATCTGATTTACTAGAAACACCAAACCCTACTGCTACAGGAACATTTGTATGATTTTTTACCATTTCAGAAAGAATTTTTACTCTATCAAAGACTACTTTTCTTTCACCCGTAACACCTAAAACAGATATGCAGTAAATATAACCTGTAGCTAACTTACTTGCTTCTTCAATTATAGAGTTTGAAGAATTAACAGATAACAAAGGTATATAAGACAAATCGTTTTTCTTAGTATGCTCTACTATAAATTTTGCTTCAAATAACGGTAAATCTGCAATTATAAGACCATCTACTCCAGATTCCTTAGCATCAATACAAAACTTTTCGCTATCATATGCAATTACATTATTGTAGTACCCCATAAGTACTACTGGTATTTTTAGACCTTTGTCTCTAGCTTTTTTTACAATTTGAAGACAAATCTTAGTATTTACACCATTTTTCAATGCAACCGTACTCGAATATTGAATAGTTAAACCTTCTGCTAGAGGGTCGCTATTTGGCATTCCAACTTCTATAATAGTGGATCCTGATTTTTCAAGCGAAATTAACAAGTCAACAAAATTTTCTATATTTGGATATCCACATGTTATAAAAGGAATAACAGATGTTTTTTTATTTGATTTAATTGCTGCTGATATCAATTTCTTCTCCTAAATTACATTATAAAGCTTGAAATGTGATCACGAGAGCAAAAAGATTGTGCATTGAATGTATTATTATCGATGCAAAGACGCTTTTAGCTTTAATTCTAATAAATGAAAGAGCAAACCCTAATATTGTTGCAGGAACAACTGCACTGGGTTCAATATGAATCAATCCAAATAAAATTGAATTTATAACGATTGCAATTTGAATATTATATTTTCTTCTTATTATTTTCAAAACAAAACCTCTGAAAATAATCTCTTCAGAAATTGGAGCTACTATACAAGCAAGAATAAATACAGAGAAATAATTATAATTTAAAGCATTTACGATTTCTTCAGAATAATTTGAATTTTTTAAAGCATCAATGTTTGAATATTCAACAATTATTCCCCAAAGTATTATTAAAGGCCAAGCAGAAAAATAATAAAAAAAATATTTATAATCTTTAAATTTAAAGGCTACCAATCCTAACCATTTAAAAGGATTCTTTTCAAAATTTTTACAAATTTGTAAAATTATATATATACACCCTATATCAATAATAAAAATTTCAATTAATAGATTGAAATTTTTAGGAACCACAGAAAAATTTATTATACCTGCTAAGACAATGAAGACAAAAAATAAACGAATATTTACAGTAGGGATTTGTATTTTTATACGAAAAAATTCTAAAACTATATAAAGTAATAAAATTAAAATACTATAGAGAATAAACTTAAATATTTCTATTTGATTATTTTTTGAAAAAAAATCAACACAATAATTTATATATTCATTAATAAAAATAATAAAAATTGTACTTATTATAAAAAAATAGAGACCAGAAAAATATTTTTTTTCTGTCAGTTTTTCCACGAAATATCACCAAATATATAGTTTTTATATTTGAAATTATTAAACTCTTCAATTGATTCTTCTATTGTTATTGATTCTCCGTGACCTGGTAATATGATGGTGTCTTTTGGTAAAGAATATATATTCATTTTTATAGAATCGTAAATTCTTTTGAAATTTTTAGAATCTGTAGTTTTACCAGGACCTCCTGGAAAAAGTGTATCACCGCTAAATAAAAATTTTTTTTCCTTAAAATCGGCATAATAACAAATAGACCCTTCTGTATGCCCAGGGGTATAAATTAATTTTAAATTTATATCTGAATTATAGATTTCTTTTTGGTTTCGTAATCTAATGATATTGCCTTGATAATTTAGATAATTGGCATCTACAAATCCTATGTTTACATCTAATGCACCAATTCTTTCACCAATCAATTCTAAGCCTTCAATGTGATCATAATGACCGTGAGTAATCAGTATTTTTATCTTTTCTAAGTTTTTAGATTTGTCGGTTCTGTTTCTTGGGATTTTATTAATTAATTCTCTTGGATTGTCAGGAGCATCTATTATAATGCAATTATTAGTAGATTTTGAAATTATTAAGTAAGAATTGTTATTTAATGAACCAGATATAAACTTTTCAATTTTCAATTCTTTGTTTTCAAAAAGTTTCATGAAGATTGAGGTTCAGGAAATCCTTTTTTTTCTTTAGGATTTTGCTTCTGCTCTTTTTCTTTTGCTTTTGAAGAAGCCTTTGTAGGTAGCTCAATCTTCAAAGGATTACCTTCCATAAGATCTTTAAATTGATTTGCGTCTAATGTTTCATATTTTAGTAAGGCATCTGCTAAAAGCTCTAACTTATCTTTATGTTTTTTTAGAATCTTATTTGCATTATCCTTGCCATCGTTTAATAATTGAGAAATTTCTCTATCAATTTTTATAGCTGTTTCTTCAGAGTAATCTTGTTCTTCGTTTTGTTCTCTTCCAAGAAAAATAGCTTGCTGTTTCTTACCATAAGTTCTTTGAGGTAATCCAGAAATCATTCCATACCTCATAACCATTTCTCTTGCTATTTTAGTTGCTTGCTCAAAGTCATTCGAAGCTCCAGTAGTTAAAACACCTTTATGTGTGATAAATTCAGCTTCTCGTCCTCCCATCATTGAGGCAATCATAGCTTCTAGTTCTATTTTTGTCATCAAAGATTGGTCTTCTTGTTCGTATCTTGTGAACCCACCTGCGTGACCTCTTGAAACTATAGTGATTTTACCTACATTTTTTCCTTCAGGCATAAAGTGAGAAACTACGGCATGCCCTGCTTCGTGATAGGCGACTAATTCTCTCTCGTTTTCACTTATAACCTTAGATTTTCTTGCAGGTCCCATTGAGACTCTATCAATTGCCTCAGTAAGATCTGCTAAAGTAATTGTTTTACCGTTTCTTCTTGCTGTTAGTAAAGCAGATTCATTTATTAGGTTTGCAAGATCGGCTCCTGAAAATCCAGGTGTCTGCTTTGAAATTGCAGACATATCAACTTTTTTATCGATTGGTTTCCCTTTAGCATGAACGGAAAGGATTTCAGTTCTACCATTTACATCAGGATTATCAATTGTTATTCTTCTATCAAATCTCCCTGGCCTTAAAAGAGCAGGGTCTAAAATATCAGGTCTATTAGTAGCTGCTACTACAATTACATTATTGTTTGTATCAAAACCATCCATTTCTACTAAAATTTGGTTTAAAGTTTGCTCTCTTTCGTCATGACCGCCTCCTAATCCAGCTCCTCTATGTCTTCCAACAGCATCTATTTCATCTACAAAAATAATACAAGGGGAATGGCGTTTAGCCTGTGAAAATAAATCTCTTACTCTTGATGCACCAACACCTACAAACATTTCAACAAATTCTGATCCAGAAATTGAAAAAAAAGGGACTCCAGCTTCTCCAGCTACAGCTCTAGCAATTAACGTTTTTCCAGTTCCAGGAGGACCTACGAGTAGTACCCCTGAAGGGATTTTAGCTCCTAATGAAATAAATCTTTCTGGAAATTTCAGAAACTCTACAACTTCTTCTAATTCTTCTTTTGCTTCTGGAAGACCAGCAACATCAAAAAAAGTCACATTTGCTTTAGTTCCAACAAACATTTTTGCTCGACTTTTTCCAAAATTCATAGCACTGTTTCCTGAACCTTGAGCTTGCTTCATTATGAAAAATAAAAAACCAAACATCAAAATAAATGGCAATAGACCGATTAAAATAGAAAATACAGTTCCTAAACCTCCTCCATTTTTTACAACAACAGAATAAGCAGATGGTTCGACTCCTGACGCTGACATTATTTCATAAACACTGGTACCAGGTTCCTTTGAAGCTTTAAAGATTTCTCCGTTTTTTGAATAAGTTAGCTTATCCCCATTAACTTCAATATTTATAGGATATGCTGTTCCTTCGGCACTTTTAGATATTCTAACAAGATGTCCAAGATCCTTTTCTTCAGTACTTTCGAATGATCTCCCCAAAAAAAGATAAAAGGCACCTATCAGCAATAAACCTGCAATAACATAAGTAATGCTATTATTAAGAAATTTTTTGTTCATTTAAAGTAATTTTTTTTTATTATTTATAATAAAATCCTATCACAAGAAAAATAAAAAAATGATTATTTGACAACAAATAAAATGATTATTCTTATCAACAGTTGTCTTCTTGTGATACTATATATGAGTAGACTTTTTATAATTAAAAACGTGATCCATTAGGAGTAGAAAATAGCAAAGGAATATAGAGTTAATGAGCGTATCAGGTCTAGCTCTGTCCGGTTGATTTCAGGTGAAGATCAGTCTAATTCTAAGATATTGAAAACAAGTGAAGCTATGGAAATGGCACTAACTAATGGTTTGGATCTTGTGGAAGTATCTCCCAACCAAGACCCTCCAGTTTGTAGATTGCTTGATTATGGAAAGTTTAAATATAATATTTCAAAAAGAGATAAAAAAAATAAAAGCAAGACAACTCAGACACAGAGAGAAGTAAGACTAAGACCTGGAACTTCTAAGCATGATGTAGAGTTGAAAATCAAGAAAGTAAGATCCTTGCTTGATGATGGATCAAAAGTTAGAGTTGCAGTCATGTTAAGAGGTAGAGAAGCTGCTCATCCTGACTTTGCTATGAAAGTATTGAGGTCAGTAGCCGAAGGTGTTAAAGATATGGCTAAACTTGACAAGAGACCTTCAAATGAAGGAAGAACTTTGAGTTTAGTTGTTTCACCAGCTTTCCCTATTGGGACTATGAAAACTAAAGATAAAAATAATAAAGAATAAAATGCCAAAGATAAAAACTAACAAAGCTGCAAAAAAAAGATTTCATGTTACTGGATCTGGTAAATTAGTTCGAACTAAAGGGCCTAAAAGCCATTTAAGACGAAAGAAAGCTAAGAGAGTAAAAAGATTATTTGGTGGTAAAGTTGAATTAGATTCAACGAGAATTTCAGATAAAATAAAAAATCTAATATAAAAATTTTGGAGAAAAATGTCTAGAGTTAAAGGTGGGATGACCACCAAAAGAAAACATAAATCTATACTCAAACAGGTCAAAGGACATAGAGGTGCTAGCAGAACAAGAATTAGAGCTGCAAAAGAATCCCTCACACATGCTTTGAATTATTCAACTAAGCATAGGCACCTTAAGAAAAGATCAATGAGAAGATTAGCCATAACTAGAATTAATGCAGCAGCAAGAGAAAATGGGATTTCTTACTCAAAATTTATCAATCTTTTGATACAAAAAAATGTTCAAATTGACCGAAAATCTTTAGCTGAATTAGCTGTTAGGGAACCTCAAGGATTTGCATCTTTAGTTGAGCAAGTAAGTTCTTAAATTTCTAAGAAATTGATTGAGCTATCTATCATTATTGCTCCAATAAGAAGAAATAAATAGAGCAACGAAAAAGTATAAGCAGAAACAGCTGAAGGCCTATCTAATCTTTTGTATAAATTGTAAGACTTTACTATTAAAATCAATCCCAAAATTATAGAACAAATCAAATAACCCCAACCTAAACTTGCAGAAACTGTTACCGTAAGCATAGTTATAAAAAGTAATAAGATACTATAGAGCAAAATTTGCAAAGACGCATTTTTCACACCTTTTACTACTGGTAGCATTGGTATTTTTGCTTTTTCATAATCATCTTTTATCATAATCGCTAAAGTCCAGAAATGAGGAGGAGTCCAGAAAAAAATAATTAGAAAAAGATATAAAGCTTCTAAGGTTATATTATTGCTAATGGCTGCGTATCCTACTAAAGGAGGAAAAGCTCCAGCAGAGCCTCCAATGACGATGTTTTGAGTTGTTCTTCGTTTAAGATAAAGAGTGTAAATTACAACATAAAAAAATCCTCCTGCAAAAGCTAAAGCAGCTGCAAGAAAATTATTAAAAAAGTACAAAGATAAAAAGGAAATAATTGATAATAAAATAGAAAAAACTAGAGCGTTTTTATGGGTTATGCTTCCTTCTGCAATAGGCCTATTTTTGGTTCTACCCATGTCACGATCAATGTCTGTTTCAAAGTACATGTTTAATGTTGCAGCCGCTCCAGACGCACAATATCCTCCTATGAATAAACCAATGCATTCAAAAAAACTTGGAACTCCTTCTTTTGCTAAAAATGCCCCTCCAAAACTACTGAAAATCAATAATGAAAGAACTCTAGGTTTTGTCAAAAGAAAGTAATTTTTTATATTTGTAATCATTAAATTTGATATTTAGGTTTTTTAGTTTTTACCACCATTATAATTAGTACAGTTACCATCCAAACCATTGTTGCAAGCCCTAAGTGTATAGACCTAGACCAGACTGAGAAATCTGAAATAGGTATTGAGGCTCCAATAAGAGTTTGCAGTACTCCTGTAAGAAGCAGCAAGTATCCAGCCTTTCCTAATATAGAATTAGAATAAGATTTTATTAAAACAATAGATAATCTTAAAATGTGCACTAATAATCCCAAAGAAATCAATCTATGAATCATATGAATCCACTGATTTGTGTACCTAGGAATAAAATAATCGTCGCATAATGGCCATCTATAGCATACAGATCCTGCTCCTTGCCATACTGCATATGCTCCAGACAACAGAGAAGCTATCGCCAAAAATCCTGTAAGAATAGATAGAGTTTTTAATTTTTTATCACCACTTACCTTCGTTATATTTTCACCTACAAAAGAAGAAACCATTAATGCTGCTATTAATTGAGCTCCTGCTAGATGTACAGTTCTTATTGCAGGGTTTAATTCTGATAAAACAACTGCACCGCCTATTCCACCAACAATTATTATTAATATAAGAGTAAATGAATAAATCTTTACAGTAGAATTGAATTTTCTGTACACCAAATATGAAAAAACAACTAGCATTATTGATACTATTCCAAACAAAACCCCTGAAGTTCTATGGCTCCATTCGATTATTGCATTTATATCATTTAAAGGTGGAACCCAGGAACCAAAGCACGTAGGCCAGTCAGGGCATCCGTCACCTGAATTTGTTACTCTGGTGAAAGCACCACAAGTTGGTTGAAAAAATGAAAAGAAAATTCCTAGAAGTGCAAAAAACAGCAAATATTTTTTATTAGTAAATCTTTTTTTCTTCATATTTTAATTAGACTAAATTATTTGAAATTAATATATATTTAAAATGCTTTTCTAAAATAAAAATAAACAAAATGACAATATTAGGTATAGAAACTTCATGTGATGAAACAGCAGCAGGCATCTTAGATCTTGAAGGAAACATTTTAAGTAACGTAGTTGCTTCTCAAATTGAAACTCATGCACCATATGGCGGAATAATACCAGAATTAGCCTCAAGGGCCCATATAGTTAATATTCATAAAGTTATCAACGAAGCATTAAAAATTGCTAAAATCAGTGTTAACGAATTATCTGCAATTGCGGTTACAAACGGACCAGGATTAGCTGGTTCTCTTTTGGTTGGATTAAATTTTGCAAAAGGGCTGTCAGCTTCGTTAGAAGTTCCTCTAATAGGAGTGAATCATCTTGAAGGCCATATATCTGCATGCTTTATTGAAGAAAATAAATTTAATTACTCTCTTAACGATATTTTTCCATGCATAGCATTGCTTATTTCTGGTGGACACACAGAATTAATATTAATGAATGATTACGATTCTTATAAATTGCTAGGTCAGACTAGAGATGATGCAGTAGGGGAGGCATTTGATAAGGTTTCTAGAATTTTAGGATTAGGTTACCCTGGTGGTCCAGTAATTGAAAAATGGGCAAAGCTAGCTAATAAACAAAATTATGTATTGCCGCGTGCATGGTTGAAAAAAGATGAAGAATTCAGTTTTAGCGGTTTAAAGACAGCTTCAAAAAATTTGGCTTTTGAAAAAATATACTCTAATAATAAACTTTCAAATGATGATATAAAAAATGAAATTTCAGAGGTTGCTTATGCGTTTCAAATTTCTGTATCAGATGTTTTGATAAATAAATCAATTCGAATAGCAGAAAAATATAATTGTAAAAACATATTAGTTTCTGGGGGAGTTGCAGCCAATGGATTTATTAGAGAAAATTTTAAAAATACTAAAATTAACTCTATTTTTCCTGAAAGAAAACATTGTACTGATAATGGCTTGATGATTGCCTGCAGGGGCCTAATTGATTATAAAAAAAATAAATTTATTAATCCTCAAGATATTAATGTAGCACCTCAATTAAATGTTACTTAAGGTTAAAGATTTTCAATTTTATGTAATAAATTTTTTTTGAATTCTAAAATTTTATTTTTATTCAAGTTTGAGTATTCTAAGGTAATATCAATTCTAGATGTTTTTATAGTCAGCTTATTATATGTAGACAAAATAAAGAAACTTACAAAATAAATTGTTCCTCCAATTAAACTAAACAAAGCTAGCAAGGTGCTAAAAAGGCTTTTTTCTAAAAAATACCAAGCAATCAAAGAGATTAAAAATCCTAAACCTGCCCAAGCTAATTTATAGTGATGTCCTTTGATGCTTTCTATAGATATAGATGTTATCTTACTAATTATAATGTCTTTTATTGAATCGTCATCTTTAAATCTTAAATAGTCTCCATGTAGCGCCAATTCTTTACTGCCAGATTTTACAAAAGAAATTTTTTTCATTTCTTATTTATTACCTTCAGAAATAAATTTTCTTCCACTATCAATCATTAGTTCTTGAATTGATAAAGTTCTCATTATGTCATCTTGCACTATTTTATTATGAGCTCGAGCTTTATTCTCTATTTCAGAAGTTAGTTTTTGCCTTTTAGGATTATCAGGTTCTCCAGGTATACCCATAGAAGCAGCTAGATCATTAGGTCCACCAGTAATTCCGGACAATCCTTCAACGCTTAATATTTCGTCTAAATTATCCCATCCAGGGACAGATTCAATTTGTGCTATAACCAGCATATTGCTATTTGTCCATTTAGCAAATTCTAATTTTCCGCCGTACTGAGAAATTTTTTGATCGTCATTATATTCAGTACCTCTACCTCCACCCCATGATCTTTTGCCGAATGAAGGAAATAAACATGCATCAGCAAAATCCTGAGCTTCTTTTTTTGATTCCACATGAGGACCAACAATACCTTGAATCCCTCTATCTAAGTACAGATTAATCCAATATGGGCTTTTATCTGGAACTCTTGCAGTTACGCTCATTCCATAACCATTTGCAACTCTACAAACATCATCAATGGATTCTGGTGAGAAAAGCCCATGTTCTCCATCACAGTTTATTGCATCAAATCCTGCATGAGCTGCAAGTTCTACTAATTGTAACGATGGGTAAGTTAGCCCAAAAACATTTGCTTTTTTCCCTTCTTTATTTTTTTTAATAATAGTGTTTTCAATCATAAATATCTCCTGTAAATTATATTGTTTTATTTGCTCCACCTCTAGCATTAGTGCTTTCAAATGGAGGATGTTTTTTAATTTCCGTTTCGTTCATATCAAGACCTAATCCTGGCTTATCAGATAGTGTAACATATCCATCTTTTTGTCTAGGAAAACCTTCAAAAACCTTAAAATAATGAGGAGAATAGAATTCAGCGTGATACTCCATTATTTCGAAGTTAGGTATATTTTTACATAAATGCATTTCAGCTATTGCACCAACAGGAGAACATGTATTATGAGGAGCTATAGTAATATGTTTCGCCTCAGCCATGTTAGAAATTTTTTTTAATTCTGTTAAACCACCTGCGTTAGCAATGTCAGGTTGTAGTACATCAGCTGCATTTTTATCAATAATTTCTCCAAATGGAAATTTTGAGTATAATCGTTCACCTGTTGCAATCGATATATTGGTGTGTTTTTTTAAATTGACTAATTCAGAAATATTTTCTTCAGAAACAGGTTCCTCAAAAAATAAAGGATCGTATTTCTTTGCCATTTCTGATATTTTTATTGCTGTCATGACATTGAACTTTGCATGTCCTTCTATAAGAATCTCAATATTTTGCCCTACAGCTTTTCTAACTTCTCTTATTCTACTTTCACTAAGGAAAAATTCTTCTTTTGATAATTTGTAAAAATTTTTTTGCCCAAAAGGATCAAATTTAATCGCCTTATACCCCATATCTATAACCTTTTTTGCTTCTACAGAATTTTGTTCAGGTGTTCCAGGATTTGTATACCATCCGTTTGCATAAACCATGATTTTATCCCGAAAAGAACCACCTAATAACTTATAAATAGGTTGATTTAATAGTTTGCCCTTTAAATCCCAAAGAGCTATGTCTAGACCTGAAATAGATGTCATAGAAATCCTGCCTCCTCTTTGCATAGAATTATTATATGAATTCAACCAAAGAGTTTCGTTTTCTAGAGGGTCATTACCTTTATAGTATGTTTCAAACAGATATTTTATTTCGTCTATTACTCTTTCATCTTCCCCTAAATAGCTTGCATCACCTATCCCAAATAGTTCAGAATTACTGCAATGGATAATAGGTATTAACCAATTTCTTGTAGCGTTGTGATGCTTTGCTGAAAATCTCCTAAATTCTAACTTTTCAATTTTGTTCATATTCAAGTTTAATTGCCTCCTTTTTAGCATAAATTTTCATAATAAAATATTGTTTTATTTTGTTGACATATGCCCATATTATATATACCCTACGTAGAACTCGCAGATTTAACTGTGGGCTTTGAACTTTTAATATTGGGTTAAGTATAGATTATCCCTGGATATATTATTTATATATTTAGCGGAGACTTTAGAAATCCTTATTCATAAATGTTCTTTGCCATTTTAAATATGCGTAAAAATAAACAAGTCCACTGGAATTCTGGTGGATAAGTGTTGGAGGAAAATTTATGAGTATAAATATACTACGTAAATCTGGTATGCTAGCTGGATTGCTGGTTGCTTCAATGTTAATGGTACTAGTTGTTGCTTGTGGAGGAGACGATGCTGAAACTTCATCTTCTTCATCTTCATCAGCTGCACCTGCACCTGCTGCAGCGCCTGCTGCACCGAAAGCACCTGCTGCTCCTAAAGCTGCTGCCAAACCTGAAGCACCTAAAGCTGCTGCTGCTGCTGCTCCTGCTGCCAAAGCAAAGAGCGCTGCAACTAAAGCTGCGACTGCTTCAAAAGCTTCGACTGCTGCCCCAAGTGGCCCAAGTGGAAAACTTATAAGAGCTCATCATGAAGTAAATCCTGTATTTGGAACTCCATGGTCTGGTCCATATAAGTGGTCTGCTGCTGACTTGATTGGTATCGGAGAACACCTTTTCTATTTTGATAAAGGTAATGCTATGACTCCTCAGATGGCAAAATCATGGTCTATCGACCCTGCTGGAACTAAAGTTACAATCGAGCTTAACGCTGGAATGAAATGGCAGTCTCCAAAAGGTGCTGAAGATACAGACTTTGGTTATGTTACTGCAGAAGACAGAGTAAGATGGTTTAACACAGTTAACGGTACTGTAAACCCTGATAGCTCATACCCAGATTCTGGTGATATTGGTGCTATTTTTACAAAAGCAACTGCAACTGGTGATTTAACATTTGATGTTGGACTAGTAAGTCCAGTTTTCTTCTGTTTACCACTATCTGAGTTCGGTTGTTTAGGTGCTGCTCCTGTTCAAGGTGCTGTTCACCACGTTGACGTAATGGGTGCTGACTGGGCTTCTAAGAATGCTGTTATGACTGGACCTTATGTACATGGTGAATGTACTGCAGGTGACAGATGTTCAGTATATGCTGTAGAAGATCACTGGAGAGCAAACCCAAATGTAGCTGAAATTGAAGTAATTCAAGTTCCTGAGTCACAAACTCAGGTTGCTATGTTAAAATCTGGTGAAGTAGACATGGCTGTAGTTGACTATAAGCTACTTGCTGATGTTGTTTCTGGATCTGATGACCTTAGATTCTTAGAGACTATGCCAGGTGGATATGTTGGACAATCAATCATTTTCCCAGGAAACCTTTGGGAAGAAACTCATGCAAGAACTGGTGAAGCATTGAATCCTTGGGATTCTCCTGCTTACGATAAAGATGTTGCATGGATTGGTGACCCATGGCAAGAAGATTCATACCACGAGGGTGGAACAGACTCATCTGTTGTAAGATACACAGATACTGACAACCCTGCTGGAATGACTGATATGGAACAAGCAAGACTAGTAAGACTTGCTCTTTCTACTGCTCTAGACAGAAATGGTATTAACGATTCTCTATTAAATGGAATCGGAACACCAATCTACTCAGAGTACATGGGACCAGAATATCCTGGTTGGAATCCTTCCAGAGACACTGGAGTTTGGGATGCTGCCGGGACACAAACTTCTGCAACAGGTGGAGTAATATACGAGCTTCCTGATGGTGACATCGAAGCTGCTGGTGCATTACTTGACCAAGCTGGTTACCCAGCAGATGCTGATGGTAAAAGAGCCATCGATGGGCTTGTACTACAAGCTTATGCGGCTGAAGCAGGTCCTGTAGGACTTGAAGTAGCTGACACTGTTATGAGTGACTGGGCAAGACTAGGAATTGAAATTTCTGGACTAGTAGAAGACTATGGTGGAGTAATTTCACCTAGAATGAAGAGAAGAGAACAGTATCTTCCAGTATTGAAGAACTGTGATGTTCACTCAAACGTTTGGCCTGAAGACTGGCCAATTCCACCAGTTGACACTTCAAGAACACGTCCTTCATGGGGTTGTGGTTTTGAATCAAAAGCTGGTGCAAAAAGTGTAGCTAATGTTCTTATGGAACAAGATGCTGAAAAGAGAAAAGAAATGCACAGAGAGATTGTAGATTACAGTATGTACTGGCTACAATACGCTGGTGTTTACCAAGTACCTAAAGGAATTGTTGTAAATGACAGAATTAAGTCATGGATGGCTCCTCAGCAACACTATGCTAACGTTTCAAATAACCCAGAATTAATAGTTTTAAAATAACTAAAAATTCTAAATAATTGATTAAAAGTTCAATTAAGTGAAAAAAGTGGGAAGAAAACTTTATTTCTTCCCACTTTTTTTGTACTATCAAAACAACTATTTAAAATAGTTATATTCAAACAAGTTATATATATATATATTTAGAGAAGAGAGATTACTATGCTTAGATTTTTAGCAGGAAGATTATTTTCTTCATTTCTGTCTATAATCGGTGCTACATTAGCAATATTTACCTTAACTAATTTTCATAATGATCCAAGATTATTGTTTGTACCTGATAGTGGAAATGGAATAACTCAGGAACAATGGGATAAGCTAGGTGAAAGGCTTGGAATGAATAAGCCTTTTCACGAGAGATATATTGATTGGATAGGAAGAACTTTGAGAGGGGACTTAGGAATTTCTTTGGCTAGACAGATGGCTGTAACTGATATTGTTTTAGCTAAAATTCCTGCAACCTTAGAATTGGCGTTAGGAGGTTGGATATTTGCTATCCTACTTGGAATACCCACGGGAGTGGTAGCGGCGGTTTTTAGGGGTTCCTTTTGGGATTATTTAGCTAGAGGAGCTGCACTTGTAGGACAAGCTGCGCCTCCTTTTGTTACAGGTTTGGTTTTGATTTATATTTTCAATCAATGGATTACCCCTGGTGGAGAACCATTATTGCCTGCTGGAGGAAGAAAACCTGATTTTGATGTAAAAGACTATGTTCTCCCTTGTATAGCATTGGGATGGGGAGCTGCAGCGGCATTAATGAGATTGACTAGATCTTCTATGCTAGAGATATTAGATTCAGAGTACATTAGATTGGCTAGAGCTAAAGGGGTTAGCTTCACAACAGTGATATTTAAACATGCTTTAAGAAATGCCTTAATAGCTCCTGTTACAAGTGCTCTTTTGATTTTTTCAGGTTGGTTAAACGGCGCCTTGGTTGTAGAAATTATTTTTTCTTGGCCAGGTATTGGTTACGATGCTTTATATAAAGCAGTCAATGATAATGACTTCCCTTTACTATTAGGAACCGTTTTTGTTTTTATCCTGATTTATCTTGTATTTGCAACAGTGGCTGATATAGCTTACACAATAATTGATCCTAGAGTTCGATTGAATTAATAAGGAGTACAACTTTTATGACTACTGAAGCAACGAAACAATTTAATCCAAAGACATATTGGCTCATCGCATGGTCTTTTTTTAGAAGGTATCCAGTATTTCCAGCTTTTATTCTAATTGTTTTAGTTATAGCTGCAATAATTGGTCCTACAGTAGCTCCTTATGAAAGAGACATTGGAGATGTAAGAGCGAGGCATAACTCCCCTGGAACAGTTGATATAAAATTTCCAACCAAGCCTAAAGGCGGAATTGATTTGACTGATACAAGAGTTTCAGCTGGATCAACATTTACTACAACATATGAATTACCGACTGATAATCAAATTTTTGATTATGATAAGGATGGCTCATATAATAATAATATTGCTTGGAATGAAGAAACTCCAAACTCCCCAGATATATTGTTTAGCAATATATCTCAAGAGGGATCACTTTTGACTTTTGATATGATTGCAAATGAAGATATTATTGATGGTCAAAACGACAACATAATTTTAGACATTCAGGTTATTAGAACAGATACCAAGATATTGGAATTTTGGCCTGACGGTTACCACTTTTTGGGAAATGATCACGTCGGAAGAGATGTTTTTAGCAGACTATTACATGGCGCTCAAATATCTATGATGGTAGTTGGAATATCATTAGTAGCAGGGATGACTATAGGGGTTGCTTTAGGGTTGATTGCTGGCTATACAGCAACAAGGTATGAACCCAGTGTAGGCTTTTCTTATACATATAAAGGTAAAAAAAGAAAAGTTTCCATCTTTAGCCCTTGGCTTATTGACGAGCTTATAACAAGATTTGTTGATATTTGGTATGCATTACCATTCCTTATGGTTGCTTTGGTAGTTACATTGATTTTTGGTAGAGGATTAACCGTTTTGATGGGTGTTCTTGCGCTAATTGCGTGGAGTGGTTTCGTAAGGGTTATTAGAGCACAAACTTTAATAATTAGAGAACTCGACTTCGTAGCTAGTGCGAAAATAAATGGAGCCACACCTTTTAGGATTATGTATAGACATATTTTACCAGGAGTATTAAACACTGCTGTAGTTGTTGCAACATTAAACACAAGTAGTTTGATATTGGCGGAGTCGGTACTAAGTTTCGTTGGTGCCGGAATTCAACCTCCAACTCCAGCTTGGGGTGTTATGACTAATGAGGGAAGAGACTATTTAGCAATAGCTCCTCATCAAGTTATGGTCCCTGGTGGTGCTATATTTTTAGTTGTTTTAGCATTAAATTTCCTTGGAGACTGGTTAAGAGATCGATTAGATCCAAGATTGAGACAAGTGGATTAAGAGGTTATTTTTATGAAAAAACTATTTTTACTAATTTCAATAGCTATAATATTTGGTTGTGGGGGCGATTACAACTCATATACAAATATAGTACAAACACAAACAGCAGAGAATATGCTAGGTAATGCAACTGCAACAGCAGTTGCAGAAGTTACAGAATGTACTGCTGAACAAGGAATTGTTTATTCTTCTTTAAGTGATGCAGAAAAAGCAAAATGGGTTACAGATTGTGAAAACTCATTCACTGCTGCCGCTCAAGCTGTTGGTAAAGACGCAGCAGCCTCAGCTGAAAAAGTGGCAATGTCTTTGACTGCTACTGCTGAAGCAGGTGGTGAAGCAGCGTGTATAGGATCTACATGTGAAAAAGAAGAAGAAGTAATAGACATTGATATGCCTGAAGGACCTGTTTTAGAAGGTACTGTTGATGTATCTATAGGACAAGGAGGAATAATGGATCCTCAAACTGTTAAAGTGAAATCAGGAACTACTGTAAATTGGCTAAACCCTAAAGGAGCAGCTAGCTCTTCAAGTTCTGAAGACGGACAAGAAGATATGTGGGACTCTGGAGCCTTCAACAAAGGACCTTTTGATAAAAATCCTGAAGATTGGTCATATTCTAGAGAATTTACTATTCCTGGATGTTTTAAGTATAGGTCTCTATATAGTGGGGATGCTGACACAGGTAACTTTGGCGTAGTTTGTGTAGTTGAGTAACTACCCTCCACCAACAGGTCTAACGATTTCTATTTTATCTCCATCATAAATCTTAGTTTTGCTGTATTCGTTTTTATGTATTATCTTCATATTTATAGCAACAGCAATCATTTTGTTATCTAATCCTTGAGAAGTTATAAGTTCTTTTATATTCAACTCTTTTTCAATTTCTGTTTCTTTGCCATTAAGATAAATTTTAGTCATAATAAGATTTTAACTTCTCTATTGTTCTTTTTAAATTTGAAGTGAACGCTAATTCACTTATAATTGCTATCCCACTAGCGCCAGATTTTACAATTGATTCAATATTACTTAAATCTATTCCACCTATACCTATCACAGGCTTATTTGATAGTTTAACCAATTCATTAAAATTCTCAATACCTAATGTTGGTCCGTTGGGATGAGAGTTAGACGGAAAAATAGTTCCTATTAAAAAGGTATTTATGTCTTTGTCCTTATTGTTTAATAATAGTTCTTCTTTGGTATGAATTGATTTAGAAATCCAATTAGCGCCACTAATAATTTTTGCCTGCATTCCACTTAAACTTGAATTAGAGGTTATATGGAATCCAAATGGAGAAATACATTTGGAAGATTCATGGTCTTCATTAACAATTATTTTTGTTTTGTTTGTATCAATTAAATTATTTATTTTTATAGTTAAGTTAGTCTTATTTTTTTGATCAAAATTTTTAAGTCTAATTTGTATATATTCAATTCCAAATGTTGATGCTTGTTTAATATTTTCTAAAAAAGATTTTTCATCGTTAAATTTATTAAAGTCTGTGATATAAATTATCATTAACTGTTTACGATGTTGTCCTTAGGGCTACTTGCATTTGCTTGGTCTGTTTTAGGTATTCTTCCAGATAAATAAGCTTTTCTTCCTGCCTCGACACCTAATTTAAATGCTTCAGCCATCATTTTTGGGTCCTTAGCACCTGCGATTGCAGTGTTTACCAATACAGCATCCGCACCAGACTCCATTACTAATGAAGCTTCAGAAGGGACTCCTAGTCCTGCATCAACCACCACTGGTATGCTTGATTGTTCTATTATTATTTGTATTTCTTCTAGAGCTAAAACACCCCTTCCTGATCCAATTGGTGAGCCAAGAGGCATAACAGTAGCACAACCTATATCTTCAAGTCTTTTAGCTAAAACAGGATCAGGTGCAATATATGGAAGCACTACAAAACCTTCTTTAACTAGATTTTCACATGCTTCAAGAGTACCTATAGGGTCTGGCAGTAAATATTTTGCATCAGGTATTACTTCAACTTTAATCCAATTGGATTGAGTCACTTCCCTAGCTAACATAGCTGTATAAATTGCCTCTTCAGCTGTTTTACTTCCAGCAGTGTTAGGTAATATGTTGTATTTTTCCCAATCAATAACATCTAGTAAATTTTTCTCTTTGGGGTTATCAAAATTTATTCTCCTAATAGCTACGGTTATCATTTCTGTTTCCGAAGCTATTATTGAATCTTGCAAGTCTTCGGAACTTCTATGTTTACCTGTTCCTGTAATTAGCCTAGATTTAAATTTTTTTCCTGCTATTTCTAATTCATTCATAATATAATATTAGATTGTATGATTAAAATTAATTTAATCATAAACCTGTATACTAAAACTTGGTATATCTATACTATATAAATTTAGAGAAATAACTTGAATATAAAAATTAACAAAAAGTTACAACCCCCTTTAATTTCTGCTGCATTATTCGACCTAGATGGAACCCTTTTAAATTCAAATGAAGAAATTCCTTCAAATATAGCAAATAAAATTAGACTCATTTCAAAATCTATACCTGTTTCATTAAGTTCAGGAAGAATTTTTTCTTCAGTTTTAGAATATTCAAAATCATTGGAATTAAACTCTCTTCAAATATCTGATAACGGAGCAATAATTTTTGATCCCAAAAATAATAATGAAATAGTATTTAGAAAATCCTTAGATCAAAATATAGCTATGAATATTTTTAGCCTACTTGATAAAAACAACTTTGAATATTTTGCAAGTGCTGATGGAAAAACCTTGGATCATAAAATGAAAATTAAAACTAATAAAAATGTAAATATAATCACATGTTTTTATAATGATGTTAAGCCCTACTTAAAGAACAAAGATATTATAAATGTTTCTCAAATAAGCTTAGTTCACTCCTCAGGTAGTATGGAAGAAGAATATATAAGCTTTATGCCTAAAAATATAAACAAAGGTATTGCCGTAAAAGAATATTGTAAAATTTTAAGAATTGAAAAATCTGATTTGTTTGCAATAGGAGATGGAATGAATGATATAGAAATGTTAAAAGAAGCAGGCGTTTCTGTAGCAATGGGAAATTCAGTTAAAGAACTGTTTAATGTTTCAAAATTCATAACAAAAAAATATGAAGAAAATGGAACAGAAGAAGCTTTAGATTGGATAATAAAAAGTTTAAATTGTTAGTTTTTAAAAGCTTTATAACTAGCTTTTAAAACATTTCTCCATATATTTATCTCATCTGCTACTGTTTCTATAAGTTTTTTATTACTAAAATCAATTTCTTGAAATTTTCTAACTCTATTTCTAGTTAATTTTCTTTTACTTACGTAATTAAGACCAGAGAGTTCGTTTATTATATTTATTTTTATAATTCTTGCCATATCTTCTGGACCTTTGCTAGCGCCTAAAGGAGGTTCTTCTACAATGTTGTCAACAAGGCCTGTTTCAAGGCATTCTAATGAGTTCATTTGTTTGATTTTTATGTTTTCATTGTCGGTGCTTGTTTGAAAAATTGAATTTTCTAGCATTAATACTTTATCTGAAATAAAATATGGCAACGCTCCTTCAGTTGTAGTTTCACCAGTAATAATAGAAATCAATACTTGTTCATGATTAGATAAAATATTAATGCATTTAGATAAATTATTTGCAATGCCAGAAATTTCGTTTTCAAATGTTTTATTAATACCTTTATTATCAACTAAAAAAATTATAGGTAATTCATATTTTTTTGATAGTTCTATTGCTTTGAAAATTATGTTGAAATCATAAATGTTCAGTTCTCCTGTTATAGAGTTATTTAGTCTTTGAAAATTTTGAACTATAGTAATTACTGTTTGAGACCCAATTTTAGCTACACCCAGAATTGATAAATTTTCTTTGTTATTTTTACCTATTAGAAAAAAATCTTCAAAAACATTTTTAATGTATTCATTCCCACTAGGTCTGCTTTTATCTATTTTTATGTTTTTTGGCTTACTTGAAAGTTTTACATTTGGTAATTCTAAATCAATTTTTTTTGGTATTTTATTTTTTGACGTTAGCAATTCTAATAAATTAGATATTTCTTTTTTTATTGTATTTCTAGATATGATCTTATCAATAAGGCCTTTATTGAAAAAATTCTCTGATGTTATATCTATATTTTTATTACTTGATGATTTATTAATTTCACTTAATGTAAACATTCCCATTATGGCTCCAGGTTCGGCAAATTTTATGTCTGCTGAAGTAGCAAATGAGCTATACACCTGACCTCCTGAAGGATTCGTGAATAAAGCTATATGTGGTAAATTTTTATCATTTAAACTTTCAGAGGCATTTATGGTTTTAATCATTTGTAATAATGAAAAGGCTCCTTCTTGAACTCTTTTCCCGCCACTTGATATTACTGACACTACAGGCAAAGAATTTTTTCTTGCGTAAAAAAAGGCTTTAGAAATTTTTTCTCCAACTATAATTCCCATTGAGCCACCAAGAAAACCAAAGTCTAATAAAATGATTACAGTCTTTAATCCACCTATTGTAGCAGTACCAGTTATTGCAGCTTCTTCTAAGCCAGTTCTTTCTCTACTACTTCTTACATTTTTTTTATAATTTTGGTTTATTTCCAAATTCTTTGGTCTTTTTATCGCTATGTTTTTATTAAACTCATTAAAAGACTTTTGATCTACAACAACTTCTAATCTTTTTTTGAAATCTATCGAATAATGAAAGTTACAGAATGGACAAATGCCATATTTAGTAAAAAAATCAGAATTTTTGATTTTTTCTTGGCAATTTAAACATTCGCTTAAGTTTTCTCCAAGACCTATAAAATTATCTTCATAATCAATCATACGATTAAAACTTTCCTTGGCTTTCCTGCTTCTCCAGGTCCAACTATTCCTTGTTCTTCTAATTCATCCATAAGTCTTGCTGCTCTTGGGTAACCAATCCTCAATCTTCTTTGTAACAATGAAGTTGATAAGGTTTTACTTTGAGAGCTTAATCCTAATGCTTGATCATATAACGAATCACCTGATATTTGAGTCGTTGAGTTATTTTCATCTTCAATAATATCTAGCATTTCTAAGTTATATTTTTCATAGAAAGGACTCCATTGGTTAGTAAGGTTTTTAATATCATCATCTGTTAGAAATACACCTTGAATTCTGCTCATTTGAGCGTTATCTATTGGGCTGAATAACATATCTCCTTTCCCAATTAATTTCTCTGCTCCAACGCTATCTAGTACAGTCCTGGAATCTATTTGAGACATTACAGCAAAAGAAACCCTGCTAGGAAAATTAGCTTTTATTAAGCCTGTCACAACATCAACAGAAGGACGTTGTGTAGCTACTACTAAATGAATACCAGTAGCTCTACCTAATTGAGCTAGTCTTACTATTAATCTTTCAATTTCATTGCCAGCTTGTAACATTAAATCGGCCAATTCATCAATTACTACTAAAATATTCCACATTTTGTGAGAATTTTTCATTTTTTTATTAAAATCTGAAATATTCTTAACCCCAACTTTTTCTAAAATTTTAAATCTCATCATCATTTCTTCAACTGTGGCTGAAAGTGTGGAAACTGCTTTGTCTGTATCTACTATTACATCATCTGTATATAGGTGTGGAACTTTAGCGTATGGTGTAAGCTCTACTCTTTTAGGGTCAATTAAAATCAATCTTACGTCATCAGGTTTTTTACTACTTAATAAACCAGCAATTATAGAATTGATAAACACTGATTTTCCTGAGCCTGTTGAGCCTGCAACTAATAAGTGTGGCATTTTAGATAAATCTATTACTTTAGGGATTCCGTCCATTCCTTGTCCTAAAGGTGCTGGTAAATTATACTTATCTGAATTTTTGTTTAAATTTTCATTTTCTATAACCTCTTTAAAATCAACAGTGTTTGGTGAAAGGTTTGGAATTTCTATACCCATAATATTTTGAACTCCATCAAGTACTGGTTCAAATCTTATATTAGGAGATCCTAAAGATAATGCTAAATCTTTCTCTCTTCTAAGTACCTGTTCTACTTTTACTCTTTTCTTTTCATTTCCATCTACCCATCCGGGTTTTAATTGATACATAGTAACGGAGGGTCCAGAAGTATGTTTTTCAATTGATGTATTTACACCATGAGCTGAAAGAGTGTTTATTATTATTTTTTTTGTATCCTCAATTTCTTGTTTACTTAATTCTTTTTTTTCTGAAACCCTTAAATTTGAAGTTGAAATTCTAGGCCATTTAAAATTTTCAATTTTGTACTTATCTATTTGTTGTTCATCATAACGTTCTTCAAATGAGATAGTTTTTTTTAATTTAAATTCATTATTATTTTCTATGACTTTTTCTTCTAAAATTGATTCTTCATTTTCAACATTTGGGTCAGATTTAAGGATGGGTTCACTTGAATTATTAGTGAATATTTTTTCCTCTATATGTTTTTTTTCATTTTCTATTACATTTGTTTCAACGAAATCTAAATTTTCTGCATTCTCATTTTTCTTAAAGTTTATTTTTTTTATTGAGCTATGAATTATGAAGAATGTCTTTTTAATAGAATAAACAATTGAATTTTTGAATAAATGAGGCTTATAAGCCATTAAAATCAATGCAAAAGGCAAAAAAATTCTTGCAAATAAGTCAAAATAATTTAAAAAATTAGAATTATAATTATTCCAATAAGATGGCCATTTTGCCAAAAACTCCCCTGATTTTCCCGCTAAAGAATAATCAAAAGAAAAAGAAGAACTAGAATCATAATTTATAGCACCTAGAGTTATGTAAATTGAAATATTTACAAGAAATATTGAGAATATAAATTTATATGA
>Ga0066850_10000245_pt1 | contig 30208 bp, 26 predicted proteins | sample ETNtaG_4_FD_67282 | JGI IMG/M metagenome (GOLD analysis project Ga0066850, IMG submission 67282) | Marine microbial and viral communities from oxygen minimum zone, Eastern Pacific Ocean - ETNP201406SV67 | ecosystem: Environmental > Aquatic > Marine > Oceanic | place: Pacific Ocean: Eastern... | reverse complement strand
TGCCCCACCGCCATCGGCTCGCCCACTTGTGACCTCCAGTGGTCAAGAACCTGCCCGCCGAACTGCTGAAGAGCCCTCAGCTCGTTCAGTACCGAAAACCGAAGAGACCCCCGTCGATAGGGAAGAACAGACCAGTCGAGACATCGGGTCTGCGCCATCGGCACCACCACCTAGGATGCCGGCACCTCCGCGTTCTGGAAGTGGAAAGCCCATTCCGCCACCTCCGGGGGCTCCACCAAAATCGGGTTCGGGTCGTGCTATACCACCGCCACCGGGACCTCCACGAGCACGCCGGGCAGACAACGTTGGTTCTCCCAGCGGCCCGCGTCCAGGGGGCCGCTCAACTGGGGGCCCGCGCGGATCAGGTCGCCCTAGTGGCCCGGCGGGATCGGGGCGTCCAAGTGGACCAGGTGGACCACCGGTTGGTCCTGATGGGCCAGGAGGCCGTCCAGGAGGCCGTCCAGGTGGACCTAGAGGTGGTCCTCAGCAGCGGCGCGGCAGGAAACAAAAACGGCGTAGACGTCAGCAAGAAGAATTGCAGCCACAAGAGTTGGCTACGTATACACCGGTAGACGCCCCAATACCTGAGGGTGAAATTGTTGTTGAGAGAGGTTCAACGGCGCAAGAAGTAGCCAGCAGACTAAACCGATCAGCGGCGGACGTTGTGAGGTTCCTGCTGCAACAGGGGGAAATGGTCACGGCTACCCAATCCCTGAACGATGACATGGTTGAGCTATTTGCCGCGGAATTAGGGGCAGAAATTCGGCTTGTCGACCCGGGCGCTGAACAGGAAGAAGAGATTCTTAAGGTTCTAGATATTGATCTTGATGCCCCTGGAGCGGCCCCGCGCCCGCCCGTAGTTACGGTTATGGGCCACGTGGATCACGGCAAAACGTTGTTGTTGGACCGTATTCGGTCGTCAAATGTCGTTGATGGTGAGGCAGGAGGCATAACTCAACACATCGGTGCTTACCAGGTCGATAGGAATGGCCAAGCACTGACGTTTATTGATACGCCGGGTCACGCTGCTTTCACCAGTATGCGCGCTAGGGGAGCTCAAGCCACAGATATCGTAATTTTGGTTGTAGCAGCTGACGATGGAGTTATGCCACAAACGTTGGAAGCGATGGATCATGCGCGAGCGGCTGAGGTCCCCATTGTCGTCGCTATCAACAAGATGGACCGTGAAGGCGCTGACGCTAATCGAGTGCTGGCACAACTTGCCGAAAGAGATCTAATTCCGGAGTCATATGGAGGCGACGTAATCACAGTCCCTGTGTCAGCGATGACGGAGGAAGGCATCGATGATCTTTTGGACCAGATTGTTCTTGTAGCCGAACTTGAAGAGCTTCGAGCAACCCCAGACGGTCGAGCGATTGGGACCGTTCTTGAAGCCAATCTTGACAAGGGCAGAGGGCCGGTAGCCACTGTCCTCGTGCAACAAGGCACTCTTTCGGTTGGTGACCCCATGGTCGCCGGCGCTGCCTGGGGTCGAGTCCGAGCAATGGTGGACGACCAAGGTAACGCCGTTACTGAAGCAGGGCCTTCGTCTCCCGTCGAAGTCTTGGGTCTGTCAGAAGTCCCTAGGTCCGGGGACATGTTTACAGTTGCACCAGACGAAAAGACCGCCAGCCGTGTTGCTGATACCCGAGAACATTGGCAACGCCAAGCAAATATGGCGACAGCATCGTCTTCTGGCGGTGGCGGAGCCAAACTCGAAGATATCTTCAAACAAATTCAAGCAGGCGAAGCAACCACGTTGAATCTGGTTTTGAAAGCCGATGTTCACGGCTCCTTGGAAGCGGTCACAGAAAGCTTGCGCAAACTTGAACGCGACGATGTCAAGCTTGCGTTCGTGAGCAGAGGTGTCGGCGGTGTCAATGAAAATGACATCCAACTAGCAGTTGCCTCTAATGCGACGATCTTAGGGTTCAACGTTCGCCCTGACCGGAAAGCTCGAGAAGCCGCAGAGGCAGAAAATGTCGAAATTCGGCTGTACGAAATCATTTACCAGCTACTCGAAGATATCGAGAACGCCATGTTGGGGATGCTTGAGCCCGAATTCGAGGAGATCGTTACTGGTGAGGCTCAGGTACGACAGGTGTTCCGGATATCGGGCGTCGGTCCGATAGCAGGCTGTTTCGTTGAAAATGGAACCATTAGGGATAAAGCCAAGGTCAGATTCTTACGTGAAGGGGTCATCATCTGGAAAGGTGAAGTCGCCTCCCTGCGTCACTTCCAAGATCCAGCGAATCAGGTGACAGCTGGAATGGAGTGTGGCATAGGACTATCAGACTTCACTGACCTCAAAGAAGGCGATGTCATCGAAACCTACGATGAGCGGGAGATCCCGATCGCCTAGCGAACAGATAGTAGATCGACTCGAGAGGCTCACCGATGAGCAAAAAACGGGGTCGTCAGGGCCGAACCGGACAAAAGTATGACCGAACTGACCGGGTTTCGGGACTAGTCCGAGAAATAGTAGCTAGCGAAATAGAACGTATCGATGATCAACGGCTCTTTTTGCTGTCTGTAACTGGAGTGGATGTGGATCGTGAATTAGCGCATGCCACAGTCTGGTTCCATGTTTCCGAAGATGATGATCTCGAAGATATAACCGAAGCTCTCGAAGTCCACCGACAGAGAATTCAGCAAGCGTTAGCGCGTCAATCAAAAATGCGTCGCACGCCCGCTATTCACTTCCAGCCGGATAGATCAATTCAAGAAGCTGGACGCATCGAATCTATTCTGGAAGAGCTCCAGATCGATTCTCCAGACGGGCAGACTGAAACTGATTGATGGGACGTAAACCACCAACCGTTCACGGCATGGTCCTTATCGATAAACCTGCTGGAATGACGTCCCATGACGTTGTCGCTCAATTACGTAAGCGATTTGGAGAACGACGTATTGGTCATGCTGGCACTTTGGACCCAGATGCCACGGGCTTACTGGTCGTAGGGGTAGGGAATGCCACGAGATTGCTGCGTTTCGCGTCGTCTTCATTTAAGACCTATGAAGTTGAGATAGTTCTAGGAATTGAAACTGACACTCTTGATTCGTCAGGCCAAGTTGTGGCGGAACATCAAATGTTGGTTGAGTCAACGCAAGTCACTGAAGCAGCGAAAGCGCTTACTGGACAAATTGAACAAATTCCGCCGATGGTCTCAGCTCGCCGTGTCGGTGGCCGAAGACTGCATGAACTTGCTCGCGAAGGTAAAGAAGTAGAACGCGAAGCTCGAACTGTAACCATACGAAAATTTGAGATCCAAGCTTCCGACGACCCCCTGATCTGGCGTGCAGTCGTTGACTGCTCGGCTGGTACATATATAAGGACTTTGGGAGCTGACCTTGGAGCAGCACTCCTAGGCGGAGCTCACATCCGTAACCTCCGCAGAACCCAAAGCGGGGTTTTTGAACTCAAGGAAAGTGGCACAATTTCTGAAGCGCCGCTACAACCAGTTCTGGAGCTGGTTAGAAGTCTTGATCGGGTGGTCCTGACCGAAGAAGAGATACCGGTAGTACAAAATGGTGGCAGGTTGAGTAACGAACGAATGGAAGGTCCAGGTCCGTGGGCACTAACCGACTGGTCTGAGAATCTGATAGCTGTTCACGAAAAAATCGACAACCGAGTGGTCGTAGGCGTTGTTCTACCTAACTAAGTGCGGTTCAACACACCAGAAGATCTATTGGTAATTGTGGGTCGTACTAAGACAACCTTCCCGGTAACTTGACTTCGTGGAGATCATTCGCGACCTGGCGTGGTCGCCAACTTTGGAGCAAGGCAGCGTAGTAACTGTCGGCGAATACGATGGCGTTCATCGAGGTCACCGAACCATAATTTCGGAAATGCATCGGCTGGCAGCGGAACGTGGATGCGCTACAGCAGTAGTCACGTTTGACCGGCACCCGGCCACAGTTGTACGGCCCGAATCAGCGCCATTGCTGTTATGTGACTTGGATCACAAGCTGGAGCTTCTCGCCGAAACTGGGGTCGATTACACCCTGGTCGTCGAATTCACCCCGGAACAAGCTGAGGTTCCAGCCGAAATTTTTGCTCGGCAAGTGCTTGTTGATTGTCTTCAGGCTCGAGCAGTTGTGGTTGGAGCGGACTTTCATTTTGGCAAAGGTCGTCGTGGCGATGTCCAAACTCTCGGGGCAGTGGGTGAAGAATTCGACTACCAAGTAATTGGATTGCCCCTGGTTAAACACCTCACCGGTGAAGGAGAAGTGATCTCTTCAACTTCGATACGAGCTGCGTTGTCTGATGGGGATGTAGAGAAAGCGCACAGACTATTGGGACGGCCATTCGAAGTTCGGGGTGTTGTAACGCCAGGCGATAGAAGAGGACGGACCATTGGGTTCCCCACAGCGAACATCCCAACAACCAGTGATTTGCAGGTTCCTTCTGATGGCGTTTACGCAGCCTGGTATATCCGTGACGATGGAACGCAATATCCAGCCGCAGTCAACATTGGAAAGAGACCGACGTTTTACGAAGATGCGGATAGGTCGCTGATTGAAGCCCATTTGATCGGGTTTCGAGGTGACTTGTACGGAGAAGCGGCGAAAGTGCGGTTTGTTCGTCGTTTACGTGGTGAAAGAAAATTTGAAAGCATTGAGGCGCTAAAAGAACAACTTGCCAAAGATGTGATTGACGCCGCCAAGTGCCTGTCTGGGTAACCTGAGCCTGAAGGCACCACGCCTGTATGAAGTGTGAAGTTGGCTGTTAGAATGCCAACTGGCGCGTAATCTTCGCGTCGGCCAACCAGCCGCAACACCTACTACGAAGCGGCCCGAAGTTGTACCCCGAGGAAATAAACATATGGCCGAAAAATCCGACACCATGATGGCGCATCGGCAACACGACACCGATACAGGTTCACCAGAAGTACAAGTTGCGCTTCTCACTGACCGGATAAACGATCTCACTGAACATTTGAAGAACCACCAAAAGGACCACCACAGCAGACGCGGATTGCTAAAACTAGTAGGACGCCGTCGCCGACTATTGAACTATCTCGACAACAATGACGTTGAGCGTTACCGAGCGCTAATTGGAAAACTCGGTTTACGTCGCTGAGTGATAAAGCTGACCTCCGGGCCACTGACGTCACTATCGATCGAAGCTCACAAAGACCTCAATTCAGCAGCAATTGGTTGTCGTCGCTCCCTCACTTAAACCGGAGTGGTCGACGTCTACCAACTGAATGCAAATTATGGCGAGAAGGTCTCGCCGAAGGAGTAGAAGAAAACTATGGCTGATGCCATTTCCGTATCGGGACCAATTTCAGTTACCGACAAAACCCTTTCATTTGAAACCGGCAAATTAGCCGGACTTTCGAATGGAGCTGTTACAGCAAGAATAGGTTCCACGCAGGTTTTAGTAACTGCGACAGCATCGAGTAAACCTCGTGATGGCGCTGATTTCTTTCCTCTAACAGTAGATATTGAAGAACGAATGTATGCCGCTGGCCGCATTCCCGGTTCTTTCTTTCGTAGGGAGGGGCGTGCTTCAGATGATGCAATCCTCGCCTGTCGACTGATAGATCGACCGTTACGTCCCAACTTTCCTGCTGAATATCGGCATGAGACACATGTTGTCGGAACCATTCTTGGTGTCGACGGCGAAAACCAGTACGACGTAATTGCACTAAACGGTGCATCAGCGGCTCTTTGGGTAAGCGGGATACCATTCGACTGTCCTGTAGCAGCAGTACGTATTGCCTACAGCACCGAAGGTTCCTGGATCCCATTCCCGACGTATCAAGAAGGCGAAGCATCGACGTTCGAAATGGTTGTCGCAGGTCGTCAACTCGAAAATGGCGACATCGCAATCATGATGGTCGAAGCTGGAGGAACCGAACGAGCCTTCGACTATTACGACGATGGGGCTCCCAAAGTCACGGAAGAAGTCCTTGCCGACGGCCTCGAAGCTTCGAAGCAATGGATCGATGATGTCATCGAACTTCAAAAAGCATTACGAAATCAAGTTGGAGATATTGAAGAACTCCAATGGATCAAGAGTGTTGACTACAGCGATGAAATCATAGAAAGAGTGCGCTCTGTAGCGACTGCTCAACTGACTGAAGCAATGGCAATTGGGGACAAAGCAGAACGCGAAGCTCGACAGGGTGAAGTTACTGCTGAGATACGGGCCCAACTCGAAGAAGAGTTCTCAGAAACTACTGACGCTGCAAAACAGATCGGTGCAGCTGTGCGTTCGGTTTCGAAAGAAATCGTACGTAGGCGTATCGCTGAAGATGGGTTTCGGATCGATGGTCGAGCTACAGATGAAGTACGTCCGCTGTCAGCTGAGGTCGCTTATGTAGGCGAAACAGCACACGGGTCGGGTTTGTTCCAACGTGGTGAAACACAGGTGTTAAACGTCACAACGTTGGGCATGAGTCGAATGGAACAGCTAATCGACACGCTTAACCCGAATGACCGTAAGCGGTACATGCATCACTACAACTTCCCACCGTTCTCGACAGGCGAAGCTGGATTTATGCGTGGCCCGAAGCGTAGAGAAATTGGCCACGGTGCACTGGCTGAAAGGGCCTTGCTGCCAACAATTCCATCCAAGGAAAAGTTTCCTTACACCCTGCGATTGGTATCAGATGTTCTGTCATCCAATGGCTCAACCTCAATGGGTTCGGTCTGTGCATCTTCGCTCTCATTGATGGATGCCGGAGTGCCGATTCGAAGCCACGTTTCGGGAATAGCCATGGGCTTGGTATATGCCGAAGGTAAGTATGTGACCCTCACTGACATTTTGGGAGCAGAAGACGCCTTTGGGGATATGGACTTTAAAATCGCAGGTACTGAAGACGCAATAACAGCGCTCCAGCTCGATACTAAAATCGATGGCATTCCTGCAGAAGTACTCACTCAAGCTTTATCGCAAGCACGAGAAGCCCGGATGCAAATACTCGCAGTTATGAATGAAGCAATTTCAGAACCGCGATCCGATGTTGGGGGTAATGCTCCGAAAATCGTCAGCTTCGAAATACCGATCGACAAGATAGGCGAAGTCATCGGGCCGAGAGGAAAGGTCATCAACACCATCCAAGAAGAGACAGGTGCAGATATCTCTGTCGATGATGACGGAACAGTTGGGGTCGTAAGTATCGGCTCGCCTGACCGAGACAAGGTTGTGGAGGCTGAACGGCAAATTCGTTTGATTGTGAATCCTCCAACCGCTGATGTTGGAGCCGAGTATGACGGTCGTGTTGTCAACATCACGAAGTTCGGGGCCTTTGTCAACATCTTGCCAGGCACGGATGGTTTGCTTCATATCAGCAAGCTGGGCGGTGATCGTAGGCTCGATAAGGTCGAAGAGGTATTAAACGTCGGAGATTCTGTCAAGGTACTCGTCGATGACATCGACCCGAATGGGAAACTTTCGTTGTCGATGGTTGGAGAACCCACTGCTCAACCGGACACACCGTCCTCGGAGACAAGTGGTGAACCTGCCGATGGTTCTGAGAGCGAAGCCGAGCCATCAACGACGGAAGCACCAACAACGGAAACATCTTCGACTGACGAAAATGATTCATCTAACGCACGTGAGTATGTGTCATTTGAAGAACATTTTTCTGAGACAGCGAAAGGACTTTATGGAGACATGGGTCCTGAGCCTAAAGATGATGGCCGAGGTCGTCGTCGTCGACGTAGCCGTCGATAACTCTTCTGATTGTCCGAAATAGGGCATATTTAAAAATAGATAGTTCAACTGTGAGCCCTGTCCTCCACAATGGAGGCAGGGCTCACACTGTTTTGGGTCCTTGAGAAGGGACCGCGTCTATGCGAGTAGCAGTTATAGGGTCAGCTGGCAGAATGGGGTCTGCAGTTTGTGAAGCAGTTGCCGATGACCAAGAATTAAATCTTGTTGCAGCAATCGACCCCTCTTCTGCTAATCAAATGGATTCAACTGGTTCAGTTACGGTGGTGGATTCATTAAACGACGTCAGTTCATCAGATATTGACGTGTTGGTAGATTTCACAGTGGCGGACGCTGCAAGGGTGAATATTGGCTGGTGTGCCGAAAATGGAGTTCATGCTGTCGTCGGCACTAGTGGCCTAGGTGAAGAAGATTTTTCTCGCTTTAGGACAGCGTTCACTTCAAGTAACTGCCTTGTTGCACCCAATTTCGCTATAGGGGCTGTTCTTCTAATGCGATTTGCAGAAATGGCCGCACCGTTTTTCCCTACTGCAGAAATCATTGAACTTCACCATGACAAGAAGGTTGATGCTCCTTCAGGTACTGCCATGAGAACGTTGGAACGTATGGCCGAAGCTTCGGATGAGTGGGGACCTGACCCTACTGAACATCAAACTCTTCCCGGGTCAAGAGGAGGGGTTGGAGCCGGCGGAATTTCGGTTCATTCGGTTCGATTACGTGGCCTCGTTGCACATCAAGAGGTCTTGTTAGGCACAGACGGAGAAACGCTCACCTTGCGTCATGACAGTTTGGATCGGTCTTCGTTCATGGGGGGTATAACGCTCGCATGCAGGGTCATTGGCGAACACCCAGGGGTTACTATTGGGCTCGATTCATACTTAGGAATCTGAACATTGGCAGCTCGAGTAGTCGTTGTCGGAAGTCTTAATTACGACATCACCGTGTGGGTTCCGAGACGTCCCCAAGGTGACGAAACCCTCCATGGGAGCAGGTGTGAAGAAAACGCCGGAGGGAAAGGAGCTAACCAAGCGGTTGCAGCTGCTCGGTTGGAAGCTGAAGTAACGATGGTCGGTTGTGTAGGTCCTGATAGTCGAGGTGACTATCTCATCGCAGAGTTAGAAGCTGCAAGGGTCGGGCGGGACCATGTCTGTAGAGGAAGTACGACAACAGGGACAGCTCTCATCACGATCGACCCTGAAGACGTGTCAATAGTTGTCATAGCCGGCGCCAATGCTGAGCTTGATGCAAGGAGAGTGGAGCGAGCAGCAACGGAAATTTCGGAGGCAGATGTGCTGCTGTTGCAAGGTGAGGTGAGTGTGGAAGCAGCAAGAACAGCTGCTCTACTCGCAGCAGCGTCGTCTACCAAGGTCGTCTTTAACCCAGCGCCGTTCAACGAGGTTGCTGCTGGTGTTCTCCCCCTAGCCGACGTAGTCATAGTGAACCGTCGCGAAGCTGAAGAGTTGGGAGATGTTTCATTGCCGGTGCTTGTCACCACTCTGGGGGCCGAGGGATGTGAGGTTCGAGTGGGTTCGGATGTCACTAGAGTCCAAGCCCCGGATGTGGAGGTAGTCGACCCTACTGGTGCTGGTGACGCGTTTGTAGGTGCTTTTTCGGTAGCTTTCATCGACACAGGCGACCCTGTAGCCGCAGCTTTGATAGCGGTCCGCGCTGGAGCTGCTGCGGTGAGATCTGTTGGTGCGCAGCCCAGTATGCCTACGTGGAACGATATTGACAGTGTCTGAAGAGGTTTAAGAGTCGGTCGTTTTGTTCATGCTGCGTCTGCTTTGAAACATCACCAGAAGAACCATTACGAAGGTAAACGGCAATGAGAATCTGCTTATAAACCTGACGATCATCCCTACAGGCCCTTCGAAAACCGAGCTCACCCAATAAATGAGCAATAGTCGGGAGAAAGTCCCAGCCAAATTCACGATGATGAAAGGCACTCGTCGCATTCTGACGATGCCTGCTAACAGACACATTGGATAACCAGGAATAAGAAAAAGCAGCATCCAGCCCACGCGAGGAAACCAACGCTCCAATGCGGCAATTGTGCGGAGTAGCGCGCTTTGGGGCCCTAATTCACTGCTCAGATAGCTTTTTGTTGCCGGACCGAACTCCCATCCGAGTTGATGAAGGAATAGATCTGGAGCGAACAACCGAACGGAACCCACAATCAGAAAGGCCACGGCACTGGATTGGTTGGCGGCTAATAGCAGCATCGGGTCCGTCGCGTTGAGAGAGATCAACAACAAGGGTTGCGAGGTGAGTAAGGAACTCGTCAATATTTGTCCAACGTATGCAGCCAACGCGAGAACGATGGGAAACGCCGCAAGCTTTTGCGCTCGGCGCCGGTCTCGGGCGTCTAACTGGGTTCCAGGGAGTTCGGGTTCAATCATTTCTAACTTTCACCATACGTGGATGTGGCTGTGAGTGAAGTCATCTCCTAGATTTGACTCATGCAGTCGACAATGATGGATACCCCGCTCACTCTAGATTTCTTCTTTCGACGAGCAGAAAGCTTGTTCCCGCATAAGGAACTGGTTACTGCTACGGCGACAGGGATTGAGCGAAGCAATTATGGCCAATGGGCCGAACGTACGCGTCGCCTCGGCGGAGTGCTGGCCGACCTTGAAGTCAGTGGCTACGGGAGAGTGGGGACCTTCGCATGGAACACAGCTCGTCATCTTGAACTTTATTTTGCTGTGCCTTGCACCAACCGAGTCCTGCACACCTTAAATATCAGGCTCTTTGCAGATCAGATTGTTTACATAGCCAACCATGCTGAGGATGAAGTCATCTTTGTGGATCGTTCGCTGATGGCTCTTCTATGGCCGTTGGTTGACCAACTGGAGACCGTTAGACATCTGATAGTCATGGACGACGGTGATGGTGAAGTTCCAGATGACCCGAGAGTGCTCAATTATGAGGAACTACTTTCTTCCGCCTCACCAGTGAATTTCGAAGTGAGGGATGAAACACAGGCAGCATCGATGTGTTACACGAGCGGTACAACAGGTAATCCCAAAGGAGTGGTGTACAGCCACCGTTCTACATATATGCACACCATTACGGCAATGACAGCAGATGGGTTGGGTGTTTGTGAGTCTGACGTGATCTTGCCTGTTGTTCCGATGTTCCACGTGAACTCGTGGGGACTGCAACATGCAGCAGTTGCAGCAGGCGCGACTCTTGTGAATCCAGGTCCCAAATTACAACCTGGGCCGATAGCAGAATTAATGGAATCTGAAAGGGTCACCATCGCTGCCGGAGTGCCAACCATATGGATGGGAGTTCTAGAAGAGTTAGATGGACGAGACGTCTCTAGTTTGAGAGCAATCCCTTGTGGCGGATCAGCCGTACCCAAATCATTGTCTGAGGGCTACAGAGAAAAGATCGGATTGCCGATACTTCAGGCCTGGGGTATGACCGAGACGAGTCCTCTGGCTGCTATTGCCCATGTGAAATCAGCTGAAGCGAACTTGGATGAAGAAACCAAAGCCGACCTGCGGGCTTCAATTGGGACAATTGTCCCAACTGTTGAATTCCGCATCTGTGAACCTGATTCGACTGAGGAACTGCCATGGGACGGAGAAGCAAGTGGGGAACTACAGGTTCGAGGTTCTTTCGTAACTGCTGAGTATTACAAAAGGCCTGATGCCGGAGATTCCTTTACGGAGGATGGCTGGTTGCGTACAGGAGACGTGGCGACCTGTGATGAGCGCGGCTACATACGTCTCGTCGACCGCACAAAAGACCTCATTAAATCTGGGGGAGAGTGGGTTAGTTCGGTAGAAGTCGAGAACGAGATCATGAGCCACCCCAAAGTTTCTGAGGCTGCAGTCATCGCCGTTACTTCGGAAAAATGGATGGAACGACCCATGGCTTGTGTGGTTCTCAAAGATGGAGAATCACTGACACATGAGGAGCTGGTTGAATACCTGACACCACGAATGGCGAAGTGGTGGTTGCCTAGCGCGACTCAAATAATCGACGAAGTGCCGAAAACATCTACTGGGAAGTTTTCGAAACGGACGCTTCGTGACGCATTCACAGATCTAGTCGTCGAATAAGCGCACAGGATTCGATCCCGTGACAAAACAAGCTGCGGTCGTTACAGGGGCAAGCACGGGAATCGGCTATGCGACCGTGAAGCGATTAGCCGACAGCGGATGGCAAGTCTGGGGTGGTACACGTTCTGGAGCTGATGCGTCCACGATCGAACAACATGCTGGTGTCTCGTCGTTGCGGATTGAAGTGACTGACGAATCGTCGCTCAAAGTAGCTTTTGAAGAAGTTGCTAACAGGCGAGGGTCCTTGGGTCTGGATTTGTTAATCGTGAACGCCGGAATTGTGGTTGGGGGACCACTGGAATATGTCTCCCAGGCCGACTGGAGACAACAACTAGATGTCAACGTGGTTGGCGTCGCGTTAACTATCAAACATGCGTTGCCGTTACTGCGACTTTCCGATGGGCCACGCATCATCGTTGTAGGGTCAATCAATTCGCGGGTTGGCCTACCTTTGCTCGGTCCTTATGCCGCTAGCAAACACGCGCTTGTTGGACTCATATCTTCGTTACGACAGGAATTAGGTCCCGATGGACCGCGAATCACATTGATAGAGCCAGGTGCGGTTCAAACTCCATTGTGGGACAAGGTAGAGAGGACATCTCAGCAAGTCCACCAAGGTCTTTCTGCTGAAGGGCGTCATGAGTACGGCAGCTTTGTAGAGCGAGCGATAACGAGCACGATAGAAACAAAACGGCGGGCTCTTCATCCGAACCGAGTCGCCGTTGTGATCGAGAGATGTGTAGGCCGTCGGTACCCGCCGCGACGCCGGCTCGTTGGAAGTGATGCACGAATTGCTGCGGTGTTGAACACCCTATTACCAGGGAGGTTTTTCGACTTGCTTGTGCGGAGATCTCGGTCTGTTAGAATCTCACGTTAAGTTACTGATGGGTAACTAACACCAATCACTGAAGATAGGAACACCTCATGTCCACAGTGGAAGAGATCATTGGCCGTACCGACCCAAACGACTTTGAAGCGGTCTTGGCGATGACCAACACGGACCCGAATGAAGTCATCCACGCTGTTCAGAACAACGCTGAGTGCCTCTATTCGTGGGATTACGAGAAAGGTGCTCGTCCCCAACTGGCGAAACTGTATGAGAAAGCAAAAGCAGGGCAGTGGAATGGGGAAACTGACTTGCCTTGGGATACAGATGTTGACCAAGAAGCGCTTGCCGTCCAGGAATACGAAACCAATGGTGGAGGTGGTGAGGTCATGGACCTCACAGGAACCGGGGTTGAGTCGTGGGGTCGTGACGAATGGGTCAAGTTCAACATGGAGTCACAGAACTGGGCTCTCAGTCAGTTCATGCACGGGGAACAAGGTGCTCTGGTCTGCACCGCCAAAATTGTTGAGACAGTGCCATGGATGGACGCGAAATATTATGCATCGACTCAGGTAGTAGATGAAGCTCGACATGTTGAAGTCTTCGCAAAATATTTGGATACGAAGTTGTCCGATAGCTATCCCATCAATGTTCATCTACGCATGCTCTTAGATGACATTATTGAGGATTCCCGTTGGGACATGACCTATCTCGGAATGCAGATCATGGTTGAAGGCCTTGCGCTAGCCGCCTTCGGATTCATGTACCAGCAAAGCGAAGAGCCGCTTCTTAAGCAGTTGTTGCGTTATGTGATGAGTGACGAGGCTCGCCATGTCGCTTTCGGGGTTCTTTCCCTGAAAGAGGTCTACAAAGATATGACCCAGGCTGAGCTTCGTGATCGTCAAGAATTTGCGTTCGAGGCAGCACTGCGAATGCGTGACAGATTCTTACAACAGGAAGTATGGGAACGTCTCGGAGCCGACGTGAAGAAAGTCATTCCCTTGGCGTACCAAGATCCTCTCAGGCAAGAGTTTCAGCAGCTGTTATTCACCAAGATTGTTCCGAATTGCAAAAAACTTGGCCTGCTAGACGCTGGTGACGGGTGGCTTCGGGAGAAATTTGAGGAGATCGGTGTAATCCAATACGAAGATTGGGTTGACACGTCTGAAGAAGTTGACGCTTTTGCTATTACGCGAGAGCTAGAAAATGAACAGGCGAGCTGAGCCGAATCCTAAAGTTAGATATGTCGTACCGCTCAGACCCAGAACTACTAGTGCCGCTTGCCCTCCGACTGAAGGGCTTCGGCGAACTAGAGACGATCTCATCGGTACATGGACTTGCACATGATGTGGCTGAGGCAGCTCTCGCCAAGATGGTCGAAGAAAACAAATGTGTGATGCGTCAAGTCGAAGGTGTAGACAAATTCGTTTTAACTCCAACAGGACGCGAAGAAGGTGAAGAATCTCTCGCACACGAACTTGAAGAGGTCGGAGTTCGGAGCGTTGTACAACAGGGATATGATCGATTCCTTGCTCTAAATCCGACGATGCTGCAGTTGTGCACCGATTGGCAGGTAATCGATGATGGTTCAGGAGAACAAAAACTCAACGATCACAGTGACGCTACATATGATCAAGAAATTTTCGACAAATTGGTTGAGTTAGACAAAGAAGTCAATGAAATTCTCAGGGCTCTAGAAAAAGAGCTCATGCGGTTTGATCACTACTCACTGCGATTTGGCGTGGCCCTGAAGAAACTGCTATCTGGAGAGTTGGAATGGTTGACGAAGCCAATTATGCCGAGCTACCACACAGTGTGGTTTGAGCTTCATGAGGACTTACTCGCGACTCTGGGAATTGATAGAGCGAGTGAGTCGGGCCAATAACGGGCTACCCTCGGCCTTATGACTGCACGATTTGGCCGTGTCATTCCCGCGATGGTGACTCCATTCTCTGAGGACGGTGCTCTGAATATTGATGCATCGATCGCCCTTGCCAAGTGGCTCGTAGAACAAGGAAGTGAAGGGTTAGTGATCACTGGCACGACTGGTGAGGGCCCCGCTGTGACGGATGAAGAAGACTGGGAGCTTTGGCGTGCCATAGCTGAAACAGTGTCGGTCCCTGTGATTGCAGGAACCACGACCAATGACACGAAGCACTCAATTCAACAGACCCGCAAAGCTGAAGAGTTGGGATGCGACGGCATCCTCGCGGTCACCCCCTATTACAACCGCCCCTCGCAAGAAGGGCTCTTTGCACACTTTGAGGCTGTTGCGTCAGCAACCAAGCTTCCAGTTGTTCTTTATGATATTCCCGTGAGAACCGGAAGGAAGATAGACACTCCAACCCTCTTACGTATGGCACATGAGATTCCAAACATTGTTGCCGTAAAGGATGCAGCGGGAAACCCTGGAGAGACAGCGAAAGTTATTCGTGACGCCCCACAAGATTTTGAGGTGTATAGCGGTGATGATGCATTGACCTTGCCACTTCTAGCAGTGGGCGCGGTAGGTGTCATTAGCGTTGCTGCTCATTGGTCGGCCCCTGAACTTGTAGCAATGATGGATGCATGGGACTCTGGGAACGCTGATGAAGCTCAACGAATCAACAAGCGCCTCCTGGAAAGTTTTGACTATGAAACCGGAGACGAAGCGCCGAATCCAGTACCAACGAAAGCTATGATGCGAACACTCGGGTTGGATGTGGGTGAGCCCCGGCTGCCAATGGGGCCAACACCGGAAGGCTTAGAAGACAAAGCCCGAGAGGTGTACTCGCGGCTGAAGGCTTGATTTGGAAACACCCAATGTAGGCATCACGTTTCTTGGTGGCCTCGGCGAGGTAGGTCGCAACTCCACGTGTGTTGAAGTCGACGGAAAGCTACTTTTGATTGATTTTGGGGTCATGTTCCCTGATGTCACGATGCCCGGCGTTGATGTGATTCTTCCGGACGTCACGTGGCTGAGAGAACGCAGTGATGACATCGTTGGGCTACTCGTCACTCATGGCCATGAGGATCACCTTGGCGGTATAACTCACCTACTAAGAGACCTTGAAGTTCCCGTATACGGTTCTGAATTGACCATTGGGTTAGCGCAACACAAGGTGAAGGAAGCAGGTCTTGAACATCGGACCTCGTTCCACGTAGTGGCTGATGGAGATCGCCTGGACATAGGTCCGTTCGACGTGGAGGTGCTGCCAATAACGCATTCGGTTCCCCAGAGTCTGTGCGTTGTATTGCACACGGATCAAGGGGTGATTGTCCACACAGGCGACTTCAAGCTTGATTCAGACCCAATAGATGGGCGATCAACTGCGATGCAGCGTTTGGAAGAAATCCGGCGTGGTCCAGGCGTGCGTTTGTTGATGGCTGACTCGACCAATGCAGACAAACCTGGATGGAGTTCTTCGGAATCTACAGTTGGTGAAACCTTCAGACGTTTGTTTCCTCAGTGGAAGGGACGAAGGCTGATAGTGAGTTGCTTTGCAAGTCACTTGCATCGAGTGCAGCAAATATGTGATGTGGCGATAAGTGAAGGAAGGACCATTTTTCCGCTCGGTCGATCAATGGTAAATAATGTCCGAATAGCACAAGAATTAGGTGTTTTGGATTTACCTGCTCGTTCGGTTGATTCGATTGACAGGCTCAACGACTACGACCCAGGGGATGTGTGTGTTATTTGCACTGGGTCCCAAGGTGAACCCAACGCTGCTCTGTCTCTATTGGCGAGAGGAAACCATCCTGATTTCTCTCTGTCGGACGACGACGTGGTGCTTCTGTCAAGCCACCCGATTCCGGGAAACGAGCGTTCGGTTTATCGCATCCTCAATCGACTGACTCGAATCGGCTGCGAGGTAGTGCACGATGGACATGAGCATGTCCACACCACTGGACATGCGCAAAGAGACGAGTTGCACCACCTTTACCAAGTGGTTCTTCCGGAGTGGTACGTGCCAATCGAGGGCGAACATCGAATGCTACGCCGAAACGCTGATGTAGCAGTCGAAGCTGGTCATGGCGAAGACCGAAGCATCGTTGCAAGCGATGGGGATCAACTCCTGCTCGACGATAAAGGTCTTCGTATTAGTGGACAAATTCCAGCGCCATATCGTTATATCGATGGTCTCTTAGATGATTTGTCGCCTGAACTCTTAGAAGATCGACGAAAGCTGGGTGAGGGCGGTTTTGTTCATGTCACTGTCGTGTTGACTACCGAGGATGGTTTGGTAGGCCATCCAGATATCTCCACTCTGGGTTGGGTTGACCCAGAACGAAGTGTTCGGATTCTCGCGGAACTAGAAATAGAGGTAGCCGAGGCTGTTGCTGCTGCTCTTGATAAGCAACAGGACGCTGAGAGTATCGAGCGAGTCATTCGTCGAACTACTGGTCGGTTCGTAGGAAACCGAACACGTAGACGGCCACCGATTTCAGCGACCGTGATTCTGGCCGACTGAACCTGAATTTCTCTGGTGTTTCGGTACTCTCGCCAGTGTGGGATCCACGCGCTCAAGCAGCCTCAAAAATTTCGAGCTTTGTCTGGCGTGTCGAGCGGTCGACCAGAAAAGCCGTAACCAATGAAGTCAGCTAAATCCTCGATATTCCGAAGAATGAGTGAAGCTGGCCTGCGTGGTCGGGGGACCGATGTCACTGGACTTTTGCTGCTCGTAATAGCTCTAATTTCTTTGCTTGCGCTTTTCGGTGACAAAGCAGGAATTGCAGGACGCTTACTTGAAAGTGTCATGAGTGTTTTGGTCGGAATTTTCCGCTTTATCGTTCCCTTCGCTCTGTTGCTCTGTGCGTATGCGATATTGCGAGACAAACGCAGCGAACGAACCTGGAGGATTGCGTTTGGAGGAGCCCTCACAAGTCTTGCCCTATCAGGGATGGCTCACCTACTAGGCGACGCAGCAGGAATTAGGACAACTCTGGAAGATCTTCGTTCTTCCGGGGGCATTCTGGGCGCCGTGGTTGGGGAGCCGCTGCGTGGAGCTGTCGATGAGCCAGGAGCATGGGTAGTGCTCCTGTTAGCTGCAATGTTTGGTGTTCTGATCGTTACCGATACTGGTCTGCGACAGGTATTAGGAGCAGTGGCTTGGGTTGCTCGCCTCGGAGGTAGGCAGATTCGGCGGGGGTTCACGAGCCTTCAAAGCCTTGGGTCTGACCGAACGGCTTCAGAAAATTCGCGACAAGACCAACGTGCTTTGCCTCCGATCTCCGCCCCTGGAAGCGGCCTTCCCGCTCTTGAAGCTGAGGTCTCTCCGCCCTCAACCGAAGAAGAAATGGTTGAAGAAGTAGAAGAAGCGCTGCAACCTGATGAACTGCCCGAAGATGAACCCGGCCTGCGCCCGCCCGTCGAGGACCTTTCCGAAGTTGTTGAAGACCGGGCGTCTGAGGACTATTCACCTGAACAGATGGAGATTGATTTAACGACTCGACCCACTGGAGATTGGGCACTCCCGGGGCTTGAGAGCCTGGAAAGATCTGGCGCCCAAGATGTTGATGAACGCCTCCTCCAAAATGGCGCCCGAAATCTCGAAGCAGCGCTTGCTAGCCATGGCGTCGAAACGAGAGTGACAGGCATGGAAGTAGGGCCGACGGTTACTCGATATGAATTGTCACTCGGCAAAGGCGTCAAAGTGTCCCGAGTCACCAGCTTGCACAAAGACATTGCCTACGCGATGGCATCTGCAGATGTTCGAATTCTTGCCCCGATCCCAGGTCGCTCGGCGATTGGAGTAGAGGTTCCTAATGCTGACCGCCATCTTGTTGCTTTGGGAGACATTCTTTCTACTCAGGCGGCGGCAGATGCGACCCATCCTTTAGAGGTGGCACTGGGTCAAGACATATCGGGGAACGTTGTGATGGTCAATCTTGCTTCAACACCGCATGTGTTGATAGCAGGAGCGACTGGAGCTGGAAAATCTTCTTGTATTAACTCCGTAATCACCTCATTGCTGATGCGATCGACTCCGGATGAGGTTCGAATGATCTTGATCGATCCGAAGCGTGTCGAACTTGGTCAGTACGACCGCCTTCCGCATTTACTGACTCAAGTGGTAACGAATCCGAAAAAAGCAGCCAATGCGTTGTCGTGGGCGGTCAAGGAGATGGAACGCCGTTACGACGTTCTTTCCGAAATCGGGTTTCGCGACATAACGGGATACAACGCGGCGTATGACGAGGGGCGACTCGCCTCCGACCTCAATGAAGAACGCGAATTTGAGCGGATGCCCTTTGTCGTAGTCGTTGTGGACGAGTTAAACGATCTAATGATGGTTGCTGCACGAGATGTAGAAGATTCCATTACTCGGTTGGCTCAAATGGCTCGGGCCGTCGGGATCCATCTCGTTATTGCCACTCAACGCCCGTCAGTGAACGTCATCACAGGAGTCATCAAAGCAAATATTCCCTCGCGCATAGCTTTCGCCGTGTCGAGCCTCGCCGATAGTCGGGTCATTCTTGACCAACCAGGAGCCGAACGCCTGATCGGGAAGGGAGATATGTTGGTATTAGGTTCCAACAGCAGCGTGGCTCAAAGAGTTCAAGGCTGTTGGGTCGGCGAAGCAGAAATACATCAGGTAGTCGCGCACTGGCGAAGACAGGCACCTAACACCAATTACATCGAAGGAGTCGAAGGATCAAGCGATTCCGGCCCTGTAGTAATCCCAGGGGGCTCATCTGGAGATGAAGACGATGATGAACTGATGATGCAGGCAATGACGATAATCGTTGATACTCAAATGGGTTCAACATCAATGTTGCAGCGCAAACTTAAGGTTGGCTTCGCGCGAGCTGGTCGACTTATGGATCTCTTGGAGCAGCGAGGGGTTGTGGGACCATCCATAGGTTCGAAAGCACGGGATGTGTTGATGACTCAGGAAGAATTGGACGCGCTGCTCGCCGATCGTTGACCCGCCCTGACCCTGATTTGCAGAGCTAATGTCATTTCATGAGTGATTATGACGTTGTAGCTACCGGATTGGAATTTCCGGAAGGCCCAGTATGTATGGCTGATGGATCGATCGTGTTGGTCGAAATAAAGCGCGGCACCATATCCCGTGTTGACCCCGACAACGGAACTATCGAAGTCGTCGCGCAACCCGGAGGTGGCCCAAACGGTGCTGCTTTGGGCCCCGACGGTGCCTTGTACGTATGTAACAACGGTGGCTTCATGTGGGGAGAGGCTCGTGGGCTCACCATCCCAGGATTAGTTCCAGATGACTATTCGTCAGGACGTATCGAGCGTATCGACATGGATACAGGAGAAGTCGAAGTTCTCTATGCGGAAGTAGATGGCGAGCCGTTAAAAGGTCCTAATGACCTTATGTTTGATTCAAGCGGGGGATTTTGGTTCACCGATCATGGCAAAACTCGGGCACGTACAAGAGACCGCGGTGGCCTTTACTATGGCCGACCAGACGGGTCCCTAGTCAAAGAAGTCTCATTTCCCCTCGATGGCCCTAATGGCGTGGGTCTGTCACCCAAAGAAGACAGAGTTTATGTAGCAGAGACCCATCAAGGCTCCATTCTCTATTGGGACCTCTCGGGCCCTGGAGAGATCGCAGGGTCACCTCATGGTCGCTTCTTAGCTCGGCCTGCAGGCCGGAAACTTTTTGATTCCCTGGCTATGGACGCTGATGGAAATGTGAGCGTCGCCACAATTCAGACCGGAGGAATCAGCACCTTTACGCCTGAGGGAGAAGAACTTGAATTCTTTGCAGTAGAGGATCCGCTCTGCACCAATATTTGCTTTGGAGGCTCAGATATGCGGACGGCCTTCATCACGCTGTCAGGGACTGGTCAGCTGATACGGACTGAATGGCCGCGCCCTGGACTGGCTTTACCCTTTGGTGGTTAGGTCTTCTAACTAGGCCACACAATGTGGGAGGTTGCCTCCATTGAAAACGATCATGTCAGCGATCGCACTATCGAAGCCAGCCCACTCGTAGTCAGCTTCAGGGTTTTCCCGATAAGCGACATGAAGGTTTCCTGCCAACCTCTCACTGTCTGTCAGATCTTCAAATTCACCCAACTGAGTTGCTAATGCTTGTTCGACCGGAGTGCGCCCGCTACGGATTCCTTCAGTAGCCGTCTCTTGCACGAATTCGAGGTAAGCCCTTTGACTGTTCAAGACCTCCTGGATTTGAGCCCCAGAAAACGCCGGGCCATGGCCGGGGACGATTACCTCTGCACCCTGATTTCCTATGATCTGCAGAGCATCGAGTGTTCCCTGTACTGACCCGAATAAGGCGAACGGCGTGCCACCGTGGAAGATTAGATCCCCGACAAAAAGAACACCTCGGTCTGGTACCCAGGCCAAAATATCGCCATCGGTGTGGGCGACATAACCCAAATCAAATAAGTCGACTGTTAAGTCATCAAGATGAATTTTGGTGGTTCCCTCGAAGGTAACGTCAGGAGGACGGAATTGGAGAGCGCCCCACTCAACTGCTGGAAAGGCCGCGCGATAGTCAGGGATACCAGTAGCCATCATGACGTCTCGGCAAGAACTGTGACTAATGATCGTGGCTTCGGGAAAGAGATAATTGCCGTGGGTGTGATCTGCATGGTGATGGGTATTAACCAACAGAGTCACCGGATTAGAAGTTACTGACGCGATGGCGTCGATGTAGGCATGGTTTCTACGCTCCGTTGAAGTGGTGTCAATACTGACCACTCCACTCTCACCCACTATGAATCCCGTGTTGTTAATAAACCACGTTCCATCCGGTTGTACGTAGCTGAATACCCCCGTTGCTACTTCCTCTAGCAGCCCGGGGCCGAGGTTGTCGTGTAAGTGATTCGTGCTCATAAATAGAGCCTACGTGCAAGAGCACCCCATCTGGATCTACGCTTAAGGAATGAGCAGTGCTTCTAACCATGAACGAGACATTGACGTATTCGGTCCGGAATATGTACAAGAAGCCCCAGAGGTTTGGAAACGATTGCGGTCAGAGTGTCCTGTGGCTCATACCTCTCTCAATGGTGGCGGATGGTTACCCACTAGCTATGCCGACATTTCTTCGGTTGCCTATGACACCGAAAATTTCTCGTCGCGAGACATCGGTGTAGCACGAACACCTGAGGGTGTCAGCTTGCTCGTAGCCCCTCCAATTACTTCCGACCCACCGTTTCATACAGACGCCCGCCGAATGTTGTTGCCTTACTTCTCACCCAAAGCAGTGGAAGAAATGAGGGAAATCACTCGGAGTATCGCTACTGAATTGCTTGACGCAATCGACCCGTCAGATGTTGTTGACGCCGCCGAGCAGTATGCAAGGTACATACCGGTGCGAGTCATCGGAGCCATGATTGGCTTACCAGAGGATGACTGTGAGATGTTCACTAGGTGGGCCACAGATATTTTGCAAAGCCACCCAGAAAAGGAGTGGGAGCAACAAACCACAGCAACCAAGGAAATTCTTGCTTATTTCGACAAGACAATTGCTGATCGTCGAGCGAACCCGCGTGATGACTTGATCACCAAACTCCAAGCAGAGACTCTCCCCAATGGAGATCCGCTGACCGATAAACATATTTTAGGCACCTGTTTCCTTCTCTTGGTTGCAGGTATTGACACCACCTGGAGTTCCATAGCATCGAACCTTCTTCATCTAGCTACTCATGAAGATGACCGGCGACGCTTGGTTGAAGAGCCAGCATTGATTCCCACAGCGGTGGAAGAGTTTTTGCGGGCCTATTCACCGGTAACCATGGCGCGCGTGGCTGATGAAGACACAGAAATTGCCGGTTGTCCGGTCATGGCTGGAGACAAAGTGTTTTTGCCCTTTGGGGCTAGTAATCGTGATCCGGATATGTTTGACGACCCGGATGATGTGATCATCGACCGACAAGAAAATCGTCACTTTGCTTTCGGTATTGGTATCCACCGGTGCCTCGGATCGAATCTGGCCCGAATGGAACTAGTAGTGGCAATGGAAGAATGGTTAAAACGCTTCCCAGAATTTTCGCTGGCTGAAGAGTCCGAGGCTCGATGGGGTGGAACTCAGGTTCGAGGTCCGCGCTCGGTGCCTATTCGCGTGGGATAACTCAGCCTGGATTGAGACGTTCGGATGTGTCCTTCCGAACCATCGTAAGGACAACAACCACCGCGAGCGATGTGTATAAGGCGTAGCCGATGGCTAGTGGTGTAACGGTTGAAGTTATTTGGCGATCGATGATCGCTCCTAACAGTGCACCGATAGCGAGCGTGATGAACCCGATTGTTGAGGCAGCGGTCCCAGCAAGGGCTCCCATGGGTTCGAGGGCCATGGTGGTCATAGTTGGCATCATCACAACCATGGCCGCTATTTGAGCTGTCATTAGCACCATCCAAAGACCTACCGGGGGTACACCGTCCGTCGAAAGGGCCAACGTCAACATGAGCAAACTGACTCCCATCTGGAAAGCCAGCGCACCATGTCCGAGACGTCTCGCTCCTATTCTCCCCACGACACGAGACCCCGTCAGGGCGACGGCAGCCATCACGCCCATAGTGATGCTGAAATAGGGAACGAACCAGGTTGGTTTTTTGAAGATCTCGCTAATTATCAGTTCTGAACTACTTAGGAAGCTATAGAACGCTCCGCCTGAGAACAGAAGGGTTAGCGCGTAGCCAATCGTTGTTCGGTTCTCGAATACGACTCTGAGCCCCTGTTTTGTGCCAGAAAAACTGAGGTCACGTTGGTTGGCACTATCTAGTGACTCCGGAATTCTGAAGGACCAAACCCAGATAACAACGGCGATAACCAAGCCGAAAAGCATGGTTAGTCGCCAAGATCCTCCCCCTCGGACGAGTAGGTCTCCAAGCACCGGCGCTACGACTGGTCCGGCAAAAAAGATGGTTTGGACGATGGCCATCACGCGAGCCATATCGTCACCCTCGAATTTGTCACGGATCATGGCCTGGCTGATGGTGCGGGGAGCTGCACAGCCAATTCCCCAGAGCACTCTGGAGGCTAGGAGAAAGCCTAGGTTCGGTGCCAAGGTGGACCCGAGTGCTCCTAAGGCAAACAGAGCGATGCCACCTCTTATCACAGGGATACGCCCGTAAGTGTCTGCCAAGGGACCGTAAATGGGCATTCCGATAGCCATGCCTACAAAAATGCAAGTGATAGTTAGGCCTGGAAGGTTTGAAGTGGGCTCCATACCAAAAGCTGACCGTAGATCGGCAAAGGCAGGGAGCAGCATGTCAATCGATAGAGCGATGGCGCTGGTCAAAAGAGCGGTGAACGCGATGAACTCGCGCTCACCTTGAAGACGAACTGAATCTGTCACTTTAAGAAGTCACGGTTTCGTAGATAGTCCGTTCCAATTGTTTTAAGAGATCTGCGACTTGGGGAATCATAAAGGGAAGTGTTTGGGTCATGAGAAGCGCTCCGAGACCTGTGTTCGGGTCAATCCAGAAGTGGGTGTTACACAGCCCTGCCCAACTCAACGAGCCTGCTTGGCGGCCTCCATTAACATCCTCTTCGTTTATTTGGAATGTCAGGCCCCAAGACTTAGGGGTTCCGGGCATGAACTCAAAGTCGGCGCTCACCTTTTGATTTTGAGATACGACTGGGGATACCCGTAAGTCGCCCATGCTGTTGTTGGACATCAATGAAACAGTCTGTGGGGATAACAGGCGTTGACCAGCTAATTCTCCGCCACGTAAGAGCATCTGCATAAATTTTGCATAGTCGGTCACTGTGGAGAAGAGCCCACCACCGCCACTGTCGAACTCTGTTTTTCGTGTCTTTCCGCTTGGAACTAGTGCCTTCCAAGTGCCCTCATTAAGTACATGGGTAGCTGCTCGGCGGTCTTGCATATCTGGGCGACAGTCATATGCGGTGTCGGTCATCCCCAACGGATCGAAGATCTCAGTGTGCATCCACTGTGCGAGCGATACGTCGCTCACTGCTTCAAGTAGCTGACCCGCCCAGTCGATCCCGATCCCGTATTCCCAACGAGTTCCGGGATCGAACGAGAGTGGTTGGCGCAGAGAATCAAGTTTGCCACTACCGGTTCCGGGGTTTCCGGTGGAGTCCTTCCAAGCTGCCATCTCCGAATTCCAAACCTCATATGTGAAGCCAGAGGTATGGGTGAGAAGGTTACGCAGAGTTACTGGCTGATTAGGGGCGCGTAGAAGTGGCCCAGTTCGATTGGAACCTTCGAGAACCTGGACTTCTCCGAGCCATGGAATTATTTCCGCAGCGGGTTGGTCGAGTGTAAGTAAACCGCGCTCTACAGCCTGCATACATGCAGTCCCGGTTATTGGTTTTGTCATCGAAGCGATTTGAAAGACCGTGTCATCAGTCATTAGGTCTTGATTCGCCTCTGACTTGACTCCGTGAGAACGGATACTGATCAGCCCGTCATGGTTAATTACTGCTGCTATGGCTCCGGGGACCACCTTGTTTTCGATTGCTTGGATAATGCAATTATCAATTGCCTGATCCAAGTTCACTTGTCCAATGCCTCTCGCCAAGGCGTCGCGTCGATCCCGTGATAGCGGTCTTCTAGTGCATCAACAAGTTCGGTGGTCCAAAACGGATGCCCAGGTCTCGGGGCGCCAAACAGTGCTAGCTCATCGGGAGTGCAGCTCGCGGCGAACTTCGACCAAGGTCCTCGGTTCGCATTTTGTTGGAAGCTGTCAAACCCGATCCACTCGTGATGAGCATGCTTAAAGGCGATGTTCATGAGAAACCTTGACCCGCCCTCTTTAGTCAAATTGACCCCTCGATGCCATACATCAGTTCGGTAGGCGAGGTAAGACCCTCGACGACCTGCCGCTGATTGAGGTTTTAAGCCTGGCGGAGAATCACCGAGGTTGAGCACCTCGGTTGGCCCTACTCCTTCCTCGACATCGGAAAGGTACAAAAACCCGAGCATGTTCCACCAGCCCGGTTCTATCCGGTCGGGAACGATGGTGTGGTTACGGTCTTGGTGAAAAGGTTGTTCGTAGTTGGTAACCCCAGTGTATTTACCCCATATTCGAGCTTGATAGAGACGGATGTCTTCTGAGCCCATTGCTCGTTGAGCGAAATCGACCACGCGTGGGTGGACCTGGAGCCGGTTGAGAAGGTGAGAGTCATATGGAAAGAGCACATGTCCTAAAAACTGGCGTAAACGAAATTCGGCGCCAGCGGTGTCTTCTTCGTTGAGGCCATGTGACGTTCCTTGGCGTGAAGGTTGATACCTCGCATCAGTACTCTCATTCTCGAAATATGCGAGAGCTTCTGGATTCCCTGAGTGGTAATCAGCAGGATTAGGAAAGTGGCCCCAGAGTTCTTCCACGGCCGCATCTATCTCTTCGACAGGCACTAAGTCGTGGACAACAGTCCAGCCTTGGGTCCGCCATTCTTCAATGGCTCTTTGGTTATCGGTACTCACTGTGGGGCAGGCTAGCTGGGTTCAGGCGCCTGAAGGCTAACGGGCGCCTTGGGCATCATGAACTCGAATGGTTGCGCCTGTAACGAAGTCAGATGATGGGGACACTAAATAGAGCAACGTTCCATCTAACTGGGAGGGCTTACCTAACCTCTTTCGTGGGAACTGGCGGGTTATGTCGCCCATTCTTTCGAGCATGCCGTCCATCATTTCGCTTTCAAAGGCGCCCGGGGCAATGCAGTTAACGTTGACGTTGTATCTTGCGAATTCCAAGGCCAACATTTCCGTCATCCGGACAACGGCACTTTTCGTAATTGCGTACCAAGAGGTTCCTACGCCCGCACTGAATGCAGCACCAGAGGCGATATTGACTATCCGACCCGGAAGTTCTGCTTCTTTGAGGCGTCGGGTGACTTCACTTGCGAGATGGAATAAAGACGTCAAGTTTGTTGCCACCATTTCATCGACGAAAGCCGGGTCCATGTTCAATGCAAGCTGGGCGTCAGGCTTGCCAGCATTGTTCACGAGAATTTGGACAGGTCCTAGTTCTTTTTCTACGCGGGCTACTGAAGCGAATAGAGCTTCTGTATCTGTGACGTCAAGAGGCACAGGCAGAACTCTCGCTCCGGTGCTCCGCAGATCTTCGGCTAGAGCTTCGAGTCGTTCTACGCGTCGTCCTGCGATGGCGACATTCGCGCCACATGCAGCCAACACCTGAGCGAACCTGTATCCCAACCCAGAAGTAGTGCCAGTGACAAAGGCTGTTTGGCCGCTTAGGTCTGTCGAAAAGTTTGGCATATCTGACATAGGTTCCCCCAGAAAGTAAGAATTGCAGGCCTTCTGTCTAGGCGCAGAAGAAATAATCGTCTAATCGCGTTCATACGAATTAGGGTGCGCGGTGGTGAACGATCCACTGATTCTTGAAACAGGAAGAGTTGAAGACGGTATTCGAGCCTTAGTTACGGGCGGCGGATCGGGGATAGGCCAGTCGATAGCAGCGGCCCTACGGTCCGCTGGGGCCACTGTCCTTGTCTGCGACTCGGACCCCTCAACGGACCCTGACTTTGTGGTCGACGTAGTGGAGGAAGCTGAAGTCCAGCAAATGTTCTTACATATTGAACGGGATTTGGGCGGCTTGGATGTGCTGATCAACAACGTAGGGATTGCGGGCCCGACCGGGCTGATAGATGAGATCCCTACTGATGCATTTGATCAAGTCTTGCGTGTCAATGTCGGTGGAACTTTCCGAGTGACCAAACAGGCAGTGCCATTGTTAAGAACGTCAGGTGGCGGCTTAATAGTCAACATTGCTTCAACCGCTGGAATTCTTCCCTACCCGTATCGCTCACCGTATGTGGCGTCTAAATGGGCGATGGTTGGTCTTGGTCGAAGTTGGGCCATGGAATTGGGAGAGGACAATATTCGGGTCAATGTGATTTGCCCGGGATCTGTGGGGGGTAGTCGAATGGATCAGGTGATAACGCGAGAGGCAGAGGCCACGGGCATAGAGGAATCGGTGCTCCGCAATGGGTACGAAAGACAGGTTTCGATGCACCGATTTATGGATGCTGCAGATATTGCCGGAGCGGTGGTGTACATGGCGTCGCCAGCCGGTCGTCATATCTCTGGGCAAGTGTTATCTGTCGATGGAGCAACTGAGACTTTGCGAAGTTCCTGAGCAGCGAGCCCGGCTTTAGGGCACACTCGTGGGGTCGTTTAATACGAGGAGCTACCAAAGTGAACGTCACCGAAGCAACTCAGCGGAGAGCATCGATCAGGTCCTTCCTTCCCGATCCTGTGAGCGATGAGCAAATCAGAGATCTTTTGGAGGTTGCCGCCCGGGCTCCTTCTGGCGGCAATGTCCAGCCCTGGAAGGTCTACGTGGTTAATGGGGACTCCATGGAACGTTTTCGGTCTTTCATATCGAGCCGTAGCCCAGGAGATTCTGAGTACCCGGTATATCCGCCCAGCCTTCAGGAACCGTACCGAACCAATCGGTACGAACTAGGGGAGGCTATGTACGAGACGCTCGGGATTCCTCGCGAGGACAAACCAGCTCGCCTCGCGCACCTGGCCCGAAATTTTGATTTCTTTGGCGCACCCGCAGCGTTCTTCTGTTTCATCGAAAGAAATATGGGTTCGGCTCAATGGTCAGATCTAGGAATGTTCTTGCAGACATTCATGCTCCTGGCAGTAGAGGCTGGCTTGGATACATGTCCACAGGAGGCTTGGGCTAACCATTGGTCAGCTATACAGGAGTTCTGCGGTGCACCGTCACAAGAGATGCTGTTCTGTGGAATGGCAATAGGTAAACGCGACGACTCGAACCCTGTTAATAGCCTCAGAAGTGACCGTATGGCTACTGAAGAATGGACGACTTGGTTATAAGGACCTGAATTATGAACGATATTTACGAAATGATGAGCACGTTACGGGCTGTGCGTCGCTTGCGCCCAGACCCCATCCCTGAAGATGTACTGAATCGGGTTTTGCAAGCAGCGGCATGGGCCCCCACGGGTGGCAACATGCAACCGTGGCGCGTGATAGTTGTGACCAGCCAGGAACGAAAAACGGCGCTTGCTGATATTTATCGACCGGCCTGGTACAGGTATGCGAAAGGGTATGACGCACGAATCGAGCAACTCCCCGACGGCGAAGCTGAAAAAGCTCGTAGAAATCGAATGGCTGGAGATTATTTGGCCGACCATCTCGAAGAGGCTCCATCGATTTTAATGTTTGTGGCTGACCCAAAACTGATGGCTATCACTGATGCGAAATTGGACCGAATTTCGATGGTTGGTGGAGGTTCGGTATACACAGCGGTGCAGAACGCAATGTTGGCTGCTCGGACCGAAGGGCTGGGTTGCGTGCTTACAACCCTGCATTGTTTGGCCGAGGATGAGGTCAAGAAAGCTCTGGAAATTCCTAACGATTGGGCCACTTTGGCAATGGTCCCTCTCGGATACCCCGTTGGAGCGGGGCACGGGACAATTACTAGGCAATCCCTCGAAACGCTTGCTTTCGACGATGCTTTTGGAGTGGCCTGGAGTTGACCTCAGCAGCCACTCGGAGGCCAACTGTTTTCGCGATCAGTGAAATTAGTGCCGACCACCCAAGGCTAAGTAAAACTGAACCGAAACAAGTGTTGCCATTGATCGTAATGGCAGTTGTCGTCATTGTTTGGGGGTTAGGGCCACCCACCACGAAGCTGGTGAGCGCTCCGCCGCTGATAGGGACCTTTGTTCGCTTTGGTATCTCTTCGCCGCTACTCCTCATTGTGTTGGCGGCGAGGCGACGGGTGTTGTCGCGCAAAGTTTTTCTAGCGACGGCGCTACCCGGCCTGTCTTTCGGCATCAATCTCATCTTTGTCTTCTCGGCTCTTCAGGAAGCAACAGTCTCGGTTTTGTCGACAGTCGTAGCGATGCAACCAGCCCTTTTGTTGGTTCTCGCTGGCCCACTTTTTGGGGAATACCCGACTGGTCGACAGCTTGCATTCACCCTCCTAGGGGTTGTGGGTGCTGTCGGCGTGATTCTCGGTGCAGGCTCAGAGATGGGGTCCTCGTGGGTGGGAGTGGGATTTGCCGCGCTCGCATTAGTTACATTCACTCTTTATTTCGTCTTGACACGACTGGCCAGATTCGAAAACGAGGTAGATCCAATCGAATGGATGGCTGGTATCAACATCTGGTCTTTCTTATCGACCATCGTTCCAATTCTGCTATTGGCAGACCGGTCTGATTGGGCACAATTTGGAGGAACGGATTGGCTGTGGATTTCGGTAGTTGCTTTCGTTACAGGGGTCTTTGGACATGTCCTAATGACATGGCTACATGGCCATTTAGAAGCTGCTCGTTCGTCTCTTTACATACTGACAATGCACCTGGTTGCCGTAGGACTTGCCTGGTTGATACACGATGAACCCGTTACCTGGTTACAGGGGATGTCAGGGGGAGTAGTGCTGCTTAGCGTGGCTCTCGTAGTTACTGCCCCTGATCGCCGTGAGGTTCGATGATTGGGAAAAGACGGAACTCGGTCAAAAGGTCAAATAGTTCCAGGACTACAGATTGATTTCCGGCGATTGTCGCATCTCCTTGGCTCACCGCATCAGAGAATGAGGTAACGCCGCCTAACGCGTCGGCGAGGATGTGACGCGTAAGAATTACGGTAGCCACTGCGTCGGTTGCGTGACGATCGGGCAGGTGATGTATGGCGCAATTAGTGATGCCAAGGACATGGTTTTCTTTTAGGTCAGAAAAC